>Ga0208564_1000025_pt1 | contig 145894 bp, 143 predicted proteins | sample AD_UKC073_MetaG_FD_184439 | JGI IMG/M metagenome (GOLD analysis project Ga0208564, IMG submission 184439) | Active sludge microbial communities of municipal wastewater-treating anaerobic digesters from USA - AD_UKC073_MetaG (SPAdes) (version 2) | ecosystem: Engineered > Bioreactor > Anaerobic... | reverse complement strand
GCGACGCTGTTTCAGCGGCCGCGGGCCGAAGCAGCGGCGTATGAGCGAAGGCGCCGCTATCGACAACAAATGGCCGGCCTGCAGCCGAGGTTGTTCGGATGAAAATGTTTACCGGACAGTAGTGCGCCTGCGCGGGAATGACGGCGCGAATTGGGTTGCATGTTTGTAGGTTCGGCTCTTGTGCGCCCAGCGGAAACGACGATAGAACGGCTTCGAGTCGACGTCTTGCTGATCAACAAAACAGCGCGGGGAACGCGAACTGTGTCGTCCGCATTCCCCGCGCTGTCTGAGCCATCGCGTGCGGTCACGTACCCGTGACCCGCTGGCTACCAAGCCTCTCAGCTGCGCTCACCCGTGCTCAAGCGCTCGCCATGGGCCAGCGCATCGCGCGTCTGCTGGCGCACTTCGGCGCGGCTGGGGTGGTTGACGTCGTTGGCGGGCTGCGCCACCACGCCGGTCATCTCGCCCGCAGCCACCTGCTGGATCGACACCGGCTGGCGCGCCACGTCAGACGTGGCCGTGGTGTTGAAGCGCACCTGGCTTTCAGCGAACGGGCCTTCGCCCGCGGCGGGCATCTGGGCCATGGCGTTGCCGGCCAGCAGCAGGGCGGCGGCGGTGGAAGCGAGGGTGGCGGTGAACTTGTTCATGGTTTTCTCCAATCAATGAATCGACTTTCAGACCGGCGATGCCGCCGGGGCTTGTGTCGGGTGGCTGATGGGTCAGCGCGTCCGATGGAAGGTAGTTTCGGGTCGGCCCGGCGTTTAAAAAAGCACCGCGGCGTGAATGGATCATTTCCAATTCGGAAACAATCAAAAGCTGGCGTACGCTTGCGGTGGCGCGCCGGCGCCGCACCGGCCACCTTCGTCACGCACCGCTCTCCGCCATGACACTGCCTACCCACGCCGCGCCGCCGCTCAGTCCGCGCACGCTGGTGCTGGGCCTGTCGGCGCTGCAGCTCATCAGCTGGGGCAGTGTGTTCTATGGCTTTGCGCTGTTCATGGGGCCGGTGGAGCAGGCGCTGGGGCTGACGCGCGCGCAGTCGTCGCTGGCCTTCAGCCTGGCGCTGCTGGTGGAGGGGCTGGCCGCCTTCGCCGTCGGTCGCTGGATCGACCGCGGCCACGAGCGCGCGGTGATGACCGGCGGCTCGCTGCTGCTGGCGGCGGGACTGGGTACGCAGGCGCTGGCGCAGTCGCTGGCGGGCTTTTACGCGGCGTGGGCACTGCTGGGGCTGGGGCTGGCGGGGGCGCTGTATTCACCGGTGTTCGCGGTGGTCACGCGGCGCTATCCGCACGACTTTCGGCGCGCCATCATCACCATCACCTTTCTGGGCGGGCTGGCCAGCACGGTGTTCATCCCGCTGACCGACGTGCTGGTGCGCGCGCTGGGCTGGCGCGGCGCGTCGTGGGCGCTGGCGGCGCTGCATCTGGCGGTGTGTGTGCCGCTGCACGCCTGGCTGCTGCGCGGCGCGCCGCCGGCGCGGCCATCCACACCGCCCGCCGGCGGCGATGCGCGCGCGGCCGAGCGGCTGGCGCTGGCGGCCTGCCTGCGCAGCCCGGTGTTCGGCTGCCTGGGCATGTTCACGGTGCTGATGATGGCCGTGGTCGCCGCCATTCCGCCGCACCTGGTGAGCCTGCTGCGCGAAAGTGGCCTGCCCCCGGCCTGGGCCATTGCCGTGCCGGCCAGCGTGGGCCTGCTGCAGGTGCTGGGCCGGGTGGTGCTTTACCTGGGCGAGCGCCGGCTGGACGTCGACACCACCAACCGCTGGGTGCCGGTGGGCGTGGTGGCCGGCCTTTGCGCGCTGCTGCTGGGCCACGGGCACATGGCGGGCGCGCTGCTGTTCGTGGCGCTGTTCGGCATCGGCAACGGCATGCTGACCATCGTCAAGGGCACCGCCATGGCGCAATACGTCAGCCGCGACCACGTCGGTGCGCTCAACGGCGCGCTGGGCCTGCCGCTGGCCCTGACCCGCGCCGCCGCCCCGCTGGCCGTCGGCCTGCTGTGGTCACCGCGCTGGGGCTACACCGGCGGGCTGGCGCTGCTGCTGGCGGCCAGCGTGCTGGGCACGGCGATGCTGTGGCGGGCGCAGCGGTTGGCCGGGGTGGGTGCGGGCGGCAAAGCTTTATCGATTTAATAGCGTTTGACCCTTGCTGGATAAGCGCTGGGGCGGATTTACATCCGAATTGATCGCGGCGCAGTGGCCGGTGCCGCGCTGCGGCGCCCCCGGCCCGCCCGCGTAGCCTGATTTGGCGCGACGCCCACCGCACTTCGGCAGCCCATACCATTTACTTCAAATTTCATAGCTACCCACGCCTTTCTGACAAGCGCCAGCGGCCTTTTTGAGCCAAAAAACCCCGCAGCACCCGCGCGACACCCCGCCCCGCCCGCCGCCGCTACGATGCGCCGATGAACACCGCCACCCCCACCCCGCCCGAAGGCCGCATCGTCTGCGAGGCGCGCGGCCATCTGCTGCTGATGCAGATCGACCGCCCCGCCAAGCGCAACGGCTTCACGCCCGCCATGTACCGCCAGTTGGCCGACGCCTACACGCGGCTTGACGACGACCCCGCGCTGCGCGTGGGCGTGCTGCATGCGGCGGGCGAGCACTTCACCGCCGGGCTGGATTTGCCCAGCTTCGCGCCCTACATGCAGCGCGGCGAGCGCGTCATATCGGACGGCGGCGTCGATCCGCTCAACCTGGGGCAGCCCGCTTACCGCCGCCGCACCAAGCCCGTCGTGGTGGCGGTGCAGGGCATCACCTACACCCTGGGCATCGAGCTGATGCTGGCCGCCGACATCGTCATCGCCGCCAGCGACTGCCGGTTTTCGCAACTGGAGGTCAAGCGCGGCATCATGGCCACCGGCGGCGCCACCCTGCGCATGGCCGAGCGATCCGGCCTGGGCAACGCGCTGCTGCACCTGCTGACGGGCGACGAATTCGACGCCGCCGAGGCGCTGCGCCTGAACTACGTGCAAAAAGTGGTCGAACCCGCCCAGGTCTTGCGCGAGGCGCTACGAATCGCAGAGCAAATCGCCGCCCAGGCCCCGCTCGCCGTCGTCGCCACGCGGCTGAATGCGCTGAAGTGCGTCGAAGAAGGCCCCCTGGCCGCCATGCGCGAGTTCGAGGCCACGCAGCAGCGGCTGGCGACGTCGGAGGATGCGGCAGAAGGGGTAAGGTCGTTTGTGGAGAGGCGGGCGGCGCAGTTCACCGGTCGATGAATGGCATCGCCGTTTTGACAAAATGTCCAATTTATCTAAGATGGAGATCTTGTCTAACTCACGGATGACTGCCATGCAGACCCTGACCTCTGCCAAGGTGCAAGCCAACTTTGGCGAAGTGGCCGATATCGCCAAGAGTGGGGAGCCGGTGGCCATCACGCAGTACGGGCGACCCACGCTCATGCTGGTGTCGTACAAGGAAGGCACCGAGATGCTTCGGCTGCGCGACATCGCGCGCGTCAACGGCTACCTGGCCGAGCGGCGCGAGCACCTGCCGGCCGACGCCCCGGCCTTGAGCATGGATGACATCAGCGACCTGGTTCGTGAGCTCCGAACGTAAGCGCGTCGTCGTTGACAGCAACGTCCTGATCAGCGCCGCGCTCTATCCCGATTCGCCCGCCGCGTTGGCTTACGTGGCCGCCGCTTTTCACTGCGACCTTTACGCCAGCGACGAGACTCTGGCCGAGTTGCATCAGGTCTTGATGCGCGACAAGTTCGACCGCTATTTCGCCCTGGGCGGCCCCACGCGCGAGCGCTTTCTGAGCGACTACCGCGCGCTGGTGCAATTGGCTGAAATCACCGAAGTCGCCACCGATTGCCCTGACCCGAAGGACAACGCGTTTCTGTCGCTGGCGCTGTCCATTCGGGCGGACTTCCTCATCTCGGGTGACCGCAAACACCTCTTGCCGATGCACCCGTACCGGGGCACCGCCATCCTTTCGTGCGAGCAGTTTTTGCGCACGCTGGCAGCGTGACGAAGGTGAAAACGCGCCCTTGAGTTTGCACGAGGCCGCGCCTCGTAGGCTGGGTAGAGCGCAGCGAAACCCAGCGCTCCGGCGGTCGACATGACGCGTTAGGCTGGGTTTCGCTCCTCAACCCAGCCTATTGGCCTACTCAGGGTACACGGGGTTTCGCCACCTCTCAATCCGCGCGATGAGCTGCTCGAAATCGCGGCTCGGAAATTCATGGCCTACCCACGCATCTTTGTATCCGTCAAGTCCATGCCGTTCCAGAACGCGCGCGGCAGTCTCTGCCACCGCCTCAGCAAACTCAAGGTGAGAAACAAACCCCTCAAACAGCACGCGACCTTGTGCATCCGGCTTAGAAGCCCAGAGCTCATCGAATGCCAGTAAGCGCAGACTCAGTTGCTTTGTCTCCGTGTTCGCCAGCGACCACCGATATTCGCCTGGCTCCTCATCGAACCCGATGGATATGCTGTGCACACCATTTAGGACGGCCAGCGCAGCGAAGACCAGCTTGCCGAGCGCGTCTGACAGATAAGACGCGGTGATCGCGCAAGAGGACCCGCCCCACCGAACATCGCACTCGGCCCATCCTACATCGACAAGCCGATAGTCAATTGAGAGTGTCATCCTGCCCCACAAACACCGTCAACACCCCCGTATACCCATACAAATGATGCCGCGCGATTTCGCCGCCGGCGAAAAAGCCGACCAGGGGCACGTCGCCCAGGGCGTGGCGCACGATCTGCAGTTCGGCGCTGGGGCCGCCGAAGTGGGCGCCGCCGCGGCCGGCGCAGCTGACGTAGAGGGCGCCGCGGATGCGCCGGGCGGGGTGGGGCGCTGACGCCTCGTCGGGCGGCGCGGCCAGCGCGGCGGCGGTGGTGGCGGTGACTTCCGCGGGCTCCAGCTCTTCGCGGATTTCGGCGCAGATGCGCATCAGGTCGGCGCGCGCGGCCTGGGCGTTGCGCTGGCAGAAGGCGGCGCGCTGGCCGACCTGCGGGTAGTCGGCCATGGCGACGCCGCGGCGGCCGGGGTCGACGCCGATGATGTGGCGCACGATGACGTCGGCGCCGAAGTTGCCGCTGCGGTGCACGCCCTGCTCGCCGGGGCTGGCCAGGCCGACCAGGGTGCGGCGCACCACGTCGAGGGCAGCGCGCGGCTCGTCCAGGCTGATGCGCAGGTCGCGCAGCATTACGTCCAGTGCGGGTTCGCCGTCCAGCGCCAGCAGCACGTTGCCGTCGGCGGCGGTGACTTCGCGTTCGGGCGCCACGGGCTGCGCGCCCTGAGTGACGCGCGACACCAGCGCCACGCCCTCGCCCAGCGCCACGCCCGAAAGGCCGCCGCTGAAGACGCCGCCTGCCGCGCCCTGCCCCGGCACGTTGCCGTGGCCGCTGGCGGCAAACTGCACCACCTGCGAACGGCTGGAGGCCAGGCCGCCGAACAGGTAGCCGGTGCGGGTGCGCTGGGCCATTTCGGCGATCAGGTCGGCCACGTCGGGCGTCTGCGCGTCGGCGTGGATGAGCGCGGTGTGCGGCGTGAAGCCGCCGCCGGACGGCAGCGGCGCGACGCCGGAGAACACGCGGCATTGGTCGACCGGCAAATCACACAGCATGACGGAGAGCGCCGGCTCGTCGATGTATTCGGCGCCGCTGGCGCACACGCCGACGCCGACGGTGCCGGCCCAGTCGGGCACGTCGGGCAGTTCGGCCTGCAGGTGGTCGAGGATGGCGCGCGCGTCGCCCGCGTAGTGGTCGGTGATGTAGAGCAGGCCGAGCGTGGGCGCGCGGGCGTAGCCGGGCAAGGTCATCTGCGCGCGCAGTTGCGCCAGCACCAGCCCGCAGGCCATGCGCCATTGCGGGTGGGTGGCATGGCCGGTGGGAAAGAGCGTCATAAGCAGGTCATCCCGGCTTGGGCGCTGCAATCGCATCGCCGGTCAAATACACCGGTTCGGGCTGAGCTTGTCGAAGCGGTTGGGTCACGCATCGCGTGAAGCCCTTCGACAGGCTCAGGGCGAACGGCAGCGGACATGCCGGTGTCATCGCCCGAACTTGAAGGGCGGCGGCAGCGGACATGCTGGTGTCATCGCCCGAACTTGAAGGGCGGCGGCAGCGGACATGCTGGTGTCATCGCCCGAACTTGAAGGGCGGCGGCAGCGGCCAGCCGGTGGCGGCGGGTTTGGTCTTTTTGGCGGGGACGGGGTCAGCAGCGGCGGGCTTGCCGGATGGCGACTTGCGCGCAGCCGGGGCGGCCTTCTTGCCGGCGGGCTTGCGGGCCGGCTTGGCGGGCGCTTTCTTGGCGGGGCGCTTTGCGGCGGCGCCTTTGCTTGTGGTCTTTTTGGCCGTGGGCGCTTTGCTGGCGGCGCCTTCAGCTACTGAATCAGGAGCATCCGACGCAACACCAGTCGGCGATGGGGCCGCATCGCGCAGGGCGTTGGCGGCGATGTGCTGAAACTGCTGGGTCAGCGCGCCCCACCACTGCATGGGGTCGGTCAGCCCCGGCGCGGCGGGGGCGGCCGCGGCCTTGGCAGCGGGCTGGCGTTTGCGTGCGGGGGCTGCCTTGGGGGCCGGCGCGGCGGGTTCCGGGTCGGACTCGACAGTTGCCGCAGGCGCGGCTTGGGGCGCGGCGGCGGGCGCAGGTCCGGGATCGGCCTGGGGCGCGGCGGGCGTGGCGCTGAAGGGCCACTGGTCGGGCCGGCTGGGCGCGGGCTCGGCCGCCGCCGCGGCGGGGGCGGCCGCCACGTCCGGCGTGGGGATGGTGAAGGCCTTGGCGACCTCGGCCATGCTGACGTTCATGCCCTGCAGCGTGGCCAGGGTCATTTTCTGCACTTCCAGCGCCTGGATGGTGGCCTTGAGCGCGGTGCCGTTCTGTTCCAGCCAGAACAGCACGGCCTTCAGTTCCTTGATGCGCTTGTCGAGTTCTTCCACGCTGATGGTGGGCGCCACCCATTGGTGCAGCGCCGACACCGGGCCGGCGGCGCCTTTGCCGCCGGCGGCCAGCTGTTGCAGGAAGTCGAAACCGGGGATGAACTTGCCGAAGTCGAACGCGTTGGCATCAGGCATGGCGCAGGCCTTTCGTTGGGCCACCGCGCGGGCGCGGGTGCGTTGTCTCCTTGACTGCGGTGGCTGATCGCAGCTTAACGCAATCGAGGGTCAGGCTGATCGACGAAGGCCCCATCTCAAGGCGCCCTCGATGCACCGCGCAGCGCGGCCGCCACGTCGTCGATGCGGAACACGGCGCGCAGCGCAGCAAAGCGGCTGCGCCAACCACCCGCCGCTTCGGTTCCAACTTCCAGCCGCAGGGCGATGCCTTCGCGCGGCAGCCAGCCCAGCATCAGCGCCGCGCGATTCGCCGGCCGATAGGCGTTCAGGCCCAGCTCGGCGGCGATCAGCGACACGCCCGCGCCCTGCAGGCGTTGGCGGCTTTGCAGCCGCTCCAGCCGCGCGCCCAACTCCCACTGCGGCTGAATCGCCCACACGCCCTCGACCCAGCCGCCGAGCGTGTCGCCGCCATAGTCGCCCAGTCCGTTGCGCGAGCGCAGTGGGCCGCGGTCGCGGTGCCACAGCATGGCCGCAGAGGCCGACAGTGGCAGATCGTGGCTGAGCCAGCGCGCGCTGGCGCCCAGCACCTGCGAGCGGCCGGCGAAGCACACCATGTCCTTCAACGCCTCGTCGCACACCGGCGCGGCGTGCGAATGGCCGCCGCCCGCCAGCGCCGCGCGCGTACCGCGCCCGGTGGGCTCGAAATGCGCGGCAAAGGCATCGAAGGTGAAATCACCCGCGGTCACGCCACCGTGCAGTGACAGCGCCACAGGCGTGCCCGCCCCGCCAGGCCAGACGCGGCCGCGCCACAGGCCAGCGTCCAGCGTCAGGTCGGCACGGCCGATCGCGCGTCGCCACCCCAGTTGCACGCCGTCGTCGATCCAGTCGTGCCCGAAACTGGCCTGCTTGGCCAGCGGCACCAGGGCAAAGCGGTCCAGATGTCCGGCCGGCGTGACCACGGCCCCCAGCGCGGGCCTCTGCCGCCCCGCCGTCAGGCGCCAGTCGGCGCCGGGTTGCCATTGCAGCCAGGCCGCTTCGATGTGCGCCGGGTCGCTGCCATGCTTGCCGAGCGCCGCGTAGGCGCCCCACTGCCCGTGCAGTCGCCAGCCGGCGTCGAGCACGCCGTGCTCAAGTTGCGCGCCGCGCGCGTCCATGCCGGCATCGCCTTGCAGCAAAAAGCCCGGCAGCCGCTGCGACGGCAGCTCACGCGGCGCATCCAGCACGCGCAGCGCGCCTGCCACGCCCACGCGCACGCCGGGTTCGGCCGGCAGCGGGTCGGCTTCACCGCCGTGCGCGTGCACGCTGGTTTGCAAGCCAAAAAGGCCGCCAGCGCACGCCAGGAGAGCGCAAGCCGCTCTACTTTTTGAAAGGATCGGCGAACTTGGGGTTGGTGACGAGGTCATGGTCGGTCAGGGTTTTGAGGAAGGCCACCAGGTCGGACTTTTCCTGGGCGTTGAGGTCGATGCGGCTGACCAGATCGCTCTTGAACGGGTTGCGGCGGCCATCGCCCGCCTGCGGGCCGCTTTCAATGTTTCGACCGCCCGCGGCGTAGAAGTCGAGCACCGCCTCCAGCGTGGCGATGCTGCCGTCGTGCATGTAGGGCGCGGTCAGCTCGATGTTGCGCAGGCTTTGCGCCCGGAACATGCCCATGTCGGCCGGCTTGCCGGTCAGCTCGAACACGCCGCGGTTCGGCTCGGGGAATGCACCCGTGCCGCCGATGTTGAACAGCCCGGTGTTGTGAAACGGCGTCTCCAGCACCCGCGTGGTGGCGTGGGCGAACTGATCGTTGAAGTTGGGGCTGCCGTGGCAATGAAAGCACTCGGCCTTTTCGCCAAAAAACAGCTGCATGCCGCGCAATTCGTTGGCCGTCAGCGTGCCGGTGCCGGCGTTGAACCGGTCGTAGCGGCTGCCCGCCGAGAGGATGCTGCGCTGGAAGCTGGCCACCGCCTTGATGACGTTGGCCCAGCTGATCGGCTCGGCCTGACCTGGAAACGCCGCAGCGAAACGCGCCGCGTAGCCGCTGTCGGCAGCCTGCAGGCGCGCCAGCACCTCGGCCTTGTTGCCGTCGTTGACACCCATCTCCACCGGCGCGTCGCCGAACAGCGGCACCTCCATCTGCTTTTCCAGCGTCAGCAGGCTGGGGTTGGCCCAGGTCAGCGTGGGGCTGTAGGCGACGTTGGCCAGTGGTTGCGCGTTGCGCGGGTGCGGCACGCCGGTCGAGCCGATCGACACCGCCAGCCCGTCGGTGAACGCCTTGCTTTGCTGATGGCAGCTGGCACAGGCCTGCGTGCCGTTGCCGGACAGGCGCGCGTCGTAGAACAGAAAGCGTCCGAGTTCGACCTTGGCGGCACTCATCGGGTTGTCGGCGGGCACCGCCGGCACCGGGAAACCGGCTGGCAACGACCACGTCCAACCGCCGTCGCCGCCTGGGCCGGGGCCGGTGGCCGTGGTGTCGGTGACCGACACCCCGCCGCCGCCGCATGCGGACAGCGCGAGCGCGAGCGTGGCGCCGGCAAGCGCCAGACGCCCGGTCGCTCGTGCCCCCTGCGGATCATCGAGCCACCGGGTCGCCATCATTTGGCCCGCGCGCTGAACAGCTGCTGCGCCGCGCCGCCATTGATCGGCAGGCCGCTGGCGCCGGCACCGTAGGCAATCTGCAACTGGCTGAAGATGGCCGGGCATTCCGGGTCGGTGGTGCCCGACATGCAGCCAATCGGGCCGCCGCCGTCCTGCGTGACATTGCTGCCGCTGAACAGTTTGCCGATGTCGAGCACGACGTTCTGCGTGCCCGCGTCGAATGCGGGCAGCGTGAAGGCCATGCGGTTGGGCGCAGCGCAGGTGTAGACCGGATTGCCGGCCGGGTCTTTCACCGCGGCGCCGTTGGCATCGACCTTGGCCGCGCAGCCGGTGGAGCCGAGGTGCACATAGAAGGTGTTGGCCGAGCCGCCGTGCGGGTTGGTCGACGTGGGCGCGGTGGTGATGCCGCCCACCGGATCAATCTCGATCTTGCTGAACTTGCGGCCGGACTGCCAGCTCCAGGCCATCGCGGCGATGTCCAGCGGCGCCTTGCCACCGGCGATGGCGCTGTGGTTCAGCGTCTCGGGCACGCCCATCTGCGCCGACAGGCCGACGTAGGTGCCGGCCGGCACCGTGCCGGTGACAACAGCGTTCATCTCCTTGGTGTTGTCGGCGTTGGCGCATTTGCCGCTGGCGTCTTCCAGGTCAATCAGCGTGACCGCCTCGTCGCCCTGCGTGAGCTGCCAGGCGTTGCTGTCCAGCGTCACGGGTACGGCAGTGCCCTTGTCGTTGATCAGCGCCAGTTGGCCGACGTAAAAGCGCAGGTCGTGCACGTCGGCGGCGACGCCGGCGGTGCCCACGCTGGGCAGGCGCGTGCCGCACGCCACCGGTTGCGTGCCGTTGACGGCGGCAAAGCGGATTTCGACGCGCTTGGGGGTGGTGTCTTCGCCACCGCCGCCACAGGCGGAAAGCAAGGCGGCGGCGGCGACGACGCAGAGGTGGCGGGGGGACAGGTGAATCGAATGGTGTTTCATGATTAAGCTCCAACAGATAAGAAATAAAACTTCAATGGATATGCGGCGCTGGTCGCACCGCGGCGGGCGTGCCACGGGTGCGTGGCGTTTGCACCCAGGCTTTGACGGTGACTTCGCCGGCGCGCGCGAAGTGCAGCGTCAGATCGACCCGCTCGCCGTCGCGCAGCGCTTGTCGCAGGCCGATCAGCGCCAGTCGGTACGGGCCGTCGTGGCGCAGCAGCGTTTCGGCACCCGGCGCCAGTTCGATCGCCGTCACCGGGGCGCCGTCGCTCTGGCGCTGCAGCACCACGCGCTCGGCCACCGGCGTGCTGGCGCCCATGAGTTGGTCGGCCTGCGCGCCGGCGTTGCGCACGCCGCGCAGGTAGGCTGCGCCGTCCGCCGCGCCGGCATCGCTCGGCGTCGCGTAAGGATGGTCGATGCGCAACGCGCCGGCATGGAAGTCATGCGCCAGCGCTGGCTGCGTCAGACCGACGGCCCACAGCAGCACGGCGCCGTGCAGGCGGCGTCTCAAGCGACGCCCCCTGCCAACGCGCGCGCACGCGGCCGGCGGGCGCGCCGCACCGGTACGGACGGCAGCAGCCGGCGCAACTCGCGGCATACGGTCTCGGGGGCGCTGTCGACAATGGCCGCCAGGTCCTTGAGCTGCGGCAACGCGCGCCGCTCCAGCGGTTCGCCGCGCCCGCGCGCCAGCAGCCCGAGCAAGCGGGCCACGCGCTGGCGTGCCGGGCCGCTGCGCAAGCCCGCCATGTCCACCGCCTGCCGCTGCTGCTGATGCGCCAGCGCGGCCAATACGCGGGCTGGCTCGTCGTCGCCCCAGGGCTCGACCTCGGCAGCCGTGACGGCGGTGACGGTGCACGCGCTCGGCTCGGCCTGCCAGGCCTCGAAGCCGACGCCATCGCCCGGCCCCGCCAGTTGAATCAGCGTGAGTGCATCGTCGGTGACGCGCTCGACACGCAGCGTGCCGCGCCGGATGCGCCAGCAACGGCCTGGCTCGCCAGCGCGCAGCAGCACCTCGTCGGGGCGCAGTTTCAGGCTGTCATGCGCCCGCGGCGCCGCAGCCGCTGCCCGGGTGGGCAGCAAGATCATGTCCATGATGAATTTCCCTTGAGACGAAACGAACCTGCACGGTCGCGCGCGAGATGCGCCGTGCGGGCAAACGCCGGCCCGCTGGCCGGCACCGGGGTCAGGCGCGCTCGGCGCCCGGTTCGCTCAAGGATTGCGGTGGCCCGCGCGGCAAGGGCAAGCGGCCCCGCCGCTCGACACGCGCCGGGTCGTCAGCCGGGATCAGCGTCCCGGGGGCGGCGCCGGCCTCGGCCCAGACCCACGGCGGGCTGGGCGGCGCCAGCCGGTCGCCCATCAGCACGCACAGCGGGCAGTGGTCCAGTGAAGGCGAGGCCGGCGTCTGCGAGTCGGCGACGCCGGACTCGCGTGCGTCGGCATCCGACAGCGCCACCCAGCGCACGCCCTCGGGCGTGCACACCTGCGCCCAACCGCCACCGCCAGCCGCTGCCAGCGTGCGCGACACCGTGGGCGCCAGCGTGGCCAGTAGCAGCACGAGCAAGGCCAGCCAGCGCCAGCCAGGGCGGGCGTGACACGGTGCGCGAAGCGGGTGCATGGTCTGGTTGCGAGGTGCGAGGTGTAAGGTGCGCCGCAGGCCGCGCTCAGCGCGCGGCCGCCGGCGGTGTCATCAGTGCTTGTGCTGGCCGGAATGCGGGGCGCTCGTGGCCGCGCCCAGCGCCTTCACCGGCGCCATCAGCTCGCGCGTGAAGGTCTTTTTGCTCGCCGCATCCTCGAAGGTCAGCGTAACGGGCACCGCCTCGCCGCCTTTCAGGGCCTGCTTCAGGTCCATCAGCATGACGTGGTAGCCACCGGGCTTGAGTTCAGCGGTGGCGCCCTTGGCGATCGGCAGGCCCCCTTTCAGCTCGCGCATCTTCATGACGTTGCCTTCCATCGCCATCTCGTGGATTTCGACCACGCCGGCGACCGGCGAAGCGCCGGCGATCAGCCGCACATCCTGCTCGGCGGCAATGTGCATGAAAGCGCCGGTGGCCTTCTGCTGAGGTACCGTGCCGCGCACCCAGGCGTCGGAGACGGTGACCTGAGCGTGGGCCGCGGCGCTGACCAGCAAGATCGCGCCGAGGGTAAGGGTCATTCGTTTCATGGTGAGTTTCCTTTCGAAGGGTGACAAAAAAACGGGTCAGGCAGGGCGCGCCGTCGCGGGTTGCCGCAACAGCAACGCGAGGTCGTGCGCGTAGTCCTGCGCGGTCTGCTCGTGCCGCAGCACCAGGCGCAGGCGGCCTTGCGTGTCGAAGACGTAGGACAGCGCGGTGTGGTCCATGGTGTAGCTGCTGCCGGTGGGCACTTGCTTGTAATAGACCTTGAACTCGGCAGCGGTGGCCTTCAGGCGTTCGGTGTCGCCGCGCAGGGCGACGAAGCTGGGGTCGAAGGCAGCCATGTACTGGCGCAGCATTTCGGGTGTGTCGCGATCAGGATCGACGGTGACGAAGATCACCTGCAGCTTGTCGCCGTCGGGCCCCAGCAGGCGCTTGACCTCAGCCGCGCGCGCCAGCGCCGTGGGGCACACGTCGGGACATTGCACGAAGCCGAAGTACAGCAGCACGAGCTTGCCGCGATAGTCCGCCAGTGTGCGCTCGCGGCCGTCCACGTCGGTCAGGCGGAAGTCGCGCCCGTAGTCGGCGCCGGTGATGTCGATGCCGCGAAAGCCTGCGCGCTGGCCGGTGGCCTGGGCGAACTTGTCGCAAGCGACAAGCGATGCGCCGCCAAGCGCAGCCAGCACGATGCCACCAAGCCGCGCCAGCGCTGCCCGACGCGGCAGATGATGAGCGATGACCGGGGGCATGCCGCCCTCCCAAATGCTGAATGAAAACAGGCGCTAGCGCTTGATAAACAAGCGCTAGCAGCTACACAAACAATAGCGATCAGGCGGGCAACGGGGGAGCGCGGGCGCGCCACGGCAGCGCGGCGGCAAGAGGCAGCGGGCGCGCATCGGCCGCCGCCCATGACGGCGCCGGCACCTGCGGTGGCTGCGGTGCGATGAAAGGGGCTGGCGGCGGGGCCGACGCCACCAGGCACAGCGCGCAGTCGAAATGTGCGGCGCCCAGTTCCACCGCGCCGTCGTCGGTGTGCACCACGGCCTTGATCTGGCCACCGGCGCCGCAGACCAGTTCAATGGCCTGCGGATGGATCAGCGGCGCCGCCACCGCCACGCCGAGCGCGAGCGCGAACCACGCCAGCCAGAGGCGGGCAACGTGACGGGCGCGGCGCAGGGGCTCCATCGGGCGATTATCGTCCACAAGCCGCGCCGTCCGTTGCGCGACTCAAGCCGCAGCCGCGCTTGCTATGCTCCCTGCGCACACACCGATGCACCCCATCATTCGGAGACACCCCATGCTCAAGCTCTGCGGCTTTGCGGCCAGCAACTACTACAACAAGGTCAAGCTGGCGCTGCTCGAAAAAGGCGTGCCGTTCGAGGAGCAACTGGCCTGGGTGGGCGAAACCGACCCCGCCGCCAGCCCCATTGGCAAGGTGCCCTATGCCATCACCGACGACGGCCCGCTGTCCGAATCGACCATCCTGCTCGAATACATCGAAGCCAAATACCCCCAGCACCCGCTGCTGCCCGCCGACCCCTACGCCGCCGCCCGCGTGCGCGAACTGGTGCGCTACATCGAACTGCACCTGGAACTGGTGGCGCGCAACCTGTACCCCGAAGCCTTCTTTGGCGGCAAGGTCAGCGACGGCCTGAAGGACAAGCTGCGCCCGCAGCTTGAAAAGCACATCGCCGGCTTCGGCCAGCTGGCGAAGTTCTCACCCTTCGTCGCCGGCGACAGCTTCACCCTGGCCGACTGCGCCGCCGCCGTGCACCTGCCGCTGGTCAGCAGCGCGACGAAGATCGTCTACGGCGAAGACCTGCTGGCCGGACTGCCCGTGAAGGACTACCTCAAGCGCATCGGCGAGCGGCCGGCGGTGCAGAAGGTGAATGCGGATCGCAAGACGAATACCGAGCAGATGCTGGCGCGGCTGAAGGCCAAGGCCTGATCCAGCCGATTCGTCATCAAAAACGCCTGCGGCGCTGATTCCGTATGGACTTTCAGCTATCTAATTAATAGCTAATCAATACTTCGGCGCCCGCCGCTCACGCAGGCTCGCCACGCCTTCCTGCACGTCCGGCCCGGCGAAGCCCATGAATTCGAGCGCGAGGGAGGTATCGAAGCTCGGCCCGGCCTGCCGATACCAGTTGTTGAGCGAGTACTTGGTCCAGCGGATGGCGGTGGTGCTGCCGGCGGCCAGCTTGTCGGCCACTTCGTAGGCCTTGTCCAGCAACTGGTCGTCATCGACGGCCAGCGACACCAGGCCGATGCGCTCAGCCTCTTCGCCCGTCACGGCTTCGCACAGCATCAGGTAGTACTTGGCCTTGGCCATGCCGCACAACAGCGGCCAGCAGATGGCGGCGTGGTCGCCCGCCGCCACGCCCAGGCGCGTGTGGCCGTCGACGATTTTTGCCGACTTGGCCGCGATGGAAATGTCGGCCAGCAGCCCCGCCACCAGCCCCGCGCCCACGGCCGGGCCGTGCATGGCGCTGACGATGGGCTTGTCGCAGTTGATGACGTTGTAGACCAGGTCGCGCGCTTCCTTCCACACCCGCGTGCGCACGGCAAAGTCGCTGGCCATGTCCTGCACCAGCGCCAGGTCGCCGCCGCCCGAAAAGCCCATGCCTTCGCCGCGCAACACCACGGCGCGCACGCTGTCGTCCTGGTCGATGTCGCGCCAGATTTCACTCAACTCCCAATGGCCGTCGTGCGCGGCGGTGGGCAGCTTGCCGTTCTTGGCTTTCATCTGCAAGTCGAGCACCGCGTCGTTCGCGCCGCGGCGGGTGATGTGGAAGGTGGTGTAGCGGCTGTAGTCGATGGCGTGGCTCATGCGGGGTCTCCTCAAAGGTATCGCCGCATGATAACGAGGCACCTCAACCCGCCGGCCGCGCCTTGAACATCAGCACCAGCCCCGCCACCAGCGGCGCCAAGCCGCCCAGCGCCAGCGGCGCCATGCGGTTGCCAACAGCCACCCTTCGAGCAAAGCGGGCCGCCCGCCCATCTGTCGTGGCGCCGCAGCACGCCGCTGCGGAATCCAATTTTTGACGACATATTCTTCCCACATGTCGCCGCCAACGACATGACCACCACGACATGTCGCCGAAACGCAAAAATTAGAACACGTTCCATTGACATGTTCTCCGCAACGACCTATCTTCAGCGTTATGTCGCAAAAACCGCCAAACAACGACACGTTAACACCCGCCTGGGATCGCCGCCGCCCCTACAACGCCCTGCCCCCGCTGCCGCCCCGGGTCGATCTGGAAAGCCGCGCCATCCTCAAGCAGTGCATTCTGGCGCGCGCCGCGCTGGCGGAATTGAAGCAGGCCACCGCCCTCATCCCCAACCCCACCGTCCTCATCAACACCATTCCGCTGCTGGAGGCCAAAGACAGCTCTGAAATCGAGAACATCGTCACCACCACCGACGAGTTGTTTCGCCACGCCGACGATGGCGGCGAGCACGCCGACGCCGCCACCAAGGAAGCCCTGCGCTACCGCACCGCGCTCTACCAGGGCTTTGAATCGCTGCGCGACCACCCCTTGAGCACCCGCACCGCCGTTCAGGTGTGTAGCGCCATCAAGGGCGTGGACATGGACGTGCGCCGCACGCCCGGCACGCAACTGGTCAACGACCGCAGCGGCCAAGCCATCTACACCCCGCCCGAAGGCGAAGCCCTGCTGCGCAGCCTGCTGGCCAACTGGGAGCGCTTCATCCACGAGCAGCCCGAGCTGGACCCGCTCATCCGCATGGCCGTGGCGCATTACCAGTTCGAGGCCATACACCCTTTTGGCGACGGCAACGGCCGCACGGGCCGCGTGCTGAACATCCTCACCCTGATCCAGGACGATTTACTCAGCCTGCCGGTGTTGTACCTCAGCCGCTACATCATCCAGCACAAGGCTGACTACTACCGCCTGCTGGCCGAAGTCACGCGCGATGCGGCGTGGGAAGCCTGGGTGCTCTACATGCTGCGCGCCGTCGAACAAACCGCGCGCTGGACGACCGACAAGATCGCCGCGCTGCGCGCACTGCGCGCCCACACGGGCGAGCACGTGCGACAGCGCCTGCCCAAGATCTACAGCCATGAGCTGGTCGAAACCCTGTTCGAGCAGCCCTACTGCCGCATCGCCAACCTGGTGGCCAAGGGCATCGCCCAGCGCCAGGCCGCATCGCGCTACCTGCAAGACCTGGTCGGCGCCGGTGTGCTGCGCGAGCAGGCGGTGGGGCGCGAAAAGCTGTTCATCCACCCCAAGCTGATGCAGCTGCTGACGCAGGATGGGAACCGTTTTGTGCCCTATGGCGAAGGTATGAAGGCCGAGGGTGGATGACCGCCCGTCCAGCGGCACGGCGTCGACCCAGTCGATCCCTTTGGCCGGCAACGCCGGCTTGGGGATGGTGAAGCGCGCATCGCGCATGTGGCGCGCAAAGGCCGACTGCGCCCCATTGATTTTGATAGCAACGAACGCTTTACCAGAAAGCGCTAGGCGCCAAATTGACTTACTTTCTGGTCGATGGCGCCAAACACCGACATGCCATCCCTGCCCTTCATCTCGATGCGCACGGTGTCACCAAACTTCATGTAGTCGGTCTTCGGCGCACCGTCCTGAATCGTCTCCATGGCGCGCTTTTCGGCGATGCAGCCATAGCCCTTGGGCCAGTCGCGGCGGCCGTCCTTTTCGACGCCGGGGTTGCTGACGGTGCCGCTGCCGATGATGCTGCCGGCGCGCAGGCGCCGCGTGCGCGCGGCGTGAGCAATCAGCTGACCAAAGTGAAAGCGCATGTCGGGGCCAGCGTCGCACATCGCCACCTTGCGGCCGTTCCAGCTGACCTGCATGGTCAGGTGCACGCGGCCTTCCTGCCAGGCATCGCCCAGTTCGTCGGGCGTGACGGCGACGGGGCCGAAGGCGGTGGAGGGCTTGCCGTGAAAAAAGCCGAAGCCCTTGGCGAGTTCGTCGGGGATGAGGTGGCGCAGGCTGACGTCGTTGACCAGCATCAGCAGGCGGATCGCGTCCAGACCCTGCTCGGGCGTGGCGGCCATGGGCACGTCGCCGGTGATGACGGCCAATTCGGCCTCGAAATCGATGCCAAAGGATTCGCTGGCGACGCGGATGTCGTCCTGCGCGCCTATGAAGTCGTCGCTGCCGCCCTGGTACATCAGCGGCTCGGTGAAGTAGCTTTCGGGCACTTCGCTGCCGCGCGCGGCGCGCAACAGCTCGACGTGGTTCAGGTAGGCCGAGCCGTCGGCCCACTGGTAGGCGCGCGGCAGCGGCGCCATGCACAGCGCCGGATCGAACGGGAACGCGTGCCGCGCCTTGCCGTGGTTGAGCGTGTCGCTCAGGTCCTGCAGCTGCGGCGAGATGAAGTTCCAGTCGTCCAGCGCCTGCTGCAGGCGGCTGGCGATGCCGGTCGCATAATGGGCCGTGGTCAGGTCGCGCGAGACGACCACCAGCTGCCCGTCGCGCGAGCCGTCTTTGTAGGTTGCCAGTTTCATGAATGCTTGGGACTTGATGCGCGCCGGCCCGTGGCGGCCGATGGGTTGGCGGGCGGGTGGTGCGCCGACGGGCGCCGTGGCGGCGCCAGGCCGCAGCGGATTCTAGGCGAGGCCCCGTCCCATTGGCCGCCGCCGACCAAGCCCCCGCGCCTTGGCGCCGGCCCCCGGTGACGCTGCTGGGCGGCGTGGTGTTGGCGCATGCGCTGTTGCTGGGCCTGCGCCCGCCCACCGCGGCGCCGACCATGCGGCCAGCGCCAGCGGCCGTGTCGGTGCGCGTGGTGGCCGTGGCCGTCAAGCCGGCCCCAACCTCGCCACCGGTCACCCCGTTGCCCGCGCCGGCGGCCCCGCGCACGGTGCCACCGCGCCCGGCGCGCGCCGCGCCTGCCCCACGGGCGCCCGCGCCGGCCGCGCGCAAGCCACTGGCACGGCCGGCGGTGGTGGGGCCGCACGCGCCGACGCGCCAACCACCCGATCCGGGCGTACCGACGGCCCACGATGCCCACGCGACGGCGCCGCCCGCTGTCGATCACCGCGCCGACGCCCCTTCGCCGGAGCAGGCGACCAACGCGGCCGACGCGCCCGTGCGGCTGCCGCCGTCGGCGCGGCTGGACTACCGCGTGCGCGGCACGGCGCGCGGGCTGCCATTCGAGGCCGAGGCGCAACTGCTGTGGCAGCGCGATGGCGACCACTACCAGGCCGAATGGACCGTGCGCGTGCCGCTGCTGGGCCAGCGCACGCAGCGCAGCGAAGGCGCCGTCACCGCGGTCGGCCTGGCGCCCGAGCGCTATGCAGAGCAGACACGCGGCGAGCGCGCCGCGCACTTCGACCACGCCGGCGGACGCATCCGCTTTTCGGCCAACACGCCCGACGCCGCGCTGGGCGCTGGCGCGCAAGACCGCCTGAGCGTGTCGCTGCAGCTGGGCGGCCTGCTGGCTGCCGCGCCGCAACGTTACCCGCCCGGCAGCACCCTCGTGCTGCAAACCGCCGGCGTGCGCGAAGCCGAGGCCTGGCGTTGGGACGTGCAGCCGGACGAGACGCTGCACATCGACGGTCAGGACGTGCCTTGCGCCAAGCTGGTGCGCCAGCCGCGCCGCGAGCACGACACCCGCGTCGAGCTGTGGCTGGCGCGGCCTTTCGGCCACCTGCCGGCGCGGCTGCGCGTGTCGCAGTCCAATGGCGACGTGGCCGACCAGCAACTGAGCGCCCTGCCGGCACGCTAGGGCCACACGCCTGTTGAAGCGCGCCTTCGGCTGACACGCCCTGGGCGCGGCCGCGTACACCTTGAAAGCGGCTGGTGCGTTGTTATATGGGTACTGAAGATTTCTTCAGCGCTCTTGCAGAAAGGCTCAACCCACTGATGAACACGCTCTACGACTCCGACAGCTTCGCGGTCGTTCACCTGTTGCCCGACGCCCCCGCTGGTGCGCCCGCGGAAAAAGGCAAACCCGTCCTGGCGCGCCACGGATTCGAGATCGTGGACAAGCGTTCGGGCAAGGAGGTTTACCTTGACGGCCTGTGGGCCGAACTGTTTCAGCAACGCATCGCCGCCTGGCAACAAAACACGCCCACCCAGGAAGAGGTGGAAGACACGCTGGAAGGCTACGCCGAGCTGGCGCAGAACCCGGTGGTGGTGCACTGAACGTGGGCTGACCGAATGCGCCGTCGAATTTGCCGGCGCGTCTCGCCTACCCAGCCCGGGCATTGGCGTCGGGCTTTTTTGTTATCTATTTTGTAGCGCATTGCGCGCTCCCACACTGCGCCACGGCGCTTTTTTCTTTGATTTTTCTACCGCGCGGGGACGCAAGAACGCGGGGACGCAAGAAAACCGTCGTGTCGGCGACAGCGCAAATCCATGCCCCGCCTCTGGGCGCCGCGACGGTTGACGGCGCGCCTGCGCATCATGACGGCCGCACCGCGCCCCAACGCCGATACACCGGCTCGACCAGCAGCAGCACCGCCACCAGCCGGCACACCTGAAACGCCGTTACCACCGGCGCACCCAGGCGCAGCACCTTGGCCGTGATGGCCATCTCGGTAATGCCGCCGGGCGACGTGGCCAGCATCAGCGTGACCGGGTGCAGCCCCGTGGCCCAGGCCAGCACCACGGCGAACAGCGCGCACGCCGCCATCATGCCCAACGTGCCCAGCGCCGCCGCCGCCAGCCAGCGTGGCGCCGCGCGCAAGAACTGGCGCGAAAACCGCACGCCCAGGCTGACGCCGATGAGCAGTTGCGCCGCATTGACGAGCGCCGACGGCACGCTGGACAGATGCACGTCGGCCATGGTCAGCGCCATGGCCGCCAGCAGCGGGCCAATGAACCACGGGTTGGCGCGGCCGGTCAGCCGCATCGCCGCCGCACCAGCGCCGGTGGCCAGCAAAAGCCACAGCAGGCCGGGCCATTCGGCGTCGCGCGGCATGGGCGGCGTCATGTCCAGCGCCTGCAGTTGCCAGTGTTGCTGGACCCATTGCATGGCAAACGGCATGCTGAGCACCACCACGGCCATGCGCACGCTGTGCGCGGCGGCCACCAGGTCGGTGCGCGCGCCGGCGCGCTCGGCCAGCAGCGTCATCTCCGACGCGCCGCCCACCGCGCCGGCAAAGTAAGTGGTCGCTCGGCGCTCGGCGGGCGCCAGATGGGCCAGTTGTCCGCGCAGCGCCCGGTTCAGCCAGACCCCGAAACCCGCGCCCAGCGCCAGTGCCCAGGCCACGCCCAGCGCCACCGCCCACCACAGGCTGGCCACCAGCGCCGTCACCTCGGGGGTGAAGTACAAGCCCAGCGCGGCGCCGATGGTCCATTGCCCGGCGTTGCGCAGCGCGTGGTCGCTGCGCGTTGGCAGGCCGGCCATGCTGGCCAGGGCGGTGGCCAGCAGCGGCCCGATCATCCACGGAATAGGCGTGCCAAGCGCCACGCACGCCTGCGCCGCCAGCCAGGCCAGCAGCAGGGTCAGCGCGGTGCGAAGCAAGGGGGCCATGGGCGGCGGCGGCAACGAGGGATGCGGAGCACTTAGTATCGCGCGATGACCCTGCGCCCTTGCCTGCCCATCGCCGCGCTGTGCCTGGCCGCATCGGCGCTGGCCGGCTGCGCCGGCGTGGCGCCGTTGGCGGCAGCCGAACAGGCCCGCGTCGCCGCCCTGCTGCCGGCCGACGCGCTGCTGATCGGCGAGCAGCACGACGCCGACGCGCACCAGCGCCTGCAGCGCCGCGTGGTTGGCTGGCTGGCAGCGCGCGGCGACCTGGCCGCGCTGGCGCTGGAAATGGCCGAGCGCGGCCGCGGCACCGCCGCCCTGCCGGCCAGCGCCAGCGATGCGCAGGTGCGCGCCGCGCTGGACTGGCACGACGACGGCTGGCCCTGGTCGCGCTACGGCCCGGTGGTGATGACCGCCGTGCGCGCCGGCGTGCCGGTGCTGGGCGCCAACCTGCCGCGCGCGCAAATGCGCGCCGCCATGCAGGACGCCACACTCGACGCCCGCCTGCCGCCCCAAGCGCTGGCCGAACAGGACGCGCGCATCCAGGCGGCCCACTGCAACGCGCTGCCGACCAGCCAGATCCGCCCCATGACGCGCATCCAGATCGCGCGCGACCGCAGCATGGCCGACACGCTGGTCGACGCGCGCCAGCCCGGCCGCACGGTGGTGCTGATCACTGGCGGCGGCCACACGCACCGCCAGCTGGGCGTGCCGTGGCACCTGCCTGCCGGATTGAAGTCGAATGTGCTGCTGGCGCTGGCTGAATCAGCGCATGCCGCTACTAATTCAGAAGCATCGTGGCACACCGTGCCAGCGGGCGCGCTGCGCGAGGGCGATCAGGTCTGGCGCACGGCGGCGCCACCGCCCGCCGACCACTGCGCGGCTTTCACGCGCCGCGCGCCGGCCGCGCCTGGTCAGTAACGGCGCGGGTTGTTGGGGTAGCGGTCGCGGTGGTTGGGCACGCCATCGCGGTCGTTGTCGCGTCGCCAACCGGGCCGCGCATGCGGCGCACGGCCGCGGTCGTCCCACTGGCGCGGCGGCTGGGCGCGCATCGGCCGCGCGTCCCAACGCTCGGGCTGGTAAACCCAGCCGCCGCCCTGCGACACCCAGGTTGGGCCGACGTAGGCATAGCCAGGGCGTGCCGCGACCCAGTGACCCCGGCGCCAGATGTAGTTGCCGTGCAGCCACTGATAGTGCCCCGGCGCCCACACGTAGCCGGGGCGCGACACCGGCACCATCTCGACACGCGGTGGCGGAGGCGGCGTGCCGACTTGCACGCTGATGTAGGCCTGCGCCTGAGCCGCCGTGGGCAACGCCACGCCGGCCGCGACGCCCAGCACCGCGGCACCGGCGAGCACGAAGGCCTTCAGAGGATGAACGGTCATGGTCTTTTCCTTCAACAAGGCAGTGAACACAACCATTCAACGCGCCAGGTCCACCGTTTGCTGTAAACGCCGGGCAAAGCTTTGAAAAGCCCCGGGAGCCCCGCGCTACCACGTGTCCACGAAGGGCCGCGCCGGCGTGCGCGCGCCGCCGCACGACGCCAGCCCGCGCGCCAGCCAGGCGCGCGTGTCGGCCGGGTCGATCACGGCGTCGATCTCCAACGTGGTCGCCATGTTCATCGCTTCGCCGTGGCGGTATTGCTGCGCGACCAGCTTGGTGAACAGCGCGTCGCGCTCGGGGCCTTCGGCCGCCGCCTCCAGCTCCTTGCGAAAGCCCAGGCGCACCGCGCCTTCCAGCCCCATGCCGCCGAATTCGCCGGTGGGCCAGGAGATGGTGAAAAACGGCGCGTGAAAGCCCCCCGCCGCCATGCCCATCGCCCCGAGGCCATAGCCCTTGCGCAGCACCACGCTGAAAAAGGGCACGCGCAGCGCGGCGGCGGCGACGAACAGGCGGCTGACGTGGCGCACCTGTGCCGTCTTTTCCACTTCGGGCCCGACCATGAAGCCGGGCGTGTCGATCAGGCTGACGATGGGCAGCCCGTGCGCGTTGCACAGCTGCATGAAGCGCGCGCCCTTGTCGGCCGCATCGGCGTCGATGGCGCCGCCCAGGTGCAGCGGGTTGTTGGCCATCAGGCCCACGGGGCGCCCCTCGATACGCGCCAGCGCGGTGTGGATGCCCACACCAAAGCCGGTGCGCAGCGGCAGCAGGCTGCCTGCATCGACCAGGCCTGCCATCGCGGCGCGCGTGTCGTACACGCGCAGGCGGTTCTCGGGCACCACGGCGCGCAGCAGGCGCGGGTCGGGGGTGATCCAGTCGCGCGTGCGGCCCTGAAAGAACCCCAGGTACTGGCGCGCGGCGTGCACGGCCGCCGCTTCATCGTCCACCAGCACGTCGATCACGCCATTGGCGTGCTGCACATCGCTGGGGCCAACCTGCTCGGGCGTGAACACGCCCAGGCCACCGCCTTCGATCATGGCCGGGCCACCCATGCCGATGTTGCTGTCACGCGTGGCGATGATCACGTCGCTGCACCCCAGCAGCGCCGCGTTGCCGGCAAAGCAGCGCCCCGCCACCACCCCGACCACCGGCACCTGGCCCGACAGCGCGGCGTAGGCGGCAAACGTGCCCACGTGCAAACCGGCCAGCACGTTGGCATCCACATCGCCCGGCCGGCCGCCGCCGCCTTCGGCGAACAGCACCACGGGCAGCTTCTCCTGCAGCGCCAGGTTCAGGATGCGGTCCGTCTTGGCGTGGTTGCGCATGCCCTGCGTGCCGGCCAGCACGGTGGCGTCGTAGGCCATCACGGCCGTGCGGGCGCGCTCGGGGCCGAAGATCAGGCCGTTGACGCCGCCCACGCCCGTCACCATGCCGTCGGCGGGCGTGTGGGCGATCAGGTCTTCGACGCTGCGCCTGCGCCTCTGCGCGGCAATGGCGAGCGCGCCGTATTCGATGAAGCTGCCTTCGTCGCACAGGTCGGCAATGTTCTCGCGCGCCGTGCGCAGGCCGCGCGCGTGGCGCTTGGCGACGGCGTCGGGCCGCGCCGCGTCGAGCGTGAAGGCGTGGCGATCGATCACGCGTTGCAGATCGGCGCGGATGTGGTCGGGGCCGTGCGCGGCCGCGTCTTCCGCCGCGTGTGCTGCCGCGTGCTCGGCTTCTTCCAGCACCAGGATCACGTCGCCTTGCGCCAGATACGCGCCGTCATGAGCAAAGCGCTGGCGCACGATGCCGGCATGCGGCGCGGTGAGCACGTGCTGCATTTTCATGGCTTCCAGCACGGCCAGCTCAGCGCCCCGGGGCACCGTATCGCCCACCGCCACCGACAACTGCACCAGCCGCGCCGGCATGGGCACCAGCACGGCGCCTTCGGGCGCTTCGGTGGCAGGGACCGCATGTACCCGCTCAACGTCCACTAGGCCGCCAGCGCTTTCCGGAACAGCGCGAACAGCTATCTTTTCAGAAGCATCGATAAGTTCCGGCAACACCGATTCCAGCCAGCGCGTGTGTACGGCCTGCGTCGCCAACTCGGGCCGCTCGGCCAGCGCGCGCAGCAGGTTCAGGTTGGTGGCCACGCCGTCGATGCGCGTCTCGGCCAGTGCGCGGCGCGAGCGGCGCAGCGCGTCGGCAAAGTCGCGGCTGGCTGAGTGCACGATGAGCTTGGCCAGCAGCGTGTCGTAGTGCGGCGAGGGCGCGGCGCCGGCCACGCCGTGCGTGTCGACGCGCACGCCGGGGCCTTGCGGCAGGTCGAATCGCGTGAGCGTGCCGTGGCCTGGCGTGGCGCCGCCATCGGCCGCCAGCGTTTCGGCGTTGATGCGCCACTGGATGGCGTAGCCGCGCGGCGCCGGCGGCGCGGCGGGATCGAGCCCCAGATCCGCCAAGCTTTGGCCGGCGGCCAGCGCAATCTGCGTCTGCACCAGATCGACACCCGTCACGGCCTCGGTGATGGTGTGCTCCACCTGCAGGCGTGCGTTGGCTTCGATGAAGACGAAGGGCAATTCGGTCGATGCCAGATCGACCAGGAACTCGAACGTGCCCAGCCCTTCGTAGCGCACGGCGCGCGCCATCGTGAGCGCGGCCTCCACGATGCGCGCGCGCAGCGCATCGGACAGGCTGGGGCTGGGCGCGATTTCCACCAGCTTCTGAAAGCGCCGTTGCAGCGTGCATTCGCGCTCGCCCAGCGCCATCACCTGCTGGCCGTCGCCCAACACCTGCACCTCGATGTGGCGCGCGCCGCGCATCAGGCGCTCGACATACACGTCGGTCATGCCGAAGGCGACCAGCGCCTCGCCGCGACAACGCTCGTAGGCGGCGGCCAGGTCAGCTTCAGTTTGAATAGCACGCATGCCGCGCCCGCCGCCACCGCCCACGGCCTTGATCACGATGCCGTGGGCGGCATGCTGGGCGAAGAAGGCGCGCGCCTCGTCCAGCGACACGGCGTGCGATATGCCCGGCATCAGCGGCACGCCGCAGCGCGCAGCCAACTCGCGTGCGGCGGCCTTGTCGCCGAACAGCGCCAACTGCTCCGGCGTGGGGCCGATGAAGCGGATGCCGGCCGCCGCGCAATCGCGCGCGAAGTCGGCGCGCTCGCTCAAAAAACCGTAGCCGGGATGCAGCGCGTCGCAGCCGTGCTCGCGCGCAATCGCAATGAGCCGCGCGCCATCCAGATACGCCGCCGGCCCGCTGGCGCCCAGCGCCGCGGCTTCATCCGCAGCCGCCACATGGGGCGCGGCGGCATCGTCGTCGGCAAACACCGCCACGCTGGCCACGCCCATGTCGCGCAGCGCGCGGACGATGCGCAGGGCGACTTCGCCGCGATTGGCGATGAGGACTTTTTTGAACATCGGTCTTCTTTATGCGTTGCAAGAACAGCCGGACGCGAAGAACGAAAAAGTTACGCGAAGGACGCGAAAGAAATCAAAATTTTTGTTTTTCTTTTTGCGTCCTTCGCGAATCCTTCGCGCCCTTCGCGTCCGGTATTCGGTATTCGGTATTCAGGGCCCCGACCTCAACAAGCGCCGCAACACCTTGCCCGCCCCCGTGGTCGGCAGAGCGTCGATGAATTCGACGTATTTCGGCACCTTGTACGTCGCCATGTTGTCACGGCTCCAGGCGATCAGCTCGTCGGCCGCCAGCGCCGCGCCGGGCTTCTTGACGATGAAGGCCTTGACCACTTCGCCCTTGTCGGCATCGGGTTCGGCCAGCACCGCCGCCTGCGCGACGGCGGGGTGTTTGATGAGGATGGTTTCGACTTCCTCCGGGAACACGCTGTAGCCCGAGACCTTGATCATTTCCTTGGTGCGGCCGATGAAGGTGAGGTAGCCCTCGGCGTCCAGCTTGCCCATGTCGCCGGTCCAGACCCAGCCATCTTTCAGCGTCTTGGCCGTGGCGTCGGGCTTGTTCCAGTAGCCCTTGAAGTTGCCGGGCGACTTGAGCGTGATCTCGCCCACCTCGCCGGGCGCTTTCTCGACGCCCGTATCGGGGTCGACGATGCGGATGGTGACGCCCGGCATCGGCTTGCCGTGCGTGCCCCAACGGATGGCCTCGGGCGGCATGCCGGTGTCCATGGTGTGCGTTTCGCTCAGGCCATAGGCGGCCTCGTACGACACGCAATTGCCGCCCGCAAACGCCTGCCATTGCTGCGCCAGCGGCTCGGTGAAGGTGATGCCGAAGCTGGTGACCGGGTTGCGGCGCAGCGACTTGAGGTTGAAGCGCGCCGCATCCGGCACCTGCATGCAGGCCACGTTCATGGGCGCGATGGAATACCAGTGCGTGACGCCGTGCTGCGCCATGGCCTGCAGCACCGCCACCGGGTCAAATCGGAACAGCAGCACCTGCGTGGCGCCCACCAGAATCGGCGTGTTGACGCCCATCAGCATGCCGGCGATGTGGTACAGCGGCGCGACCGACAGCGACACGTCGCCCGCCTGAAGGCCCGAGGCCTGCGCCGTGACCGTCGTCTTGAACAGCGCATTGCCAAAGCTCAGCATGGCGCCCTTGGGCAGGCCGGTGGTGCCGCTGGTGTAGGTCATCAGCGCCACGTCGTCCATGTCGATGTTTTTGGCTTCTGGCCGTTGCCCCGCCTGCGCACCTTGCTGCGCAATTTGTAGCGCATCACTCACGCCACCCGGCAACGGCTGGGCAGGCGTTTGCAGCTCGGGCGGCACGGTGAGTGTGGGCGCGGCGGGCAGCAGGTCGGTGTAGCGCACGGCCAGCACGTGCTGCAGCGCGGTCTGCGCACGCACTTGGTCCACGATGGGCAGCAGGTTGTCGGCGGCGATGATGACGCGCGCCTTCAGGTCATCCAGCTGGTACTGCAGCTCGTGCGCCTTGTTGAGCGGCCCGCAGGGGCACACGATGGCGCCGATCTTCTGGATGGCGTAGTGCGCCACCACATATTGCGGGCAGTTGTTCATGAACAGCGCCACCGGCTCGCCCTTGGCGACACCGAGCGATTGCAGGTGCGCGCCCAGGGCATCGCTCCACTCATGAAGCTCGCGCCACGTGATGGCGCGGCCGTACCAGTGGATGGCCGGTGCGTCAGGCTTTTCGCGCGCGTGGCGGCGCAGGTGCTGGTGCAGGGGCTGGTCCGGGGCGGCTGCGGGCATGGGGCGGGCTCCTTGTGTCTCGCGCGCGACGGGCTGCGGGTTTGCACGGGTCGCGGCGGCTTGGGCAAGTTTCAATATAGCGATTTGAAAGGTCGCGCGACGCTGCGTCCATCGCGCAGGCGACAGCGCGCCCTCCATCGCCATCCAGAAACAGGAGACTCCGCATGCCCCGCATTGCCACCCCCTTTCCGCGCACCGCGCTGGCCCTGGCCGCCTTGCTGGCCGGCGCGGCGCACGCGCAGCCGGCGCCGTACAAGATCGCCTACATCGACCCGCTCTCCGGCCCGTTCGCGGCCGTGGGCGAGCTGATGCTGGCGCACACCAAATTCGCCGTGGACGACCTGAACGCCAAGAACGCGCTGCCAGGCGGACGCAGGTTCGAGCTGATCCAGCTGGACAGCAAGCTATCGGCGCAAGAGAGCCAGAGCGCGCTGCAGTCGGCCATCGACCAGGGCGCGCGGGCGGTGGTGACGGGCGGCTCGGGCTCGTCGGTGGTGGCGGCCATCGTGCAGTCGGCCGCGCGCTGGAACCAGCGCAACCCGGGCAAGGAGATCATCGTCTTCAACCACTCGTCGATTGACCCCGACCTGACGGGCAAGTCCTGCAACTTCTGGCACTTCCAGACCGAGGCCAACACGGCGATGAAGATGAAGGCGCTGGCCAACTTCGCCAAGAAGCAGGCCGACATCCACAAGGTGTACCTGCTGAACCAGGACTACGCGCACGGCAAGCAGTGGGCGGCCTATGGCAAGCAGCTGGTGGGCCTGGCGCGGCCCGACGTGCAGTTCGTCGGCGAGCAGTTGCACCCCATCGGCCGCGTGAAGGACTTCGCGCCCTACGTGGCGCAGATCAAGCAAAGCGGCGCCGACACCGTGATCAGCGGCAACTGGGGCCCCGACATGATGCTGCTGCTGAAAGCCGCGGGCGAGGCCGGCATGCACCTGCGCATCTTCAACCACAGCGCGGGCTCCATGCCCGGCACGGTGCTGGCGGCGTCGCAGGCCAAGGCGGGGCAACTGACCTGGGTGGCGGAATGGCACCCGGGGCAGGACGGCACACCCAAGGTGGACGCACTGGCCAAGGCCTACAAGGCCAAGACGGGCAAGGACTTTCTCTCGCCGCGCATCGACCTGACGCCGCGCCTGCTGGCCGCCGCGCTGCAAAAGGCGGGCAGCGACGAACCGGTCAAGGTGGCGCGCGCGCTGGAAGACCTGACGCTCGACTCCTCCATCGGCCCGGTGCGCCTGCGCGCCGAAGACCACCAGTTGCTGCTGCCGCAGGTGGTCAACACCATCGCGCCGCTGGACGGCAAGACGGTGAAAGTGGGCTGGGACGGCGTGAACTGGGGCTTTCGCACCGAGGCCACGTACAGCGGCAACGAGCTGGCCCAGGGCACCGAGTGCAGGATGGCGCGGCCGTAATACTATTTATTTGATAGCATTCAACGCACGTCGGACCAGCGCGCAGCGCGAATTCTGGATCGACGGCTGATCGCCTGTCTACCACTACCCCAACAGCCGGACGCAGAGGACGCAGAAGAAAATCAAGACGGTCTTTTGGCTGTTCCTTTTGCGTCCTTCGCGAATCCTTCGCGTCCTTCGCGTCCGTCTTTCGGTATTTCGACGCCAGCGCCCGCCCCAGGCCTGCGACAATCGCGCGCCATGTCCGACGCATTGCCTACCGCCTACATCCTCACCCTGTCCTGCCCCGACCGCCCGGGCATCGTGCACGCCGTCTCGGGCCTGTTGCTCGAACGCGGCTGCAACATCGAGGAAGCACAGCAGTTCAACGACCACGGCACGGGCCTGTTCTTCATGCGCGTGCAGTTCGTCTGCCCCGATGCCGGGGCGGTCATCGACGGTGTCGACCTGGCCGGTGCCATTGCCCGGGTGGCGCAGCCGCTGTCGATGACGTGGGAACTGAACCCGGCCGGCGAACCGATGCGCACCGTGATCTTCGTCAGCAAGGAAGGCCACTGCCTGAACGACCTGCTGTTCCGCGTGAAAAGCGGGCTGCTCAACCTGGACGTGCGCGCCATCGTCAGCAACCACCGTGACTTCTACCAGCTGGCGGCCAGCTACAACATTCCTTTTCACCACATCGCGGTGACGCAGGCCACCAAGGCGCAGGCCGAGCAGCGGCAGCGGGAGATCATCGACGCCGAGCGACCCGAACTGGTGGTGCTGGCGCGCTACATGCAGATCCTGTCGGACCCGATGTGCCGCCAGCTGTCCGGCCGCGCCATCAACATCCACCACAGCTTCCTGCCCAGCTTCAAGGGCGCCAAGCCGTATTACCAGGCGCACGACCGCGGCGTGAAGCTGATCGGCGCCACCGCGCACTACGTGACGGCCGACCTGGACGAAGGCCCGATCATCGAGCAGGACGTGGCCCGCGTGGACCACGCCGACACGGTCGACGACCTGACCGCCGTCGGCCGCGACACCGAAAGCCAGGTGCTGGCGCGCGCCGTCAAATGGCACAGCGAGCACCGGGTGCTGCTGAACGGGCACCGCACTGTGGTGTTCAAGTAACCCCCCTGTGCCGCTTCGCGGCTTCCCCCGAGGGGGACAACGCTGGCGCTCGGGGGGACCCCGAGCGCGGCGTTCTCGCATGGCCTGCTCCGCGGCCTTTGGTTGGGGCTTGCTGCGCAGCCCCTTGATGATTCATTTCGGCGCCCGGCTGCCGAAGATCGCCGTGCCGATGCGCACCATGGTGCTGCCCGCGGCAATCGCGGCTTCCAGGTCATCGCTCATGCCCATGGACAGCGTGTCCAGGCCCAGCCCTTCGGCATTCAAGTGGTCAAACAGGGCTCTGGCGCTGGCGTGTACTGCGCGGGCAGCTTCAAAATCAGGAGCAGGTTCAGGGATCGTCATCAGCCCGCGCAGCTTCAGGCGCGGCAGCGTGGCCACGGCGCGCGCCAGCGCCAGCGCATCGGCCGGCGCCACGCCCGACTTGGCCGGCCCGCCGTCGATGTTGACCTGGATGCACACGTGCAGCGGCGCCAGGTCAGCGGGTCGCTGGGCCGACAGGCGCTCGGCGATCTTGAGGCGGTCCACGGTGTGAACCCAGTCGAAGTGCTCGGCCACCAGGCGCGTCTTGTTGCCCTGCACGGGGCCGATGCAGTGCCACTGCAAACCGGGCAGGTGGCGCAGTGCGTCCATCTTCTGCACCCCTTCCTGGATGTAGTTCTCGCCAAACGCGAGCTGGCCCGCCTGGGCGGCCTCGGCCACGGCCTGCGCCGCGAAGGTCTTGGACACCGCCAGCAAGGCCACGCTTTGCGCGGGGCGCCCGCAGCGCGCGCAGGCTGTGGCGATGCGTGCACGCACGTCTTGGATTTGCGCCGCGATCATCGTCATAATCCCCGCAGCGTATCAAACTGAAACCTGGGTTTCACCGCATTTCCTTCCGAGGCGCCCGAAGTGGACATCACCCAACTGCTGGCCTTCAGCGTCAAGAACCATGCCTCCGACCTGCACCTGTCGGCTGGCCTGCCGCCCATGATCCGCGTGCATGGCGACGTGCGGCGTCTCAACGTCGAGCCGCTCGAGCACAAGCAGGTGTTCGCGATGCTGTACGACATCATGAACGACACCCAGCGCAAGGTGTACGAGGAAAACCTGGAAGTCGACTTCTCGTTTGAGATTCAAGGCCTGGCGCGCTTTCGCGTCAACGCCTTCAACCAGCAACGTGGCGCCGCGGGCGTGCTGCGCACCATTCCCAGCCAGATCCTGACGCTGGAGCAGCTCAACGCGCCGCGCATCTTTGCCGACCTGGCGCTCAAGCCGCGCGGCCTGGTGCTGGTGACCGGGCCAACCGGCTCGGGCAAGTCGACCACGCTGGCGGCCATGGTCAACCACCTGAACGAATCGCACTACAGCCATGTGCTGACGGTGGAAGACCCGATCGAGTTCGTGCACGAGTCGAAGAAGTGCCTGATCAACCAGCGCGAGGTCGGCGGCATGACGCTCAGCTTTTCCAACGCGCTGCGCTCGGCGCTGCGCGAGGACCCGGACGCGATCCTGGTGGGCGAGATGCGCGACCTCGAAACCATCCGCCTGGCCATGACGGCGGCCGAAACGGGCCACCTGGTGTTCGCCACGCTGCACACGTCGTCGGCCGCCAAGACGATCGACCGCGTGATCGACGTCTTTCCGGCCGAGGAAAAGGAAATGGTGCGCGCCATGCTGTCCGAATCTCTGGTGGCCGTCATCTCGCAGACACTGTGCAAGCGCAAGGACGGCTCGGGCCGCGTGGCGGCGCACGAGATCATGCTGGGCACGCCGGCCATCCGCAACCTGATCCGCGAGGCCAAGGTGGCGCAGATGTATTCCAGCATCCAGACCGGCAACAGCCTGGGCATGCAGACGCTGGACCAGAACCTGATCGAGCTGGTGCGCCGCAACGTCATCAGCGCGGCCGAGGCGCGTGGCAAGGCCAAGATGCCGGAGAACTTCCCCGGCTAGACCGCTCGCCCCCAGGCTCCACATGCTGCGCATTGTTTCGCCACCCCCGTCCGGGGGCGCGCCCAGTGGGCGGGCCAAGCCCTTGCGCGGGCGCCCTGGCATGGCCTGCTCCGCGGCCCTTCGCTCAGGCTGCCGGATCGATGATTGAAATCACGCCGACGCGGCGTCAATGAAGGAACCACCATGGAACGCGATCAGGCCAGTCAATTCATCAGCGACCTGCTCAGGCTGCTGCTGGTGCGCAAGGGCAGCGATCTGTTCATCACCGCCGACTTTCCGCCGGCGATCAAGGTCGATGGGCGCATCACCAAGGTGTCGTCGCAAAACCTGACGCCGGCGCACACGCTGGCGCTGGTGCGTTCGGTGATGAACGACAAGCAGGCGGCCGAGTTCGAGCGCACCAAGGAATGCAATTTCGCCATCAGCCCGGCCGGCATCGGGCGCTTTCGCTGCAATGCCTTCGTGCAGCAGGGCCACATCGGCCTGGTGATGCGCGTGATCCCGCAAGAGCTGCCGACCATCGATGCGCTGGGCATGCCGCAAGTGCTGAAGGACGTGGCGATGAGCAAGCGCGGACTGGCCATTCTGGTGGGCGCCACCGGCTCGGGCAAATCGACCACGCTGGCGGCCATGGTGGACTGGCGCAACATCCACAGCCAAGGGCACATCATCACGGTGGAGGATCCGATCGAGTTCGTGCACCCGCACAAGAACTGCATCCTGACGCAGCGCGAAGTCGGCATCGACACCGAGGACTGGACCGCCGCCCTGAAGAACACGCTGCGCCAGGCACCCGACGTGATCCTGATGGGCGAGATCCGCGACCGCGAGACGATGGAGCACGCCGTCGCCTTTGCCGAAACCGGGCACCTGTGCCTGGCCACGCTGCACGCCAACTCGGCCAACCAGGCGCTGGACCGCATCATCAACTTCTTCCCCGAAGAGCGTCGCCAGCAGCTGCTGATGGACTTGTCGCTGAACCTGCGCGCGCTGATTTCGCAGCGGCTGATCGCCCGGCAGGACGGCCAGGGACGAACGGCGGTGGTCGAGGTCATGCTGAATTCGCCGCTGATCAGCGACCTGATCTTCAAGGGCGAGGTGGGCGAGATCAAGGAGATCATGAAGAAGAGCCGCGAGCTGGGCATGCAGACCTTCGACCAGTCGCTGTTCGACGCCTTCGAGGCCAACCTGATCAGCTACGAGGACGCGCTGCGCAACGCCGATTCGGCCAACGACCTGCGCCTGCAGATCAAGCTGACAAGCCAGCGCGCCCGCTCGCTCGACCTGGCCGCCGGAACCGAGCACCTGCAGATCGTGTGACGGGGCTGGCGGCCTAGAATGCGCCGCATGAGCACCACCATCGCCCCCAAGACCTACGAATCCACGCCGCCACGCCGGGTCGCCTTTCTGGGCCTGGGCGTGATGGGCTACCCGATGGCCGGGCACCTGGCGCTGGCCGGCCACACGGTCACCGCGTACAACCGAAATGCTTCAAAATCTGAAGCATTCTGCACTCAATTGGCGGGCGCTGGCAGCGTAAAGAGCGCCGAAACCCCGCGCCTGGCGGCGCACGGCGCCGACCTCGTGTTCTGCTGCGTCGGCAACGACGACGACCTGCGCCAGGTGGTGCTGGGCGACGATGGGGCCTTCGCCGGCATGAAGCCCGGCGCCATCTTCGTCGACCACACCACGGCATCGGCCAACGTGGCGCGCGAGCTGTCGCACGAAGCCAGCGCGCGCGGCCTGCAGTTCATCGACGCGCCGGTGTCGGGCGGCCAGGCCGGCGCGCAAAACGGCCTGCTGACGGTGATGTGCGGCGGCGACGCCGCCGCGTTCGACACGGTCAAGCCCGTGGCCATGGCGTTCTCGCGCGCGTTCACGCTGATGGGCGCGAGCGGCGCCGGCCAGCTAACCAAGATGGTCAACCAGATCTGCATCGCCGGCCTGGTGCAGGGCTTGTCCGAAGCCATCGCCTTCGGCCAGCGCGCCGGGCTGGACATGGCGCAGGTGCTTGACGTCATCGGCAAGGGCGCGGCGCAAAGCTGGCAACTGGACAACCGCGGCCCCACCATGGTGCAGGACAAGTTCGACTTCGGCTTCGCCGTCGACTGGATGCGCAAGGACCTCGGCCTGGTGCTCGACGAAGCCAAGCGCAACGGTGCCCGCCTGCCGGTCACGGCCTTGGTCGACCAGTTCTACGCCGACGTGCAGCACATGGGCGGCGGTCGCTGGGACACGTCCAGCCTGATCAAGCGGTTGAAGTGATCGCGCGCGCCTTTTCGCCCCCGCCGACGCGCCAGCGCATGGCGCGACGCCGCGCCGTGCTGGCCGGCGCGCTTTGCCTCGGTCTGGGGGGACTGCCTGCCTGCGCCGATCCGTCGTCGGACTGGCCTTCTGAAGGGATTTATGACGGCTACTACTTCGGTGGCTTCGAGCAAAGCGAATTCCGGCCCGTCGGCAGCCGGGGCGTGCGCTGGTGGCTGAACGGCGATCTGAGCGCGGTCAACGAGCGCTTTCACATCCACCTGGACGGCCGCTTCGAGCGCGAGCATCCGCCGGTGTCGCCGGTCCGCATCCGCGTGCAGGGGCAGCTGTCCCGGCCCGGCCAATACGGCCACATGAGCGCCTATTCCCGCGAGCTGACCGTGACGCGCGTGCTGCAGGCCGAAGCGCCCGCGCCGAACGAGCCGATTCCGCCCGCGCGCCCCTGAGACGTCCGGAATTCATGACGCGCCGCCAGAGCACACAACCCAAGCTCTCCCAGAGGGACAGGGCGTTTTCTTTGCCAGGGTCCACGCCGTGATGAAATAGGAAGACGTTCATGGATTGGACAACCCAACTGAGACGGCCGAGCGCATGAAAAAAGCATGGTGGTGGGGTGCGGCACTGGCGGTCGTGGCCATTGGCGCGTATTACGGTTTCCAGGAGGAGCCTGCGGCACCGCCTGACGGGACGGCCGGCGGATCTGGCGAGACCGCGCCGGTGCCGCCGGCCGTCGCACCGGCGCCCGCCAGTAATGCCGTCGGCCAGGCGGCGATAAAGCAGCTGCTGGAGCGTGGCGAAGCCAAGGCGTATGAGCGCCTGGTCTTGACCGACCCCAAGTCGGGCATCGAGGTGGCGCGTACGCTGATGCCAGCCGGCTGGAAAGGCACGGGTCAGGTGAGCTGGACGATGCAGAGCGCCTCCAACCCGGCTGAATACTTCATGCAGGCCATGTCGCCCGGCGAGCAGGCGGCCGTGCTGCGCATGTCGAACGTGAGCTACGTGGATCCGCTGTCGATGACGATGATGGGGCGATCGGTGCCGCGCGAGCAGCTCTACCAGGAAGGCGCCTACGACGAAGAAACCGGCACAGCCATGCTGCGCTTGATGTCGCCGCCGGATTACGTGCAGCGCCTGATCCGCCGTGCCGACCCATCCATCCAGGACATCCAGGTCACGCAGGTCGAGGACGCCGGTTCGTCAAAGGACTTGGCCGATCTCGAGCGCGACGTCGCCGCCGCGTTTGACGCCGCCATGGCACAGGTCAACCGGCAGCTGGCCGCGCAGGGCGTGCCCGGTCAGACCGCGCCCACCCGCGTCAAGGCGGCGATCACTCACATGAAGTTTTCGCAGAAAGGCAAGGCCTTGCGGGCCTCAGCGTTTGCCACCGTGGTGTCGAGCCAGCTGAACTATCGGTCGCCGTCTTACACCAAGCAAACGCTCCGGTGGAGCGTGCCGTTCGTGCTGATGTACTCCGCCGTACCCGACGCCTATGAGCGCGAACGGGGCTCGCTGCAGCTGTTCGCGGAGAACTTCAGCGAAAACCAGCAGTGGCAGGCAGCCGTGAGCCGGGCCGTGTCGCAACTCAACGCCCAGCGCCTGCAGGCCGCCCAGAAGCGCACGGAGGCATCGCGCCGCTTCCTGCAGGAGCAGACACGCGCAGCCTCGCAATCCATCCAGTCCAACTTCGACAGCATCCAGCAGCGCTCGCAGGCGCAGTCCAGCGTGCTGGCGGGTTGGGGCAACGTCACCACGCTGCGCGACAACTACCGCGCGCCCGATGGCGGCGTGATGAAAGTGGATTCGAACTACAGCAACGTCTATACCGACAGCGGCAATTCGACCATCTATGCGACGCGCAAGGGTGTGGAACTCGACCCTAACCGCTTCCGTCAGCTGGAGCGGCTGCCCAACGTGCTGCCCGCGAACTGATCGGCCCGGCACACGCGGCTCACGGGCCCTCGTCTTTACTTCACCGGTGGTAGCGTCTGCACCTGAATCGGCTGCGGTGCATTGACGATGGTCGGCTGCGTCACCGGGTGCGTCTCGACGCCGGGCACCGACTCGCCGCTGACCGGGGTCAGGGGCGCAGCGCCCGTCGTCTGCTGCACGGCGCTGGACTGCGGGCCCGTGCCGCTCGCCAGGCCGCCGGCGCCGGTCGGATCGGCGATCAGGTCGACCACGCGCACCACGCGCTGCACGCCATCGGTCTGGCGCGCGACGTCGGTGGCGGCGGCCAGTTCCTGCGCGGTCAGCCGGCCCATCAGGTAGGTGGTGCCGCGCTCGGTCACCACCTTGATGCTGCCCGACGGCACGCCGTTGGTGCCCACCAGGCGCGAACGCACCTTGCTGGACACCAGCGCGTCGCTGGAGCGCTGCATGGCGCCCGACTCGGGCATCACGGCCAGTTCGTTGACCACGCCCTGCACACCGGCCGTGGCGCGCATCGCGGCTTCAACGGCCTGCTTGTCCTGCGCGGTGGGCACCTCGCCGGTGAGCAACACCTTGCGGAAATAGCTGGTCACGTTGACATGGCCGCGCCCGCCCAGCGCCTGCGTGACGGCGTCGCGCGCCGTGGCCTCGATGGACGAGTCGGCCTGCTGCGTTTCGCCGCTGCGGCGGTCGGCCTGGGTCAGCAGCGCGCCGGCACCGACCGCGCCGCCGACCAGCGCCACCGGCACGCAGGCCGTCAGGGCACCGCCGGCCAGGCAGGTGGCCAACAGGGTGGCGGCGATGCCGCGGGTGGGTTTCAGCTTCATGATGGGGCTTCCTCGTCGCCGAGCAGTTGCAGGTCAAGGCCGTCGCACAGGCAGTGCAGCACCAGTTGGTGCGCCTCGTGAATGCGTGGCGTGCGCTCGTGCGGCACGCACACGTGGACGTCGGTGTCGCGCAGCATGTGGCCCAGTTCGCCACCGCCGCGCCCGGTGAGCGCAATGACGCTCATGTCGCGCTCGTGCGCGGCCTGCGCGGCGCGCACCAGGTTGATCGAATTGCCGTTGGATGTGAGCACCAGCAGCGCGTCGCCCGCGTTGCCGAGCGCGCGCACTTGGGCGGCGTATGCGTCGGCGTATTCGCCGCGCCGCGCCACGGCGGTGAGCGTGGCGGCGTCGGTGCCCAGCGCCAGCGCGGGCAGTTCGGGCCGCGGGCGTTCCAGCCCGCCGACCATCAGCGCCGCCATGTACTGCGCCAAGGCGCCCGACGCACCGTTGCCGCACAGCAGCACCTTGCCGCCGCCGGTGACGCAGGCCAGCAGTGCCTGCGCGGCCTCGGCCACCGGACGGGCCAGGCTTTGCGCCCACTGGTATTTCAGGTCGGCGCTGTCGATGAACTGCTGTTGAATGCGTTGCTCAAGCATCGTGGCCGATCATAACGCCGGACGCCGCGGTCGGTGCAAATTTAGGAGCACACTGAGCTCCCCCTGTGCGCCTGCGGCGCTTCCCCGGAGGGGGACAACACCACTGGCCGGTACAAGCCCGGCCACGGTGTTCCGGCATCGCCGGCTCCGCGGCGCTTGGGCGGACCTGCCTCGCGGTCCAGAACGGAGTGGCGCTGACTCCTGCGCGCATAGCCCAGGAGGCAGCGCCGAGATGGGCCGCTTTATCGCGCGAGCTTCTGCCGCGCGACTCCTAGCCCGCGTCAAAGGCGGCTTGCAGCCACTCGATGTGGTTGCCGTCGATGGCGACGACGTCGAAGCGGCAGGGCGGCGGGGATTTGTGGCGCATCAGGTAGTGGCGCGCGGCCAGCACGATGCGGCGCTGCTTGACGGCACCGACGGTGGCGGCCGCGCCGCCGTGGGTGGCGCTGGCGCGTGTCCGCACTTCGACGAACACCAGCGTGCCGCCGCGTTCGCGCATCACCAGGTCGATTTCGCCGCCGCCGCGCCCGGGCGTCCGATAATTGCGCTCGACCAGCGTCAGCCCCGCCGCCTGCAGATGGGCCAGCGCAGCTTCTTCGGCGGCGTTGCCTCGCACCCGTGTGGTGGCGCCTGATAGCTTCAAATTCCATAGCGCCATGCGCTTGCCCCTCCTGCGCCAGCAGCCGAAATCATGACCACACCCGCCCCCACGATTGGCGCGCCCAGCTTCCCCCTGGCGCTGGACGCCGCGCGCGCGGCGGCGGGTGCGCAGCATTATCCGGTGGGGGCGCTGTACGTCGTCGCCACGCCCATCGGCAATCTGGCCGACATCACGCTGCGCGCGCTGCACGTGCTGCAGTTGGCCGACGCCATCGCCTGCGAGGACACGCGCCACACGCAGCAGTTGTTGCGCAGTTACGGCATCGACGGCAAGCCGCTGATCGCGCTGCACGAGCACAACGAAGCCGAAGCCGCGCAGGGCGTGGTCGCACGACTGCAGTCCGGCCAGCGCATCGCCTACGTCAGCGACGCCGGCACGCCCGCCGTCAGCGACCCCGGCGCGCGCCTGGTGGCCGCCTGCGCGGCGGCTCGCATTCGCGTGCTGCCGCTGCCCGGCGCCAGCAGCGTGACCACCGCCCTCAGCGCGTCGGGTCTGGCCGGCGACGGGCACTTTGTGTTTGCAGGCTTTCTTCCCAGCAAGGCCGGCGAGCGCCAGTCCGCCGTCGATGCGCTGGCGCAGGAGCCGCGCGCGGTGGTGCTGCTTGAAGCGCCGCACCGCATCGCCGCGCTGGCCGACGCGCTGGCGCGGCTGGGCGAGCGCCCCGTCACCGTGGGCCGCGAGCTGACCAAGCAGTTCGAGCAGATCACCACCCTGCCCTGCGCCGACCTGCCCGCCTGGCTGGCCGCCGACGCGCAGCGCCAGCGCGGCGAATTTGCGCTGGTGCTGCATCCCGCGCCCGTGAGCGGCGACGACGCCGACACCGAGCGCGTGCTGCGCCTGTTGCTGGCCGAATTGCCGACCAAGAGCGCCGTCAAGCTGGCCGCCGAGATCACCGGCGCGCCGCGCAATGCGCTGTACGAGCAGGCGCTGCGCTGGCGCCAGCACGACGCATGAACCGGCGCCGGTTTTCCGCCGCGCTCGCAGGCCTTGCGGCAACACTGTCGGCTTGCAGTTCAGGCCCTGTCATGACCACCCCACGTCACACCCCCTGGTCAGAGCAGCCGCTGCAACTCGACGGATTGCACGGCACCCTGACCCTGCCCGACGGCCACGGGCCGGTGCCGGCGGTGTTGCTGCTGCCCGGGTCGGGGCCGGTGGACCGCGATGGCAATCTTCCCGGCATGCGCAACCAGAGCCTTGCGCGGCTGGCGCAGGGCCTGGCCGCGCGCGGCATCGCCAGCCTGCGCGCCGACAAACGCGGCGTCGGCGCGAGCGCCAAGGTGGCTGAGGCGCAACTGCGCTTTCAGACCTATGTGGCCGACGCGCTGGCCTGGCTGATGGCCCTGCGCGCGCAGCCGCGCGTGGGCAGCGTGGGCCTGATGGGTCACAGCGAGGGCGCGCTGGTCGCCACGCTGGCCGCCCAACACGCCGAGGTCGGCGCCCTGGTGCTGCTGGCCGGCGCGGGTGAGCCCGCCGCAACGCTGATCTCACGCCAGCTGTCGGCCAGCGGATGGCCGCCAGCGCTGCAGCAGGCCGCAGGCGGCATGCTGGCGCAGTTGCGGCAGCAGCAGCCGGTGGCCGACGTGCCGCCCGAGCTGATGGCACTGCTGCGTCCCAGCGTACAGCCGTATCTGATGTCGTGGCTGCCCATCGACCCGGCGGCGGAACTGGCCCGGGTGCGCTGCCCCGCGCTGATCGTGCAGGGCACGCACGACCTGCAGGTGGGCGCGGCGGATGCCCAACGCCTGCATGCCGCGCAGCCAGGCGCCCGGCTGGCCTTCATCGACGGCATGAATCACGTGCTCAAGTCAGCGCCGCTCGAGCGCGCGGCCAATCTCAGCACCTACGCCGACCCCGAGCTGCCACTGGCACCGGGCCTGCTGCCGCTGCTGGCCGATTTTCTGCACCGCAACCTGGTGCCTGCCGCTTGATGTGGGCCGCGCGGCGTCAGCGGAAAAACGCGTAAGCCACCAGCACTGCCGCCACCAGCCCCACCGCATCGGCGAACAGCGCGCAGGGCAAGGCGTGGCGAGTGTGCTTGACGCCGACGCTGCCGAAGTACACCGCCAGCACGTAGAAGGTGGTCTCGGTCGAGCCCTGGATGATGGCGGCCAGCTTGGCGGGGAATGAATCGACGCCGTGGGTCTGCATCACGTCCACCATCAGCCCGCGCGCACCCGAGCCGCTCAGCACCTTCATCAGCCCCACGGGCACGGCCGGCAAGAAATCGGTCGGCAAACCCAGCGCCGACACGGCAGCGGCGATCCAGCCCATCAGCACGTCCATCAAGCCGGCGGCGCGAAACACCGCGATGGCGACCAGCATGGCCACCAGGTACGGGATGATGCCGACCGCCACGCCAAAGCCGTCCTTGGCGCCATCGACAAAAGCGTCGTACACGTTCACGCCGCGCAGCGCGCCGGCCACCAAAAAGGCCGCCACCACGGCCAGGATGAAACCGGCGCCGATCACGCCCATCCATTGCGCCGCCTGCTCGGGCGGAAAGCGCGACAGCCACCACACCAGCGCGCCGACCACGGCGCCAAAGCCCGCCAGCGGCAGCAGCAAACCGGCGCGCCACAGCGCAATGCGCTGCACCGCCGCCACCGCGATGAGCGCCGACAGCAGCGAGCAGGCCGTGGCCACCAGCGTGGGCAGGAAGATGTCGGCCGCGTTGAAGCCGACCAGCCCCTGCTTGACGGCCAGCGTCTGGCGGATGGCGATGACCGAGGTGGGGATCAGCGTCAGCCCCGCCGTGTTCAGCACCAGAAACATGATCTGCGCGTGGGTGGCGGTGTCGGGCCGGTCGTTGAGCGACTGCAATTCCTGCATCGCCTTCAGCCCCAGCGGCGTGGCGGCGTTGTCCAGGCCGAGCAGGTTGGCGCTGATGTTCATGGTCATCGCGCCCTGCGCCGGGTGGCCGCGCGGCACGCCGGGGAACAGGTGGCGAAACACCGGGTTCACGCCACGCGCGAAGGCGTCGATCATGCCGGCGCGCTCGCCGATCTTCATCAAGCCCAGCCACAGCGCCATGATGCCGACCAGGCCGATGGAGATGTCGAAGCCGGTCTTGGCGGCGTCGAACATGGCCGTAAGCAGCTTGGGGAACACCGTCAGGTCGCCCTGCGCCAGTTGCACGGCGGCGGCGACAAAGGCGCTCAGGAAAAAGCCCAGCCAGACGAAATTCAGAACCAAATCGGGCTCCAGCGCTTGCGCATCAAGCGCGAGCAGCTATTTTTTTGGGAGCATTCAGCACTCTCTTGTTCCCTCGCCCCGCTGGGGAGAGGGCGGGGGTGAGGGGCCGACGGCGTCGCATGGACACGCTGCATGCCCTCACCCCCACCCTCTCCCGCACGCGGGAGAGGGAGCAAACCGCGACTGCGCAGCAAAGTCCCGGAACAGGCCGCGGAGCAGGCCATCCGCGAACGTCGCGCGCGGGTTTCCCCGCGCGCCAGCGCTGTCTCCCCCGAGGGGAAGGCGCCGAAGGCGCCACAGGGGGAGCTTCACGCACCGCAGCACTTTTTATATTTCTTTCCGCTGCCGCACGGGCACGGGTCATTGCGGCCCACCTTGTCGCTGACCGCCGGCGCCACGCGCGGCCCCAGCGTGCGCGCGATGTCGTGCAGGTCGTACACCGCCCACAGCGCCTCGCCGAAGGCATCGAAGCGCGCCTGGCTGACGCTGGGCGGGCCGTTGGGGTCGTACAGGTTGAGCACGGGCGCGCCGGTGTCGTCGGCGGTCAGGTCCTCGATGCAGGACAGCGCGTCGTCCAGCATCTCGGCGATTTCCTTGTCGCGCGGGGGCGCCCAGTCGTCGGCCCAATGGTCCACCACGGCCAGGAAGCCGCTGGCCCACACCTGCGCCAGCGCCGGCGGCAGGCCGTCCTGGCCTTCGGTGGCTTCGGCGCGATCGGCCTCGGGCAGGCTGGCCAGCAGGCCGCGCCAGTCCATCACCGCGGGGCTCAGGGCGCGTTCGTCGTCCAGCGATTCGACGTCGGCGTCAAGCGCGGCGCGCAACTGCGATTCGCGCGCCAGCCAGCCCATGCTGAACTGCGTGCGCTCGGCCGGCGTGGCGAACACCTCGCTGGCCGCGCGGCCGAACACCAGCGGCAGCCACTCGTCCTCGCCCATGGTGCGGCGCGTGCACAGCAGCGCGGTCAGCACGCCTTCGCAGAATTCCCATTGCGGCGTGCCGGGGTGGCGCGCCCGCACGGCGTCGAGCACGTCTTCGAGCGTGTCGAGCGTGGCGCTGGTGGCGTCGTCGAAGTCGGCATCGTGGTCGGCGGCGTCGTTCGCGGGGGTGGGGTCGGTCATGGCGGGCAGTTCAGAGGCAATGCCCGCATGGTAGCGGTGTGACCTGATGAACGACAGGCGGCCGCGGAGCAGGCCACACCAGCGGCCGCCAGAACCGGGGTCTCCCCGGCGACCGGCGGCGCGCCCCTTCCCGAAGAGAGAAGGGCGAAGGCGCGTAAGCGCCCCAGGGGGATGTCACTTTTTTCTCGTGCCCAGCCAGATCACCGCAGACACCACCACCAGCGCGCCCACCACCTGCACCGGCGCGATGGCCTGTCCCAGAATCAGCCACGCCAGCACCAGCGCAAACACCGGCTCGACATTCATCACCGCCGAATTGCCGACCACGCCCAGGCGCGGCAACACGGTGAACAGGATGGTGATGCCGGTGCCGTACAGCAGCGTGAGCAACCCCAGCCCCCACCAGCCGGCCGGCGCCGTCGGCAGCGCAAAGCCGCCGCGCCACGCCACCGCCGCACCGGCCAGCAGGCCGACCATGGCCATGGTGGCGAAGGTGCGCAGGCGCCCGTCCAGCCCGCCCGCTTCGTGCTGCGTCAGCACCAGCGCCAGGCCGAAGGTGGTCGAGGCGCCCAGCGCGAAGGCCACGCCGGCGCCGATCTGCCGCCACTGCCCCGCCGCGCCCAGGCCCGAGGCGGCGCCCAGCACGTCCAGCGCCAGCACCAGGCCGAACAGGATCACCGGCATGGCGACGAGCAACGCGCGCTCGGGCCGGTGCTGGTACAGCAGGCGCGCCCACAGCGCCGTCATCAGCGGAAAGCTGTTGAACACCAGCAGCGCCAGCGCCACCGGCAGCCGCGCCACGGCCGAATACAGGCACAGGCTCTGGATGGCGATCAGCACGCCGATCAGCGGCAGCGCCTTGCGCTGGCGCGCCGTCAGCGCCAGCGGCACGCGCTGCACCAGCAGCAGCGCGCCCACCACGCCCGCCGTGACGACGCTGCGGAAGGCCACCGCCGTCGGCACGTCCACCCCGTGATTGAACGCCAGGCGCGCCGCCACGTGGTTGGCACCCATCAGCGCGGCGATGAGCAGCAGCGTGGCGAAGGCGGCGGTGCTGAGGGCGCGGGTGGGCGGGTTCATGCGCGCGCCTGGGTCCGTGCTCCCTCCCCCACTGGGGGAGGGTTGGGGTGGGGGCGAACCCCGCTGCCGCCATCGGGGTCAGCCCCCATCCCTACCTTCCCCCAACGGGGGAAGGAGCCAGAAGCGCAAGTTCGCTGTGTCATTCGGCAGGATACAAGCCACGCACGCGCGCATGCAGGCGCGACAGGCCCAGCAGCGCATCGGTGAACGGCGTCGGCGCCTGCGTAAGCTGGCCCAGCTCGCGCACCGCGGCGACGATGGCGTCCAGCTCCACCGGCTTGCCGGCTTCCACGTCCTGCAGCATCGACGGGCGCATGGCGCCCAGCTTGCGCGTGACCGCGTGGCGGTCTTCGGGCTGCTCGGCGATCGGCAGGCCGATGCGCGCGCCAATCTCGCGCGCTTCGAGCATCACGGCGCTCAGGAAACCGCGCACCAGTTCGTCGTCGAGCACGCGGTCGGCACTGGCGCCCGTCATGGCGCACACGGGGTTCATGGTCATGTTGCCCCACAGCTTGTACCAGACGTCCTTCTGGATCTGCGGCGACAGCGTGACGCTGAAACCGGCGCGCCGCAGCAGCGCGGCCAGCGCCTGCACACGCGGCGTGTCGCCACCGGCGGGCTCGCCCACGATCAGGCCCTGGCCCATGCGGTGGCGGATCACGCCCGGCTCGTCCACCGAACAGCTGGCGTGCACCACGCCGCCGACGATGTGCGCGGCCGGAATGGCACGCGCGATGGCGCCGCCCGGATCGACCGATTCAAGATTGCGCCCCGCCACCGGCCCGCCAAAGCCTTGCAGAAACCACCAGGGCACGCCGTTCATGGCGGTGAGGACGATGGTCTGGGGGCCGATCAGCGGGCCGATGCGGCGCGCCACCTCGGCCATGCCGGGCGCCTTGACGGCGACGATGACCAGATCCTGCACGCCCAGCGCCGCCGGGTCGTCGCTGGCCTTGACGGCATGGGCAGATTCACGATCGCCTTCGCGCAGGCGCAGCCCGTGCGCGCGCAGCGTCTGCAGCGTGGCGCCGCGCGCCACCACGCTCACGTCGCAGCCGATGGCCGCCAGGCGGGCGCCCATCCAGCCGCCGATGGCGCCGGCGCCGTAGATCGCGATGTTTTGAATCATTAAGGCCTCCAGCGCCCGTCCAGAAAGCGCGAGCAGCTTCAATTTTTATAGCTATCGTCGATGCGGTCAATCTGCCGCACCAGCGCGTCGAACACGTCCTGCCCGCCACCATGCTTGGGATCGAATTGCAGCGCATCGCGCGTGCACTTTGCCGCAACCGCTTCGGGCACGGGCAGCGGCGCGCCCATGCTTTGCGTGGCCAGTTGAATCTCGCAGGCGCGCTGCAGCGTCCACAGCACCGCAAACGCCAGCGGCAGCGTCTGGCCCCATGACAGCAGGCCGTGGTTGCGCAGGATGACCGCCTGCTTAGCGCCGATCGAAGCCAGCACGCGTGGCCCTTCCTCCGCGTGGATGGTGATGCCCTCGAAGTCGTGGTACGCCACCATGCCGTGCAGTTGCGCGCTGTAGAAATTGCTTTGCGACAGGCCCGAAGCCAGCGCCGCCACCGCCACGCCGGCCGTGGTGTGCGTGTGCATCACGCAATGCGCGCCGTCCACGCCGCCGTGGATCGTGCTGTGCAACACGAAGCCGGCGGGGTTGATCGGGTGCGGCGAGCCGTCCAGCACCTCGCCCGCCAGATTCACCTTGACCAGGTTGCGGGCCGTCACCTCGTTGTAGTGCAGGCCGAACGGGTTGATGAGAAAGTGTTTTTCGCCGCCGCTCACGCTGTCCGGTAGCCGCAGCGTGATGTGGTTGTAGATCATCTCCGTCCAGCCGAGCAGCGCGAAGATGCGGTAGCACGCGGCCAACTGGACGCGGGCCGTCCATTCGTCCGGAGGGATGCGCGCGGCGCGCTCGTCGGGGCGCAGGGCGGCGGCCATGTTCAGTACACCCTTCCCGGCGCGTCGGCGGGCGCGGGCGCGGTGGCGGGCTTGAAGCTCGCCGCCAGCGCGCTGGTGCCGCGCGCCAGCACCGTCATGTCCAGCCCCACGGCGACGAAGGTGGCGCCCAGTTCCAGATAGCGCCGCGCCAGCGCCTCGTCGGGCGACAGTTGGCCGGCGGCCTTGCCGGTGGCCACGATGCGCCGGATGGCGTCGGCCATGGCCGCCTGCATGTCGGGATGCGACGGGTTGCCCAGATGGCCCATGCTGGCCGACAAATCGGCCGGGCCGATGAAGATGCCGTCCACGCCATCGACGGCGGCAATCGCCTCGATGTTGGCCAGCGCGGTGGGTGTCTCGGCCTGCACCAGGATGCACAGGCGGTCGTTGGCCTCGTGCAGGTAGCGCGGGTAGCGGCCCCAGCGCGAGGCGCGGGCGCCGCCGATGCCGCGGATGCCGCCGTGCCCTTGCGCGTCGGGGTAGCGCGCGGCGCGCACGATGGCGGCCGCCTGCTCGGGCGTGTCGACCATCGGCACCAGCAGGGTCTGCACGCCCAGGTCAAGCACCTGCTTGATCAGCATCTGGCCCACGTGGCCGTGGCCCATGGGGATGCGCACGATCGGGTGCGTGGCCGGGTAGCCCGCCACCACCTGCAGTTGCGCCAGGATGCTTTGCAGGTCGTTGGGCGCGTGCTCGCCGTCGATCAGCACCCAGTCGAAGCCGGCGCCGGCGCAGATTTCGGTGGTCACGGGGTGGGCCAGCGTCAGCCAGAAGCCGATCTGGGCGCGCTTGTCCTGCAGCGCTTGCTTGAACGGGTTGCGGGGTGTTTGCATGGGTGGTTTCAGACGAACTTGAAGGTCAGCGTGCCCAGCGGCCCGTAGTCGGCGTCAAACACGTCGCCCACTTTAGCCGCCACCGGCCGGGTGAACGAACCGGCCAGCACGATGTGCCCTGCTTGCAGCGATTCGCCCCAGGGCGCCAGCTTGTTGGCCAGCCAGGCAATGCCGATGGCCGGATCGCCCTGCACGCCGGCGGCCAGGCCCGTTTCTTCGACCACGCCGTTTTGCCGCAGGATGGCGCCGACCCAGGGGCGGTCAATGGCGCGCGCGTCAGCCCGGCCTGCGCCCACCACGATGCCGGCGTTGGCGGCGTTGTCGCTGATGGTGTCGAACACCTTGCGCATGGCGCGCGTGTGGCGGTCGAACTGTTCGATGCGGGCGTCGATGATCTCGATCGCAGGCGTTACATATTCTGTAGCATCCAGCACTTGTTCCACGCTGACATCCGGGCCTTTCAGCGATTTTTTCAGCACGAAGGCGAGTTCCACCTCGACGCGCGGGGCAATGAAGCGCGCCGTGGGAATCTCCAGCACCTGGCCCGGCGTGGCGGTGAACCGCATGCTGTCGAGCAGCGTGCCGTAGTCGGGCTCGTCGATCTGGCTGCTGAGCTGCATGGCGCGCGAGGTCAGGCCGATCTTGTGGCCGATCACCTGTCGCCCTTGCGCCAATTGCCGCGCCACCCAGGCACGACTGATGCGGTAGCCATCGTCGATGGTCATGGCGGGAAAGCGTTTGGAGAAATGCTCGACGGGCGTGCGCGTGGCTTCGCTGTGCTGCAACTCGGCGGCCAGTTGTTCGATTTGTTCAGGGGTCAGCATGGCTCAGTTTTTCTTGAACAAGGGATGCAGGGTGCTGTGCTTGGCGTCAAAGACCTCGGGGCCCTCGTCGATCTGCACCGTCAGGCCGATGTGGCGCGTGGCCATCACGGCATTCAATCGGGCGCTGGCGCTTTCCAGAAGCGCGTTGCCAGCTCTTTTTTGTGTAGCATCGCTGCGTCCGCGGCCCATGCGCAGGTTGAGGTACATGAAGCCGTATTCGCCCGGATCGCCCGACGACACACCCGTCTTGCCCGCGCCCGCCGCGCGCCCCGCGGCGCCGCCATCGGCCACGGCGAAATGTGGCGCGGGATAGGCCAACACGCGCGTGCCGCCGGTGGGAAAAACCTGCGCGCCGGCCTCGTCGCGCACGCCAAGCATGGCGTCGGCCAGTTCGCGGCACAGCGCGGGCATGTCGACCACGGCGTCGAGGTTGCCGGTGTAAAGAATCACGAGGTGTGGCATGGCATCACAGTCTGGGGAAGGCTTTGTAGCTGCTGGCGCGCGAGGCCTCGGGCGCGGGCACGGCGGCGCCATCTTGCGGCGTCACGGGGAACACGGCGTTGATCTGCCCCGTGCCCGACGCGGCGAAGTACGGTGTCACTACGTCGACCTGGCCGTCATACGCCGACCAGCCCAGCGCGCCCAGCAGCATGGCGGTGTCGTGCATGAAGCCCTCGCCATGGCCCTTGGCGGCGTATTCGGGCAGCATGGCGCAGAAGTCGGCCCATTCGCCGTTTTTCCACATCTGCACCACGTCGGCGTCGAGCCGTTCGAGAAACGGGCTCCAGATCTTGAAGGCGAACTCGGGCGCCAGCCCGTTCTGCGCGAAGCGGTGCGACAGCGAGCCGCTGGCCAGAAAGGCGACCTTGCCGTCGTAATGCTTCTCGACCGCCTCGCGCATGGCCCAGCCCAGCCGGGCGGAATCATGAAGATAGTGGCTGGTGCACATGGCGGAGACCGACACCACCTTGAAATGCTGGTCGGCGTTCATGTAGCGCATGGGCACCAGCGTGCCGTATTCGGGCGCCAGCGTGGTGGCGTCGTGCGCCAGCGTTTCCACGCCCTGCTCGCAGCACGCCTTGGCCAGAATGCGGCCCAGCTCGGGGTTGCCCGAAAAGCCGAACGGCAGGTTGCTGATGAAGTGCGGCAGCTCGTTGCTGGTGTAAGTGCCTTGCCAGTGCGGCGCGCAGTTGAGGTGGTAGTTGGCGTTGACCAGCCAGTGCGTGTCGAACACGACGATGGTGTCCACGCCCAGCGCGCGGCAGCGGCGGCCGATCTCGACGTGGCCGTCGATGGCGTCCTGGCGCGTGCCATGGCGCTCGCCGGGCAGCTCGCTCAGGTACATGCTGGGCACGTGGGTGATCTTGGCGGCAAGGGCGAGTTGTCCCATGTTGGTTCTCCTGTGTGAATGCGGCGGTGTCAGGCTTCGGCGGTGATGCCGGCCTTGCGGATGACGTCGGCGTAGCGGGCGATTTCGCTGCGGATGAAATCGGCAAACTGCTCGGGCGTGCCGGACTTGGCGGCGATCCCGCCCTTCTGGAAGGCGTCGACGACCGCGGGCGACTGCATGGCCTGGTTCACCGCCGCGTTCATGCGCTGCACCACGGCATCGGGCGTGCCCGCCGGCGCCAGCAGGCCGTTCCACGAATTGGACTCGACCTTCAGGCCCTGCTCGGCCAGCGTCGGAATGGCCGGCGCATAGGCCGAGCGCCGCGCCGTCGCCATGCCGATGGCGACCAGCTTGCCGGCCTGCACGTGGTTGCGAAACTCAGGCCAGTTGCCGAACATCATCGACACCTGGCCACCCAGCAGGTCGGCCAACGCGGGCGCCTGGCCTTTGTACGGCACATGCACGACGTCAATGCCCAACTGGCTTTTCAGCATCTCGCCCGCCAGATGAGCGGAGGTGCCGGCGCCGAACGACGCATAGCTGAGCTTGGCGCCGGCCCTGGCCTGCGCCACGATGTCGGCCACCGACTTCAGGCCACTGCCGGGGTGCGTGGCCAGCACGTGTTCCGACAGGCCCATCAACGCCACCGGGCGCAAGTCCTTCAGGCCGTCGTAGGGCAGCTTTTTCAGCAGCGTGTGGTTGACGGTGAAGCTGTTGGCGACGGTGACGAAGCTGGTGCCATCGGCCGCCGACTTGGCCACCGAATCGACCCCGATCACCGTGCCGGCGCCGGGCTTGTTCTCGACCACCACGGGTTGACCGAGCGATTTGGCGACTTCGACCGCGACCAGACGGGTGACGTAGTCGGTGGTGCCGCCAGGCGTGAACGGCACGACGATGCGCATCGGCTTGGTGGGCCACGCACCTTGCGCACGCGCCCACAGCGGCGCCAGCGCGCCGGCGGCCGCGGCCTGCATGAGTTGGCGGCGTTGCATGGTCACACCCCCCAGTGCGGAATGTGGTGGCTGCCCATCGACACGGCGACGTTCTTCGGCTCCAGAAACACCTCGTAGCTCCAGGTGCCGCCCTCGCGCCCCGTGCCCGAGGCCTTGGTGCCACCGAAAGGCTGGCGCAGATCGCGCACGTTCTGGCTGTTGACGAAGCACATGCCGGCCTCGATGGCGGCGGCCACGCGGTGGGCGCGGCCGATGTTCTCGCTCCACACGTAGCTCGACAGGCCGTAGTCGATGTCGTTGGCTTTTTCAATCGCGTCGGCCTCGTCCTTGAACGGGATCAGGCAGGCGACGGGGCCGAAGATTTCTTCCTGCGCGATCTTCATGCGGTTGTCGACGTCGGCGAACACCGTGGGCCAAACGTAGTTGCCTTGGGCCACGTGCGCGGGCAACTCGGCCGCATACGACGGGCGGTCCAGCCCGCCGCACAGCAGCGTAGCGCCCTCTTTCGGCCCCAGCTCGATGTAGCTGCGCACCTTGGCGAGATGGCCTTGCGAAATCATGGGGCCGATGATGGTTTTCTCGTCCTGCGGGTCGCCCACCGTGATCTTCTTCGCGCGCTCGGCAAACCTGGCCGCAAAGTCGGCGTAGATGCTTTGCTGCACCAGGATGCGGCTGCCCGCCGTGCAGCGTTCGCCGTTGTTGCTGAAGATCATGAACAGGGCGGCGTCCAGCGCGCGGTCAAGGTCGGCGTCGTCGAAGACCACGAAGGGGCTTTTGCCACCCAGCTCCATGCTGAATTTCTTCAGGCCCGCGGTCTTGACGATGCGGTTGCCGGTGGCGGTGCTGCCGGTGAATGAGATCGCGCGCACGTCGGGGTGCGCGCACAGCGGCTCGCCGGTGTCCTTGCCAAAGCCGTGCACCACGTTCAACACGCCGCCGGGGATGCCCGCCTCCAGCGCCAGTTCTCCCAGGCGCGCGGCGGTCAGCGGCGAGAGTTCGCTCATCTTCAGCACCGCCGTGTTGCCGAAGGCCAGGCACGGCGCGACCTTCCACGTCGCGGTCATGAAGGGCACGTTCCACGGGCTGATCAGCGCGCACACGCCTACCGGGTGGAACAGCGTGTAGTTCAGGTGCGTGGGCGTGGGGTAGGTGTGGCCGTCGACGCGCGTGCACATCTCGGCGAAATAGGTGAAGTTGTCGGCCGCGCGCGGCACCAGTTGCTTGCCGGTCTGGCTGATGGTCTGGCCGGTGTCGTCGGTCTCGGTTTTCGAGATTTCCGGCACGTGCTTGGCGATCAACTCGCCCAGGGCGCGGACCTTCTTGGCGCGCTCGGTGGCGGGCAAGCCGGCCCAGGCGGGGAAGGCGGCCTTGGCGGCGGCGACCGCGGCGTGGATTTCAGCCTCGCCGCCGGCGGCGACTTCGGCCAGCACCTGCTGCGTGGCGGGGTTGGTGGTTTCAAAGTAGCTGTCGCTGGCAACGGACTTGCCGTTGATGAGGTGGTCAATTTTCATGGTGGCGTTTGTTCAAGTTCAAAAAAACAATACCGGACGCGAAGGTCGCCAAGGTTGCGCGAAGAACGCGAAAAAAACCTTGCTTGGCTGTTCCTTTTGCGTCCTTCGCGTGCTCTTCGCGTCCTTCGCGTCCGGCTGTTGCGTCTTCATTGGGTCGCGGCAACGATGGTGTTTTCCAGTGCGCCAATGCCTTCGATGGCGCACACCACGTGGCTGCCCACCGGGCAGTCGACCACGCCGTCGGGCGTGCCGGTCAGGATCAGGTCGCCGGGGTACAGCGTCATGAAGCTCGTGAAGTACTCGATCAGCGTCGGCACGTCGAACACCATGTCGCGGGTGTTGCCCTGCTGCGTGACCTGCCCGTTGACGGTGGTGTGCAGCGCCAGGTTCATCGGGTCGGGCACGTCGGCCGCATCGACCAGCCAGGGGCCGATGGGGGTGCAGGTGTCGCGGTTCTTCACGCGCAGGTTGGGGCGGTACCAGTTTTCGAGGTAGTCGCGGATGGCGTAGTCGTTGGCCACGGTGTAGCCGCGCACGAAGTCATACGCATCGTGCGCGTGCACGTGCTTCGCCTCGCGGCCAATGACCACGGCCAGCTCGCATTCGTAGTGCATGTTCGTCACGTCATCGGGCCGCACGGTAAAGGCGCGGTGGCCGGTGAACGACGCGGCGCCCTTAGCAAAGGCCAGCGGCTCCTCGGGTGGCTTGAAGGCCAGTTCTTTCGCGTGGTCGGCATAGTTGATGGCCAGCGCCAGCACGGTGCGCGGACGGTGCGGGGGCATGTCGGGCAGCGGCGACAGCCACACCACTTCATTGAAATTGAGCAGGCGGCCTTTGAACGCAGGGGTTTGCAGTTCCAGCTGGCCATCGCGCTCGATGGCGCGGTGCACGGCGCCGGCCCAGGCGATGCGGGCGTGTTTGCTCATGCGGCCTCCTCAACCAAGGTGTTGACCAGCGGCGCAAAGCCCGGCGCGCTGATCTCGATGCGGTCGCCCGCTTGGGCGCGCGGGCGCGCGCCGTCGTCCAGGCAGTCGGTGCCGAGCATCAGCACGTCGCCGGGTTGCAGCGTCATGAATTCACCCACGGCCTGCAGCAGCGCGGCGGCGTCGCGCACCAAGGTACCCAGGTCGACGGTCTGCACGGGCTGGCCGTTGACGCGCACGTCCAGCTTCAGTTGCGCCAGCGCTTGCAGCGTCAGCGACACGCTGCCGGCACCACAGCCCAGAAAGCCGTCGCGGTTGCGAAAGCGGATCGGCGGGCGGTAATAGCTGGCGTGCGGCAGGCTCAGGTCATTCAGCAAAACGCACTCGAATGCTTCATGATTGATAGCATCAAACGGTTGAATGGCGGGCGAAGAAGCCTGATTCAGCACTGATTCGCCGATGACCAGCCCAAGCGCCGCACCCACTTCGACCTGGCCCGGCACGGCGATGGCGCCGCCGCACGGCGTGAAGGTGTTGGCGGTCTTGATATACAGCACCGGCGCCTTGGGCGCGGCTTTGTAGGGCGCATCGGTCATGCGCGGCGCCCACAGGCCCCATTCGCGCTGAAAGTTCAGCAGCGGGCCATACACGGTGCCTTGCGGCAGCCAGCGGGCGGCGCTCATGCGGCCGCCTCGGTCAATAGGGTGGCTTCGTCAGGCACGGTGTCTTTCTCCTCGTTCAGGTTCGGGTTCAGCTCGATCACTTCGTCCAGCAGCTGGTACAGCTGCGCCAGCTTGGGCCGGCCCAGGCGCGCGTCCAGTTCGTCGTACTGCGCTTCGATGGCCACGGCCAGCGAGGCAGCCAGCGCCAGCCCGTCTTCGGTGGCGCGCACCACGCTGCGGCGCGCGTCCATCGGGCAGCGCTGGCGCAGCAGCAGGCCACCCTGCTCCATGCGCGCCAGCATGCCTGTCAGGCTGGGGCCCAGCAGGTGCGCCTCGCGCGCCAGGCGGCCGGTGTCCAGCCCGCTGGCATGCGCCGGATCGGCCAGCACGCGCAGCACGCGCCACTGCTGGTCGGACAGCCCATGCCCGCGCAGGGCCGGGCGGCGGCTTTGCATCAGCGACTCGCGCGCCTTGAGCAGCAGCAGCGGCAGATTGCGGTGGACGAAGGGTGGGTGGCGAGGCATTTATTTAATGTATTAAATAACTCGCCGGAACGCAAGCTTTTTCAGCTGTGGCCACAATGCCACGCATGAACCCACTTGCCGACCGCTTGCAAACCCGCCTTCCCTTCATCCAGGCGCCGATGGCGGGCGTGCAGGGCAGCGCGCTGGCCATTGCCTGCGGCCACGCCGGCGCGCTGGGGTCGCTGCCGTGCGCCATGCTGGCGCCCGACGCGCTGCGCGCCGAATTGCACGCGTTGCAGGCCAGCGGCCTGCCCTACAACGTCAACTTTTTCTGCCACACGCCGCCCGTGCCCGACGCGGCGCGCGAGGCCGCCTGGCGCGCCGCGTTAAAGCCTTATTACGATGAGCTGGGGCTGAACGTGGACGCCGTTCCCGCCGGTCCGGGGCGCCGTCCCTTCGACGCCGAGGGCGCCGCGCTGCTGGCTGAATTCCGCCCCGCCGTGGTCAGCTTTCACTTTGGCCTGCCCGCGCCCGATTTGCTGGCTCGCGTCAAGTCGTGGGGCGCCTTCGTGCTGGCGTCGGCCACCACCGTGCGCGAAGCGCTATGGCTTCAGGAGCATGGCGCGGACGCCGTGATTGCGCAGGGGCTGGAAGCGGGCGGGCACCGTGGGCATTTTCTGGGCATGGACCTGAGCGAGCAGATGGGCACGTTCACCCTGCTGCCGCAGGTGGTGCAGGCGGTCCGACTGCCGGTCATCGCCGCCGGCGGCGTGGCCGATGCGGCCAGCGTGCGCGCCGCCATGGCGCTGGGCGCGGCGGGCGTGCAGGTGGGCACGGCCCTGCTGTGCGCCGACGAGGCCACCACCACGCCGCTGCACCGCGCCGCGCTGCAAAGCGAGGCCGCCCGCCATACGGCGCTGACCAACGTTTTCACCGGGCGGCCGGCGCGCGGCATCGTCAACCGGGCGATGCGTGAGCTGGGGCAGCCGGACGGCGCGGCGCATTTCAGCACCGGCCTTAGCCCGGTGGCGCCGGCGTTTCCGCTGGCCACCGCCGCCATGGGGCCGCTGCGCGCGGCGGCCGAAGGGCGCGGGCGCACCGACTTCAGCCCGCTGTGGAGCGGCCAGAACGCCAGCGGCTGCCAAAGCGCGCCGGCCGCCGATATCGTGCGCGCGCTGGCGCAAGGCTTTGACGCCGGCTGAAGCACGCCGGCCAAGGGCGCCGTTCAGTAGCGGATCGGCGTGAAGTCCTGCGTCGCGCCGGCGTCTTCCCAGTCGATGAAATGCTGCAGCACGCGGCAAGCGGCCTGCTGCGCCGGCGTCAGGGTGTCGAGTGTTGAGCCCGCTGACGAGGTGCGCTGGCCGCGCCAGTCGCTGGCGGTGCCGAGCGACCAGGACGCAAACGCCGGCACCGCCACCGGCTCCTGGTGCAGCGTCAGCAGATCGGCGTGCAGCGCGCTGTCGTGCACGCGCGCGATCACCTCGCGCATGCCGGCTTCAGGCCCCTCGATCATCTGGCAGAAGCGCCCGTGCCCGTACAGCAGCACGCCGCTGATCTGGCGCGCGGCATTGAATTCACGCGCCGACCGGTAAAGCTCATCAAGCCGCCCGACGTCGAAGGCCGGTGTGGCCGCGCTGAGGTAGCACCAGGACAGGTTCATGCAATCGACTCCCGAGGAATGTGAACTGCCGCTCAGACGGCCTGGCCGCGCGTTTCGCGGCCCAGCAGCGCCACCGCCGCAGCACCCACGGCGATGGTAATGGCGAACAGCAGAAAGATGGCGCCCGTGCTCCAGCCCTGCGCACCCAGGAAGGGGATCGCCAGCGGCCCCAGAATGCCACCAATGCGGCCCACGCCAGCCGCCGTGCCCACGCCGCTGGCACGGATCGGGGCCGGGTAGTTTTCGGGCGAATAGGCGTACAGCGCGCCCCACGCGCCCAGGTTGAAGAACGACAGCAGCGCGCCAAACAGCAGCAGCGAGCCCTCGGTCGTCGCATTGCCAAAGGCCCAGGCGCTGGCGGCCGTGCCCAGCAGGTACACGACCAGCACGAACTTGCGGCCCGCGCGCTCGATCAGCCAGGCGGCGGTGAAGTAGCCGGGCAGTTGCGCCAGCGTCATCATCAGCACGTATTCAAAGCTCTTGATCAGCGCAAAGCCCTTGCCGACCATGACGCTGGGCAGCCACAGGAACATGCCGTAGTACGAGAACACCACGGTGAACCACAGGATCCACAGCATCAGCGTGCTGCGGCCGTGCTCGGGCGCCCACAGGCGCGCCAGCCGCGCCGACCACGGCAGGCCGGCCGACGGCGGGGCGGTGGGCTTGTCGTCGGGCAGCTTGCGGCGCAGATACAGCGCGTAGATGGCCGGCAGCGCCCCCAGCACCAGCGCCACGCGCCAGCCCATGTCCTTGTCGAAGCGCGGCATGACGAAGTAGGCGATCAGCGCCGCCAGAATCCAGCCCAGCGCCCAGAAGCTTTCCAGCAGCACCACGACGCGCCCCCGCTCGTGCGCCGGCACGCGCTCCGACACATAGGTGCTGGCCACCGGCAGTTCGCCACCCAGGCCCATGCCGATGAAGAAGCGCAACACCATCAGCACCGCCAGCGTGGTGGCAAAGGCCGACAGCCCGCTGGCAATGGCGAACAGCAGCAGCGTGATGACGAACACCTGCTTGCGGCCGATGCGGTCGGCCATCATGCCGAACATGATGGCGCCGACCGCCATGCCGATGGAGTTGATGGCACCGATCCAGCCCATCTGCCCCGGCGTCAGGCCCCAGTCGGCCTTCAGCGCCGCGAGGATGAACGACAGCAGGCCGACGTCCATGGCGTCGAACATCCAGCCGAGGCCGGACGTGAAAAGCAGGCGGTTGCGTGAAACGGGCGGCTGACCGGAAACGGCGGTGGCGGGCGCGCTGGACATGGGCTCGATCCTCGGGTCAAAGTAAACACAAAAGGTGGCGCATGGTAGCGGTTTGGCGCTGCCACGGCACCCCTCAACCGCTGGCGCGGCCGGTCGGTTGACGCGCGCCGCCAGATAGGATCGCGCCATGGCCAGCCCCAAGACCACCTACACCTGCAACGCATGCGGCGCCACCAGCCCGCGCTGGCTGGGCAAGTGCCCGGGCTGCGGCGCGTGGAACACCCTGGTGGAAAGCGTGGCCGAGGCGCCCGCGGCGGGCGGCAAGAACCGCCTGGGCGCCACGTTTTCGGCGCTGGCGCCGTCGAGCGAAGTGCGCCCGCTGGCCGCCATCGAGGCGGTGGACGTGGCCCGCACCCCCACCGGCCAGGGCGAGCTGGACCGCGTGCTGGGCGGCGGCATCGTCGAAGGCGGCGTGGTGCTGATCGGCGGCGATCCGGGCATCGGCAAGTCGACGCTGCTGCTGCAGGCCGTGGATGCGCTGCAGCGCGCCGGCCTGCCGACGCTGTACGTGACGGGCGAGGAAAGCGGCGCGCAGGTGGCGCTGCGCGCACGCCGACTGGGCATCACCGGCTCGCAGGTGGCCGTGCTGGCCGAGATACAACTTGAAAAAATCATAGCAACACTCGCAGACCAGAAGCCGGCTGTGGCCGTGATTGACTCGATCCAGACCGTTTACTCCGACCAGCTCACCAGCGCGCCCGGCAGCGTGGCGCAGGTGCGCGAATGCGCGGCGCACCTGACGCGCTGGGCCAAGTCGAGCGGCTGCGCCATCGTGCTGGTCGGCCACGTCACCAAGGACGGCCAGCTGGCCGGCCCGCGCGTGCTGGAGCACATGGTGGACACGGTGCTGTATTTCGAGGGCGACACGCACAGCAGCTTCCGCCTGATCCGCGCCATCAAGAACCGCTTTGGCGCCGTCAACGAGATCGGCGTGTTTGCCATGACCGAGCGCGGGCTGAAAGGCGTCAGCAACCCGAGCGCCATCTTTTTGAGCCAGCACGCGCAGCCCGTGCCCGGCAGTTGCGTGCTGGTCACGCTGGAGGGCACGCGGCCGATGCTGGTCGAGATTCAGGCGCTGGTCGATTCGGGCGGCGTCAGCCCGCGCCGCCTGTCGGTGGGGCTGGAGCGCGACCGCCTGGCCATGCTGCTGGCGGTGCTGCACCAGCACGCGGGCGTGGCCACGGGCGACCAGGACGTGTTCGTCAACGCCGTGGGCGGCGTGCGCATCAGCGAGCCCGCGGCCGACCTGGCGGTGATGCTGGCCATCACCAGCAGCCTGCGCGGCAAAGCTTTACCGAAGGGCTTCATCGCTTTTGGCGAAGTCGGCCTGGCCGGCGAAGTGCGCCCCGCGCCGCGCGGACAGGAGCGGCTGAAAGAGGCCGCCAAGCTCGGCTTTTCCGTCGCCGTGGTGCCCAAGGCCAACGCGCCGAAGAAGGCCGACAAGGCGTTCGAGGGGCTCACCATCCACGCCGTCGAACGCGTGGACGAGGCGATGGCGCTGGTGCGCGGGCTGGACTGACGCCGCCACACGCGACAATCGCCCCATGACCTGGCAACGCATTCTCACGCTCGTGGCGGCCATTGCACTGGGCGCGGGCGCCTGGCGCGCCGGCGGCTGGTCGGGGCTGGCCCTGCTCGGCAGCGGGCTGGTTCTGTGGTTTTTGCTGTACTACACGCGCCTCATCAACGTGATGAAGCGCGCGGCCGACCAGCCCATTGGCTATGTCGGCAGCGCGGTCATGCTCAACGCCAAGCTGAAGCAAGGCCAGGCGCTGCTGCACGTGGTGGCGCTCACCCGGTCGCTGGGCGAACGCCTGTCGCCCGAAGGTACGCAGCCCGAGCGCTACCGCTGGACCGACCCGGGCGAGTCGTCCGTGACGGCCGAATTCGACGGCGGCAAGCTGACGAGCTGGCAGCTGGATCGGCCCGCCGCGCCGGCGCCCGTGCCCGGCGGCGAGGCATAAAATCCATGCCTTGCGCCCGCGCCGGGCGGGCTGCGGCCTGACCCGGGCACCCTTCCTGTCCACCGCTGACTTCCAGGAACCTTCATGAGCACTGCCCCCCTTTCCATGGCCGACCGCGACGGCAAGATCTGGCTCGACGGCCAGCTGGTCGACTGGCGCGACGCAAAGATCCACGTGCTGACGCACACGCTGCACTACGGCTGCGGCGCGTTCGAGGGCGTGCGTGCCTACAACACCGTTAACGGCACCGCCATCTTCCGCCTGCAAGAACACACGCAGCGCCTGTTCAACAGCGCCAAGATCCTGCGCATGAAGATGCCCTTCACGCAGGACGAAATGAACGAGGCGCAGAAGGAAGTGGTGCGCGCCAACCAGCTGGAAAGCTGCTACATCCGCCCGCTGGTGTGGATCGGCTCCGAAAAGCTGGGCGTCAGCCCCAAGGGCAACACCATCCACGTGATGGCGGCCGCCTGGGCCTGGGGCGCCTACCTGGGCGAAGAAGGCCTGAAGCGCGGCATCCGCGTCAAGACCAGCAGCTACACGCGCCACCACGTCAACATCACCATGACGCAGGCCAAGGCGGTCAGCAACTACAGCAACTCGATCCTGGCCAACATGGAAGCGCTGGACGACGGCTACGACGAGGCGTTGCTGCTCGACTCGGCCGGCTTCGTGAGTGAAGGCGCGGGCGAGAACGTGTTCCTGATCAAGGACGGCGTGGTCTACACGCCCGATTTGTCGGCCGGCGCGCTGAACGGCATCACGCGCAACACCGTGCTGCACATCTGCAAGGATCTGGGGATCGAGCTGGTGCAAAAGCGCATCACGCGCGACGAGTGCTACATCGCCGACGAGATGTTCTTCACCGGCACCGCGGCCGAGGTGACGCCCATCCGCGAACTGGACCGCGTGCAGATCGGCGAAGGCCAGCGCGGCCCGGTGACCGAGAAGATTCAAAGCGCCTTCTTCGACATCGTGAACGGCCGCAACCCCAAATACGCCCACTGGCTGACCAAGGTCTGAGCCGCGCAGGAGAACATGGCATGACTACGCAAGCACAAGCGGTCGAACTGCTGGCCAAGGATGTGACGCCCAACGGCGAAACCTACTGCCCCAACCCCAAGGCGGGCATGAAGATCTGGAACACGCACCCGCGCGTGTTTCTCGACCTGTCGCACGGCGAAGCCAAGTGCCCTTATTGCGGCACCGTGTACCGCCTGAAGGCGGGCGAGGCGCTGGGCCACGCCCACTGAACGGGCGCGACGCCGCACGCTGGTGTGCGGCGGGCGTCAAAGGCGCACGTTGGGCAGCACGTCCGGCCACACCGGCTCGGCCTCGGTCGACAGCCGCTGGTACACCAGCACGATGAACCACAGCGTGAGGCCGATGGCGGCGTCGCGCAGCGCCGAATTGGTCGCCGTCGCCAGCAGCATGGCCAGCAGCGCCACCACGGCCATGCGCCCACGCTTGTCGTGGCGCTGCCAGGCCGCAGGCAGGCCGGCCGCCACCATCAAAAACAGCGCGATCGCGCCCGGCACCCCCGTCTGCGCGCCCATCCACAGAAAGTCGTTGTGCGGCATGTTGGCGCCCGCCAGCGGGCCGTCGACACGGCGCTTCCACTCGGTGTTCCAGCCGCCGATGCCCCAGCCCATCAGGGGGCGCTCGCGCATCATGTCCAGCGTCTCGCTGTACATGCGAAAGCGGATGCCCCAGCTGCTGGTCATGCCGACGGCTTGGCCCTCGTAGGCATTGACCACTTCATGCGCGCCCAGCTCCAGCCGGTCCTTCACCGCCGGCACGAACATGCCGGCCGCCAGCGCCAGTGCCGCCGCGCCCACCAGCGCCAGCCACTGGTGCTGCCGGCGCGCGCGCAGCTGGTGCACCAGCCCCACCACCAGGCAGGCCACCACAATCAGCCACGCGGTACGCGAATACAGCACCCACAGCAGCACCGCCACGCTGCCCAGGGTCAGCAGCGTCATCACGCCGCGCTGGCGGGTCGACAGCACCGGCATCAGCAGCAGCCCGCTGACGGCCGCCAGCGCCATCAGCAGCGCGTTGGCCAGCGACTTGTTGCCGCCGTAGCTGACGGTGCTTTCCCACAGTTTGCTGTGCGGCAGGCCGATGAGCTGGTCCAGCGCCACCAGCATCAAGCTGGCCGTCAGACCCAGCACGAAGCCGCGCATGGCCCACAGCGCCTCGTCGCGCGCCAGTGCCAGCACCAACGCCAGCGTCAGCACGATGCGCAGCGCGTGGAACGCGTTGGACGCGGTTTCGGGGTAGTGCGGGCCGAGCGCCAGCACCAGCGCCGTCCACCCCAGGAAGAACCAGGCCGGCCACCAGTTGGGTGACCGCCGCAGCCGCGCCAGCCGCTCGCGCCAGTCGCCCCGCAGCGCCGTGGCCGTGGCCAACAGCACGAGGGCGGTGTAATTCAGGCCGATCGGGAAAAAGACAGCGACCCCCCAAAACAGGGCGACCCACCGGACCAAGGGGAACTGCTGCATGGCGGGCGATTGTAGGCGGCGGTCGTGTCGCCAAACGTATCGGCGCGGACGCCAGCGCCGGCGCATGCGCCAAAAAAAAGGCCGCCCGTGAAGGCGGCCTGGCGATGCGCTGCCGTGGCAGCACTGGGCGGTGGGTGGTTATCCGCCGACGAAAACCGGTGTGACAGCAATAGTCCGCTGACTATACCGGCGCGCTGGCCCGGACACACCCCCCGGTTTGCGGGTATTGCGTGCAACGGCCGCGTCAAGCGCCCCGCGACGGCTGCGCGGGCAGGCGCAGCGTGAAGCACGCACCGCCGCCTTCGCGGTTGTCGCAGGTCGCGCTGCCGCCATGCCGCTCGGCGATGGACCGCACCAGCGCCAGCCCCAGCCCGACGCCGCCCTCGCGCTCGCTGGCGCCGGGCAGGCGGTAGAAGGGCTCGAAGATGCGCTCGCGCTGCTCTGGCGGCACACCGGGGCCGCGGTCCAGCACCTGCAGCACGGCCTGGTCGCCCTGCAGCGCCAGCCGCGCCTCGACCTCGCCCGTGCGCCCGGTGCGCTGGCCGTGGCGGCTGGCGTTTTCGAGCAGGTTGCGCACGGCGCGCCGCAACAGCTTGACCACGCCCGGCACCACCACCTCGGCCGTGCCCTCGGGCACGTCCAGCGTGGCGCCGACGCGCGCGCTTTCCTCGGCCACCAGGCCGATCAGGTCGACCGGCTCGACGGTGCCCATATCGGCTTCGCGCGCGTCCAGCCGGCTGGCCAGCAGGATTTCGTCCACCAGCTGGTCCAGCTCACCGATGTTGCGTTGGATCTCGGCGCGCGCGGTCGGCGAGCCCTGTGCGCCGGCCAGTTCCACCGCCATGCGGATGCGCGCCAGCGGCGAGCGCAATTCGTGCGACGCGTTGGCCAACAGCGACTTCTGCGACTGCAGCAGCGCGGCCTGTGCGTCCATCAGGTGCTGCACACGCTCGGCGGCGGCGTTGAAGCGGCGCGACAGGTCGGCCACCTCGTCCTGCCCGCCTTCGGGCAGCCGCACCGACAGGTCGCCCTCGCCCCAGCGCTGCACGCCGCGCTGCAGGCCTTCCAGCCGCTGCGTCAGCCGCCGCGCGACCGGAAACACGCCGATCATCACCACCAGCCCGGCCAGCCCCAGCACCCACCAGAAGCCGTAGGGTGGCCGCAGCCAGCCCCACGGCGGTTCGCGGCGCGGCCCGCGCCGACCACCGGCGCGCGGCGTCATCTGCAGCGTGATCTGCTGGCCGTCGCGCAGGCTCAGGTTGATTTCGGGCGGCTGGCCCGGCTCGCGCCGCCATTGCGCCATGGCGCCGTCGATCTCCTCGCCCGCGGCGTTGCGCACCACCAGCGCACGCATGCCGCCGCCACCCGTCTGCTGGTTGCGTTCGCGCTCCTGTTCGGTCAGGTGCCAGGCCCAGCCGACCAGCACGCTCAGCACCAGCACACTGCCGGCCACGGCCAGCCAGATGCGCAGGTAGAGCTTGCGGGCCAGGGGTGTGCTCATGAATCGTTCGCTATCATTCAAATAGCTGTCAGCGCTTTCAGGACAAGCGCTGCAGCTTCATTTCATTAAAAAATCACGTAGGACGGCCGCAGAGCAGGCCGTTCGGGAACGCCGCACTCGGGGCCGCCCGAGCGCCAGTGTTGTGCCCCTCTGGCGGAAGGCGCGCCAGCGCCACAGGGGGAGCCTACTCCTGGTGCTTGGCAAACACATACCCGACGCCACGCACCGTCAGGATGCGCTTGGGGTTCTTCACGTCGGCCTCGATGGCGGCGCGGATGCGGCCCATGTGCACGTCGATGGAGCGGTCGAACGCCTCGAGTTCGCGCCCGCGCACGGCTTCCATGATCTGGTCGCGCGTCAGCACGCGGCCGGCGCGCTCGGCCAGCGTCACCAGCAGGTCGAACTGGTAGCTGGTCAGCTCTGCCGGCTCGCCGTTCACGGTGACGGTGCGTGCGTCGCGGTCGATTTCCAGCGCGCCAAAGCGCATCAGCTTGTGTTCGGGCTCTGCACCCGGCTGGTGGCGGCGCAGCACCGCGCGGATGCGCGCCAGCAGCTCGCGCGGCTCGAACGGCTTGGGCAGGTAGTCGTCGGCGCCAATTTCCAGGCCGACGATGCGGTCCATCGGGTCGCCCTTGGCGGTCAGCATCAGCACCGGCACGCGCGCGGCGTCGCCCGGCAGCGCGCGGATGCGGCGGCACACTTCCAGCCCATCGACGTCGGGCAGCATCAGGTCGAGCACGACCAGGTCGACCGGCCGGTCCTGCAGCGCGGCCAGGCCCGACGCGCCGTCGGGCATATGCGTGACGGCAAAGCCGGACTGCGTCAGGTATTCGCCCACCATGGCCGCCAGGCGGGCGTCGTCTTCGATCATCAGCAGCTGGTGTGTGCTCATGGGCTCCTTTCAGCGGGCCGGGGCGCACAGGCCCCGCACGACCCGACATGATGGTGCGCGCACGCAGGCGGGGCTTGAACGGGGGGTAAAGATAGGTAAACCCGCCGTGCGCCGCGCGCTGTTTACTACGTTAATCATAGCTGCCCACGCTTTCTGGATAAGCGCTGCAGCCTTTTTTTTAACCCGAACTCTTGCGCTGCGCGCGCGCCGCCAGCGCCACCAGCAGCAGCACCGGCAGGCCCAGCAGCGCCGTGCTGGTAAAGAAGTTGGCGTAGCCGAAGGCGTTGACGTAGTCGCCCGAAAAACCGGCGATGAACTTCGGCAGCATCAGCATCAGCGACGAGAACAGCGCGTACTGCGTGGCCGAATAGCTGACGTTGGTCAGGCTGCTGAGATACCCCACGAACGCCGCCGACGCGATGCCGCTGGCCAGGTTGTCGGCCGACACCACCGCGATCAACGCCGGCAGGCTGTGGCCGTAGCCGGCCAGCCAGGCAAACAGCAGGTTGCTGGCGGCGCTCAGCACCGCGCCCAGCATCAGGATGCGCATGACGCCAAAGCGCAGCGCCAGGCTGCCGCCCACGAAGGCGCCCACCAGCGTCATGATGACGCCGTAGATCTTGGTCACCGCCGCCACCTCGTCCTTGGTGTAGCCCATGTCCACATAGAACGGGTTGGCCATGATGCCCATCACCACGTCGCTGATGCGGTAGATGGCGATCAGCGCCAGGATCAGCGCCGCCTGCCACTGGTAGCGCCGGAAGAAGTCGGCAAACGGCTCGACGAGCGCCGAGCGCACCCATTCGCCCGCGCTGCGCGCGCGCGCCAGCGGGCGCGGCGCGGGCTCGGGCGACAGCAGCACCGTCAGCACGCCCACCGCCATCGACGCCGCCATGACGACGTACGCCAGCTGCCACGCCGCGTGGTCGTAACCCGCCGCCTGCCCTTGAGCGCGCGCCGCCAGCCACAGCACGCCCGCGCCGGCCCAGATCATGGCCAGGCGGTAACCGGTCTGGTAGGTGGCCGCCAGCGCCGGCTGCTGCTGCGTGGGCGCCGATTCAATGCGGTAGGCGTCCAGCGCGATGTCCTGCGTGGCCGACGCGAAGGCCACCGCCAACGCGCACCACACCACCGCCGTCAGCGACACGCGCGGATCGGCCAGCGCCATGCCCACCAGCCCCGCCGCCACGCCCAGCTGCGCCAGCAGCAGCCAGCTGCGCCGCCGGCCCAGCCAGCGCGTCAGGCCCGGCAGCGGCAGGCGGTCCACCAGCGGCGCCCACACCCACTTGAAGCCGTAGGCCAGGCCGACCCAGCTCAGGTGGCCGATGGTGCCTCGGTCGACGCCCGCTTCGCGCAATCGAAACGATAGCGTCCCCAGCACCAGCAGCAAGGGCAGGCCGGCCGAAAAGCCCAGCGCCAGCATGCGCAGGCTGGCCGGCTGCAGGTAGATGCGCAGGCTGTCGAGCCAGCCATGCGGGCGCGCCGCCGCGTCAGCCACGCCGCGCCCCCACCAGCACCATGGCGGCCACGCAACGCAGGTGCGCGGGCCGATCCGTGTTGTCGAATGTCATTGCCCGGATTATTGACGCGCCGCCGCCCTGCTATGGCGCCCTACGTGCGCACCGCGCCGGTCAACGACGGGCACGGCATCAAAAAAATGGGTGGCATTTGGTGGGCGCCAGCACGCAACCGACGCACAATGCGGCATCGACCTTTTCACCTGCCCAGGGTATGACGCCGTCCGCAGACCCCGCCGACACTGGCCCTTCAAGCGATTCGACCGACGAAGCGCTGTTCGCGGACTTGCCGCGCCGACAAAAGGTGGTGTTGGTGATGGACCTGGTGGAATCCGTGCGCCTGATGGCCGCCAATGAGGCGGCGGTGGTGCAGCGCTGGCACGGCTTTGTGCAGCACGCCCGCGCCCACGTGCTGCCCCGCCATCACGGCCGCCACGTCAAGAGCCTCGGCGATGGGCTGCTGGCCGAATTTGATTCAGCGCCCGAGGCGGTGCGCGCGGCGCATGAGCTGCACCACTTCTTCGACGACAGCAACGCCGCGCTGCCGCCCGAGCAGCGCTTTCACCTGCGTGCCGGCCTGAACGCGGCGCAAATCTATATCGACAGCGTGGACGTCTACGGCGCCGGCGTCAACCTGGCCGCGCGCGTGGCCAGCCTGGCCGGCCCGGGCGAAACCATCGTCACCACCGAAGTGCGCGACGAGCTGACCGACGGGCTGGACGGCGAGCTGCGCGACGTGGGCGAGTGCTACCTCAAGCACGTGCCCGAGCCGGTGCGCGTGTGGCGCGTGGGCAGCGCCAGCAGTCAGCCGCTGCTCACGCCGGCATCCGAGCAACCCGGCACGCTGCTGCCCGGCATCGCCGTCATTCCCTTTGCCGCGCGCAGCAACGCGCCCGAACACTTTGCCGTCGGCGAACTGGTGGCCGACGCCGTCATCAGCCTGCTGGGCCGCTCGCCACACCTGCGCGTCATCTCGCGCCTGTCGTGCTCGGCCTTTCGCCAGCGCGATGCGGCGCTGGGCGAAGTCAGCCAGCGGCTGGGCGCGCAGTTTGTGCTGTCGGGCAGCTATGTGGTGTTGGGCAGTGCCGGTGGCGGCAAGCTGCTCATCACCGCCGAGCTGTGCGACGCGCGCTCAGGCCGGCTGGTGTGGACAGAGCGCTTCAACGCCGAAGTGGGCGACCTGCTGCAGGCCGAATCCGAATGCGCGCACCGCATTGCGCTGGCCGCCTCCAGCGCCATCCTGAACACCGAAACCGAGAAGGCGCGCATGCAGCCGGTGGCCACGCTGTCGGCCTACTCGCTGCAGTTGAGCGCGATCAACCTGATGCACCGCTCGCCGGTGGCTGAGTTCGAGAAAGGGCGCGAGCTGCTGCTGGCGCTGGCCGAGCGCCAGCCGCGCGCGTCGGAAGTGCGCGCCTGGCTGGCCAAGTGGCACGTGCTGCGCGTGATCCGCGGCATCAGCGCCAACCCGGCCGACGACGCCCGCCACGCCATGGACGCCTGCCGCCAGGCGCTCGACCTGGCACCCGAGAATCCGATGGCGCTGGCGGTACGGGGGTATGCGCTGAGTCAGGTGATGGGGGATCAGGAAGGGGCGCAGCGGGATATAGATCGTGCGCTGGCGCTGGCGCCGAACGAGGTGCACGGCTGGATTTATCGCAGCGTGGCTCTGGGACATGCCGGCCGGTACGATGGATCCGTGACTTCCGCGCTGCGTGCGAGATCGCTGTCGCCAGTCGATCCGCATGCCTACTTTCTTGCCACCGTCCTGGCCAGCGCCTACGCAGCGCGCCAGCAATTCAACGAAGCCGTCGTGGCCGCGAATCAGTCGCTCAGGTTGGATGGCCTTCACGCCCCCACGCTGCGAACGCTGATGCTGTCTCAATGGGAATCTGGCGATGTCGACGGTGCACGCGCGACGCTGAAAAGGCTGAACGCCGTCAGTCCAGACCTGACCATTCGAACCTACACGCGGATGGGCAACGCCCAAAGCCCCATGCGAAAACGGTTGGTAGACGCTCTGCGCGGCTTGGGCGTGCCTGAGCAGTGAGGGTGATTCAAACGGCAACGGAGGTAGACATGATGAATTCGAATTTGCCACCAATGAAAGCGGCGGTCGCTGGTGGCGGCTTCGGTGGTGGCTTCGGTGGTGGATTCGGTGGTGGATTCGGCGGTGGCTTCGGCGGTGGTTTTGGCGGTGGCTTCGGTACCGCCGACCCTGGCACTGCCGAGGCTCTTGCCAGAAGCCGCGCCGCCCTCGCCAACCCCGCCGACACCGGCCACTACACCGGCTGGCCGTTCTGGCCCGACTTGGTGCCCGACTTTCCGCCCGACCCGGATGGCGCGGGCCGGATGGTGCGGTGGGACGGCTGGGTGATTCCCTACATCGTGCTGCCCGGCCTGCTGGGCGGCCTGCGCGTGCAGCCCTCGGCCGAACGCACCACCTGCACGCTGCTGGTCGGCAACCAGGTGGTGCTGACGGTGCAGCGCCCCAGCGTCGAGCTGTTTCGCGCCCAACTGGCCGACGTGATTGCCGACGCAGAGTTGCGCGAAGACCGCGCGCCCGAGATCCTGATGCAGACGCAGAACGCTTTGGCCTTTTTTGCCACGGTGCTGCCAATCGCGCCCACGCGCACGCCGGCCACGCTGCGGCTGCTGGGCATCGCCAACCAGCTGGCGCTGTTTGCCGAGATGCAGATGAAGCACATCTTCGCCTGCGCGCGGCCGGTGGAGTATTCGCCCCAGGTGCAGCCCATGATCACTACGCCCGGCCACGGCACCTATCCCATGGGGCATGGGTGCGAAGCGCGCGTGACAGCCCGCCTGCTGGCCGCGCTGACCGAGCCGACGCAGGGTGATCCGGTCTGGTTCAGCCTGCAGGACCAGTTGAACCGGCTGGCCGAGCGCATTGCCGACAACCGCATCGTGGCGGGCGTGCATTTCAAGGTAGACCAGTCGGCCGGGCGGGCGCTGGGCGACGCGCTGTCGGACTACCTGATCGCCTGCGGGCAGAACGACGTGGCCGGCATCGTGGCGCGCGTGTTCGACCCGGCCGTCGACGCCGACAAGGCCAGCGAAGCCGCACTGCCCGCCGCCGTATCGCTGCCCGCCGATCACTTGGCGGAGCTGCGCGCCATCTGGAAGGCCGCGCGGGCCGAATGGCGCTGGTTGAACAACCAAGCCCCCGACCTGCCATGAGCGCCGCGGCCGCACCGTCACCGCCCACGCTGCCCGCCGCCGCGCAGGCCAAGTTCGACCCATACCTGCTGGGCGCGCTGCTCAACCAGTTCGCGCACTACTGCGACCGGGCCGATGGCGGCAATGCGCCGCTGGTGTCGGTGGGGTTCACGATCGAACTGACGGCCGATGCGGCGCCAGCGACCGCGCCTGTAGACGCTGCCGCCACCGTGGCGCAGTGGTTCGCCGCGCACCCCGGCAGCCGCGTCACCCACGCGCACCTGCGCCCGCTGGCGCACGGCGCGCGCACCGCCTATGTAACCGCCGATGTGACACCGGCGCTGCTGGTGTTGCTGGGCAGCGCGCCCTGGGTGACGGAAGTTCAGTTGTGTGCCGACCCGCTGCCGCGCAGGCCGCTGGCGCCGCGCACCGCCACGCCGCCGTCGGCACCGGCGGCGGCGCTGCGCACGGCCAACAAGAAGATTCTGGCGACCATCGACCATGGCTGCGCCTTTGCGCACCAGATGCTGCAAAACAGCGGCGGCACGCGCGTCTGGGCGCTGTGGGACCAGGACCCGCGGCCCGATTTCGGGGCTCTGGGCAGCAGCACGCCGCTGGGCTACGGATACGGGCGGCAGGTGGGGCGCGCCGAGCTGAATGCCTGTCAGGCCGCGGCCACCGGCGCTGGCGGGCTGGATGACAACCTGTGCTACCAGCGCGCGCCCTATGGCGCCCTGCGCAGCCGCATCACCCACGGCACCTGGGTCACCGGCCTGCTGGGTAGCGCCATGACCTCGCCCAGCCTTACCAACGACGGCAAGGCCCGGCCCTGCCCCGACGCCGGGGACGCCGACCTCGTCTTCGTGCAGCTGCCGCGCGCCATTCCCACGCTGCCAGGATTGGGCAGCATCGACCGCGCCGTGCTCGACGGCCTGCGCTACATCGCCGACTGCGCGCCCGACGAGGCCGAAGTCGCCGTGGTCATCGACTACGGCACCGACATGGGGCCGCACGACGGCAGCTCGTGGTTCGAGCGCGCGCTGGACGCACTGGTGCAGGAGCTGCTCGACACACGCAGCGTGCAGCTCAACGTGTTCCACGCGTCGGGCAACGGGCACGACGCGCGGCGCCACGCGGTGATCTGGGGTGGCACCGGCACCGCGCAGCCGGCCGCCACGCTGCCCTGGTGGCTGCCGATGGGCAACGCGGCGCCGGTCGCGCTGGAGCTGTGGTTTGCCGAAGAAACACCAGCCTGCCTGCTGACGCTGCAGCCGCCCGGTGGCGGCGCGGCGTTGACCATCACGCTGTCCGGCGACTGGCTGGGCACGCCGCCCGGCCTGCAGCCGTCGCAATGCGTGGTGGTCAGCCAGCGCCGGCCTGGTGCCGCGGGTGCGGCCAGCGGGCAGCGGCAGGTGATGATCGAAGTGGGCCCCACGCAAGGGCCGGACGCCGCGGGCGGGCCTGCCGCCGCGCCTGCCGGTGTGTGGACGCTCACGCTCACGCCAACCGGCAGCACGCCGCTGCAACCCGTGCATGCCTACACCTGCTGGGGCGGCCAGAACCCCGGCATGCCGCAGCGCGCCTGGGCACCGCGCTTCATCGCCCCGCCCGACGCCGTGGCGCAAACGGGGCCGGTGCGCGTCACCGGCAGCGGCAGCGTGCTCGGGTCTGGCTGCGGCAGTTCGAACCAGCTCTGGATGGTGGGCGGCTATGAAGGCTGGGGGCAGCGGCTTCGCGCGCGCTATTCGAGCGGGGGCGCGACCCGCGGCGGCCACCGGGCGGCGCCGCTGGGGCAACCGCCGCACGAAGGCGGCGCGGACTGGCTGGCGCTGACCGAACAATCCACCGCCCTGCCGGGCCTGCTGCTGCTGGGCACGCGCAGCGCCAGCCGCGTGCGCGCACGCGGCACCAGCTTTGCTTCACCGCAAGCCGCCCGACAGTGGCTGGCCGGCACGCTGACCACCCAGCCCGCGCCGACCTTGCCGCAGCCGGGGCCTGGCTCGGTGCGCCCGCCGCGCGCCGAATACGGCGAGCCGCGCATCCTGCCGCGATGAATCGGCCGGGCCGGCGGTCGTCATTCATGGCGCGCGGCCGGCCCTTGGCCTGGCCCGTTGGCCAGAGCGCGAGCAGGCTGGCTTGCGGCGCGCCTGCGGCGTCGCGAGATTGACCAGTTTTTTCAGCGCCAGCGCTTGTCCAATCAGCGCCATCAGCTATTTATTTTATAGCTATCACCAGCGTGCCGGCAGCGGCTTCAGCAGCACCAGCCGGCGATCCAGCGTGCACAGGTAGCCGCCGGTTTCCAGATCCTTCAACAGCCGGCTGACCATCTCGCGCGAGCAGGCCAGGTGGCTGGCGATCTGTTGGTGCGTAATGCGCTCGCGCAGGCGCCGCTGGCCTTGCGCGTCGGGCGGGTCGGCCAGCTGGTCGAGCAGGCGCGTCAGCCGGCCGTAGACGTCGATCAGGGCCACGCTGCGCGCGTTGTCGGTGGCCAGGCGCGCGCGGCGGATTAGGCGCGCCATCAGCTCCAGCGCAAAGCCCGGCTGCTCGGCGATGTAGGCCAGCAGGTCGTCGCGCGAGATCAGGGCGCACAACGTCGGCTCGCACGTCTCCACGCTGGCCGAGCGCGGGCCGCCGTCAAGCGACATTTCGCCCACGTATTCGCCGGGGCCGTAGAGGCCGAGCGTCAGCTCCTTGCCGCTGGCGTCGGCCACGAAGGCACGCAGGCGGCCCGAGCGGACGATGTACAGGGTGTCGCCGCGTTCGCCTTCCTGAATGATGAGCGCGCCGCGCCGGTAATGGCGCTCGATGCCGCGCGCAGCCAGTGCTTCGACGTGGGGCGACCGCGCCTCCAGCGGAGGCAGCGGAGCAGGAGCGGTGAGCGGGCCATCAGGCGCGGGGCGCATAGCCCGCCATCGTACGGCAGTTGGTCGCGCCCGGCGTGGGGCGCGCGGGGCACGCGCGGTGCGCGTCATGCAGGCCGCGACCCGCCCGTTCGACGCGCCAGGCCAGAAGCGGGCAAGCGGTCAGCCCGCGCTTGGCCGGTCACACCAGGTGCAGCGGCGACGACGCGGCGCGGCGCGGAAAGCAGGCTTCGCCCCGCAGCGCGGGCACCACGGGCGGCAGCGACATCACGCGCTGAACCAGTTGCCGGATGCCGTGCGAGCCGGTCTTGTCGCGCAGCGAGCGCACCTGGGTGCGCACGGTGGATTCGGCCACGCCGTGCTGCTGGGCGATTTCGTCGACTTCGCGGCCGTCGCACAGGGCGCGCAGCACCGATTCCTCGGTCGGCGTCAGGCCGTGTTCGCGTGCGAACATCTGCAGCGTCAGGTTGTCGCCCGCGCGCTGGCGGGCCATCACCAACAGCACACTGGCACAAGGCGCCTCCAGGGCGTGCGCCAGCGGAATGACAGCCACCGGCAGCCGGTGCTCGCCGTGCGACAGGTGCAGCAGTCGCCGGCGGCCCTGGGCAGCGCCCTGAATGGCCGACAGCAGCTGCTGGCCCAGCGCGGCGTTGCAGGCCACCAGCGTCTCGCCCACGGCGCCGCTCAGCAGGTGGCCACAGGCCAGTTCCCAGCGCGCCAGGTGGTTGGCGTGCTGCACGCGGCCCGCCGCATCGACCAGCACCAGGCCGTAGTCGATTTCGTCGAGCAGGCGCAGCAAAAAGCCGGTCTGCAACTCGTCCCGCGCGGCGTTCGCCGGCGGCGCGCGGCGGGTTTCCCTGACGGCCATGACTGCTTCCATGTCTTCCTCCATGCATCTCAACGCAATGGATTCAGTCTAGGCAGGCGGCGGCCCGCGCACAGTGACGGGTTGACACCGGTTTTTGTGATCTATTCACCTTTTCAGGCGCCGGCCAGGCGGCGCCGCGCCGCCCTCAGCCGCGCACGAAAGGGTTATGGCGGCGCTCTTCGCCGAAGGTGCTTTCAGGCCCGTGGCCGGGGATGAACACCGTGTCGTCGCCCATCGGCCACAGGCGCTCGCGAATGCTGGCGATGAGCTGCGCGTGGTTGCCGCCGGGAAAGTCCGTGCGGCCGATGCTGCCGGCGAACAGCACGTCGCCGACGAAGGCGCGCTGCGCTTGGGGCGAATGAAACACCACGTGGCCGGGCGTGTGGCCCGGGCAGTGGCGCACGTGCAGCACGCAGTCGCCCACCTGCACCGTGTCGCCGTCCTGCAGCCAGCGCGTGGGCGTGAATTTCTCGGCCTGCGCAAAGCCGAACATGCGCCCCTGCTCGGCAATGCCGTCGATCCAGAACTGGTCGCCCGGGTGCGGACCGATGATGGGCAGCCCGTGGCGCGCGCTCAGCTCGGCCGTGCCCCCAGCGTGGTCGATGTGCGCGTGGGTCAGCCAGATCTGATCCAGCGTGACGCCCTGCCGCGCCACCGCCGCCTCGATGCGCGGCAAGTCGCCGCCGGGGTCGATCACGGCCGCCTTCATGGTGGCGGGGCACCAGACGAGCGAGCAGTTCTGCTGGAACGGGGTGACAGGAATGGTCTGGTAGCGCGGCGTGGCGGGTGAGGTGGCAGGCATCTAGGTTATGAGTCAAATCAGCCTTCAGCGCCTGACAGACAAGCGCATGCAGCTATCAATTAAGAAGCAAAATCAGACCAGCTTCAGATCGTAGTCGATGGTGATCGGCGCGTGGTCGCTGAACTTCTGGTCCTTGTAGATGGCGCTGGTGCGCGCGGCCTGCGCGACGGCGGGCGTGGCCAGGTGGTAGTCCAGCCGCCAGCCCACGTTCTTGGCGTAGGCCTGGCCGCGGTTGCTCCACCAGGTGTAGGCCTCGCCGGTGGTGTCGGGGTGCAGGCGGCGGTAGACGTCGGCCAGCTGCAGCTCGTCGATGATGCGCGTGACCCAGGCGCGCTCGTCGGGCAGGAAGCCGCTGTTCTTCTGGTTGCTCTTGTGGTTCTTCAGGTCGATTTCCTGGTGCGCGATGTTGACGTCGCCGCACAGCACGAAATCGCGCTCGGCGCGCAGGCGTTGCAGCACGGGGTAGAACTCGGCCAGGAAGCGGTATTTGGCGTCCTGCCGCTCCGGCCCGGACGAACCGCTGGGAAAGTAGCAGCTGATGACCGAAAAGCGGCGCGCGGGCGTGTCAAAGCGCGCCTCCAGGTAGCGGCCTTCCTCGTCGAATTCGGGCGAGCCATAGCCGGCGATCACGTCGCTGGGTTCATGGCGCGTGTAGATGCCGACGCCCGAATAGCCCTTCTTGGCCGTGGCCAGGTGAAAGTGCCCGCGCATGCCGGCCAGGATGTCGAAACGGCCCTCGATGTCGGCGTGCTGGGCCTTCATCTCCTGCACGCAAATACAATCCGGCGCGTGCGCCTCCAGCCAGGCTTCGACGCCCTTGGTGGCCGCGGAGCGGATGCCATTCAGGTTCAGGCTGGTGAGTTTGAACAACGGGAGATTCCTTCATGAACACATCCGCCCCCCAGGCAGACCGTGACGCGCTGGCGCGCGATTTCGTGCAGTTCGCCATTGACGCCGGCGTGCTGCGCTTTGGCGAATTCAAGACCAAGGCGGGGCGCCTGTCGCCCTATTTCTTCAACGCCGGGCTGTTCGACGACGGCGCCAAGCTGGCGCGGCTGGCGCAATTCTATGCACGCGCGCTGATCGACTCGGGCGTCGAGTTCGATGTCATTTTTGGTCCCGCATACAAAGGTATTCCATTGGGCGCCGCGGTGGCCATCGAGCTGGCGCGGCTGGGCGTGGTCAAACCCTTTGCCTACAACCGCAAGGAAGCCAAGGACCACGGCGAAGGCGGCACGCTGGTGGGCGCGCCGCTGAAGGGGCGCGTGCTGATCGTGGACGACGTCATCTCCGCCGGCACCGCGGTGCGCGAGTCGATTGCGCTGATCGAAGCCGCCGGCGCTACGCCGCATGCCGTGGCCATTGCGCTGGACCGACAGGAAAAGGCGACCGAGGGCGGGCGCGACGTGGACTGGTCGGCCGTGCAGTACGTGCGCGACCGGCTGGGGCTGCAAGTCATCGCCATCGCCAACCTGGCGCAGTTATTGCAGCACTTGGGGCAAGGTGACAAATTTTTGCCGTTTTTCCAATCGGTATCCGCCTACCGCGCCCGCTACGGCGTGGATTGACAGGCCATGACCGCCCTTGCCCCCCGCCGCCGCTGGCCGGCCGCTTGGCCGTGCGGTGGGCCGCGCCGCGCCGCGGCCGACACCCTGGCGCGTGGCGCGGCTGGGCGACAGGCCGGGTGGCAATCGGGGCGCATGTTGCTGCTGGGCGCTCTGGCGCTGTGCGGCGCCGCCGCCGTGGCGCAGACGGCGCAGGGATCCATCGGCGGCATCTACACCTGCGTCGACGCGCAGGGCCGCCGGCTGACGTCGGACCGGCCCATCCTGTCGTGCATCGACCGTGAGCAGCGCGAACTCAACCGCGGTGGCGGCACGCGCCGCGTCATCCCGCCCACGCTGAGCGCCACCGAGCGCGAGGCGCGCGCCGCGCAGGAGCGCGAGGCCGAACTGGCCCAGCAGCGCGCGCGCGACGCCATTTACCGCGACCAGGCGCTGATCACCCGCTACCCCGACAAAGCCGCGCACGACGCCGGGCGCCACCAAGCGCTGGCGCAGACGCAAGCCGTGGCGGCCGTGGCCGAGCAGCGCCGGGCCGAACTGGCGGCCGAACGCAAGGCGCTGGACGACGAGATGGAGTTCTACCGCAAGGACCCGTCCAAGGCGCCCGCCAAGCTGCGCCGCGGCATCGAACACAACGCCCAGGCCGCCGCCGAGCAGCAGCGCGCCATCGCGGCGCAGCAGGCCGAGCGCGACCGCATCAACGCCCGTTTCGACGAAGAAGCCAGGCGTCTGCAGCCGCTGTGGCAAGGCAAGCCGCCCACCCAGGCCAAGCGCTGAAAGCCGATCAAAAAACGGCGTTTGCGCTGGCGCGAAAAGCGCAGGCAGCTATTGTTTTTGCAGCATGGTGGCGACGGGCCGACACCGGCCTGAACGCGCTGCGCCTCAAGCCCCCAGCCGCGCGCGCAGCAGCTCGTTGACCTGCGCCGGGTTGGCCTTGCCCTTGCTGGCCTTCATCACCTGGCCGACCAGGGCGTTGAAGGCCTTGTCCTTGCCGGCGCGGAACTGCTCGACGTTGCCCGGGTTGGCGGCGATGACTTCGTCGACGATCTTTTCCAGCGCGCCGGTGTCGTTCATCTGCCGAAGGCCCTTGGCCTCGACGATGGCATCGACGTCCGCGCCCTCGCCCGACCACAGCGCGTCAAACACCTGCCGCGCCGCCGCGTTGCTGATGGTGCCGTCCTGGATGCGGCCGATCAGCGCAGCCAGTTGCGCGGCCGATACCTTGGCCGACTCGATGCCGATCTCCTCGGCATTCAGGCGCTTGGAGATTTCGCCCATCACCCAGTTGCTGGCCAGCTTGGGCTGGCCGCTGGCTTTCGCGGCTTGCTCGAAGTACGCGCCCATCGCGGGAGACTGGGTCAGCGTGGTGGCATCGTATTCAGGCAGCGCGTAGTCGGCCACGAAACGCTCCGCCATCTTGCGGGGCAATTCGGGCATCTGCGCGCGCGTGTCCCCGATCCATTGCTCTGAAATGCAGAGCGGCGGCAGGTCGGGGTCGGGGAAGTAGCGGTAGTCGGCCGAATCTTCCTTGGTGCGCATGGCGCGCGTCTCGCCGGTGTCGGGGTCGAACAGCACGGTGGCCTGCTGGATAGCGTGGCCGTCTTCCAGCTGCTCGATCTGCCAGCGGATCTCGAAGTCGATCGCCTGCTGCATGAACTTGAAGCTGTTCAGGTTCTTGATCTCGCGCCGCGTGCCCAGCGGCTGGCCCGGCTTGCGCACGCTGACGTTGGCGTCGCAGCGGAAGCTGCCTTCCTGCATGTTGCCGTCGCAGATGCCGATCCAGGTGACGATCTTGTGCAGCTCTTTGGCGTAGGCCACGGCCTCGGCGCTGCTGCGCATGTCGGGCTCGGTCACGATCTCGAGCAGCGGCGTGCCGGCGCGGTTCAGATCGATGCCGCTCATGCCGTGGTAGTCCTCGTGCAGCGACTTGCCGGCGTCTTCTTCCAGGTGGGCGCGCACCAGGCGCACGGTTTTCTTTTCGTCGCCCAGGAAGAACGACACCTCGCCGCCCTGCACCACCGGAATCTCGAACTGGCTGATCTGGTAGCCCTTGGGCAGATCGGGGTAGAAGTAGTTCTTGCGGGCAAAAATGCTGCGCGGCGCAATGTGCGAGCCGAGCGCCAGTCCCAATTTGATAGCACACTGCACCGCCTCGCGGTTCATCACCGGCAGCGTGCCGGGCAGCGCCAGGTCGACCGCGCAGGCCTGCGTGTTGGGCGCGGCACCGAATGCGGTGCTGGCGCGGCTGAAGATTTTGCTGTGCGTTTGCAGCTGGGCGTGTGTTTCGAAGCCGATGACGACTTCGTAGCCGTGGATCAATGGGGCGGACATGTCAGCAGCCCTCCGGTGCGCGGAGGTGGAAGTCTGTCGCCTGCTGCAGGCGGTGCGCCACGTTCAGCAGCCGGCCTTCCTGCAGGTAGTTGCCGATCAGCTGCAGCCCGACGGGCAGGCCACCTTCACCAAAGCCGGCCGGCACGCTCATGCCGGGCAGGCCGGCCAGGCTGGCGGGCAGGGTGTAGATGTCGGCCAGGTAATCGGCCAGGGGGTCCTTGTCGTGGTCGCCCAGGTGCCAGGCGACGCTGGGCGCGACCGGGCCGGCGATGACGTCGCATTCGGTGAAGGCGCGCTGAAAGTCGTCGGCGATCATGCGGCGCACCTTCTGCGCCTGCAGGTAGTAGGCGTCGTAATAGCCGTGCGACAGCACGTAGGTGCCGGTCATGATGCGGCGCTTGACTTCGTCGCCAAAGCCTTCGGCGCGCGTCTTCTTGTACATGTCCTCCAGGTCGGTGTAGTGCTTGGCGCGGTGGCCGAACTTGACGCCGTCGAAGCGGCTCAGGTTGCTGCTGGCCTCGGCCGGCGCGATGATGTAGTAGACCGGGATGGCCAGTTCGGTGCGCGGCAGGCTGATGTCGACCAGGGTCGCGCCCAGCTTGCGCAGCTCGGCCAGGGCGCCGTCGATGGCGGCGCGCACGTCGTCCGACAGGCCGGCGCCGAAGAATTCCTTGGGCACGCCGATGCGCAGCCCGTCGATGCCGTCGTGCAGGCCGCGGGTGAAATCTTCGGCCGGCACGTCGAGCGAGGTGGAATCGCGGTCCGGGTCGGGGCCGCACAGGCTGGACAGCAGCAGCGCGCAGTCTTCGGCGGTGCGCGCCATGGGCCCGGCCTGGTCCAGGCTGGAGGCGAAGGCGATCAGCCCAAAGCGACTGGCGCGGCCATAGGTGGGCTTGATGCCGGTGATGCCGCAGAAGCTGGCCGGCTGGCGGATCGAGCCGCCGGTGTCGGTGCCGGTGGCGGCCGGCGCCAGGCGCGCCGCCACCGCGGCCGCGCTGCCGCCCGACGAGCCGCCCGGCACGCGCGAGGTGTCCCACGGGTTCTTTACCGGGTGAAAGGCCGAGTTCTCGTTGGCCGAGCCCATGGCGAACTCGTCGCAGTTGAGCTTGCCCAGGCAAACCATGCCCGCGCCCGCCAGCCGTGCGGTCACCGTGCTCTCGAAAGGAGAGCGATAGCCTTGCAGCATGCGTGAGCCGGCGGTGGTCGGGAAGTCGGTGGTGACAAAGATGTCCTTGTGCGCCACGGGCACGCCCGCCAGCGGCGGCGCGTCGCCGGCGGCGATGCGGGCGTCCACCGCGCGCGCCTGCGCCAGGGTGGCGTCGTCGTCTGTCGCCAGGTAGGCACCCAAGTCGGCGTGCTGGCGGCCGCGCGCCAGAAAGTGCTGCGCGGCCTCGACGGCCGACAGCTCGCGCGCCTTCAGGCGGGCGGCCAGCTGGGCCACGGTCATGTCATGCAATGCGTTGGTCATGTTCACTCGATCACGCGGGGCACCAGGAACAGCCCGTCTTCGACAGCGGGCGCGCTTCGCTGGTTGGCGGCGCGCTGGTCCGGCTCGCTGGCCACGTCGTCGCGCAGGCGCAGCGCCATGTCGCGCACGGCGGCGATGGGGTGCGGCAGCGGCTCGACGCCGGCGGTGTCCACGGCGCGCATGGTCTCCACCAGGTCGAAAAAGCCGTTCAGCCGGGTGAGCAGGCGCTCACCTTGGTCGTCGCTCAATTCCAGCCGCGCCAGATGCGCCAGGCGGCGGATGTCGTCAGGGGTCAAGGCCATGGAAAATATGGAAACCGGATGTAACTTCGAACTGAAGGCCGCGGCCCTGGGCAAGGCCTGGCGAGGTGTTGCGGTATTATCTCCTGTTCAGCGCAACGGCCCGGAAACGGGCCGTATTTGCGCGGTTTGACGTCTATTTCGCATCGAATTCGGGGCTGCGCCCACGGTGGCTGGCTGCGCGGCCCGGCAAAGGACTTTTCATGTTTGGAGCTTTCCGGCGGTATTTCTCGACCGACCTGGCCATTGACCTGGGCACCGCCAACACCTTGATCTACGTGCGCGACAAGGGCATCGTGCTGGACGAGCCGTCGGTGGTCGCCATCCGCCACGAAGGCGGCCCGCAGGGCAAGAAGACGATCCAGGCCGTGGGCACCGAGGCCAAGGCCATGCTGGGCAAGGTGCCCGGCAACATCGAGGCCATCCGGCCGATGAAGGACGGCGTCATCGCCGACTTCACCGTCACCGAGCAGATGCTCAAGCAGTTCATCAAGATGGTGCACCCGCGCGGCCTGTTCAAGCCCAGCCCGCGCATCATCATCTGCGTGCCCTGCGGCTCGACGCAGGTCGAGCGCCGCGCCATCCGCGAATCGGCGCTGGGCGCGGGCGCCAGCGAGGTCTACCTGATCGAGGAGCCCATGGCCGCCGCCATTGGCGCCGGCCTGCCGGTCAGCGAGGCCAGCGGCTCGATGGTGGTCGACATCGGCGGCGGCACCACCGAAGTCGGCGTGATCAGCCTGGGCGGCATGGTGTACAAGGGCAGCGCGCGCGTGGGCGGCGACAAGTTCGACGACGCCATCGTCAACTACATCCGCCGCAACTACGGCATGCTGATCGGCGACCCGACGGCCGAAATGATCAAGAAGGAAATCGGCAGCGCCTTCCCCGGCAGCGAGGTCAAGGAGATGGAGGTCAAGGGCCGCAACCTCTCCGAAGGCGTGCCGCGCAGCTTCACCATCAGCAGCAACGAGATTCTGGAAGCACTGACCGAGCCGCTCAACAGCATCGTGTCCGAAGTGAAAAAAGCGCTGGAAGAAACGCCGCCCGAACTGGGCGCCGACATTGCCGAGCGCGGCATGATGCTGACCGGCGGTGGCGCCCTGCTGCGCGACCTGGAGCGCCTGCTGGCCGAGGAAACCGGTCTGCCCGTGCTGGTGGCCGAGCAGCCCCTGACCTGCGTGGTGCGCGGCTGCGGCCTGGCGCTGGAGCGCATGGAGCGCCTGGGCAACATCTTCACGAATGAATAGGACGCCCCCTGTGGCGCTGCGCGGCTTCCCCCACTGGGGGACAACGCGGGTGGTCGGGGGGCCCCCGACCACGGCGTTCGCGCGTGGCCTGCTCCGCGGCCTTGGAGCGGCTTGCTGCGCAGCCTGAGGGCTCCCTCCCCCGCGGGGGGAGGGTCGGGGTGGGGGCGCAGCGCCGAAATCGCGACGAGCGTTGGCAGATTCAGCGGATAATGCTCTTGTTTTGGTAGTGAATACGCCCGCGCCGCGCCGCTGAACCGCCATGCCGCTCGAAACGCTCGACCGCTCGCCGCCGCCCTTTTTCAAGCAAGGGCCTTCGGCGCTGTCGCGGCTGCTGTTCTTCAGCGCGCTGGCGCTGTTTTTGATGGTGGCGGACGCGCGCTTTCACATCGTGCAGCCGCTGCGCGCTGCCATTGCCACGGTGCTGTATCCGGCGCAGTGGCTGGCGCTGCAGCCGGTGCAGATGGTGCAGACCGGCTTCAGCTACTTGACCGAGTTGAAAACCGCACGCGTCACCGAAGAGGCCGCCCGCCTGAAGCTGGCCGAGCAGTCGCAGCGCGCCGGCCAGGTCGAGCAGTTGCTGCTGGAAAACGCCCGCCTGCGCGATTTGCTGGGTCTGCGCGAGCGCGTGCAGGTGACGGCGCAGGCCGCGCAAGTGCTGTACGACGCCACCGACCCCTATAGCCGCCGCGTGGTCATCGGCAAGGGACAGATGCAGGGCATCGAGCCAGGCTCGCCGGCGATGGACGAGTCTGGCGTGCTGGGCCAGGTGACGCGCGTTTACCCGTTCGGCAGCGAAATCACGCTGCTGATCGACCGCGACCAGGTCATCCCGGTGATGAACGCGCGCACCGGCACGCGCAGCGTGGCGTATGGCGATCCATCGCCCCACGGCGGCATGATGGAGCTGCGCTACATGTCGGTGTCCGAAGACGTGAAGGAAGGCGACCTGCTGGTCACCAGCGGCGTCGACGGCGTGTACCCGCCGGGCCTGCCGGTGGCCAAGGTGGTGTCGATCGACCGCCGCAGCGACACGTCGTTCGCCCGCATTCAATGCCAGCCGCTGGCGCGCCTGCATGGGGTGACGCACGTGATGGTGCTGTCGCCGGTGGCGCGCCAGGGCCTGGGCGAGGCCGACCGCGCGCCACCGCCCGCCGCTGCCGCGTCGGCGACGGCCTCGGCGCCGCGCGCCACCGGGCGCCGCGCCGCCGCCGAAGGAGCGCGCCGATGATCATGCCGCGTGGCGAGCAGCTGCTGCTGCCGGCCAGCCCCACCTTTATCTGGGGCAGCTTGGCGGTGGCGCTGATGCTGAACCTGCTGCCGCTGGGCCGCGTGCTGTGGATGCCCGACTTCCTGGCCGTGGCGCTGGTGTTCTGGAGCATCCACCAGCCGCGCCGCGTGGGCCTGGGCGCGGCCTTCGTGTTCGGGCTGGTGCTGGACGTGCACCAGGCGTCGCTGCTGGGCCAGCACGCGCTGGCCTACACGGTGCTGATCTACGGCGCCATCATGGCGCACCGCCGCATCCGGTGGTTTTCGGTCCCGGCGCAGGCGCTGCAGCTGCTGCCGCTGTTCGCGCTGGCGCACGCCATCACCATCGTGCTGCGCCTGATTGGGGGCGCGGTGTTTCCGGGCTGGCCGGTGCTGCTGGCGCCGGTGCTCGAAGCCGCGCTGTGGCCGCTGGTGCGCGCGCTGCTGCTGGCGCCGCAACGGCGCGCACCCAATCCCGATGCCAACCGGCCGTTGTGATGTCCCCCCCCTTGTGCCGCCTTCGGCGTCTTCCCCCCAAGGGGGACAACGCTGGTGGTCGGGGGGACCCCGACCACGGCGTTCCCGAATGGCCTGCTCCGCGACCCTTTGGGCCTTGCTGCGCAGCCCGTTGGGGCTGAACCATGGCACGCGTTTTGGCTCGAATCGTTTGCTCCTCGTCGTTTCTTGATTGAAAATCGCTGCCTGCGCTTGTTTGACAAGCGCAGGCAGCTACACATTTGATAGTGTCCCGCGTTTCACCATGACCGAAATCCGCAACGTCGAAGCCGAGCTGGTGCGCTTTCGCGTGCGGCTGGCCGTGGTGGCGCTGGCGGTGCTGGTGGCGTTCGGGCTGCTGGCGTGGCGGCTGTACCACCTGCAGGTGGTGCGGCACGACGATCTGGCGCGGCAGGCCGAAACCAACCGCACGGCGGTGGTGCCCATCGTGCCGCACCGGGGCGAAATCCTCGACCGCAACGGCGTGGTGCTGGCCACCAACTACAAGGCCTACACGCTGGAGATCACGCCCTCGCGCCTGGGCCGGCCGGTGGACGAGGCGATTGACGCCATCGGCCAGGTGGTCGAAGTGACCGCGCGCGACCGCAAGCGCTTCAAGCGCCTGCAAGAAGATTCACGCAATTTCGAGTCGCTGCCCATCCGCATGCGCCTGTCCGACGAGGAAGTGGCGCGTTTCGCGGCGCAGCGCTACCGTTTTCCGGGTGTCGAGATCAAGGCGCGGCTGTTCCGCCAGTATCCGCTGGGCGAAACCGGCGCGCACGTGGTGGGCTACATCGGCCGCATCAACCAGAAGGACAAGGAGCGCATCGAGGATTCCGACGACGCCGCCAATTACCGCGGCACCGACTACATCGGCAAGCTGGGTGTGGAGGCCAGCTACGAAAACGTGCTGCACGGCACCACCGGCGTCGAGCAGATGGAAACCTCCGCCGGCGGCCGCGCGGTGCGGCGCCTGGCCAGCCATCCGTCCACGCCGGGCGACTCGATCCGGCTGTCGATCGACATTCACCTGCAGAAGCTCATTGAGGAGATGTACGGCGAGCGGCGCGGCGCGCTGGTGGCCATCGACCCGGCCAATGGCGAGATTCTGGCCTTCGTCAGCAAGCCCACCTACGACCCGAACCTGTTCGTCGACGGCATCGACCACGAAACCTGGGACGAGTTGAACAACTCCATCGACAAGCCGCTGCTCAACCGCGCGCTGCGCGGCACCTACCCGCCCGGCTCCACCTACAAGCCCTTCATGGGCCTGGCCGCGCTGGAGACCGGCAAGCGCACGCCCGGCACCACCATTTTGGACGGCGGCTCGTGGACGTTTGCCGGCCACACCTTCCGCTCGGGCCACGCGCTGGGCGCGGTCGATCTGTACCGCAGCATCGTCAAGTCGAGCAACGTGTACTACTACCAGCTCGCCAACGACATGGGCGTCAACGCCATCCACGACTTCATGAAGCCGCTGGGTTTCGGCCAGGTCACCGGCATCGACATTCCGGGCGAGACGCGCGGCATCCTGCCCTCGACCGACTGGAAGCGCGCCACCTACAAACGCCCCGAACAGCAAAAGTGGTACGGCGGAGAAACCATCTCGCTGGGCATCGGCCAGGGCTACAACAACTTCACCATGCTGCAGCTGGCCAGCGCCACCGCCACGCTGGCGGCCGGCGGCGTGCGCCACGTGCCGCACCTGGTCAAGGCACGCCAGGACGCGCTGCGCCAGCAACTGGCCGACGTGCCGCAGCCGCCCGGGCAGAACCTGGGTTACCGCCCCGACAACGTGGCGCTGGTGCAGCGCGCCATGGTGGGGGTGACGCAAGAAGGCACGTCGCGCGGCGTGTTCGGCAACGCACCTTACCTGTCGGGCGGCAAGACCGGCACGGCGCAAGCGGTCTCCATCGGCCAGAAAAGCCGCTACGACGCGGCCCGGCTGGCCGAACACCAGCGCGATCACTCGCTCTACATCGCCTTCGCCCCGGCCCAGCAGCCGCGCATCGCCGTGGCCGCCATCGTCGAAAACGCCGGCTTCGGCGCCGCCCACGCCGCGCCCCTGGTGCGCCGCGTGATGGACTACTGGCTGGCCGGCATCTACCCCAGCGAGGCCGACATCGCCGCCTTGCAGCGTGGCCAGGCCGGCCCGCCCATTGGCGCGCCGCGCCGCGTGGCCGACATGGTGCGGCAGGCCACGGCGGCCCCCTGACTGCCCTGCGCGGCGGGCCGGCGCGCAACCGGGCGGGGGCGGCAGCCCGTGATGCACTCTGCCTATCGAGTCAATTAATGCTATTGGCTTTTATATTTCATCCAGATTTTCTATGATGCCTGCAGCGGCGTCGGGATGCGCCGTTCTAGAACCCCAACGAAAGGCAAGCCCCATGAGCGACGACACCCAGAAGTGCCCCGTGACCCACCTCACCACCAATTTCGGTGCCCCCGTGCCCACCAGCCGCAACAGCCTGACGGCCGGCCCGCGCGGCCCGCTGCTGGCGCAGGACGTGTGGCTGAACGAGCGCCTGGCCAACTTCGTGCGCGAGGTCATCCCCGAGCGCCGCATGCACGCCAAGGGCTCGGGCGCCTTCGGCACCTTCACGGTGACGAACGACATCACCAAATACACGCGCGCCAAGATCTTCAGCCAAGTCGGCAAGAAGACCGAGATGTTCGCCCGCTTCACCACCGTGGCCGGCGAACGCGGCGCCGCCGATGCCGAGCGCGACATTCGCGGCTTTGCGCTGAAGTTTTACACCGAAGAAGGCAACTGGGACATGGTGGGCAACAACACCCCGGTATTCTTCATCCGCGACCCGCGGCAGTTTCCTGACCTGAACAAGGCCGTCAAGCGCGACCCGCGCACCAACCTGCGCAGCGCCAAGAACAACTGGGACTACTGGACGCTGCTGCCCGAAGCGCTGCACCAGGTCACCATCGTCATGAGCGACCGCGGCATCCCCAGGAGCTACCGCCACATGCACGGCTTCAGCTCTCATACTTATAGCTTCTGGAACAATGCTGGCGAGCGCTTCTGGGTCAAGCTGCACTTCCGCACGCAGCAGGGCATCCAGAACCTGACCGATGCCGAGGCCGAGGCCCTGGTCGGCAAGGACCGCGAAAGCCACCAGCGCGACCTGTACGACGCCATCGAGCGCGGCGACTTCCCCAAGTGGAAGATGTACGCCCAGATCATGCCCGAGGCCGACGCCGAGAAGTACCGCCTGCACCCGTTCGATTTGACCAAGGTCTGGTACAAGGGCGACTACCCGCTGATCGAGGTAGGCGAGTTCGAGCTGAACAAGAACCCCGAGAACTTCTTTGCCGACGTCGAGCAGGCCGCCTTCGCGCCCAGCAACCTGGTGCCCGGCATCGGCGTCAGCCCCGACAAGATGCTGCAGGCGCGCTTGTTCAACTACGCCGACGCGCAGCGCTACCGCCTGGGCGTGAATCACCAGCAGATTCCGGTGAACGCCGCGCGCTGCCCGGTGCACAGCAACCACCGCGACGGCACTGGCCGCGTCGACGGCAACTACGGCAGCCTGCCGCACTACGAACCCAACAGCTACGGCCAGTGGCAGGGCCAGCCCGAGTTCATGGAGCCGCCGCTCAAGATCCACGGCGACGCCGCCTTCTGGGACGCGCACGCCGACGACGCCAACTACTTCGAGCAGCCGCGCAAGCTGTTCAACCTGATGAACGAGGCGCAGAAAGAAGCCCTGTTCGGCAACACCGGCCGGGCCATGGGCGACGCGCCCGAGTTCATCAAGCTGCGCCACATCCGCAACTGCCACGCCGCCGACCCGGCCTATGGCGCGGGCGTGGCCAAGGCGCTGGGCATCGACCTGGCGAAGGCGCTGGCGTCAAAGCCGCAAGACCCCATGTTCGGCAACCCGCTGGTGCCGCTGCCAGCCTGATGGCTCCGCGCGCTGCGGCGCCCAGGCCGCGCCGCAGCGCTGGTTTGCAACCAACCCAACCACACGCCATGACGATGATCATCAAGTCCTTGCGGCTGGCGGCCAGCGCCTTGCTTCTGACCGCCACGGCCGCCCACGCCCAACCCACCCCTGCCGCGCCGCCCGTGCATGCCACAGCCCATATCAGCCTGAGCGCTGCCCAGCAACTGATCGAGCAGGGCCTTCAGCAGGCACGCGGCCAGTCGCAAAACCTGAGCCTTGCCGTGGTGGACCGCGCCGGGCACCTGGTCGCGCTGACGCGCATGGACAAAGCCGCGCTGGTCACTATCGACGTCGCCATCGGCAAGGCCCGATCGGCGGCTTACCTGAACGCGCCCTCGAAGAAATTCGAGGATTACATCAACGCGGGACAGTCGGCGATGGTCACCACGCCCAACGTGCTGCCTCTGCAGGGCGGCGTACCACTGGTCCACCAGGGGCAGATCGTCGGAGCCATCGGCGTCAGCGGCGCCAGCGGTGCGCAGGACGAAGCACTGGCCCAATCGTTGGCCACCGCTTTTGCACGTTGACGGCGAATTTGAATCGGCCCCTTTTTGGTGGCGCCAAGGACTATTCAAGTTGCACTTGGGCCTGCCGTCCAGTGTTGCTGCGCCGCGTGCTCCACCAGCGCTTAGGCACCGCGGTTGCTGCGATGTCAGCGCAGCTTCCTGTTCGGCGAACTGCTGTTGGCGACCAACGGAGGCTGCCGCCTGACTGGCATTTCAGTCACAGGAAGCCATGCCCGTGGCTTCAAGACGATGCCGTTAGGGAAGGTCTGCGCAATGCACTTTGAGATGTGATGATGGCGCCCTGTCGCGCCGCCTCACAGATTCGGCCTGCTTGCGGTGCGATCGAGGCCATTACGGGCCTGTTGCCGGTCTCTGGGCTGTTTACAGACGGACTCATGCCTGCACTCCCATCGAAGCTTTGCGCGCCATCCAGAGGTTAGACAGTGCGAACAGCGTATGCAGTTGCGCCGTGTTCTTGCCCAAGCCTCGATAGCGCACTTTCACGTGCCCGAACTGGCGTTTGATGACACGGAACGGGTGCTCGAGCACCAGCGCCTCATGCTGCGGCTCGCGCAGCGAGCGTTTGAGTATCTGTTCTGCCTTGAGCCGTAAAGAGCGCTCAAAGGGGCGGCGGAACCGCTTGGGTGGGCCGCTGTAAAGGCTGGGCTTGTCGTTGTGCAGGCGCGCTGCCATCCGGCCATAGTCCGGGTCGTCCTTCTCGGGCAGTTCGAAGAACCACAGATGAGGATCAGTTCGACGAAGGGTGCGTGCCATGGGGCCTCCCAGCCATCTAGCGCCTTGCCCTGGGCGCCTACACACGATCCGGGTCAGTCCGAGAACACCCGGTCGATGATCTTGTTGACCAACTCGTTCCACGCTTGTTCATCGACCTTTTCATCGACGATGTCATCGATGATCTTGCCCAGCGCATACGCCTGGATCAGCACCGCCGCGGCGCGCGGGTCGAAGCTCTTGCTCATCCAGCCCTTGGTCTGCATCTCGACGAACAGGCCCTCCAGCGCACTGGTCAGCCGCCATTGCTCGCTGGCCAGCTTCTTTGACAGCCGAGGGTTGTCACGCGAAAAACCGATGAGCTTGGTGCGTTCGAACCGGTTGCCGGCCAGCGCCGCCGCGGTCGTCTTGCTGGTCGCTTTGTAGAGGCCGGCCATGGCTTCGTCGCGCGTCTGGCTGGTACGCACCACGCGAGACAGCATCTCGACGCTCTTGTCCACACCGAGCGAGAAGCGCTGCACCAGCGCATGCTCCAGCAAGTCCGGGAAGTCCTCGAAATGGTGGTAGAGCGAGCCCTTGGACACCCCCGATTGGCGCAGCACCAGGTCCACCGTGATGCTTTCCAGCGCCTGCGTGTCGAGCAGGCCCATCACGGTGTCCAGCAGACACTCCTTGGTCGGATGGACCGTGGTCTTGACCCTGGGAGTGCCGGTGTAGTTGAGCTTGAAGTGCTTGGCCGCCATGGTGCAAAACGAATCAGATGCTATGAATTTTCACAAAACCCGCCCCGACGCCGGCCCGAAAGCACGCGCGGGCACCCGTCGGTGCGCGCCGCCCGCAGCGGGTGGCTGGGGTGAATGCCGGGCGTGTCGCGGCCCGGCACAGGGCTGACCAAATGCCTTGAAGTCGGCTGCCGCCTACATCAACGGCCCAGCCAATGATGCCATCGTTTAAGAAAAAACGATTAGCTTTCGTAACCGAAGACTGGGCCAAACCTGTGCTAGCGCAAAAAAATTCACGATGCACAGCGCAGCCCCAGCGCCGCCAGCGCCACGCTTGTGGCGCGCGCCCAGCGTACTGAATGAAGCGAAAGCAAGGAGAACGCAAAGCGCTTGACGTGCGAACGCCACCGACTGCCCGGCGTTCCATGTGGCGCGGCCGGCGGGGATCGAACCCACGACCCTCGGCTTCGGAGGCCGATACTCTATCCACTGAGCTACGGCCGCGCGATGAAGGGCGCATTATCCCTGATCGGCGACAAGTGGTGCCATGCCCGCGCCCGCCAGCAGCGCGCGCAGCGCCGCCAGCGCGGTGGGTTCCAGCTCGAAGTGCGGCGCCAGCAGCCAGTCCTGCACCAGCCCGGCGACCAGCGCATGCACGGCGCGACCCAGCTGCGGCGCGGGCGGGTTCAGCGCGATGCCGCGCGCCTGGGCGCCGGCGGCCAGCACGCGCGCGATGATTTCGCCGTGACGGCTGTGCTTGTCGATGCGGTGCGCCCGCAACGCGCCAAGCTCGTCGGTGTGCTCGACCATGAAATGCGCCACGGTGAGTACGCGGCGCGTCTGCTCGTCACGCGCGATCTGGCGCAGCGCGTCGGCCAGCGCGGCCAGCAGGCGCTGCACCGGGTCGGCGCCGGGCGGCCCATCGTCCAGGCGCGCCAGCCCGTCTTCAAGCGGCTGCACGGCACGGCCCATCATGGCGGTGAACAGGTCTACCTTGTCCTTGAAGTGCCAGTACACGGCGCCGCGCGTCACGCCTGCCTCGGCGGCAACCTGCGCCAGCGACGTGCGCGCCACGCCGTGCTGCGCAAACACGCGCTCGGCCGCGTCCAGCAGCGCGGCGCGCGTGGCCTGGGCGTCTTCCTTGGTGCGGCGTGCCATGCAAAAAACAGAAAAAGCAGGAAAAATGGGGGCGCGGTGGGATGGGGTTTCAACAAGACTCTATCACATACATTCAAGAATGTATGTATCATCCCGTCTTTTCCCGCACGGCCGGCCATGCCGGGGGTCGTGCCGATCTCTTTCCGTGCCCTTCGTTTTTTAGCCACCGACTTTGCTCCGTGCCTGCCACGCCTCGTGCGCGCCACGCTCAGCCGACATTGCCACCGAGAACAACACCATGCCCGACCGCCGCTCCGCCCGCCCTTTTCTCATCACCCGCGCACCGCTGCTGAGTGCCAGCGTGCTGCTGGCCGTCACGCTGGCCGCCTGCGGTGACAAGCAGCCATCGGCCGCTCCCGGTGGTGGTGGTGGTGGCGGCGCGCCGCCACCGCCCGAGGTGGCCGTGGTCACGGTGCAGCCCGGCACCGTGGGCCTGACGACCGAGCTGCCCGGCCGGCTGGAGCCCTCGCGCGTGGCGCAGGTGCGCGCGCGCGCCACCGGCATCCTGAACAAGCGCGTGTTCACCGAAGGCAGCGACGTGCGCGCCGGGCAGGTGCTGTACCAGATCGATTCGGCGCCCTACCAGGCCACCCGGCAAAGCGCGCAGGCCCAACTGGCGCAGACGCAGGCGCAACTGGCCAACGCCAGCGCCATGGTCACGCGCTACCGCCCGCTGGTGGCGGCCAACGCGGTCAGCAAGCAGGAATTCGACGCCGCCGTGGCGGCCGAAAAAGCCGCGCAGGCGCAGGTGGCCGCCGCCCGCGCCGCCGTGCGCACGGCCGACATCAACCTGGGTTATGCGACGGTGACGGCGCCCATCAGCGGGCGCATCGGCCGTTCGCTGGTGACCGAAGGCGCGCTGGTCAGCGCGCAAGAAGGCACGCAGTTGGCCACCATCCAGCAGATCAACCCGCTGTACCTGAACATCACGCAGTCGGCGGCGGAAGTCATGGCGCTGCGCCAGGCGCTGCAGTCTGGCAAGCTGGCGCGCGCGGGCGGCGCCGAGGCGGCCAAGGTGCAGGTGCTGCTGGAAAACGGACAGGTCTACGGGCAGACCGCGCGCCTGCTGTTCACCGACCTGAGCGTCGACCCGGCCACCGGCCAGGTCAACCTGCGCGCCGAGGTGCCCAACCCCGGCGGGCTGCTGATGCCCGGCATGTATGTGCGCGCGCGCGTCGAGCAGGCGGAGGTGGACAACGCCATCCTGCTGCCGCAGCAGGCGGTCACGCGCGGCACGAAAGGCGATACCGTGATGGTGGTGGCGCCCGACGGCGCCGTGGCGCCGCGCCCGATCAAGATCGGTGGCCAGAAGGGCAACCAGTGGATCGTGACCGAGGGCTTGAAGCCCGGAGAGCAGGTGATGGTGGAAGGCGCCATGAAGCTGATGATGGGCGCGAAGGTGGTCAAACCGGTGCCTTGGGTGCCCAATCAGGCCCCAGCGCCCGCCAGTCAAGCACCAGCAGCTCCTAAAACCGCAGCATCCGGCGCAACGCCGGGAGCGTCGGCGCCTGCCGCGCCGGCTTCGGCGGCCTCGCGCTGAAGCCTGACGAGAGCTGACGCATGGCCAAGTTCTTTATTGACCGACCCATCTTCGCGTGGGTCATCGCCTTATTTCTGATGGTGCTGGGCGCCATCTCCATCACGCAGCTGCCGGTGGCGCAGTACCCCAGCGTGGCGCCGCCGACCATCGTGCTGAGCGCCACCTACCCCGGCGCCTCGGCGCAGACGCTGGAAGACGCCGTGCTGTCGGTGATCGAGCGCGAGATGAACGGCTCGCCGGGCCTGGCCTACATGGAGTCGGTGGCGCAGGCCAACGGCACCGGGCAGATCACGCTTAGCTTCGAGCCCGGCACCAACGCCGACCTGGCGCAGGTGGATGTGCAAAACCGCCTGTCGCGCGCGAGCCCGCGCCTGCCGACCACGGTGGTGCAGCAGGGCGTGCGGGTCGACAAGTCGCGCAGCAACTTCCTGCTGTTCACGGTGCTGTCGTCGTCAGATCCGAATTTCGACATCACCGCGCTGTCCGACTACGCCTCGCGCAACGTGGTGCCCGAGTTGCAGCGCCTGCCGGGCATCGGCCAGGTGCAGTTGTTCGGCGCCGAGCGCGCCATGCGCGTGTGGATCGAGCCGGCCAAGCTGCAAAGCTACAACCTGTCGCCCGCCGACGTGGCCAACGCCATTGCACAGCAGAACGCGCAGGTGTCGGCCGGCAGCCTGGGCGATTTGCCGCTGGCCGCGGGCCAGACCATGAGCGCCACAGTGGTGGTGCCGGGCCAGATCAGCACCGCCGAGCAGTTCGGCAACATTACCCTGCGCGCCAATGCCGATGGCAGCACGGTGCGCCTGAAAGACGTGGCGCGCATCGAGCTGGGCGCGCAAAGCTACGCCACCGCCGCGCGCCTGAACGGCCAACCGGCCGCCGGCATGGGCGTGCAGCTGTCCACCTCGGGCAACGCGCTGGCGGCGGCCAAGGCGGTGCGCACGCGCATGGCCGAGCTGGAGCGCTACTTTCCGCCCGGCGTGACGTGGAAGATTCCCTACGACTCGTCGGACTTCGTGCGCATCTCAATCACCGAAGTGGTCAAGACGCTGTTCGAAGCGGTGGCGCTGGTGTTTCTGGTGATGTTCCTGTTCTTGCAGAACTGGCGCTACACCGTGATCCCGACCATCGTGGTGCCGGTCGCGCTGCTGGCCACCTTCGGCGCGTTGCTGGCCTTCGGCATGTCGATCAACGTGCTGACCATGTTCGGCATGGTGCTGGTGATCGGCATCGTGGTGGACGACGCCATCGTGGTGGTCGAGAACGTCGAGCGCATCATGAGCGAGGAAGGCTTGCCACCGCTGGCCGCCACGCGCAAGGCCATGAGCCAGATCTCGGGCGCCATCATCGGCGTGACGGTGGTGCTGATCTCGGTGTTCGTGCCGCTGGCGTTCTTTGCCGGCTCGGTGGGCAACATCTATCGCCAGTTCTCGGCGGTGATGGCGGTGTCGATCTTCTTCTCGGCCTTTCTGGCGCTGTCGCTCACGCCCGCGTTGTGCGCCACGCTGCTGAAACCCGTCGATAAAGGCCACCATGTTGAAAAGCGCGGCTTCTTCGGCTGGTTCAATCGCCGCTTTGCGCGCACTGCCAAGGGTTATGAGGGCATCGTCGCCCGGCTGGTGCGCCGCGCCGGGCGGCTGATGGTCATCTACCTGGCGCTGGCCGTGGTGGTGGGCTGGCTCTACGTGCGCCTGCCGACGTCGTTCCTGCCGCAGGAAGACCAGGGCAACATCCTGGTCAACATGCAGCTGCCGCCCGGCGCCACGCTGGAGCGCACGCAAAAGGTGGTCGAGCAGGTCGAGGGCTACCTGCTCAAGCAGCCCGAAGTCGCCAACATGGTGGCGGTGATGGGCTTCTCGTTCTCGGGCCAGGGGCAGAACGCGGCGCTGTCCTTCGTGTCGCTCAAGCCCTGGGACGAGCGCAAGGGCGCCGAGCATTCGGCCGGCGCCATCGCCGGGCGCGCCATGGGGGCGCTGTCGGGCATCAAGGACGCGTTCATCTTCCCCTTGAGCCCGCCGCCGATCCCGGAACTGGGCGTCAGCTCTGGCTTTACCTTCCGCCTGCAAGACCGCGCCGGCAAGGGGCACGAGGCCCTGATTGCCGCGCGCAACCAGATGCTGGGCATGGCCATGCAAAGCAAGGTGCTGGCCGGCGTGCGGCCCGACGGGTTGGAGGATGCGCCACAGCTGCAAGTCGACATCGACCGCGACAAGGCGGCGGCGCAGGGCGTGACGTTTGCCGCCATCAACAGCGCCATCTCGGCCTCGCTGGGTTCGGCCTACGTCAACGACTTTCCGAACCAGGGGCGCCTGCAGCGCGTGATCATCCAGGCCGACGCGCCGGCGCGCATGCAGCCCGAGGACATCCTGCAACTCACGGCGCTCAACAGCAAGGGCCAGGCGGTGCCGCTGTCGGCCTTTGCCAGCACGCGCTGGATCACCGGCGCCATGCAGACGGTGCGCTACAACGGCTACCCGGCGGTGCGCATTGCGGGTGGCGCGGCGCCCGGATTTTCAACTGGCGAGGCGATGCGCGAGATGGAGCAACTGGCGGCCAAGCTGCCCGAAGGCTTTGGGTACGAATGGACGGGCCAGTCGCGCGAAGAAAAACTGGCCGGCAACCAGGCGCTGATCCTGTACGGCTTTGCCATCCTGGCGGTGTTTCTGGCGCTGGCGGCTTTGTATGAAAGCTGGTCGATCCCGTTCGCCGTCATCCTGGTGGTGCCGCTGGGCGTGCTGGGCGTGCTGCTGGCGGTCACCGGGCGCGGCATGTTGAACGACGTGTACTTCCAGGTCGGCCTGATCACCATCATTGGTTTATCGGCCAAGAACGCGATTCTGATCATCGAATTCGCCAAGGACTTGCAGGCGCAGGGCATGAGCGTGCTGGCCTCGGCGCTGGCGGCGGCGCACCTGCGTTTCAGGCCGATCGTGATGACCTCGATGGCCTTCATCCTGGGCGTGCTGCCGCTGGCCATGGCCAGTGGCGCCGGTTCGGCGGCGCAGCGCGCCATCGGCACCGGGGTGATCGGCGGCATGATCGTCGGCACCTTTCTGGCGGTGTTCTTCGTGCCGCTGTTCTTCGTGGTGGTGCGCAGCCTGTTCAAGGGCTCGGCGCACGAGCGCGAACGCGCCGCCGAACACGCGACCGAAGCCGGCATCACCGCCGACGCGGCGCAGCATTACGTGGACGATGCCGAAACCGGCCTGTCCGACGCCGAGCGCCGCGCGCTGAACCAGGGCGACGCGCCCTCGAACCCGAAGGATCACCCATGAAGCCCCTGGCCTCATCCGCCGCGGCGCTGCCGCGCCTGCTTGCCAGCGCCGTGCTCGTCAGCCTGCTGGCCGCCTGCTCGTTCGTGCCCAAATACGAACAACCCGCCGCGCCCGTCAGCGCCACCTGGCCCGATGCGGCCGGCGCGCAGATCGAAGGCGGCCTGGCCGCCGCCGACCTGCCCTGGCAGCAGTTCGTGCACGATGCGCAGCTGCGCGAGCTCATCCAGCTGGCGCTGGAAAACAACCGCGACCTGCGCGTGGCGGTGCAGAACATCGAGCAGGCGCGTGCGCAGTACCAGATCCGCCGCGCGGATCAGTTCCCCACCGTCGGCGCGTCGGCCAGCGGCACGCGTTCGGCGCCCAACGCCATGGCGGCGCTGGGCGGGCCCAGCGTGGCGTCGAACTACAGCGTGGGTATCGGCGTGTCGGCGTGGGAGCTGGACTTCTTTGGCCGCGTCGCCGCGCTGAAAGACGTGGCTCTGGCGCAGTACCTGGCGACCGAGGAAGCCCGCAAGTCGGCGCAGATCAGCCTGATCGCCAGCGTGGCCAGCACCTGGCTGCAGCTGAAGACGGATACCGAGCTGCTGGCGTTGGCCGAGCGCACGCTCGGCACGCGCGACCAATCGCTGCGCCTGACCAAGCTGCGCTTTGACCATGGCGCCTCGTCGGCGCTCGACATGCGGCTGGCCGAATCGCTGTCGGCCAGCGCACAGGCCACGCGCGCCCAGCAGCAGCGCCTGCGCGCGCAGGACATCAACCTGCTGACGCTGCTGGTCGGCCAGCCGATCCCCGAACGCCTGATCCCGCCCGTGATCGCCGTCGCCACGCCCGAGCCGCCGCGCGATCTGACGCAGCCCACGCCCGCCGTGCAGCCGGCCGCCGAGCTGCCCACCTTCACCGAGGTACCGGCCAGCCTGCCGTCCGACCTGATACTGCGCCGCCCCGACATCCGCGCCGCCGAGCAGCAGCTGATCGCCGCCAACGCCAACATCGGCGCGGCGCGTGCCAACTTCTTCCCGCGCATATCGCTCACCGGCTCGCTGGGCCGCGTCAGCGCCGACCTGGACGGCCTGTTTGGCTCCGGCGGCCACAAGGCGTGGTCGTTCGGCCCCAGCATCACGCTGCCGATCTTCGACATGGGCCGCAACCAAGCCAACCTGGAGGCCGCGCGCGCCGGCCGCGAGATTGCTGTCGCGCAGTACGAGAAAGCCATCCAGACCGCCTTCCGCGAGGTGGCCGATGCCCTGGCCGGCCGCGCCACGCTGGCCGACCAGCTCGCTGCGCTGCAGGCGCAGGCCGTGGCCGAGCGCGACCGCTTCCGCCTGGCCGATTTGCGCTACCGCAACGGCATCGCTAACTACCTGGACTTGCTGGACGCGCAGCGCTCGCTGTTCGCCATCGAACAGGCGCTGGCGCAGGTGCGGCTGGCGCAGCGTGCCAACGAGGTGCAGCTGTACAAGGCGCTGGGCGGCGGCTGGACCGATTACCAGGCCCCGGCGCCGCTGTCGACCGCAGGGCTCGCGCACTGAACGCCGGCGCGGCGCGGGCTGGGGCTGGGCCGCGCCCTATAATCGTTGGCTGACGCGCGCCAGCACGAGCCACCGCCCTGCGCGCGCCGCCTCCCATCCAAATTCACCCACGACCCGAGCCCCCTGAGGACGCCATGAGCGACATCACGCACGACGAAGCACACACCGGCCCCATCAAGACACCGAAGCAGCTGTTCTGGGTCAGCGTGGCGGCCTTCGTGATTCCGGTGTTCATCATCATCGGGCTGGTTTATTACGTCACCTCGTCCACCCGCCCGTCGGCTGGCGCGACCGACCAGGAACGCGCCATCGCCGAGCGCCTGCTGAAGGTGGGCAAGGTGGAAATCCGCGACGCGAACCGCCCGCTGGCCGGCGGCGAAGACGTCTACAAGGCACAGTGCGCGGCGTGCCACGCCAGCGGTGTGTCGGGCGCCCCCAAGCTGGGGAACGCCGGCGACTGGGGTCCGCGTCTTGGCAAGGGCTACGACACGCTGGTGACGCACGCGCTCAAGGGTTTCAACGCCATGGCGCCGCAAGGCGGCGGCAATTTCAGCGACGTCGAGATCGGCCGCGCCGTGGTCTACATGGCCAACGCCGCGGGCGGCAAGTTCGCTGAACCGGCCGCGCCAGCCGGCGCAGCCAGTGGCGCCGCTCCTGCCGCAGCTGCCGCCGCCGCGCCTGCCGCGGCGCCAACTGCCTCGGCCGCTGCCGCCCCGGCCGCCGCCGCCGTGGTTGCTGCCGCACCGACTGCCGCCGCCCATGCCGACGCCGGTAAAGCGGTTTACGACAAGTCGTGCACCACCTGTCACGCAGCTGGCGTGGCCGGCGCGCCCAAGTTTGGTGACAAGGCCGCGTGGGCACCGCGCATCGCCACCGGCATGGACACGCTGCTCAAGGTTGCCATCGCCGGCAAAGGCGCCATGCCGCCGCGCGGCGCTTCGGCGGCCACCGACGACGAACTGAAATCGGCCATCCAGTACATGGTGGATGCGGCCAAATAAGCGCCGCCCGCGTCGCATGAAGGCCGGCCTGGAGCCGGTCTTTTTATTGCCAGAATCCCTTTTCAGCGCTGGTGGATTCAGCGTGGGACGCTCTTATTATTAGAGCAACATGCGGTTGGCGTGGCGCCGGCTCAACCGGCCGCCTGCCGCGCTTGCGGACTCAGCACGAAGCCAAAACGCGACGGCAAAGCGTCGGCGCGCACCTCGCTGATCGGCCAGGCGCCGCGCTCCAGCGCATCGGCCACGGCGCCCATGTCCTGCGTGTGGACCAGGCCCAGCCCGATATCGGTGGCCATGAACACGCGGCCCGATTCGTCCGCCAGCACCTCGCGCACTTGCGCCGGCACGCCCGTATGCGACGTGACCGAACCGTCGCCCGCCACGCGCCAGACCCAGGGTGCGGCCTGCAATTCGACGAACACGCGCTGCGGACCGTTCTGGAAGAACCACTGGCCGGCGGCGTCGTGGTCGTAATTGCGCTGAATGAATTCGATCAGCTTCTGGTGTTGCAGCAGCGCCCCCTTGGCGCCCGGCACGCCACTGGCAAAGCCGCCCAGCGCTTGCGCGTCGCCGTCGCGCAGGTACCAGTTGCCTCGCGCGTCCAGCCCCAGCCAACCGTGGCAATGGGGCACGTTGGGCCATTTGGCCATGGCCTGCCTGACAATGTCGTCCATGACCCATCATAAGTCGCACGAGGCGCGCGGCGCAAATGACAATGCCTTGAGTTTTTGACAGTTGACCGCATATTGATTACAGTTGAAGGTTTTTTGCGACAGGATAGGCGCGGTAGCTTTTAAGCCGGACGGGCGCCTCCGCAGTGAAGGCGCGCAGTGACACCGTGTCGTGCCGTTTTCGTCGCATTGCTTCGCCCCGGTGCCGACCGGATGTCTCTTTTGTTTCATTCACCTCGGAGACTGGCCATGCCCATGCTGCTGCGCCCCACCACCTCTCACGACGACGTCCAGCGCGCTGCGGTGCGCCTGCCGCCGGTGCCGCGCAAGGCGCCGGGCCTGCACCTGATCGGCGACCTGCATGGCTGCGTGTGCGACGCGCGGCTGATGACCGACGCCGCCTACCTTGAGGCCTTCTGCCGCCAGGCCGTGCTGGCTGCCGGCCTGACCGACGTGGGCGCGCTGTTCCACAGCTTTGGCGAAGGCGCGGGCGTGACCGGCGTGGTCGTGCTGGCCGAATCGCACCTGTCGATCCACACCTGGCCGGAAGACGGCTACGTCACGCTCGACGTGTATGTGTGCAGTTACTCCACCGACAACCGAGCGCAGGCCGAAGACCTGTTCGCGCGCGTGAGCGCCGCCTTCGCGCCGGCCGACCCGCACCTGCACCGCGTCGAGCGGGCATGAGCGCGCGCTTGCACGGCGCCGGACCAGCCCCCGCACAGGCCGCGGCGCCGGCCAGCCGGCAGCTGGTCGCCGAGGCGCTGACGCCCGACTTCGGCTTTTACCTGGGCGCGTCCGCCCGCCTGGCCGAGCGCCTCACACCCCTGCAGCACATCGAGATCCTGCAGACGCCGCTGTTCGGCCGCGTGATGCGCATCGACGAGTGCTTCATGACGTCGGAACGCGACGAATTCTTCTACCACGAGCCCATGGTGCACCTGCCCGCGGTCAGCCACGGGCGCCCGCGCTCGGCGCTGGTGATCGGCGGCGGCGATGGCGGCACGGTCGAGGAACTGCTCAAGCACCCCGACATGGCGCGCGTGGTGCTGGTCGAGCTGGACAGCGACGTCATCGACATGGCGCGCACCTGGCTGGCCACCATCCACCGCGGCGCGTTCTTCGACCGCCGCCTGCAGGTGCACGTCGGCGACGGCCACGCCTACGTGATGCAGCAGTCGGCCCAACGGTTTGACCAGATCGTGCTCGACCTGACCGACCCTTTCGGGCCGGCGGTGGCCCTGTACACCGCCGAGTTCTACGCCGCCTGCCGCCGCCTGCTGGCGCCGGGCGGCGTGCTGTCGCTGCACATCCAGTCGCCCATTCACCGCGGCGCCACGCTGGCGCGCATCGTGGCGTCGGTGCAAAGCGCCTTCCCCGTCGTGCGCCCCTACTTTCAGTACGTGCCCCTGTACGGCACCCTGTGGGGCATGGCCATGGCGTCGGACAGTGTCGACCCGCTGGCGTTGAGCGCCGCCGATATTGACCGCCGCATCGCCGACTTGCGCCTGCCCGATCTGCAGCTGTACAACGGCGCCACCCACCACGCCATGCTGGCGCAGCCCAATTACCTGCGCGCCCTGCTGGCCGCACCCGCCAGGCCGATTCGCGACGGCGAAGCGCTGGACGACCCGTCGCTCGACCCCGGCCTCAACGCCGCGCCGCGCGTGGAAGTGGTGGGCTGAGACCGGTTGACCGGCACGTCAGCGCCAAAAAGACGCGCCGCCAGATTGCCTGGCGGCGCGGCATTCGACCGGTGCTGCGGCCTTCAATGCTGCCGGCGGCGCCGTGCCGCAGCGGCCAGCATCAGCAGCGTCAGCAGCGTCATGGCCCCTGCCTCCAGCGTCGGCACCGGGGCGGGCACGGGGGCGCGCAGCGGCAGGCTATCCGTGTTGTTGGCCAGCATCTGCGACGGCTCGTTGGTGGCGGTGATGTTGGATGCCAGCGTCAGCGCGCCGCCGGGCATGCTGAAGCTCACCGTGTAGGTCACTGGCGCGTTCGGCGCAAAGCTGCCGATCGTCGGCCAAGTCACCAGCCCGGTGGCCGGGTCGTACACGCCGCCGTTGCTGACCGTGATACCGGTCATGCCGGGCGCCAGCTTCAGCGTGGGCACCACGTTCAGCCCGGCCGCCGTGCCGATGTTGTTGAACGTCACCGATGCGGTGACCGACGCGCCGGGCACCATGTTGTCGGCGTTGGCGATGGGGCTGATCTTCGAGGTCATGTCCGGCAGTGGCGGCAGCACGTCGAAGTTGGCCTGGCTGCTGCCGTCGCCGGTGCCGCGGGCCGTGGCGCTGCTGCGCAACGCAGCCGTGTTGGGCACGCTGACAGCGCCCGTGGGCGAGGCGATGGCCGTGTAGGTCAGCCGCAGGCCCGAGTTGCCGGGCAGGTCCAGCGTTCCTGTGATGCCACTGGCGTTGGACGTGAACGCGGGGCAGGTAGCTGCGCCCAGCGGCGCCACCAGTTGCCCATCGGCCGCGGTCAACGGGCGGCAGCTGAGGTTGCCATAGCCCGCCGGGTTGGTGGCTTGCAGGGACGCATCCATGGCGTCTGTAAAGCTCAAGCCCGTGGCGGCGACGCTGTTGGCGTTCAGCAGGTCGACCGTGTAGGTCACCGTGCTGCCCGGTGCGGGCTGCTTGGGCGACACGTCCTTGTTCACCAGCAGGATCGGGCTGGTGCCCGAAGACAAATAGGTGGCCGCGCGCACGGTCGCGAACTGCGCTTGGGCGCTGGCGTCCGGGCTGGCAAACGCCGCGTTGGTTGCCGAGGTCTGTGTGCCGGGGTACTGCACCGTCACGGTGAAGGTGACGCTGCCACCTGCCGGCAGCGTCTTGCTGCCCGGCGTGCCCCAGCTGAAGTCAAAGTCCGGACGTTGCTGCGAAAGAATGTTTTCCGCCCCGGTGGTCGGCACCGACGTGGCGCCATTGTTGGTGTAACGCATGCCCTGCAGCGGCGTGAACGACGGGCAGAGCGCACCGCCCGTGGGTGCCCCACAGGCAATGGTGGCAGTCACGCCTTGGTCGATGCCGGCGTCCTGGAATATTTCGCGCAGACGCGGCACATCGACGTCGACGGCCGAGGTGTTGGTCATCACCAGGGTGTAGACGACCTTGCCGTTGGCCGGCATGGCCGTCACGTTGGCCTTTTTGGTCAGCGACACCGCCGCCTCGCACAGCGGCAGATTGAGCATGTCGAACGGCACGGTGACCCGGTTGTTGGCCGTGTTCGATTCAGTGCCGATGGGCGTGGGCGTACCGCCGACCGACATGATGTTGCGGGGATAGGACAGCTTGTCGCTGGTCACGCAGGACACCGCGCCTGTCAGCGGCGGCATGCGGTACGCATAGATGAGCGTCAACGCGCCGCCGGCCGGCCAGACGGGCTGGCCGTTGGTCCAGTTTTCCGGACCCAGGCTCCATGAAGGGAAGCCGCTGTTGGACGGATACCCGAATGTCGAGCCCCGTACGGTATCCGGGCACGTGGCACCATTGCTGGCCACGCAACGCACGCCGCTGTCACCGGACGTATCGGTGCTGCTCTTCATGAACGTGGGCAGGCCCGGTGGATCGCCCGGCTTGCCGATCATCATGACGCCTTTGACGGTGGCGGACGGTATCTGGTAGGCAGGCACGTTGCCCACCCAAAACGGAAAGAGCTGCGACGTCGAGGTGTATTGCGGGTTGGACCAGTAGTTGAGCTGATCGCTGATCGTGTATTGGGTCAAGGGCGCGCTGCCCGGCAGCAGCGTCACCACGGACTTGAAGTAGATCCAGTCGCCGGGCTTGGCCGTGGCCAGACCGACCGTGGCAGCGGCGTCCTGGTAAGGGCCGGACTTCTGCACTTCCAGATCGAAGTTGGGCACGCAAGACACACCCACGTTGGCTTGCGGCTGCAATTGGTAGGCGTTGTTGCCCTTGGTCTGGGTGCCCGTGGTGTAGGGCGGGTTGGCCGTCGGGTCGTAGTTGGTGTCCGCATAGGTGACGGGCGGCACGATGTCGGCTTGCGCGGTCAGGTACAGCGGCCCGCATACGCTCTGGGTGCCCTGACCCGTGGTGCCCGTGAAATTGACCTGCAGCGTGCTGTTGGGCGGCATGAGCGGCGCCACACCCGTCAGCGTTGTCTTGTCGGCACTGAGCACCCAGCTGGTAGGGCACAAGGCGCCACCGCTGGGGGTGCAACTGCCCGGCGCGGCGTTCAGGCTCAACCCCGCCGCGGGCCACGCCACATGAAACACGAGGGACGCGTTGGTTGCTCCGTTCGGAGAGCCCGCGCCGTTGCCGTACGACGCGGTGAGCGAAAACGGCGCATTGGGCCCGTAAGTCTGCGTGCCCGAATTGACGATGCTCTGCACCAGCAGGTCACCGCTGTCGCACAGCGCCGCGGGTACGTTGCTGGTCTGGGACGCTGCGTTGTCCGCATCGGTTCCGGTGTTTTCGTAGAGCCCATTCACCCTCGTCGTGACCCCGTTGCTCACGACATTGGCAAACGGCGAAACAGACCCGGACAAGCTCACCTGGCGGTTGTCACCTGCCTTGCCGCCCTTGGTGGGATCGGTGCAGGCGGGCGCGCCCACCACCAGCGACACCTTGAACGTTACCGAGCTGCCGGGCGGCATGCCGGCATAACTGACGTTATCGCTGGACACCGTCAACCCCGCGCACGATGCACCGCCCGCGCCGCTGACACAGGTCACGGTCGGATTGGACGTGCCGGTGCTCTGCGGCGATGCGAAATACTGGTTTCCGGGGGCCGCCGTGGCCGTACCCTGGGCGTACTGGGCATTCAGGTACACGCTCAGCGGTTCCGCCACCACGGAGTTGTTGCGCAGGGTCACCGTATAGGTGTACAGACTGTCCGGTGTGCCCGCAATAGGCGCAACGACCGGGTCGCTGATGCTCAGCCCGTAGTCGATGCGCGGGTTATTGACCGCATAGGCCGCGTTCGACACATTCGTCGCCGGCGCCAGTTCTGTGTCGGCAGCACTGGCGGTGACGGTCGCCGTGGAACTGGCCTTTTCGACCAGCGCCAAGACGCACGCGCAATTCAGGTCGGTCTGAATCGGCGCCGGAATGCTGAACACCAGTTGCCCACCCATGGGCACGCTGGGTACCGTGGCGGTGAGGATGGCCTTGGTGGAATCCAGCGCGTAGCTCGCCGGACAGACCGCACCGCCGCTGGGCGTGCAGGTGACCTGGGTGTTCCAGGCCACGGCGGTGCCAGCCGATTTGGGGTTGTTGAACGTCAACACCGCGTTGGTCGCGGCTTCAGGCCCGCGGTTGCCGATGGTCACCGTGTGCAGCGCGGCAGTGTCGGTGTAGTGGTAGGCCGCCGTGGCCACCACGTCGTTGACCGTCAGATCCACCGAAGCCGCCTGGGCCAGCAGCGGAAAGCCCAAAGCCACGCCCGCCAAGACACCCCCCTTGAACCACACCCTCAAGACCGCCTTGCGCATTTCTTCATCTCCCGCGACCGTACTTGTCGGTCGGTCTCGCATCGTAGACGGAGTAGTGAAAAAGGATTCAGAATATGCGCCAACCGGGGTCACGCCGACCGCGGTTTCGAGAAATTTTTGCGTTCGGCGAACCCGCGTGTTGCGTGTGAAATACATGAAAAGTACGCCAAAACACGCTGAGCGGGCGATAGCAGAAGAACGTTCGTTTTCAACGCCCGCGCGCCAGCGTCGCCGAGCGGCGATGTGCGCAGCGCCACTGTGACCGAGGGCGGATCAGTGCGTGGGGAGTTCGCTGTGCGGCGCCAGCAGCCACCCGCCAACGGCCTGCGGCAGCCACATCACATGCCCCGGCAGGGCGCCCTGCGCAAAACCCACGTGGCCGCCTTCGTCGGGTTGCCACAGCGTCACCCAGCGGCCGACCTCGTCGCGGCACGGCAGCGACGCGGCGGGCACGAAGGGGTCATTGCGCGCGTTCAGCGCCAGCGCGGGTACGCGGATGGCGGGCAGCAGCGGCTTGGCGGAGGCGCGGCGCCAGTAGTCGAGCACCCCGGCGAAGCCGTGCAGCGGCGCGGTAAACAGGTCGTCAAAGGCGTACAGGTCGCGCGCGGCACGCAGCGCGGCGGCGTCGAACAGGCCGGGGTGCTGGGCCAGTTTGGCGCGGGCCTTGGCCTTCATGGTGCGCAAGAACACGCGGTTGTAGACCTGCCGATTGAAGCCGCGCCCGATGGCGTGGCCGCCGGCTGCCAAGTCGAGCGGCGCGCACACGGCGGCGATGGCGTCGACCACCGGGCGGGCCGCTTGGCCCCATTCGCCGGCCCAGCGCAACAAGGCGTTGCCGCCCAGCGATATGCCGACGGCCAGCAGCGGGCCGCCGCCGCGCGCCGCCTGCGCGGCCCGGAAGCGGCGCAGCAGCCAGCCGATTTCGGCGTGGTCGCCCGAGTGGTAGGCGCGCGGCGCGCGGTTGATTTCGCCCGAGCAGCCGCGAAAGTGGGGCACGGCCAGCGCCAGCCCGTGCGCGCGCGCCCAGCCGGCAAAGGCCTCGGCGTAGTGGCTGCGCGACGAGCCTTCGAGTCCGTGGAACAGCACCAGCAGCGGGGGCGCCGCGCGGATGGCGCCCGCGCCCCCCGCGGCTGGCGGGGCGTCGGCGTGCAGCCAGTCGACGTCGATGAAGTCGCCATCGGGCGTGTCCCAGCGTTCGCGCCGCCAGCGCGGGCGCGGCCCGACGAAGCGGCGCGCGTACAGCGCGGGCCAGATCGTCTGCCCGTGGCCGCCGGGCAGCCAGACCGGAGCGCGGTAGGCCGGCAGTTCAAAATTCATAGCTGTCTGCGCTGATCAGACGCGCGCCAGATGCCGAATTGACCCTTAATGCAGCTGCTGCGCGCGCTGCGTGACTTCGGCCACCTCGCTGCGGCCCGGGCTGGCGTGGTGCGCCACCAGGCGCCAGCCCTGCGCGGTCTTGAGGTAAACGTTGGTCGCCACCACCCAGGCGCGGCGCGGGCCTTCGGCGGTGATCTGGTCGACGCGCTCCAGCACGTTGTGCACGGCGGCGCCCAGCGATTCGACGCGGCGCAGCCGTTCGGGCGTAGCCTGGATGCTGCCGTGTGCAAACATCTGCTCGAACGCCTGGCGGATGGCGGCGGCGCCCACCAGGCGCGGGCCGCCGGGGTGCACGCAGACAATGTCGTCCTCGTCGGCCCAGCAGGCCATGAGCTGGTCCAGGTCGGCATTGCGCAACGCTTCGTAGAAGGCGACTTCCACGTCGTCGGCGGATCCGCCCAGCTGGGCGGCGGCGTAACGTGACTTGGGCATGGCACTGAACCTCGGTGGGTGATGCGCGCGATACGCGGATTGTGCCTTGGCCGCCGCAGGCCGCCCGTCGCAGGCCGCGCTCTTGACCTACAAAAAGCCGCATCCATTTGTGCTACGTTTCGCACCTGCGCAAATCCTGCGCTTCAGGAGAGAAGGAACATTCGAATGAAAAGCTGGTTCATCAAGATGGCTGCCGTGCTGACGGCGGCGCTGTCGCTCAGCGGCTGCGGCTACAACGACTTCCAGCGGCTGGACGAAACCACCAAGTCCGCGTGGAGCGAGGTGGTCAACCAGTACCAGCGCCGTGCCGACCTGATCGACAACCTGGTCAACACCGTCAAGGGCGAGGCCAAGTTCGAGCAGGACACGCTCAACCAGGTGATTCAGGCGCGTGCCAAAGCCACCAGCATGCAGGTGACGCCCGAGACGCTGAACAACCCCGAGGCGTTCAAGCAGTTCCAGGCCGCGCAGGGTGAGCTGTCCAGCGCGTTGAGCCGACTGATGGTGACGGTGGAGCGCTACCCCGACCTGAAGGCCAACAAGGCCTTCGCCGACCTGCGCGTGGCGCTGGAAGGCACCGAGAACCGCATCGCCGTGGCGCGCAACCGCTACATCCAGGCCGTGCAGGAATACAACGTGCTGGCACGCAGCTTCCCGACCAACCTGACGGGCATGATCTTCGGCTACAAGCCGAAGGAGAACTTCACCGTGGCCAACGAGGCGGCGATTTCCAACGCGCCCAAGGTGGACTTCGGCACCAGCCCGACGCCGGCGCCGGCGCGCTGAGGCGCGGCACCGTTTCGCCCAGCCCATTTTCATAGGCCAAAGTGCGTCCAGCCGCTTTATTCAAGGCACTGACAGCTATCTTTTTGATAGTTTTCGCAGCGCTGACGGCGCATGCGCAGTCACTGCTGCAGCCGGTGCCGCCGCTGACGGGTCATGTCATCGACACGTCCGGTACGCTGCAGCCCGCGCAGGTGGCGGCGCTGGACGCCAAGCTGGCCACGCTGGAGCAGGAAAAAGGATCGCAGGTGGTGGTGCTGATGGTGCCCACCACCGCGCCCGAGGACATTGCCGCCTTTGCCAACCGGGTGGGCAACGCCTGGAAGATCGGCCGCAAGGACGTGGGCGACGGCCTGATCGTGCTGGTGGCGGTGCAGGACCGTCGCATGCGCATCGAGGTGGCCAAGACGCTGGAAGGCGCGGTGCCCGATATCGCGGCCAAGCAGGTCATTGACGAGGCCATGGCGCCGCGCTTCCGCAATGGCGACTACGCCGGCGGCCTGAACGCTGCGGTGGACCAGCTGGCGGCGCGCATCAAGGGCGAGCCGCTGCCGCCGGTGGCCGCGCCGGGTGCGCGCGGCGGGCCCACAAGCGCGGGCGGCTTCGACCTGTTTCAGGGGTTGATCTTTTTGTTCATCGCCGTGCCGGTCATCAGCGCGGTGACGCGCGGCATTTTTGGCCGCAAGCTGGGTGCGCTGCTGACGGGCGCCGGCGTGGGCGGACTGGCCTACCTGGTCACGGCCAGCTTGGCGCTGGCGCTGGGCGCGGGCCTGGTGGCGCTGCTGTTTGCGCTGTTCGCGGGGGTGCTTTCGTCGCTGCCGGTGTCCAGGTCGCGTGGCAACGGCCCGGTGTTTCTGCCGCCCGGCGGCTGGGGTGGCGGCGGCGGCCTTGGCGGCGGGGGTTTTGGCGGTGGCGGCGGCTGGAGTTCAGGCGGTGGCGGCGATTTTGGCGGCGGCGGCGCGAGCGGGAGCTGGTAGACCATGTTGCGCACCTTTGCCCGATCGCTGCGTCACCGCTGGCTCGACGAGTCGGATGCGCGGCGCATCGTCGGCCCTGAGTTGGCCGAACGACTGCGCGGCTTTGTGGCCGCCAGCGAGCGCCGCCACACGGGCGAAATCCGTGTCTGCGTCGAAGGCGGCTTGCCCACCAGCTATCTGTGGCGGCATTGGCGCCACGCTATTCCCATGGCGGCCATCGTGCGACAGCGCGCGGCGATGATGTTCGCCAAGCTGCGGGTGTGGGACACGCCGCACAACAACGGTGTGCTGATCTATCTGCTGCTGGCCGAGCATGCCATTGAACTGGTGGCCGACCGCGGCATTGCCGAGCGCGTGCCACCGTCGGAATGGCAGGCCATGGTGGACCGGCTGGGCGCCGCCCTGAGCGGCGGCCAGGTCGAACAAGGGCTGACCCGCGCGCTCGAAGAAGTCTCGGCCGTGCTGGTGGCAGCCTATCCCGAGCCTGACGCGCAGCCCGGCACCGCGCCCGAGAATCGGCTACCGGACGAGCCCGTGCTGCGCTGACGCGGCACGCGTCGGCCGGTCATCAGACCGCCCGGGCGCTGTCCGCGGACGGTGCCGTGGCCTGCGCCGCCGCCGTCACCTGATTCAGCAGGCGCTGGTTCACGGCGTGCGTGGCTTTCAATTCTTGCTGCAACGCGCGGCTGACCTGCGACAGGGTGCGCAGCTTGCGATTGGTGTCGCGCAGGTGGTCGGCCAATCGCTTGGCCATGGCCAGCATCAGGCGCGCGGCCACGGCGGGCTGCTCGCTCATCAATTGCGCCAAGGCGTCGCGCGTGAGCACGGCCAGTGCCAAATCGGTGGCCGCGGTGCAGGTGGCCGAACGCGGCGCGTGGTCGATAAGACCCATTTCGCCGATCAGGCTGCCGGGGCCAAGCACGGTGACCACCATGCCATCGTGATCGGCGGCAGCCAAGGCGCTTTCCACGGTCACGTCGCCGTCGAGCACCAACGCCATGAAGCCGTTGTGCCGCGCATCGCCCGCGCGAATGACCACTTCGCCCGCACTGGCGAAGCGCAGCGTCATGTAGCCGACAATTTGGCGCGCTTCGGCATCGCTCAACTCCATCAGCGCGCCGGTGGTGACCAGCAGCGCCGCAGCCTGGAGGGGAATTGCACCACTGTGCGTCTTGCGGCGGAACCACATGCGCAAATTGTAGGCGGCGCTGCGTTTCGATCCCGGACCATCGGGTCATGCCGTCGCGTCGCTTAGGCTTCATCAGTCGCGCCAGAAAGCACGAAGCGCCCACCAGGGCGCTTCGTATGACGGCGAAAGCTGCAGCCGTTGCGTGTCGCGTCAGCGCTTTTGGCGGTACTTGCGCAGCGCGGCAATCTGCGCCGCCATGACGGCCAGTTCGGACGTGGCGCGCGCCATGTCGATCTCGCTCTTGGCGTTCTTCAGCGCTTCCTCGGCCTCGCGCTTGGCGGTGTTAGCCTTCTCTTCGTCCAGGTCCTTGCCACGGATGGCGGTATCGGACAGCACGGTCACGCGGTCGGGCTGCACTTCGAGAATGCCGCCGGCCACGAAGATGAATTCTTCGCCACCCGCCGGCGTCGTCACACGCACCGAACCCGGCTTGATGCGCGTGATCAGGGGCGTGTGGCGCGGGTAGATGCCCAGTTCGCCGGCTTCGCCGGGCAGGGTCACGAACGTGGCTTCACCGGAAAAGATGGACTCTTCCGCGCTGACCACGTCGACATGAATGGTGTTGGCCATGTCTTATTCCTAGTTGAGTCCTGAACGCCCCGCAGCGGCGCTGCATCGGGCTTGCGCCCCAAAAGGTAGCGACGCAGACCGTACAAGTACCGCCTTGAAGCAGGCTTGGCCCGGCCACTGGCGGCGGCCCCCCGAAGGGAAAGCCTGCCCCAGACTTGACCCGGGGACACGCAGCGGCTCAGTGCGGAACGTCATTTCAGACCTTCTTGGCCTTTTCCATGGCTTCTTCGATGGTGCCGACCATGTAGAACGCCTGTTCCGGCATGGCATCGCATTCACCGTTGACGATCATCTTGAAGCCGTGGATGGTGTCCTTCAGCGACACGTACTTGCCGGGTGAGCCGGTGAACACTTCGGCGACGTGGAACGGCTGCGACAGAAAACGCTGGATCTTGCGCGCGCGGGCCACGGCCAGCTTGTCTTCCGGCGACAGTTCGTCCATGCCCAGAATGGCGATGATGTCGCGCAGTTCCTTGTAGCGCTGCAGCGTGCCTTGCACCTGGCGGGCAACGTTGTAGTGCTCTTCGCCCACGACCAGCGGGTCGAGCTGGCGGCTAGTGGAGTCCAGCGGGTCCACGGCCGGGTAGATACCCAGCGCGGCGATGTCACGCGACAACACCACAGTGGAGTCCAGGTGGGCGAAGGTGGTGGCGGGCGACGGGTCGGTCAAGTCGTCGGCCGGCACGTACACGGCCTGGATCGACGTGATGGAACCCACCTTGGTGGAGGTGATGCGCTCCTGCAGGCGGCCCATTTCCTCGGCCAGGGTCGGCTGGTAGCCCACGGCCGAAGGCATGCGGCCCAGCAGGGCGGACACTTCGGTGCCGGCCAGCGTGTAGCGGTAGATGTTGTCCACGAAGAACAGCACGTCGCGGCCTTCGTCGCGGAACGATTCGGCGATGGTCAGGCCCGTGAGCGCCACGCGCAGACGGTTGCCGGGCGGCTCGTTCATCTGGCCGTACACCATGGCCACCTTGGATTCGGGCAGGTTGTCCAGCACGACGACCTTGGATTCGGCCATCTCGTGGTAGAAGTCGTTGCCCTCGCGGGTGCGCTCACCCACGCCGGCGAACACCGACAGGCCCGAGTGCGCCTTGGCGATGTTGTTGATGAGTTCCATCATGTTCACGGTCTTGCCGACGCCGGCGCCGCCGAACAGACCCACCTTGCCGCCCTTGGCGAACGGGCAGATCAGGTCGATCACCTTGATGCCGGTTTCGAGCAGTTCCTGCGAGGGCGACAGCTCGTCGTAGCTGGGCGCCTTGCGGTGGATGGACGCCATCTGCGCGCCCTCGACCGGGCCGCGCTCGTCAATCGGGTTGCCCAGCACGTCCATGATGCGGCCGAGCGTGGCGCGACCGACCGGCACCATGATGGGGTTGCCGGTGTTGTGCACCATGGTGCCGCGACGCAGGCCGTCGGAAGAACCTAGCGCGATGGTGCGCACGATGCCGTCGCCCAGCTGCTGCTGCACCTCCAGCGTCAGCGCCGAGCCGTCCATCTTGAGGGCGTCGTACACCTTGGGCATCTGGTCGCGTGGGAATTCCACGTCGACCACGGCGCCGATGCACTGAACGATTTTTCCTTGAACTTGAGCCATGTGTTGCTCCAAATAACTTGATTCGTGTAAACGGTGGTCAGACAGCGGCCGCGCCCGCGACGATTTCGGACAATTCCTTGGTGATCGCCGCCTGGCGGGTCTTGTTGTAGACCAGCTTCAGCTCGTTGATCACGTTGCCGGCGTTGTCGGTGGCGGCTTTCATGGCCACCATGCGCGCGGATTGCTCCGAAGCCATGTTCTCGGCTACGGCTTGGTAGACCAGCGCCTCGACGTAGCGCACCAGCAGATCGTCGATGACGGACTGCGCGTCGGGCTCGTAGATGTAGTCCCAGGAGTGCTGCGTGCCGCTGGCGCGCGTTTCTTCCTGCATCTTTTCGGCCGATAGGGGCAGCAACTGCTCAATCACCGCTTCCTGCTTCATGGTGTTGATGAAGCGGGTGTAGGCGATGTAGACCGCGCTCAACTCGCCCTTCTCGTATTGGTCGAGCAGCGACTTGACCGGGCCAATCAGCTTGTCCAGGTGCGGCGTGTCGCCCAGCTGCGTGGCCTGCGACACCACCTTGGCGCCGATGCGCGTCAAAAAGCCCAAGCCTTTGTTGCCGATGGCCGCAGCCTCGGTCGCATGGCCCGCGGCCTGCAGCTCGCGCAGTTTGGTGGTCACCGCGCGCAGCACGTTGGTGTTCATGCCGCCGCACAGGCCCTTGTCGGTGGTCACCACGATCATGCCGGTCTTCTTGACGTCGTTCGACTTCATGAAGGGGTGCACGTACTCGGGGTTGGCCTCACCCAGGTGGGCGGCGATGTTGCGCACCTTCTCGGCATACGGGCGCGCCGCGCGCATGCGATCCTGCGCCTTGCGCATCTTGCTCGCGGCCACCATTTCCATGGCCTTGGTGATCTTCTTGGTGTTCTCCACCGATTTGATCTTGCCGCGAATTTCCTTGCCGACTGCCATAGTGTGTTTCCTCCGGACGAAGGATCAGGCGAAGGACTTCTTGAAGGCTTCGATGGCGGACGTGAGTTCGGCCTCGGCTTCCTTGTCCTTGTCGAGCGCCTTGCCGCCTTCGAGCTTTTGCAGCAGCGCGGCGTGCTTGTCCTTCAGGTATCCGTGCAGGCCCTGCTCGAACGGCAGGATGCGCTTGACGTGCACGTCGTCCATGAAGCCCTTGTTCACGGCGAACAGCGTCGCGCCCATGAGGCTGATGGGCAGCGGGCTGTACTGCGGCTGCTTGAGCAGTTCGGTCACGCGGGCACCGCGGTCCAGCTGCTTCTTGGTGGCCGCATCCAGGTCGGACGCGAACTGCGCGAAGGCAGCCAGTTCACGGTACTGCGCCAGGTCGGTACGAATACCGCCGGACAGCTTCTTGATCAGGTCGGTCTGCGCCGCACCACCCACGCGAGACACCGAGATACCGGCGTTGATGGCGGGACGGATACCGGCGTTGAACAGGCTGGTTTCCAGGAAGATCTGACCGTCGGTGATCGAAATCACGTTGGTCGGCACGAAAGCGGACACGTCGCCGGCCTGCGTTTCGATGATGGGCAGCGCGGTGAGCGAGCCCGTCTTGCCCTTGACTTCGCCCTTGGTGAAGGCTTCCACGTAGTCGGCGTTGACACGCGCGGCGCGCTCCAGCAGACGGCTGTGCAGATAGAACACGTCGCCGGGATAGGCTTCGCGGCCCGGCGGGCGGCGCAGCAGCAGCGACACCTGACGATACGCCACGGCTTGCTTGGACAGGTCGTCGTAAATGATCAGCGCATCCTGGCCGCGGTCACGGAAGTATTCGCCCATCGTGCAGCCCGAGTAGGCCGCCACGTACTGCATGGCCGCCGATTCGGACGCCGAGGCGGCCACGACGATGGTGTATTCCATGGCGCCGTACTGCTCGAGCGCGCGCACCACGTTCTTGATGGACGACGCCTTCTGGCCGATGGCGACGTACACGCAGGTCATGTTCTGACCCTTCTGGTTGATGATGGCGTCGATCGCCACCGCCGTCTTGCCGGTCTGGCGATCGCCAATGATCAACTCGCGCTGGCCACGACCAATCGGCACCATCGAGTCAATCGACTTCAGGCCGGTCTGCACCGGCTGACTGACCGACTGACGCGCGATCACGCCCGGCGCGACCTTCTCGATCACGTCCGTCATCTTGGCGTTGATCGGGCCCTTGCCGTCGATGGGCTGGCCCAGCGCGTTGACCACGCGGCCAATCAGCTCGGGGCCGACGGGCACTTCCAGGATGCGGCCCGTGCACTTGACGGTGTCGCCTTCCGAGATGTGCTCGTACTCACCCAGAATCACGGCGCCGACGGAGTCGCGCTCCAGGTTCAGCGCCAAGCCGTAGGTAGCCACGCCAGCCGCCGTGGCCGGGAATTCGAGCATCTCGCCCTGCATGGCCTCGGACAGGCCATGAATGCGCACGATGCCGTCGGTCACCGACACGACGGTGCCCTGGTTGCGCACGTCGGCGCTGACACCCAGGCCCTCGATGCGGCTCTTAATCAGTTCGGAAATCTCGGTGGGATTGAGTTGCATGACTCGTTCCTTGTCCTAAAAGTGTTCGCGGTCCCGCTGGCCGCGTCAGGCGGTCAGGGCCATCTTCATTTGATCGAGGCGCGCCTTGACCGAGGTGTCCAGCACCTCGTCGCCCACCACCACGCGCACACCGCCGATGAGCGACGGGTCCGTCTGCTGCGACACATTCAATTGACGGTCGAAGCGCTTTTCGAGCGTGGCGAGCAAGCTGGCCATGTCAGCGTCGCTGATCGGGAATGCCGTGTACACCACAGCATCCGACGAGCCGCCCACCGCGTTGGCGAGTTGACGGTATTGCCGCGCCACTTCGGGCAGGGCCGCCAGGCGGTCGTTGTCGATCACGGTGCGCAGAAAGTTGACGCCGCGCTCGGGCAGCGGCGCTTTCAGAACGCTGGTGACGACCTGGAATACCTGGCTGGCGTTGACCTTCGGGTTGGCGGCAAACTGCAGCAACTGCGCGTTGCCCGCGGCCGCGGCCAGCCCGTCCAGCCAACCCTGCGTGACGCCCAACTCGCTGCGGGAGGTCTTGAACAGAGCCTCGGCGTAGGGACGTGCGATGGTGGCGAGTTCTGCCATGATCGTTTCTCCGCCCGCGCCTTACAGCTCGGTCTTCAGGCGCGCCAGCAGATCGGCATGCACGGCAGGATTGACTTCCTTGCGCAGGATCTGCTCGGCACCCTTGACGGCCAACTGCGCCACCTGGTCGCGCAAGGCTTCGCGCGCGTGAATGGTCTGCTGCTCGGCCTCGGCCTTGGCGGCGGCAATGATCTTGGCGCCTTCGTCGTTGGCACGGACCTTGGCCTCTTCGATGATGGCCTGACCGCGACGCTCGGCGTCGGCAAGGCGCTGTGCGTTCTCGTTGCGAGTGGCTGCCAGCTCCTGCTCGACCCGCTTGTTGGCGGCAGCCAACTCGCTCTTGGCCTTGTCGGCAGCTGCCAGACCATCGGCAATTTTCTGAGCCCGCTCGTCCAGCGCCCTGGCGATCGGGGGCCACACGAATTTCATCGTGAACCACACCAGAATCGCGAACACGATCATCTGGACAAACAGGGTTGCGTTGATGCTCACGGCAACACCCTTTCTCTCAAGTTAAACACGTTATCCGGCAAAGAAAGCCAGCGACGTTTACTTGAGCACGAAGGGGTTGGCGAAGGCGAACATCATCGCGATACCGACACCGATCAGGAAGGCGGCGTCGATCAGACCGGCCAGCAGGAACATCTTGGTCTGCAGCTCGTTCATCAGCTCGGGCTGGCGCGCAGCGGATTCGAGGTACTTGCTGCCCATGATGCCGATGCCGATACAAGCGCCGACAGCGCCCAGGCCAATGATCAGACCAGCAGCCAGAGCGACGAGGCCGAGTACTTGTTCCATTTGAATGCTCCTGTTGAAGAAAGGTGAGGTTGGTTAAAGGAAAAGGAAAGCGAAAACCGAAGCGGCGATCAGTGCGCGTCGTGCGCCTGGCCGATGTACACCAGCGCCAGCATCATGAAAATGAAGGCCTGCAGCGTGATGATCAGGATGTGGAAGATGGCCCAGATGGTGCCGGCCAGCACATGACCCACGGGCAGCAGAATGCCCGACATGGACGCCGCGGCGGCGCCGCCCATCAGCGCGATCAGCATGAACACCAGCTCGCCCGCGTACATGTTGCCGAACAGTCGCATGCCGTGCGACACCGTCTTGGCGGCGAACTCGATCATCTGCATGATGAAGTTGACTGGCCACAGCAGCGGGTGCGCACCGAACGGGGCGGTGAACAGCTCGTGCACCCAGCCGCCAGCACCCTTGATCTTGATGTTGTAGTACAGGCACATCAGCAGCACCGAGATCGACATGCCCAGCGTGGTGGACAGGTCGGCCGTGGGCACGACGCGCATGTAGGCATGGTGCGGGTCGCCGCCGCGCGCGCCGGTGATCCACTCCCAGATCTTGGGCAGCAGGTCGACCGGCAGCAGGTCCATGGCGTTCAGCAGGAAGATCCAGACGAACACGATCAGCGCCAGCGGGGCCACGACCTTGCGGCTTTCAGCGTTGTGAACGATGGCCTTGGCCTGGTTGTCGACCATCTCGAACAGGAATTCGACCGCCGCCTGGAAGCGCCCCGGCACGCCGGAGGTGGCCTTTTTCGCAGCCTTGTAGAGTAGCCAGCAACCGATGACGCCGATCAGCACCGACCACACGATGGAGTCGATGTTGTAGACGCCAAAGTCGATCACGCCCTTCATGGGACGGTTCTGCCAGTGCGTCAGGTGATGGACGATGTATTCGCCGGCGGTGGGGCCGTGGGAAGCAGCGGTTTCAGCACTCATCTCGATTCACGTCACTTGTCAGAGGCGCCGCGCGCCGTGTCAGCGCGCGTTGCCGTGGATCCCGCCCGGGTGGTGCGCAGACTCATCCGCATCAGCGCCACCCAGTACACCTGAACCGCCACCACCAGACCGACCAGCATCGCGGGCCAGCTCAGTGGCATGACCAGCCGGGGCGCCGCAATCAGCAGCCCGATGGTCATGGCGATCTTCACCAACTCCCAAAGAAAAAGGTTCAGCAAGGCAGCGCCCGAATTGGGCGCCGGTCGCCCGACCGTGCGGCGCAGAAACAGCGCCGCTGGCAGAACCACCGCCAACGCACCATAGGCCGCTGACATTGCCACAGAACCGCGACCCGTATAGAGCCAGACCCCTCCGGCCGCCAGCGCCCCTGCGAGCACCTGCGTCAGCCAAACGCGCCATAACGACCCTTGCGGATGATTTGCCCGCCAAGCACGCGCCTCTTCGGCACTCAGCGGAACAAACGCCTCCTCGGCAAACTGTTCTGATTCCTCTTCCGTTGCACTTGCGGCCTTGGCCGGGCGCTTGGGCAGTGTGATGTTCGTTCGTTCAACTGACACTGCGGTTACGCCCTGCACGACTGCAAAAAACCGCCAGATTATACGTAGAAACCCCCGCCCGTTTGCCGAATCCCGGGGTCAGCATTCACGCGTGACGCATTGGTTCAAAATGTATAGCTTGTCAGCCGCGTCCTACAAGGGCGTGGCGCTGCATCACGCCGGCGTGGCGCTTTCACGACGGGGGCACGAAGTGCGCCACAATGCGGCTTGTCTGCCCCGCGAACCGCGCTGCATGCCCCCATGATCGACACATCGCACCTGCCGCCCCTGCCGTGCTACGTGAGCGGCGAATACACCACGCTGCCCGAAGCGCGCATCAGCCCGCTGGACCGCGGGTTCATCTTCGGCGACGGCGTGTACGAGGGCATCGCCCTTTACGGCCAGCCCGGCCAGGCGCCGCGGCCGTTTCGCTTCGAGCAGCACATGGCGCGACTGGAGCGCAGCTTGGCCGAGACACGCATCCCCAACCCGCACACGCGCGACGAGTGGCGCCAGATTGCTATGCAATTAATAGCAACGTATCATCAAATGGCAAGCGCTGGCGGCAAGCAAGGCACTGAAGCCGCAGCCACCGACTGGTTCTATTACTTCCAGGTCACGCGCGGCGTGGCGCTGCGCGACCACCCCATGCTGCCGGGACTGACGCCCACCGTGTTCGCCACTTGCCTGCCCATGAAGCCACCCACGGACGAGCAGCGCCAAAAGGGTGTGGCCTGCGTCAGCGCCGACGACTTTCGCTGGAAGAAGGCGCACATCAAGTCCATCAGCCTGCTGGGCGCGGTGTTTTCGCGCCAAATCAGCTTTGAGCAGGGCGCGCTGGAAACCGTGATGTTTCGCGATGGCTTTCTGAGCGAAGCCGCCGCCAGCAACGTGTGGGTGGTGAAAAACGGCGTGGTGCAGGGCCCGCCCAAGGACAACCTGGTGCTGGAGGGCATCCGCTACGGCGCCATTCAGGCGCTGTGCGCGCAAGAAGGCATCGGCTTCGAGCTGCGCCGCATCCCGCGCGCCGAGGTCATGGCCGCCGACGAACTGATGCTGTCCTCCGCCACCAAGGAAGTGCTGCCCATCACCACGCTGGACGGCCAGCCCGTGGGCGACGGCCGGCCCGGCCCGGTGTACGCCCGGCTGTACGCCGCCTACCAGCGCGCCAAGACGGCGGCCTGACGCACCCCTCAAGAAAGCCACGCCATGACCACGCCCGCCCAACCGCCCGCCCAACCGCCCGCCCAACCGCCCGCTCAACCGCCCAGCCAGAAGCCGGCCGACCCGCCCGCCACGCCTGGCGCTGGCGGCCCCGGCGCCGAACTCACGCCCGCGGCGCGCGAATCGCTCATCGAATACCCCAGCCGCTTCCCCATCAAGGTGGTCGGCGTCAACCAGGACGGGCTGGTGTCCGCCCTGACGCACATTGCCCGCCAGTTCGACCCTGGCTACGACGCCGCCACGGTGGAGTTGCGCGAAAGCGGCGGTGGCAAGTATCTGGGCGTGACCCTGATCGTCACCGCCACCAGCCGCGACCAGCTGGACGAGCTGTATCGCACGCTGACGACGCACCCGATGGTGAAGTGGGTTCTGTGATCACCCCCGAGTCGGCTTGCGGCCGCCTTCCTCCCGAGGGGACGCCGCTGGTTACCGGGGGGAGCGCCGGCTCGGGCGGCTGCCGGCTTTGCTTGCCTCGCGGTCATTGTGTGGTCGTGCGGCGCAGCCCGTCGGTGACAGGCGCCTGCGACGCTTGACAATCCATCGAGCTGAACCGGTCGCAGTGCCGCGGACAGGCGTGTCGGCGCCGTTTGAAGCTGTCGCGCCTTCGCTCAGGGCAAGGGCCAGCAGCAGCCCATGAATGGCCATCCCCGGCCCACGGCTCGCCCGCTTTTCGCCCCCCGACGGTTGCAGCGCGGACGCAGTGGCGACGCGACAATGGCGGCTTCGGCCCCCGGCCGCTTTACCCGCCACCGCGCGGTTCGCCCATGCCCGCCCTGCCCGTGCGCCTGATCGGTCGCGTCGACTACCTGCCCACCTTCCAGGCCATGAAGGATTTTGCCGCCCAGCGCTTGCCTCAAGAGGGCGAGCAGCTATGGATTTGTGAGCATGCACCGGTCTTCACGCTCGGGCTGGCCGGCCGGCCCGAGCATGTGCTGGCGCCGGGCGACATCCCCCTGGTGCAAACCGACCGCGGTGGGCAGGTGACTTACCACGGGCCAGGGCAGGTGGTGGCGTATCCGCTGATCGACCTCAAGCCCCGCGGCATTTTCGTCAAGGAATACGTGTGGCGACTGGAAGAGGCGGTGATCCGCACGCTGGCGCACTTTGGCGTGACCGGCCACCGCGTGGGCGGCGCGCCGGGCATTTACGTGCGATTGGACGACCCGTTCAGCCACGCCGTTTTGCTACAAAAACCGCAGCTTCGAACGCCCGGCAGCGCTGCGCCAACGCCTGATTTCACTGGTCTTGGCAAGATCGCCGCACTGGGCATCAAGGTCAGCAACCACCGCGCCTACCACGGCCTGGCGCTGAACGTGGCGATGGACCTGGAGCCCTTTGCCCGCATCAACCCTTGTGGTTATGCGGGCTTGAAAACCGTCGATCTTTCTACAATCGGTGTTTCGGCCTCGTGGGACGAGGCAGCGCACGGGTTGGCGGCGCAGTTGCAGCGGCTGCTGCAGGTTTGACAGCCCTTTCGACGCGAAGAACGCGAAGGTTTCGCGAAAGACGCGAAGAATTCAAAAAGCGGTTCTTTTCGCGTATTCCTGCGACTTTCTGCGACATCCGCGTTCACAAGACTTTATCCACCATGACCCAACCCATCGGCCCCAACGCCCCCACCGTGCGCGACGCGCAGCCGGCAGAAAGATACGACCCCACCGCCAAGCAAAAGGCCGGCGCCAAGCTGGCGCGCATCCCCGTCAAGGTGCAAAACGACGGCCCGGCGCTGAAAAAGCCGGAGTGGATTCGCGTGAAAGCCGGCTCCAGCAGCACGCGCTTTTACGAAATCAAGGACATCCTGCGCCAGAACAAGCTGGTCACGGTGTGCGAAGAGGCGAGCTGCCCCAACATCGGCGAATGCTTCGGCCACGGCACGGCCACCTTCATGATCATGGGCGACAAGTGCACGCGCCGCTGCCCGTTCTGCGACGTGGGCCACGGCCGGCCCGAGCCGCTGGACGTGAACGAGCCGGTGAACCTGGCGGGCACCATCGCGCAGCTCAAGCTGAAGTACGTCGTCATCACCAGCGTCGACCGCGACGACCTGCGCGACGGCGGCAGCCAGCACTTTGTCGATTGCATCCGCGAGACGCGCGCGCGTTCGCCGCAGACGCAGATCGAAATCCTCACCCCCGACTTCCGCGGCCGCGACGACCGCGCGCTCGAAATTCTGAAAGCCGCGCCGCCCGACGTGATGAACCACAACCTGGAAACCGTGCCGCGCCTGTACAAGGAAGCGCGCCCCGGCAGCGACTACGCCTTCAGCCTGAACCTGCTCAAAAAATTCAAGGCGCTGCACCCCAACGTGCCAACCAAGAGCGGCCTGATGGTGGGCCTGGGCGAAACCGACGAGGAAATCCTGCAGGTGATGCGCGACTTGCGCGCGCACGGCGTGGACATGCTCACCATCGGCCAGTACCTGACGCCCAGCAACGCGCACCTGCCGGTCAAGCGCTACGTACACCCGGACACGTTCAAGATGTTCGAGGCTGAGGCGTACAAGATGGGCTTCACGCACGCGGCCGTGGGCGCGATGGTGCGCAGCAGCTACCACGCCGACAAGCAGGCGCAGGCGGCGGGGGTTTGAAGCGCGCGGCGCTGGCCGCGACGCTGACTGCATCACACACCTGGCTCGCCGTGCAATGCGGCGCCAGGCACGCGCGCCATTGACGCGATTCGCGCGCGCCCCGTCGGCACGCCGTCCTACGGGCGCGCGCCAGTTCAGCGCCTACAACCCTGGATGCGGCCGCATCGGCCGTCCAACCCACATCCAGCGCCAGCCCGCGCCACACACCCACCATGCCCACCAAGAAATCCCCTTCCCGAAAAAACCCCCTGCCCGCCGACGTGCGCGGCCACGCGGGCGAGTTGCACCAGCAAGCCGGCGGCACGCACCCGGTCATGACCACGCAGATGGGCATTCCGGTGCCCGACAACCAGAACTCGCTGCGCGCCACGCCGCGCGGCCCGACCCTGCTGGAAGACTTCATCCTGCGCGAAAAGATCACGCACTTCGACCACGAGCGCATCCCCGAGCGCATCGTTCACGCGCGTGGCTCGGCCGCGCACGGCTACTTTGAATTGACCGACTCGCTGGCCGAGTTCACCACCGCCAAGGTGCTGACCGAAGTGGGCAAGCGCACGCCGCTGTTCACGCGCTTTTCCACCGTGGCGGGCGGCGCGGGCAGCGTGGACACGCCGCGCGACGTGCGCGGCTTCGCCGTCAAGATCTACACCGAAGAAGGCAACTGGGACATCGTCGGCAACAACATTCCGGTGTTCTTCATTCAGGACGCGATGAAATTCCCCGACCTGATCCATGCCGTGAAGATGGAACCCGATCGCGGCTTTCCGCAGGCCGCCAGCGCGCACGACACGTTCTGGGACTTCGTCTCGCTGATGCCCGAAACCATGCACACGCTGATCTGGGCCATGAGCGACCGCGCCATTCCGCGCAGCTTGCGCATGATGGAGGGCTTCGGCATTCACAGCTTCCGCTTGATCAATGCCAAGGGCGAATCGACCTTCGTCAAGTTCCATTGGCGCCCGCGCCTCGGCTTGCAGTCCACGGTGTGGGACGAGGCTGCCAAGCTGCAAGGCGCCGACAACGACTTCCACCGACGCGACCTGTTCGAGGCGATCGACTCGGGCGCTTTCCCGCAATGGGACTTCGGCGTGCAACTGTTCACCGAAGCCGACGCCGAGGCCTTTCCGTTCGACCATCTCGACCCGACCAAACTGATCCCCGAAGAGCTGGTGCCGCTGCGCATCATCGGCCGCATGGTGCTGGACCGCTGGCCCGACAACCTGTTCGCTGAAACCGAGCAGGTGGCCTATTGCCCGGCCAACCTGCCGCCGGGCATCGATTTCAGTAATGACCCGCTGCTGCAGGGTCGCCTGTTCAGCTACCTGGACACGCAGCTGTCGCGCCTGGGTGGCAACAACTTTTCTCAGATTCCGATCAACGCGCCCAAGTGTCCGTTTCACCACAACCAGCGCGACGGCCACATGCAGATGCAGGTCCCCAAGGGCCGCGTGGCCTACGAGCCGCAAAGCCTGGTGCCGGACGCACCGCGCGCCTCGCTCGCGCAGGGTTTCCGCTCGTTTGCCCAGGCCAGCGATGGCTCCAAGGGCCGCGTGCGCGCCGAAAGCTTTGCCGACCACTACAGCCAGCCGCGCCAGTTCTGGCTGAGCCAGAGCGAAATTGAACAGGCGCACATCGCGTCGTCCTACGCGTTCGAGCTGTCGAAGGTTGAAACGCTGCACGTGCGCGATGCGGTGGTGGGCCATCTGCGCCACATCGACGAAGGCCTGGCGCAGCGTGTGGCCGACGCCCTGGGCATGGCCGAGCTGCCGCCCGCGCCCCAGGCCGCGGCCTCGGTGCAGGACCTGCCGCCCTCGCCTGCACTGCAACTCATTGGCAAGATGAAGGACACGCTGGAAGGCCGCTGCGTCGGCATTCTGGTGAGCGAAGGCAGTGACGGCGCCATGGTGGACAAGATTCGCAAGGCGGCCGAAAAAGCCGGCGCGACGGTGAAGATCGTGGCACCGAAGATTGCCGTCACGCTGAAAGACGGCAGCCGGTTGGCGGCCGATGGTCAACTGGCTGGAACGCCGTCGATGGTGTTCGACGCCGTGGCCAGCGTGCTGATGCCGTCGGAAGGCGACAAGCTGGCGCGCGACAGCGCCGCCGTCGAGTGGTTTGCCAACGCCTTCGCGCACCTGAAAGCCATCGCCGCCTGCAAAGGCACGCAAGTGATTCTTCAGAAGGCGAATGTGGAACCGGACGCTGGCGTGCTGGCCATCGAAGACGTCAACGGCTTCATCGCTGCTGCCAAGACGCGTCAGTGGGCGCGCGAGCCGAACGTTCGCACGCTCGCGTAAGTCGGGTGACGCGTGACGGATGCTATTGACCTGCGCCGGCGGCGGTAATTTCGTCCTACAGCGCATCAGTCATTGTTCTGACATACGCGGGCAGCGAGCAGGTCTACAGTGGATACCAAGGTGATCGAGAAACCTTGTAGACAAGTCGAAAGACAAGTCGCCAGAAATCTAGGCCACCTTCCTTCAGCAACCCGAAGGCCAGCATCCACGGTTCCGAATCTCAAACGGTGTCAAAGCCCGATGACGGACGAACCAAGGAAGTACGGACGAGGCGAGCAGAAGGCAAGACTGACATTCCGAGGCGTCTTCAAGACAACTTGAAATGACGGTCCGGCAGGAAAGGACGTTTGAACACGCTCGTTGAACCTGTGTCAATGTGGCAGTCTGACTGAATATCCAGCCAAACCAGCGCCCACTTCGGTGGGCGCTTTCCTTTTTGGCGTGTCGTCTCTCAGCGAGGGCGCCAAAGTTGGATGGGGGCCGAGCCTAAACAACCACACTCGGCCACTGTCCTTGTCAATGCGCCTACCGTACACGTCGGCGGCTTGACAACACCGCAGCCGCCAGCAGACCCGACAACGCCAGCAACATCCACTGCGACAGCGTCGGCACAGGCGCCGGCTGCACGAGCCGCATGGCCACCACCGTCTGGTTGTTCGCCATGTTGACGTCATTGGTGGCGCCGGTGACCGCCGTCAACGTCGGCATGCCGGTGGCAGGCGCTTCAAACGATACCTTGCACACGATCGCCGCGCCGGCGGCCAGGCTCGTCACGGGCGTGCTGGGTGCGCAGGCCAGCGTCGCCCCTGCCGGCAGACCGGTCACGTTGCAATAGGCGGCCGTCGACGCGTCGGGGCCGTTGTTGGTGCAGGTGACCGTGCCATTGACCGTCGAACCGACCACCGCCAGCGACGGGAAGCTGGCCGCGACCGACATGTCGGACTGCGTGGACGGCAACTTCTGCGTGACGGTGTTGTTGAGCGTGTTGGGGTCGTTGCTGGCCGAGCCCGACCCGACCATGGTGACGACCTGACCGGCGGGCGGTTGAGTGAAGCTCACGTCGCAGGTGATGGCGGCGCCCACGGCCAGCGTGGTCGGCGGCGGCGGTGCGCACGTCACCGTGGCGCCCGCTGGCAAGCCCGCCACGCTGCACAGCGCGCCAACTGCGGCGTCTGGGCCGGCGTTGGTGCACAGCAACTTGCCCGTCACCGTCGTGCCGGGATCGGGGCTGGACGGGAAGCCGGTGAACGCCACGCCCACATCCGCAGCCGATCCCGTGACGGTCATCGACGCCTGGTTATTCGCGGCATTGGGGTCGTTAATGGCGTTCGTGTTGCCGGTGACGGTGACGGTCTGGCTGGCCGCGGCCGTGTAGCTGACCTGGCAGGTGATGCCACTACCCATCGCCAGCGTGGCTGCCGCTGGATTGGGCGAACACGTGACCGTGGCGCCTGCGGGCAGGCCCGTGGCGCCGCAGCTGGGGCTGGCCGCAGGATCGGGACCGTTGTTCAGGCAAGTGATGGTGCCGCTGACGGTCTGCCCTGCCGTCACGCTGGCCGGGAAGCCGGTCACGGCAACCGCCATGTCGGCCACCGAGCCAGGCACCTTCTGCGAGGCGGTGTTGTTGGTGGTGTCAATGTCGTTGTCCGCCGTGGTGACGCCCACCACCGTGACCGGGTTGGTCAACGGGTTGGGCGCGACGTAGCTGACCTGGCAGCTAATCGTCGCACCCATCGCCAGCGTCTGCGGTGGCGTGGGCGAGCAGGTAACCGTGGCGCCCGCCGGCAAGCCGTTGACGTTGCACAGGGCGGTGGAAGCGGCATCGGGACCGGTGTTGGTGCAGGCGACGGTGCCAGTCACCGTCTGGCCCGCGATCACGTTCGCCGGGAAGCCCGAGAGCGCCACTGTCATGTCGCTGGCGGTACCGGTCACCGTTTGGGTGGCTTGGTTATTCGCCGCGTTGGGGTCGTTGATGGCGTTGGTGTTGCCGGTCACGGCGACGGTCTGGCTGGCCGCAGCGGTGTAACTGACCTGGCACGTGATGGCGCTGCCCACTGCCAGCGTGGCTGGCGCAGGATTGGGCGAACACGTGACCACGGCGCCTGCGGGCAGGCCCGTGGCGCCGCAGCTGGGGCTGGCCGCTGGATCAGGGCCGTTGTTCAGGCAGGTAATGCTGCCGGTCACCGTCTGCCCTGCCGTCACCGTGGACGGAAAGCCCGACAGGGCGACCGCCATGTCGGCCACCGAGCCAGGCGGTGTTGTTGGTGGTGTCGATGTCATTGCCCGCGCCGGTGGCCCCGACCACGGTCACCGGGGTGGTCAGCGGGTTGGGCGCGACGTAGCTGACCTGGCAACTGATGCTGCCGCCCACCGCCAGCGTCTGCGGCGGCGTCGGTGAGCAAGTCACGGTGGCACCCGCGGGCAGACCGTTGACGTTGCACAGCGCCGTGGCGGCAGCATCAGGGCCGGTGTTGGTGCACGTGACGGTGCCAGTAACGGTCTGGCCAGTAACGACGTTGGCCGGGAAGCCCGCGAGTGCGACGGTCATGTCGCTGGCCGGCACGGTGACGGTCTGCGTGGCTTCGTTGTTGGCCGCGTTCGGGTCGTTGCTGGCGTTGGTCTTGCCGGTGACCGCCACGGTCTGGCTGGTCGCGGCCGTATAGCTCACCTGGCAGGTGATGGCGCTGCCCTTCGGCAGCGTGGCCGGCGCCGGGTCGGGACTGCAGGTGACGGTGGCGCCCGCCGGCAGGCCGGCCACACTGCAACTGGGCGCGGCGGCCGTGCCCGGGCCGGTATTCAGGCAGGTGATGGTGCCGCTCACTGTCTGGCCGGGCGTCACGCTGGTGGGAAAGCCCGACAGCGCCACGGCCATGTCGGCGGGGGTGACGCCCACGGTGACCGAAGCCGTGTTGTTGGTGGTGGTGTGTTCATTACCAGCCGACGTATTGGCTGCGACGGTTACGGGCGTGGCAGGTGTTACATAGCTCACCGTGCAGCTGATGGTGGCGCCCGCCGGCAACGTGGCCTGCGGCGACGTCGGGTTGCAGGTCAGCGTGGCGCCTGCGGGCAGCTTGGTCATGTCGACGCCGCACGTGGCGTTGACGGCATCGCCGGGACCGGCGTTGGTGCACGTCAGCGTGCCGGTCACCACGTCACCCGGGCTGGCCTGGGCGGGAAAGCCACTCAGCATCACCGTCATGTCGGACAGCGGCACGATGTTGAAGCTGAAGGCGGCACCTTCGTTTGCCGATCCGCGACCGCCATAGTCTGTCACGAACGTCATGGTCGCGCCCGCATTGGAGCTGACCTTCCAGAACACGCTGGCGGGCTTCCAGTCATAGGGGCCGTCACCGTACCTGTAGGCGTCAGGGATGGTCCACGGCACGGCGCCGTTGTTGGTCGATCCGTCTGCGGCGTTGAGGTTGGCATACCCAACCGCTGGAACGACCGGGTTGGTCAAGGTGGCTACGCCGCCAAAATTCGAAAACGTCAGCGAGCCTTTGCTGTCGGACGACGTGAACGTGCCAGAACCGGTGCTATTAGGGCCTTGAAAGAACGCCGTCCCCGGCGGACGCCCCAGAATGGTGACGCCCGCAACCGTGTATCCCACGCCAGGATCGAGTGTGGCGGCCACACTGTAGCCATAACTGGTCGCACCGCCAGCAGGGGACGATGGCTGAAACATCGCCAAGCCCACCCCAGCAATGCCGGCGTAATTGTTGGGTGCCGCCGCATTGGCCGCAAATGGCGACACGTTGAACGACGAAAAATTGTTGCCGTTAAGTTCCTTGGCGTTCCAGTTGGTCAGATTCCACACGCCGATGCGCACGCCGTTGGCAAGAATCAGCCCCGTTGCGGCGCCACCGGAAACGTTGCCGCCGGTGCCGCTCGGGGCGGTGAAGGGCGCAGTAACCGTGTAGGAAATGACCGGCGCAGCCAGTGCCGCGGCGCCCAATGCGTGGGAGGCAACCACGGCTGTCAGCAGCCTGCGCCACGGCGCACCTTTACATATCGGCTAGGCCTTTGATCGCCCGCATTAAGCCGACGAAGCCGCGCGGCGCGGCTCGGCATGCGCACCGCTATCGGCCAATCGGGGCTGCACGCCGCCCACCACCCCGACTATGATGCGCGGCCCATGCCCGCCGCCCGTTCACACACCGCCACCGCCAACCTGCTGGCGCTTGCCACCATCGCCTTGTGGGCCAGCCTGGCGGCGCTGGGCACGGCGCTGGCGCATGTGCCGCCGTTTCTGCTGACCGGGCTGGGGCTGCTGGCGGGCAGCGTGATCGCGCTGCCACTGGTGCGCTTTGACGTGCGGCGGCTGGCGGTGGCGCCGCGCGCGCTGGCGCTGGGCGTGTACGGGCTGTTCGGCTACCACTTTCTGCTGTTCACCGCGCTGCAATTGGCGCCGCCGGTCGAAGCCAACCTGGTCAACTACCTGTGGCCGCTCGGCATCGTGCTGATGGCGCCGCTGCTGCTGCCGGGCGTGCGCCTGAGCGCGGCGCACGTGCTGGCGGCGCTGGTAGGGATGGCGGGCGCGGCCATCGCGATCCTGGGGCGCGGCGCGGCCAGTCCGGCGGCGGGCGGCCACCCGATGGCCGCGCTGGGCTTTGCGGCTGCGGCCGGCGCGGCCTTCATCTGGTCAAGCTATTCGCTGCTGACCAAGCGGCTGACGCTGACGGGGCAGCCCTTTCCCACCGCAGCCATCGGCACCTTCGGACTGGTGTCGGGCGGGCTGTCGCTGGGGTGCCATGCCCTGCTGGAGCCGAGCGTCAGCCTGTCGGCGCGCGACGGCCTGCTGATCGCTGCGCTGGGCCTGGGGCCGCTGGGCGGCGCGTTCTTTCTGTGGGACGCGGCGCTGAAGATGGGCGACGCGCGCCAGATCGGCGTGCTGAGCTACCTGACGCCGCTGCTGTCCACGCTGATCCTGTTGTGGACGACCGGACGGCCGCTCAGCTGGAACATCGGGCTGGCGACCGCGCTGATTCTGGGCGCGGCGGTGGCGGGCACGCGAATGCGCCAATAACTATCAAATTTATAGCTAAAGATGCAATTCTGGCAAGCGCCAGGGCAGTTTTTGACCAATAAAAGCCAGCTCAGTCACCGGCCAGCAACGCCGCTGGCTCGTCGCTGTCCAGCACGCTCTGCGCCCAGGCCGTCAGCTTGTCGGTGTCGGCGCGCAGGATTTCCTGCTTCACGGCCAGGATCTGCGACGGGTGCATCGAGAAGCTGCGCAGCCCCAGCCCCAGCAGCAGGCGCGTCATGGTCGGGTCGCCCGCCATTTCGCCGCACACGCTGACCGGCTTGCCCTGGCGCGCGCCTTCGGCAATGGTGTCGGCCAGGAGGCGCAGCACGGCGGGGTGCAGCTGGTCGTACAAATGCGCCACCGATTCGTCGGCGCGGTCGATGGCCAGCGTGTACTGGATCAGGTCGTTGGTGCCGATCGACAAAAAGTCGAAGTGCCGCAGAAACAGCCGCAGCGACAGCGCCGCCGCCGGCACCTCGATCATGGCGCCCAGCCGCACCGGGCCGTGCACCTGGCCGCGCTGGTCGAGCTGCGCGCGCGCCTTGTCGATCATCTCCAGCGTCTGGCGGATTTCGCTGGCGTGCGCCAGCATGGGCACCAGCAGGTGCACCTGCCCGTGCGCGGCCGCGCGCAGGATGGCGCGCAGCTGGGTGAGAAACATGGCCGGCTCCGACAGGCTCCAGCGGATGGCGCGCAGGCCCAGCGCGGGATTCAGGTGCGTGTCGGCGCGGCGGTCGTCCAGCGGCTTGTCGGCGCCAATGTCGATGGTGCGAATGGTGACGGGCAGGCCCATCATGCCCTCGACGGCGGCGCGGTAGGCGGCGTATTGCTCGTCTTCGCCGGGCAGTTTGCCCTCGCGCCCCATGAACAGGAACTCGGACCGGAACAGCCCCACGCCCACGGCGCCCACGCCCAGCGCCAGCGCGGTGTCGGCCGGCTGCTCGATGTTGGCCAGCAAGTCGACGCGCTGGCCGTCCAGCGTGACGGCGGGCGTGTTCTTCAGGCGCGCCAGGCGGCCGCGCTCCAGTTCGCCCTGACGCTGCTTGAAGCCGTATTCGGCCAGGATGATGGGCGACGGGTCGACGATCATCACGCCGGCGTCGCCGTCGATGATGACCCAGTCGTCCTGCCGCACCAGGTGGCTGGCCGAGCGCGCGCCCACCACGGCCGGAATGTCCATGCTGCGCGCCACGATGGCGGTGTGGCTGGTCTTGCCACCGACGTCGGTGACGAAGCCGGCAAACACGCTCTTCTTGAACTGCAGCATGTCGGCCGGCGACAGGTCGTGCGCCACCAGCACCAGCGGCACGTCCTGCGTGTCGCCCAGGCCCAGCTCGTGCTGGCGGGCCGGCCGTGGCGGCGCAGCTGCGACCGGCGTGGCGGCGCCCTTCATGTGCAGCAGCACGCGCTCGACCACCTGCTCCAGGTCGGCCTTGCGCTCACGCAGGTACGGGTCCTCCATCTCGTCGAACTGCCGCACCAGCACCTCGAGCTGGCTGACCAGCGCCCATTCGGCGTTGTACAGCCGCTCCTTGATCCAGCGGCGGATTTCGTGCGCCAGCGCCTCGTCCTGCAGCAGCATCAGGTGCACGTCCAGCATCGCGGCCAGCTCGGGCGGCGCATCGCGCGGCATGGTGGCCTGCAGGCGCTGCAGTTCGTCAATGACAGCGTTGCGCGCCACGCGCAGGCGCTCGATCTCGGCCTTGATCTGGTCCGGCTCGATGAAGTAGTGGGCCACGTCCACCCGGCTCGACGCCACCAGCACCGCGCGCCCAATGGCGATGCCACGGGCAACCGGCAGGCCGTGGATGGAAAAGGTCACGCGGCGGTCCTCATGGCGCGCTCCATGTCGACGCAGCACAGCGTGGCAAGCGCCGACGAAACTTTCACCGTCATTCCCGCGAAGGCGGGAGTGACGGTGGTTGGGGAAGCGGTGCAGAACTCGAACGAATCACCGCCACCACGGGCCTGCGCAGCAAGGCCCCCCAAAGGCCGCGGAGCAGGCCGCGCGCGGACGCCGTGACCGGGGTTTCCCCGGCCACCAGCGTCGTCCCCCCTCTGGGGGGAAGGCGCGCAGCGCCTCAGGCGGGAGCTCATCCTCCTTCTCCGAACTTGTCCGCGATCAGCGCCAGCAGCGCGTCCATCGCCTCCTGCTCCTGCGGGCCGTTGGTTTCCAGCGTGACCTGGCTGCCGATGCCGGCGGCCAGCATCATCACGCCCATGATGCTCTTGGCGTTGACGCGGCGCTCGCCCTTGGACATCCACACCTCGCACGGAAAGCTGCCAGCCAGCTTGGTCAGCTTGGCCGAGGCGCGGGCGTGCAGGCCCAGCTTATTGCTGATGGTCGTTTCGTTCTTGATCATTCGGGGCTCGTCGATTCTGGTTTTGCGGCGCCGTGGGGGTGACCGGCATGGCCCCCTGCACGCCGCCGGCCAGCGCGCGCTGGGCCATGTCGTCCAGCGGCTCGGCGCGGTAGCTAACCGCGCGCAGCAGCATGGGCAGGTTGACACCGGCAATCAGCCGTGCATCGCCCTGGTCCACCAGGCGCTGCGCCACGTTGCACGGCGTGGCGCCAAAGACGTCGGCCAGCACCAGCACGGGGCGCTGCAACGCCGACAGCGTGGCGCGCGCCTGCGCCAGGGTGTCTTCGGGCGCGGCGCTGGCGGCCACGTCCAGCGCGGCAATGTCGGCCGCGGCGTCGGGAAAAACGTGCAGCGCCGCGTCGCGCAGCGCGGTGGCCAGTGGCGCGTGGGCAATCAGCAGGACAGCGTTCATCGGTGCATCACGGGGGTCGTGCCCGTCATTATCCGCGCCCGGCCCGCACAAAGCGCACCCAGCACGCCACGCTGACCAGGCCGAACACCGCCATCGCCGCGCGCAGGCTGTCGGCGGCCGACCCGCCGAGCGACTCGAACGCGTCCGCCCCCAGGCCGATGCCCCACTGCACGACGAAGATGCCCAGGAAGATCACCAGGTTGTACGCCGACAGCGCGCGCCCGGCCAGGTGCGGCGCGAACGACATGGCCACCACCGGTTGCACCTGCGCCGACGGCGTGCTGAGCATGCAGTACAGCGCCAGCAGCACAAAGGTCCATTCGCCCAGCGCCGGGCCGGCCGCCACCATCACCGCCAGCGCGACAAAGCTGAAAGGCTGGATGCGCGCCACCAGGCGGTCGACCGACACGCCGCGCGCGGCCATGCGCGGCAGCAGCACGCCCCAGCCCCAGAAAGTCACCAGCATGCCCAGGTTCATCCAGAACAGCCCGGTGGCCGCCTGCAGCGGCGTGGCGCCGGCCACGCGCGTGAGCCACGGCCCGGCCCACAGCGACTGGATGGCGACCATGCCGCCGAAACACACCGCGCCCAGCGGCGTGGCACGGCGGAAGTAGGCTTTGCGCGCGATGTCGGCATACGAACCATTTTGGCCCTTTGCGCTGGCCGGATCAGCGGATACAGCTATTTTTTGTGTAGCAATCGAGCGCCAGCGCGGCACCACCACCGCAATCACCCCCATGGCCAGCAGCACCAGCGCCGCCAGCCCCCAGAACAGCACGCGCCAGCCCACCAGCGGCAGCAGCCACTGCACCGGCAGCGTGGAGGCCAGCATGCCCAGCGAGCCGGTCATCAGCATCCAGGCGTTGGCGCGCAGCTGCGTGCCGGCGTCGAACCAGCGGCGGTAGCCGGTCAGCGGCGCCATCAGGCAGGCGGCCACGCCGACGCCCATCAGCGCGCGCGCCGCCATCAGGCCCGTGAAGCCGTCCGCCATGGCAAACACCGCGCAACCCGCCACGGCCACGGTGAGCATGCCCAGGATCACCTTCTTCGGCCCGTGCCGGTCCAGCCACGCGCCCAGCGGCAACTGCATGGCGGCGAAGCCCAGGAAGTAGCCACCCGCCAGCAGTCCCAGGTCGCGCGCGTGCAGGTTGAACTCGCTGGTCAGCACCGGCGACAGCGTGGCCGTGACGGCGCGCAGCAGCGCCGAGATGAAGTACGCCAGCGCAAACGACAGGAACACCGCCACGGCGGCGCGGCGCGGCAGCGTGTCGGTGGCGGTCACGGCCACTTGATGCCTTCGAAGAACGCGTCGGCCACGGCGAGCTGCGCGCGGTCAGCGTACATCACGGCGTGCAGCACTTCAACGCGGCCGCCGTCGACCGCGCGCGCCGTCCACACGGCCTGGGCCTGCACGGCGCTGCCGTCGGCGCGCTGGCCGGCGGCCTGCACGCGCTGGGCATGTGCCAGTGGCAGCCCGCGCGCCGGGTGAAAGGGCTGCCGCACCGGCGTGCCCTGCGCGCGCATGTGGGCCAGCGTGGCCTGTTGCCAGCCGGCCAGCACGTCGTCGGGCGCGCGGCCGGCGGGCAGCGTGGCCACCATCAGCGCAAAGGTGGCGCCGCCGGCTTCGCAGCCGTTCACGGCCAGCATCGTGGGTTGGCCGCCGAGCGGCACGCTGCGCTCGGCATGGTCGGGCTTGCAGGGCAGCAGCGCCACGGCGCTGGTGGGCGACAGGCGCAGCTCGCGCCAGTTGAGCGAAGGCGTGCAGGCGGCCGCGCTGAACGCGGCCACGGCACCCAGAAGCAGCCGATGCACAGACATGCGGGGCATTATCAGCGGCGGTGCCGGCGGCTGCAGGCGGCGCGCGCGCCGGTGGGCGAGAATGCCCGCATGAACGCACTTGACGGTATCCGAGTCCTTGACCTTTCCCGCGTGCTGGCGGGCCCCTGGTGCACGCAGAACCTGGCCGACTTGGGCGCCGACGTGATCAAGATCGAGCGCCCCGGCAGCGGCGACGACACGCGCACCTGGGGCCCGCCCTTCCTGCCATCGGCGGACGGGCGCGAGTCGCACGAATCGGCCTATTACCTGGGCACCAACCGCAACAAGCGCTCAGTCACCTGCGACATCGCGCGGCCCGAAGGCCAGGCGCTGATCCGCGCACTGGCCGAGCACTGCGACGTGTTCATCGAGAACTTCAAGGTGGGCGACATGGCGCGCTACGGGCTGGATTACGACAGCCTCAAGGCCATCAACCCGCGGCTGGTGTACTGCAGCCTGACCGGCTTCGGCCAGACCGGGCCGTATGCGCCGCGCGCCGGCTACGACTACATCATCCAGGGCATGGGCGGACTGATGAGCGTGACCGGCGAGCGCGACGACCTGGACGGCGGGCCGCAGAAAGTGGGCGTGGCGGTGGCCGACCTGTTCACCGGCATGTACGCCACGGTGGGCATCCTGGCCGCGCTGCGCCACGCCGAGCGCACCGGCGAAGGCCAGCACCTCGACATGGCCCTGCTGGACACGCAGGTCGCCATGCTGGCCAACCTGGGCGCCAATTACCTGGTCAGCGAAAAGGTGCCGGGCCGCATGGGCAACGCGCATCAGAACATCGTGCCCTACCAGGTGTTCGAGGTCGCGCCGCGGCCCGATGGCGGCAAGGACTTCATCATCCTGGCCGTGGGCAATGATGGCCAGTACGCCAAGTTCTGCGAAGTCGCCGGCCGGCCCGACTTGGCCAGCGAGCCGCGCTTCGTCAAGAATGCCGACCGCGTGCGGCATCGCGCCGAGCTGGTGCCACTGCTCGAAGCGGTGATGAAAACGCGCCCCAAGGCCGACTGGCTGAGCCGCCTGGAAGCCGCCAAGGTGCCGTGCGGCGCCATCAACGGCCTGGACGAAGTGTTCGTCGACCCGCACGTGCAGGCGCGCGGCATGGTCACGCACTGGCAGCACCCCCTGCGCGCCGACCTGCCGCTGGTGTCCAGCCCCATCAAGCTGCAAAAAACCCCCGTGCGCACCGACCTGCCGCCCCCCATGCTGGGCCAGCATACCGACGAGGTGCTGGGCGAACTGCTGGGCGCCGACGCCGCGCGGCTGGCGGCGCTGCGGGATCGCGGCGTGATCTGATTGCTATATTAAAGGTAGCTGTTGACGCTGGATGGACTTGCGCAGGCGGCACTTTTGGCGCATAAGCCCGGACACGCGAATTTCTCCAGAGCACGCCGGAAAAGATCTGAACGAATTTCTTGGTATTTCTTTTGCGTCCTCTGCGAATCCTTTGCGTCCTCTGCGTCCGGCTGTCCGGCTGTCCGGCCGCTCGGCTCTTTAAATCCGATTCAAGAAAGAACCCACCATGGCCCACTACCTGCTCGTTCACGGCGCCTGGGGCGGCGCGTGGTACTGGCGTGACACGCTGGCCGCGCTGATCGGCGCCGGCCACCGCGCACACGCCGTCACGCTGACCGGCGTGGGCGAGCGCGCCCATCTGCTGACGCCTGCCATCGACCTGGAGACGCACATCACCGACGTGCTGGGCGCACTGGACACCGAGGAGTTGCAGGACTGCATCCTGGTCGTGCACAGCTACGGCGGCATGCTGGGCACGGCGGTGGCCGACCGGCGGCCGGGGCGCGTCGCGCACCTGGTCTACGTCGACGCGGTGCTGCCCGCGCCGGGCGAAAGCTGGAGCAGCGCCCAGCCGCCCGACACGCGCGCCGCGCGCATCGCCAGCGCTGAAAGCCACCCGCAATACGCCTTTGCCGCGCCCGACCCGACGGCCGCCTTCGGCCTGACCGGCCCCGCCGCCGACTGGGTGCGCCGCCGCCAGACGCCGCACCCTGGCCACACCTACACCCAGCCGCTGGACTTCGACCCCGCGCGCGTGGCCGCCGTGCCGCGCACCTTCATCAACTGCACGCAGCCCACGCTGCCCACCATCGACGTCTCGCGCCGCCGCATGGCCGACCCCGGCTTCTGGGGCGGCGCATGGCACGGTGGGGGTGGCGTGCGCAAGATCGACATGGCGACGGGGCACAGCCCGATGGTCAGCGAGCCGCAGGCGTTCAACCACCTGATGCGGGATCTCGCGGCCTGACGCTGACGGGGGCTTGATCGCTGCGGATCAGTCGCGTTGGGCGGCTTTGTGCCACAGCGCGCCCAGGATGCCCGGCACCAGGAGACAGATCACGAGCAGAGGCACCGACAGCCGATCCGACGGCAGGCTTGACGCCAGCCACAGCACCAGGCCAAAACCCAGCGCCACGCCGGCGTAGATGCGCCAGCAGTGGCGCAGATCCCGCAGATGGATCACGGTGTCGACCAGTTCGTCAAGCCAATGGAACATGGGGTGAGTTTGGCGCTTTGGGCAAAGCGCAAGGGTGCGCGCCACGCAATGTACCGCGGGGCGGCGGATGCAAGAACTTTCTGGCTGCCGACCAGTCCATCGTGAAGTCCCCATACCGGCACGCCGACCCACCGAAGCATAGAATTCCACCGTGATTCCCCATATCTCACCCCGCCGCCGCGCCACTGTAGCCAGCCTGGGCGCGTTGGCGCTGGCCGCCCTGCTGGCCGGCTGCGCGCAGGAGGCCGCGCCAGCCTCCACCTTCGTGCTGCTCGACGGCTCGCGCCAGACCACGGCCGACCTGAAGGGCAAGGTCACGCTGGTCAACTTCTGGGCCACCAGTTGCACCACCTGCGTGGCCGAAATGCCGCAGATCGTCGCCACCTACGACAAGTTCAAGGACCGCGGCTACGACACGCTGGCCGTCGCCATGAGCTACGACCCACCGAGCTACGTGGTCAACTTTGCCGAAACGCGCAAGCTGCCATTCAAGGTCGCGCTGGACAACACCGGCAAGGTCGCCGAAGCCTGGGGCGACGTGAAGCTGACGCCCACCACCTACATCGTCGACAAGCAGGGCCGCATCGTGAAGAAGTACGTCGGCGCGCCGAACTTTGACGAATTGCACAAGCTGATCGAAAAGCTGCTCGCCGAAGCTTGAAGCCGCCTTCGAGATAAAGCAAAAAAGCCGCACCGAGGTGCGGCTTTTTCATGGCCTTTCAGGCCTCCAGCGCTTGTCCACCAAGCACAAGCCACTCATCTTTCAGGAGCATCAAGCCGTGGCGCGGCAAGCGCGAACGCCTGCAGATGTGCGTGATGCTGCCGCTGACGGAAGACCAGGCGAGGCCGGCCGCGCCAGCTTGAGCGACGGCGCCGAGCGGGGGATTCGCTCATGCGACAGCCCCCAAATTTGCCGTGAGCGTGCGAGCTTTGCGCGCTCAACCCGCCGCGCGTCGACGCACCGACACCCCAAACATGCCCAGCAGCGCGGACAAAGCCATCAGCGCGGGCCAACCCAGCACCGGCACCGGCGTCGGGGCCGCAACGGCTGCCTTGGCAAAGTTGTTGCCGCTCGAGCCCGTGGGCGGCACCACCAGCGCCATCGTGGAGTCGTCCGTGCCCGTGGCGCCGGTGCTGCCCGTCGCCCCGTTGCCCAGCGTGTTGTAAGTGTTGGTATAGCCTGACACCGCCGTTTGAGTGATGGTGCACTGTGCGGCCGAAGTCACATTGGCAAAGCTGTAGCTTCCGTCCGCCGCCGTGGTCACCGACTGGTCGTACGCCGGGTTGTTGCACACCAGGCGAACCTTGACGTTGGCAATCCCCGGATCGACCGCGGCGCCATCATCCACGGTGTTGGCGGGCGCGCTGTTTTCGCGGTAGACGCGACCTGAAACCGTCAGACCCGTGACGGGGTTCACCGTCACCGTGGCGGATGCGGTGTTGTTGGTCGTCGGCGCTTCCGCCTGGCCCTTCATCGCAACCGCGGCACTGTTCACCATCGACCCGGGTGTTTTCCCCGTCGCGGTGACCAGAATGTCAGCGCCCAGCTGCGCGCCCGCGAGCACGGGCAAGCTGCCGGTGTACACGCATTCAATGCGCGCGGCGGTAGACGTCGAGCAGTCCCAGTCTGCGGCCGTCACGGGCAACTGTGCCTGCATGCCCGTCGGCAACAAGTCGACCATGGCGATGCTGGTGCCCGGCACGTCCTCGATGGCGGACACGCCGCTGCCCGTGTTGTTGCGCACCGTCAGCGTGAACACCGTCGACGCGCCGTGCTGAATGGCGGCGGGCGAGGCCGTCTTGCTGATCACCAGATCAGGCGCCACCACCGTGGTAGAGACTGTGTTCGAACCCGCGACGCGCGCCTGCAAACTTGGCGAGTCTGCGACGAAGTCGTTCAGGTACACGTTGCCGACGACGTTGTCCGTCGGCAGTACCGGCACGTGCAGCCGATAGGACGTGTTGGCCGGCACGGTGCCACCCGCATTGGCCTTGGGCAGTGCCATGAACGCGGTCACCGCCGGCCAACCGCTGGGGCATCCCGCGCTGCCAAACTGTGCCGCCGTACACCAGTTGGTGGCCGTGGTGCTGTTGCCTCCAGTGCCGCTCAGATTATGTCCCGCGTCGTAGGGATTGCGCTTGATGTTGGCCGGCGCATTGCTGGTGTACAGAACGACCATGGCGGCGTCGGCGCTGCCCACAGGCGGCCCCGCCTCGGCCACGGGCAGCGGAATGGGACCGGCCAGCTGCAGGGTGCCGCTGAAGGCGCTGGTGCGCGCGTCGGTGGTTGCGGGCAACACGTCCAGCACGCGAAGGTTGTCCAGCACGGTGCCAATGGCGGCGTAGTTCAGCACGTATTCAAAGCCCGTGTTCAGGCCAACGATGCCGCGGCTGACCTGTTTGCTGAGCACGATGCCCGACGTTGCACTGATTGACAGCGTCCAGTTGCTGAAGTTGCACACTTGGCCGGCACTGCATTGAAAGCCCTTGGTGGCTCCCTGGTAGGTGGGCAGGAATGTCAGGTTACCCGTGGAGGTGGCAAACGACGTGTTAAGCAGCGCGGTGCCGGGCGGTGCGCCAATATCCACCGCCACCTGGAAGGCCAGCATCGGCAGATTGCCTGCGGCATTGCCGATGGCCGCCAGTTCCACCGGCTGGTTGCCGAGTGTCCAGTGGCAGGCCTGATAACCAGGGGCCACCGAGTTGGCCGCGAACGGCCCACTGGCGGGCGTCACGCCGGGCGCGGCGCATACCGGGTCGGCCAACGGCGCGCCCCCGAACGTGCTGGAGCCTGGGATATAGCTGGTGTATTGCGGAATCACGTCCCACACGATTACGGTGGGCGCGATGTGCGCGTTGGTGCTGCTGGTCAGATTGACTTGCAGGTTGTACGTCACCAAGGCTCCGCGCGACACCTGACCGGTGTTGAGGTTGTACGGGGCCAGCGCCGTTTTGGTGATGCGAGCGTATTCGGTCTGCGTGATACGCAGCGAATCGGCTGCCTTGTACACCGTCGGCGAACCGTTGAAGACGCGGTTCCACATGGCCTGGTTGGGCGCGAACGCCCCCAGCGTGGAAGTGCCCTGCGTGAAGCTTGCGCCCGGCGCCTGGTCGGTGCTGCTGTAGCTGTACTGCGCATTCACCTGCAGCGGGATATGCACCTGCACGGCATAGGCAGCAGGAAAGCTGCTGTAGCTGGCGCGCACGCGGGTAACCTCGGCCAGGGTGTGGCCAGCGGCCAGCAAGGCGTCGATCGAGGGGTACCAGGTGGCGTCCGAGTCGGCACAACCGCTGTCCGATTGCGTCGAGCCCGTGGTAGCCGGCAAGCTGGCGTATTCGTTGGACACCGTGTTGTAGTTGTTCCAGGTGCCCCCGGTGGTGCCAGTGCCGCCCACGCCCAATTCATACGTCAGCTGCAACACCGACGGATTCCCGGACTCCAGGAACTTGAGGATGCCCGTGGCAGGATCCTTGACGACGTTGGTACCGCCGGTGGCGTAGCTGCGCAGGTCGGCGAAGGTCATGCGCGTGTTGTCAATGCGGTCGCACAGGTAACCCGCAGGAAAGTCGTCGGCGCCCAGGTTGCGCCCAAGCAGCCGCGAACTGACGATTTGACCCGGGGTCGCCTGGTTGACGTGGCAGTCACCGGTGATGTTAGGGTCGCAAGCTGCCGCATTGATGGAAGCTGGCAGCACGCGGTAAGACCCTCCCGCTGAATACACCTTCGAAAACCCCACCCCCGTCATGCGCGTGATGCCAGCCTTGCCAGTGCCGCTGGACGGAGGGTTGTCCTGGCCCGTGACCGAGGTGCCGTGTAAATCGACCGTGTTGTTGAGAAACTCCTGCACGTTGGGCGTCAGGTCGCTCGGCGGCACCCAGAACAACACCGACTTGCTGGCCACCCACCACTGGTTGCTGGACGCATCGAGGTTGTTGGAATCGACCAGCACGCCCGCCGACGCCACCGCGTAGCCCGCCCAGCGCGGGTACTGCGCCAGCGAGAAGTCGGTGCCCGAGACGGTCAACGTACTGCTTTGACCCGCCGGCGCGGCGGCCACGCAGTCACCGCCCTTGGCGACGGTATAGCCGGCGTTGGCGGCAGTGGAGGCGGTGTTGCCCGTGTCGTTGACGACGGCATAGCCGTTGTCGGAATAATTGCCGACCCTTCCCAATTGGTTGCGCCAGTCGCCACACCCTTTCTGGTTGCTTGGTCCCATCGGCATGCTGGCGAAATACGGGACGATGACGTCCCAGGTCACGAGCTGCGCATTGGGCATTCCGCCATTCGCGTTGGTGGCGGGGTTGCTGAAGTTGTCCGCCAAGGTGAAATTGGGCTGCAACGCCTCCAGGCCTTTTCGCGAACCCTGCGCGTATATTCCGATGTTGAACGAGGCGATGTACCCGTCCTCGCCATTCGGGCCCGACTTCGGAATGAATACAGCGCCGTTGGCGGCCGGGGTCTTCGCCACTTTCCATCGCGGCGCGGCCGACACGCTCAACGGCGGTAGTCCATAGAAGGTGTCAGCACCATAAGTGCCGTTCAGCGGTGTCGGAGTAGACGCTGTGTTATGCGCCGACTGCAGCGTCAGGCTGGGCGGCTGGATCACCGTGCCGTTGGGCGCCGCGCCGCTGACGCGGTATTTGAAATCCATGTTGCTGCCGCTGGTGGGGCCAGGCTGGTAGCAGTAAATCGTCTGGCCGTCGGCGCTGACACCCGACACGCCCGCAGCCGGCGGCGAGGCCAGCGGTGTCGACTGGATGTTGGAGCAGCCGTTGAGCCCGGTGGGCAAATCGGCCAGGCTGAAGTACGCAATTTGCGGGTTGCTGGGTCCAACGTAGTTGGAAGGCAGCGTCGCCGCGCCCATTTTCACGGTAAGCAGCACCGCGGTGTCGGCCTGCGAGAACGTGTAGCCAGCGACGTAACTGACCACGTCGAAGGTTCGCACCACATTGTCGCCCGCACCCGCGTCCAGACCTGGGCCTGAGCCGGCATCAAACGGCGCGGTACCCGAGGCGCGCATGCCGAACACAAAGGAATTGACCGCGCCGTGGGCAGACCCCACGACCACCCCGAACACCGCGAAGAGCACGATGCTGCGGAAAAATGCCCGCTGCGAAAACCACGCAAAAGGCGCTGGCAAACGTTGCAAAGACTTCATTTCTCCTCCCAATTCACTCTTGAACGCCTGCAATGGACACCACAACGCTTGGTGGCTGCGCCCGCTTTTCCGGCATGAAACGCACCACATGCCCAAGAAGCAAACCTTCTAGACCAATAATCATTCTAACTTAATTTACATGTCGTAGCTCATGGAAACATGGGAAGAAGCATCGCTTTGGACCCGTGAGCTGGCGGCGGACGCGTGACTTGGCTTGCGCAGCAAAAAGCCGCACCGAGGTGCGGCTTTTTCATGGCCTTTCAGGCCTCTGACGCCCGACCAGCAAGCGCAGAGCGCTCCTTTTTAAGGAGCATTAATCAACACAAGGTAAGCGCACGCCCCCGCGCAAGGGCTTGGCCCGCCCGCTGGGTGCGCTGCCCTTCCCGCGCCCAGCGCGGCAAAGAAGGGGGAAGCGTCGTCAGCCGCGCAGGGGGATGGTCACTTCTTGCGGAAATCGTCGTGGCACGCCTTGCAGGTCTGCGCGGCGGGGCCAAAGGCGGCCTTCAGTTGGTCCAGGTTGCCGCTCTTGGCGGCCACGGCCAGCTTGCCGGTTTCGGCGACCATCTTGTCGTTGAGTTCCTTTACCTTGGGCATTTCCTTCCACAGCGCGGGCAGCGCGCGGGTGTCGTGGCCGCTCTCGGAGCCGGGCACAAAACCGGCGGCAGGCAGTTTGGCGACGGCGGCGATCACGTCGCCATCGGCTGCCGCGGTGGCGGCGTTGTAGGGCAGCTTGCCGTTGGCCATGGCGCCCAGCCGACCGAAGTGGTAACCCAGCACGCGGAAGGCGCCCTGGCGGTATTGGACAGCGTCTTCGGCCTTGGCGAACTGCGCGTGCGCGGGCATGGCAATGGCAGCCGCCGACAGCAGCAGCGCGAACGTGAATGGCTTCTTCATCGGAGCGGGCTTTCCCAGGTGTGAAGTTGGTTTGAGAAAAAACGATTTGGGCGGCACGCGCCACCCGCACCCGGCGCGCGGCGCAAAATCTCACTAAACTCGCCGGGTCGGCGCGCAGCATAGCGCCTTTCTCCGGCGCTTGCAGCCGTTGCCCTCTTGATGAATTCCGTCCGCATCTGGGACTTGCCCACCCGCCTGTTTCACTGGGCACTGGCCGCCTGCGTCATCGCGCTGGTGATTACCGCCAAGGTGGGCGGAGACGCCATGAACTGGCACATCCGCTTGGGCTATGCGGTGTTCGCGCTGCTGGTGTTCAGGCTGCTGTGGGGTGTGGTGGGCGGGCACTGGTCGCGTTTTGTCAATTTCTTTCCCACACCGGGTCGGCTGTCGCGCTACCTGGGCGGGCGGGCCGCGCCCGAAGACACCGCGGGCCACACGCCGTTGGGCGCGCTGTCGGTGTTCGCGCTGCTGACGGTGCTGTCGGCGCAGGTGGGCACCGGCTTGTTTGCCGACGACGAGATCGCGTTCACCGGGCCGCTGACGGCCCTGGTGTCGGGCAGCGCGGCCAGCGAGGCGACCAGCTGGCACAAGGGCTGGGGGCAGTACCTGCTGATAGGCCTGGTGGTGCTGCACGTGGTGGCCATCGCCTTCTACCAGCTCAAGCGCCGCGACCTGGTCAAGCCCATGCTGGTGGGCGACAAGCAGCTGCCTGACGCGCTCACGGCGTCGCGCGACACGGCGGGCACGCGGCTGCTGGCGCTGCTGCTGCTGGGCCTGGCGGCGGGCGTGGTGGCTTGGGTGGTGCAGCTGGGGCAACAGCCCATGCTCGGGTAGACTGTTTCATCGTGAGCGCGCAGTGTGCTCACGCATCGCTTCCGTGGACACTCGCCCGCCCATTGACATCGCCGTTGCCCGCAGCGCCGCGCACCTTGACGCCGCGCGGGCACTGTTTTGCGAATACGCCAATCAACTTGGCGTTGACTTGTGTTTTCAGGGCTTCGAGCAGGAACTGGCCACGCTGCCGGGCGACTACGCACCGCCCCGCGGCACGCTGCTGCTGGCGTGGGTGGATGGTGAACTGGCCGGCTGCTGCGCGCTGCGCGCTATCGACGACGTGGACTACGCCAACGCCGCCGAGATGAAGCGGCTGTTCGTGCGCAAGGCGTTTCGCGGCTTCGGACTGGGGCGCCAACTGGCCGAGGCGATTCTGGCGTCGGCCGTGCAGCTGGGCTACGACAGCGTGCTGCTGGACACGCTGGACGACATGGAATCGGCCCGCGCGCTGTACGAAGACCTGGGGTTCGAGGAGATCCCGCCCTACTATCACAACCCGCTGCCGGGCGCGCATTACCTCAAGGTCGATCTGCAGCCCTGAGCGCTCGGTACGGCGGCGCGCGCCTTGCGTTCGGGCGCACAACGAACAAAAGCCGCGCCTTCTCCAGGAAAACGCGGCTTCTGCGCCGTATCGGCGGCGTGGGCAGCTACGATTTACATAGCACCCAGCGTGACAGTCAGCCCTTGGCTTGCGCCAGCAGGGTGGCGCCGTCGCTGACTTCGAATTTGCCCGGCGCCTCGACGTTGAGCGTGGCGACCTTGCCGTCCTTGACCAACATCGAGTAGCGGTTGCTGCGCAGGCCCATGCCCTTGCCGCTCAGATCCAGCGTGAGGCCGGTGGCCTTGGCAAAGGCGGCATCGCCGTCGGCGATCATGCGCACCTTGCCGGCGGTTTGCTGGTCGCGCGCCCAGGCGCCCATGACGAATGGGTCATTGACCGACACGCACCAAATTTCATCCACGCCCGCGGACTTGAGTGCGTCGAAGTTCTGCAGGTAGCTGGGCACGTGCTTGGCCGAGCAGGTGGGGGTGAATGCGCCCGGCAAACCGAAGATGGCGACGGTCTTGCCGGCGGTGGCCTGCGCCACGTCCACCGGGTTGGGGCCCAGGCTGCAGCCGTTGCCTTCGACTTCGGAATATTCGGACAGCGTGACGGCGGGGAGGGTGTCTCCGACTTTGATCATGATGGGTTGCTCCAGAAAAGAGTGACGAACAGGCCGACCTGACACGGTCGCCCAAACAAAAACAGCCCACGCATTGTGGGCTGCTTCGGTCCCGCTTGCCGGCGGCGCCTGTTTGGGCGTGCCGACTGCGGGGTTTATGGCGCGAAACTCGACCCGGAGGTCGACGCGAAGGTCAGACCACCGCTGCCTTTTGCACTAGGCGCGTGGCGACCCAGTTCTTGGTCTTGGACAGCGGACGGCTTTCGGTGATCTCGATCGTGTCGCCCAGCTTGTATTCGCCATTTTCGTCATGAGCGTGGTACTTGCTGGAACGGATCAGGATCTTGTCGTAGATCGGGTGCTTGACGCGGCGCTCGATCAGCACGGTCACGGTCTTGGCGCGCTTGTCACTGACGACTTTGCCGATCAGGGTGCGCTTGAGGGATTTCTTTTCTTCCGTCATGGTCGCTCCTTACTTGGCCGCAGCCTGCTTTTCAGCAGCCTGCTTCTCGGCGATCAGCGTCTTGGCGCGGGCGATGGCGCGGCGCGTGGTCTTCAGCTGGCCGGTGTTGCTCAGCTGCTGGGTGGCCTTCTGCATGCGCAGGTTGAAGTGGGCCTTCTGCAGGTCCTTCACCTCGGCTTGCAGGCCGGCCACGTCTTTCTTGCGAAGTTCAGCGGTTTTCATCTGGTGTCCTCCTGATTACTGACCGATCATGCGGGCGACGAAAGTCGTGCGCAGGGGCAGCTTGGCCGCCGCCAGCGCGAACGCTTCGCGGGCCAGCGCTTCGGGCACACCGACGATTTCGTACAGCACCTTGCCGGGCTGAATCTCGGCCACGTAGTACTCGGGGTTGCCTTTACCGTTGCCCATACGCACTTCGGCGGGCTTGGTGGAAATGGGCTTGTCCGGGAACACGCGGATCCAGATGCGGCCGCCGCGCTTGACGTGGCGCGAAATGGCGCGACGCGCGGATTCGATCTGGCGCGCCGTCAGGCGCCCGCGATCCGTCGACTTGAGGCCGAAGTCGCCGAAGGCCACGGTATTGCCACGGGTGGCGATACCGGTGTTGCGGCCTTTCTGCTCCTTGCGGTACTTTCTGCGTGCAGGTTGCAGCATGGTTTACTCTCCTTTGGCGCCGTCCGCTGCCGGAGCCGTGGAGGCGGCGCTGGCACTTGCGGGCGCGGCGACTTGGCGGACGCGCTTAACGGCGGGTTTGGCATCGGCCCCTTGGCCTTCAGCGGGTTTGTCGCTGCCATCGGCAGGCGCGGCGTTGGTGCCACCGCGGGCATCGCGGCGCGGGCCGCCACGGCGGTCACCACCGGGGCCACCGCGGCCGTCACGGCGCGGGCCACGCGGACCGCGGCGCTCTTCGCCCTCGGGGCGCGGCGTGCTGTCCAGCGAAGGCGCATCGCTGCGGCCCAGGTTGTCGCCCTTGTAGACCCACACTTTGACGCCGATGACGCCGTAGGTGGTCTTGGCTTCGCTGAAGCCGTAGTCGATGTCGGCGCGCAACGTGTGCAGCGGCACGCGACCTTCACGATACCACTCGGTGCGCGCGATCTCGATGCCGTTCAGGCGGCCGGCGGACATGATCTTGATGCCCTGGGCGCCCAGACGCATGGCGTTCTGCATGGCGCGCTTCATGGCACGACGGAACATGATGCGCTTTTCAAGCTGCTGCGTGATGCTGTCGGCGATCAGTTGGGCATCGACTTCGGGCTTGCGCACTTCCTCGATGTTGACGGCGACGGGCACGCCCAGCTTTTCGGCCAGGTCTTTCTTCAGCTTCTCGATGTCCTCGCCCTTCTTGCCGATCACCACGCCCGGACGCGCCGAGTAAATGGTGATGCGGGCGTTCTTGGCGGGGCGCTCGATCAGCACGCGCGAAACGGCGGCGTTCTTGAGCTTGGCCTTCAGGTACTCGCGCACCTTGATGTCTTCGGCCAGCATGCCGGCGAAGTCACGGTTGCTGGCGTACCAGCGGCTGGCCCAGTTGCGGCTGACCGAAAGACGGAAGCCGGTCGGATGGATTTTCTGTCCCATGTTTCTCCAGGCCTTCTATCAGTTGCCCACCGTCACGTACACGTGGCACGTGGGTTTGGACAGGCGGGCGCCACGGCCCTTGGCGCGAGCCGCCGAGCGCTTGAGCGTGGTGCCCTGCTCGACGTAGATGGTTTTCACGCGCAGCTCGTCGATGTCGGCACCGTCGTTGTGCTCGGCGTTGGCGATCGCGGACTCCAGCACCTTCTTGATGATGCCGGCGGCCTTCTTCTGCGTGAAGTTGAGCGTGTTGATCGCCTGATCGACCTTCTTGCCGCGGATCAGGTCAGCCACGAGGCGCCCCTTGTCGACCGACAGGCGCACGCCACGCAGGACGGCTTTGGTTTCGGTTGCCATGGTGCTTCCTTACTTCTTGGCTTTCTTGTCTGCCGCGTGTCCCTTGAAGGTGCGCGTCAGAGCAAATTCGCCCAGCTTGTGGCCGACCATCTGGTCGGTGACGTAGACAGGCACGTGCTGCTTGCCGTTGTGCACGGCGATGGTCAGCCCGATGAACTCAGGCAGGATCATGGAGCGGCGCGACCAGGTCTTGACCGGCTTCTTGTCTTTGGTCTCCACGGCCTTGTCGACCTTGGCCAGGAGGTGGTGGTCCACAAACGGACCCTTTTTCAGAGAACGAGTCATGGTTTGTGGTCCTTACTTCTTGCGACGCGAAACGATCATGTTCTGCGTGCGCTTGTTGGCGCGGGTGCGGTAACCCTTGGTCAGGTTGCCCCACGGGTCGACCGGATGACGGCCCGACTTGGAGCGACCCTCGCCGCCGCCCATCGGGTGGTCGACCGGGTTCATCACGATGCCGCGCACGGTCGGGCGGATGCCCATCCAGCGCTTGACACCGGCCTTGCCGAGTTGGCGCAGGCTGTGCTCTTCGTTGGCCACTTCACCGATGGTGGCGCGGCATTCGATATGCACCTTGCGCACTTCGCCCGAGCGCATGCGCACCTGGGCATAAGTGCCTTCGCGCGCCAGCAGCGTGGCCGACGTGCCGGCCGAGCGGGCAATCTGCGCACCGGCACCGGGCTTCAGCTCGATGCAGTGGATCGTGGAGCCGACCGGGATGTTGCGGATCGGCAGCGTGTTGCCAGCGCGGATCGGCGCTTCGGCGCCGCTCATGAGCTGGCTGCCGACTTCAACACCGCGCGGGGCGATGATGTAGCGGCGCTCGCCGTCGGCATAGCACACCAGGGCGATGTGGGCCGAGCGGTTGGGGTCGTACTCGATGCGCTCGACCTTGGCGGCGATGCCGTCCTTGTTGCGACGGAAATCGATCACGCGATAGTGGTGGCGATGACCGCCGCCCTTGTGCCGCGTGGTGATGCGGCCGTTGTTGTTGCGGCCGGCCTTCTGGAACTGGGGCTCCAACAGGGGCGCGAAGCCTTCACCCTTGTGCAGGTGGTCGCGCGAGACCTTGACCATGGCACGACGGCCAGGCGAGGTCGGTTTGATCTTGATGACAGCCATGGTTTACGCAGCCTCCCCGGACAGGTTCAGCTCTTGACCTTCCTTGAGCAGCACATAGGCCTTTCGCACGTGGTCACGGCGACCGACGGAGCGACCAAAGCGCTTGGTCTTGCCCTTGATGTTGGCGACCGACACACCCTTGACCTGCACGTTGAACAGCAGTTCCACGGCGGCCTTGATTTCGGGCTTGGTGGCGTCGCGCAGCACCTTGAAGGTGACGGCATTGGACTTTTCGGCCACCATGGTGGCCTTTTCGGAGATCACCGGAGCGACGAGCACCTGCATCAGGCGGCCTTCGTCGAACTGGCGCTCTTTCGGGCTGGGATTGATGCGGCTCATGCGAACATCTCCTTGAGCTTGTCGATGGCACCCTTGGTGACCAGCACCTTCTTGTAGTGCACCAGCGACACCGGATCGGCGTAGCGCGGCTCGATGACCAGCACGTTGCCGAGGTTGCGCGACGCCAGATACAGGTTCTCGTCGACCTCGTCGGCGATGACCAGCACGGAGTCGAGCTTCATGTCCTTGAATTTTTGCGCCAGCTGCTTGGTCTTGGGCGAATCGACCTTCATCGACTCGACCACGGCCAGGCGGCCTTCGCGCGCCAGTTGCGAGAAGATGGATGCCATGCCGGCGCGGTACATCTTCTTGTTGATCTTCTGGCTGAAGTTCTCGTTGGGCATGTTCGGGAAGGTCCGACCACCCCCACGCCACAGCGGCGAGGACGTCATACCCGCACGGGCGTTGCCGGTGCCCTTCTGGCGGAACGGCTTCTTGGTGCTGTGCTTGACCTGCTGACGGTCCTTCTGGGCACGCGTGCCTTGGCGCGCGTTGGCCTGATAGGCGACGACGAGCTGGTGAATCAGCGCTTCGTTGTAGTCACGACCGAACACGGTCTCGGGCGCATCCACCTTGGACGCGGCCTGGCCCTGGTCGTTCAGGAGTTCGAGCTGCATTACTTGGCCTCCCCTGCGGTCGCGCGGGCCTTGACGGCGGGACGCACGGTGACAAAACCGCCACGCGAGCCGGGCACGGCGCCCTTGATCAACAGCAGTTGGCGCGCTTCGTCGATGCGGATGACGTCCAGGTTCTGAGTGGTGACGGTCTCATCACCCATGTGGCCGGTCATCTTCTTGCCCGGGAACACGCGACCCGGATCCTGCGCCATGGAAATCGAGCCCGGCACGTTGTGCGAACGGCTGTTGCCGTGCGACGCGCGCTGCGACTTGAAGTTGTGGCGCTTGATGGTGCCGGCGTAGCCCTTGCCGATGGAAGTGCCCTGCACGTCCACCTTCTGGCCGACAGCGAACACGTCGGTCACGGGCACGGCGGTGCCGGCGGCGTACTTGCCCGCCACATCGTCAGCGACACGGAATTCCTGGGTGATTTCGCCAGCTTCGACGCCGGCCTTGGCGAGGTGACCCGCCTCGGGCTTGGTGACGCGCGAAGCCTTGCGCGCACCGAACGTGACCTGCAGGGCCACGTAGCCATCGTTTTCCTGGGTCTTGACCTGGGTGACGCGGTTGTTCGACACATCGACCACCGTGACAGGCACTGCATCGCCGTCATCGGTGAACAGACGCATCATGCCCACCTTGCGCCCCAGCAACCCCAATCGATTGCTTTGACTCATTTATTGCTCCATGACTTTCGCCGCGCCAGCTGCAATTGGCCTGCGCGTTTTGAATGCGAAAGAGAGTTGAAATCCCTGGCCAAGAATTAGGCCAAGCCCTAAATGATAACGCGGACTCGCCCATCTGGCAAGTCCGCGCCAAGCCGGTCGCGGGACAGCCCGCGCGCCCATGCGTTACTGCAGTTTGATTTCGACGTCCACGCCGGCCGGCAGGTCGAGTTTCATCAGCGCGTCGACGGTCTTGTCGGTCGGATCGACGATGTCCATCAGGCGCTGGTGCGTGCGGATCTCGAACTGGTCGCGGCTCGACTTGTTGACGTGCGGCGAACGCAGAATGTCGAAGCGCTTCATGCGCGTGGGCAGGGGCACGGGGCCCTTGACCACGGCGCCGGTGCGCTTGGCGGTGTCAACGATTTCGGCGGCGGACTGGTCGATCAGTTTGTAATCGAAAGCCTTCAGGCGGATGCGAATTTTTTGCTTGGTTGCCATGGCGTCCGCTCCTTACTCGATGATCTTCGCCACCACGCCCGCGCCCACGGTGCGGCCACCCTCGCGGATAGCGAAGCGCAGGCCTTCTTCCATGGCGATCGGGGCGATCAGCTTGACGGTGATGCTGACGTTGTCGC
>Ga0208564_1000012_pt1 | contig 203717 bp, 183 predicted proteins | sample AD_UKC073_MetaG_FD_184439 | JGI IMG/M metagenome (GOLD analysis project Ga0208564, IMG submission 184439) | Active sludge microbial communities of municipal wastewater-treating anaerobic digesters from USA - AD_UKC073_MetaG (SPAdes) (version 2) | ecosystem: Engineered > Bioreactor > Anaerobic... | reverse complement strand
CAGCCCCAGCCCCAGCCCCAGCCCCAGCCCCAGCCCCAGCCCCAGCCCCAGCTCCTGCTCCTGCTCCGGCTCCGGCCCCAGCTCCGGCACCTGCTCCGACCCCGGCACCCGCACCCGTGTCTCCGGTCGAGCCGGGCGACCCGTTGCCCGCCGCTGGCATGCCGGGTAGCCTGCTGGCGGGGGCGTTCGTCAAGACGCTCAGTGCCACCACCATCAATGCGGCGCTGGCTTCGCCCGAAAGCCGCGTCAAGCCCGGCTCACTGGCGCCGCGCTACGACGTGGCGTCGTACCGGCTGACCTACCTGACCACCGACAAGTACGGCGTCACCACGTCGGCGTCGGGCCTGGTCAGCGTGCCGGTCAAGCCGGCCGGCGCCGTCAGCCCGGTGCTGAGCTACCAGCACGCCACCACCTTCCAGGACGCCAACGCGCCGTCCAACAAGGTCGAGCCGTACGAGCCGCCGCTGGTGCTGGCCTCGCTGGGCTACATCGTGGTGTCGCCCGACTACGTGGGCTTTGGCGCGTCGAAGGGGCAAGACCACCCTTACCTGGTCGCCACGCCCACGGCACGCGCCGTGATCGACATGCTGCGCGCCGCGCAGGCCTGGCGTCTGCAGCAGCGGGTGACGGGCAACGGCCAGCTGTTTCTGGCCGGGTATTCGGAAGGCGGATACGCCACCATGGCCGCGCACCGCGCCATTCAGCAGGAGGGCGGCGCGCTGAAGACGCAGCTGCGGGCCGCCGTGCCCGGTGCCGGCCCATACGACGTGCTGAAAACGCTGGACGAGCAGGTGGCGCGCGTCAGCGACACCTCGTCGGCGCTGGGCGCGCTGCTCAACCCTGGCCTGCTGTCGCGCCTGCCCACCAGCGTGCGCAACGAGGTGCGCCGCCTGCTGCTGCGCCAGATGGTGCCCGAGGACGGCGACGTGAGCTACCAGACGCTGTTTCTCGACCGCTACATGGCCGACCAGCGCGACCTGCTGGCGCGCGACCACAGCGTGCACCTGGGCTGGGCGCCCGAGGCGCCGGTGTACCTGTTCCACGGCAAGCTCGACCAGACGGTGCCCTACCCGGTGTCTGAGTCTGCGCGCGACACGCTGCGCGCCGCCGGCGGGCGCGACGTGACGCTGACCGACTGCACCACGCCCAACTACGGCCACCTGGACTGCGTGCCCGAGTACTTCGTCTTCGCCGTCAACCGCATGGCGCGGCTGGCGCGCGACCTGTAAACCGGCGCGGGGCGGTCAACGCACGGGTGCTGCCACGTCCACGGGCAGCACCAGCGATTCCTTGATCTCCTCCATCACCACGTAGCTGTTGCTCTGCGCCGGCACCGGCACCGTGCGCAGGATCTGCGCCAGCAGGTCACGGTATTCGCTCATGGCCGACAGGCGTGCCTTGATGAGGTAGTCGAACGCGCCCGAGACCAGGTGGCATTCGAGCACGCGCGGCTCGTGCAGCAGTTCGCGCCGCACCTGCTCGAACACCTCGCCCGAGTTGGACGACAGCGTGAGCTGCACGAACACCAGCAGCGGCCGCCCCAGCGCGGCGGGATCGACGTTGGCGCTGTAGCCGCGAATGACACCGGCGCGTTCGAGCCGGCGCACCCGCTCGGAACAGGGCGACGTGGACAGGCCCACGCGCTCGGCCAGTTCGGTGATCGACAGCCGGCCCTCACGCTGCAGGATGTCGAGGATTTTTCGGTCGATGCGGTCGATGTCCATATAAATCACCGTTTAATTCGTTTTCATCAGCGTATTTTGCTGCAGTCGCAGCCGAACATCAGCGATTTCGGCAAAACTTTTGGTGGCATCTGCTTAGACTTGAACCGTTCGATTCAAGGCCAACAAGCAGAGGCAAGCATGAAAGTCCTGGTTCTGGGGGGCGGTGTCATCGGTGTCAGCACCGCGTACTACCTGGCGCGCGCCGGCGCCGACGTGACGGTGCTGGAGCGCCAGCCCGGCGTGGCGCTGGAAACCAGCTTTGCCAACGCCGGCCAGGTGTCGCCCGGCTACAGCACGCCGTGGGCCGCGCCCGGCATTCCCCTGAAGGCCGTGAAGTGGCTGTTCCAGAAGCACGCCCCGCTGGCGATCCGGCCCGATGGCAGCCTGTTCCAGCTGCGCTGGATGGCCGCCATGCTGCGCAACTGCACGGCCGAGCGCTACGCCGTCAACAAGGAGCGCATGACGCGCCTGGCCGAATACAGCCGCGACTGCCTGCGCGCGCTGCGCGCCGACACCGGCATCCAGTACGAGCAGCGCACGCTGGGCACGCTGCAAGTCTTTCGCACCGCCGCGCAGTTGCAGGCGGCGCAGCGCGACACCGCCGTGCTTCAGGAGTGCGGCGTGCCCTATCGCCTGCTGCGCGCCGACGAGTTGCCCGACGTTGAGCCCGCCCTGGCGCACGCGCGCGGCCTGGTCGGCGGCCTGCACCTGCCGGGCGACGAAACCGGCGACTGCCAGCGCTTCACCACGCAACTGGCCGACGCCGCGCGGGCGCTGGGCGTGCGCTTTCGCTTTGGTGCGCGCATTGACGGTTTGCTGCAAAAAGATGAGCGCATTACCGGCGTCCGTCTTGCGGGGGTGGCCAATGAAGTGCTGAAAGCCGACCGTGTGGTGCTGGCGCTGGGCAGCTATTCGCGCGAGTTGCTTAGCAACTTGGGGCTGGACTTGCCGGTGTACCCGGTCAAGGGCTACTCGCTCACCGTGCCGCTCATCGACGAAGCGCGTGCGCCCCGTTCGACGGTGATGGACGAGACCTACAAGGTGGCCATCACGCGCTTCGACCAACGCATCCGCGTCGGCGGCATGGCCGAACTAGCCGGCTTCGATCTGGGCCTGAACCCCGCGCGCCGCGCCACGCTGGAGATGGTGACGCGCGGCCTGTTCGACGGCGGCGGCGATCTGCCCGCCGCCGAGTTCTGGACCGGCCTGCGCCCCATGACGCCCGACAGCACGCCCATCGTCGGCGCCACGCGCTTTGACAATCTGCTGCTCAACACCGGCCACGGCACGCTCGGCTGGACCATGGCGGCGGGCTCGGGCAAGCTGGTGGCCGATCTGGCGCTGGGGCGACGGCCCGACATTTCCACCCGTGGGCTGGGCATTGATCGCTATTCATCCAGGAGCATCCAAGGCAGATGGGTCGAGGGCTGGGCGCCTGCATGACACGCAGGGCGGGCATGCAGGCCCGCGTTTTTGGACCCTAACGCCGCCATGCCGCACGGGCATGCATGCCCGCCGTACGCGGGGTGGGGTAAGACACATCGGCTATCGTTGGCGACACGCTGCGGCACTGCGGCGCGCAGCCACCCACGAGGAGCCCACTCATGTCCCAACCGCTGCAAGGCCAGCGCATCCTGATCACCCAGGCAGACGCCTTCATGGGCCCGGCCCTGTGCGCCGTGTTGGCTGAGCAGGGCGCCGAGGTCATCGCCAGCACGCAGCCGCTGCTGGAGCCGGGCGCCGCCGCCGACGTGGTGGCGCAGGCCGGTCGCATCGACACACTCGTCGCCAACCTGGCGTTCGAAGCGCCCACCACGCCCGCCGATGCAGTGACCGACGACGAATGGCGCGCCACCTTCGCCGCGCTGGTCGACCCGCTGCCGCGCCTGGCCCGTGCAGCCTTGCCTGCCATGATGGCGCGGCGCTCGGGCAAGTTTCTGGTGATGGGCAGCGCCGCCGCGCTGCGCGGCATGAAGCGCTGCGCCAGCTACAGCGCCGCGCGCGGGGCGCAACTGGCGTGGGTACAGGCCCTGGGCGTGGAGATGGCGCCCCACAACGTGCAGGTCAACGCCATCGCGCAGAACTTTGTCGACAACCCCACCTACTTCCCTCCTGAGGTGCAGGCCAACCCGCGCTTTCAGGAACGCCTGAAACGCGAGGTGCCGCTCGGGCGGCTGGTGGGCGCGCGCGAAGACGCGCAGTTTGCCGCCTACCTGTGCAGCCCGGCGGCCGATTGCTTTGTCGGCCAGGTGTTTCCGGTGTGCGGCGGTTGGGTGGCGCGCTGATCCTGAAATACCGTGGCTGAACGATGATCAACACACCGCCGCTACTGGATCAGAGTTTTCTCAGGCGCGCGAACGCAAGAAACGGCGGCCGAGCAGGCCCAGCAAACCGACGAGGCTCAACAAGATCGTGGGGTGCAGCGTCGGCACGGCATTCGTTTGCGGCAGCACTTTGCAGATGGACGTGGCCGTCGGGTCGGCACGCTCGAGAAGACCCGACATCCAGCCTTGATCGTTCAGGGCAAACACCACGGTATTCAAGCCGGTTTGCCAGGGTCCGCTCAACACGTCCGTCTTCATGCTCCCCGAATTGAAGCCGCTTTCCGCCAACGCCGTGTAGGTTCCGTTGATGAACACACCATAGCCTTCGTCGTCGGAATATCGATCCAGCTTGATCTGCACATTGGCGGGATCAACCGAGGGCGCCAATATGAATTGGGTGCGGTAGTAGACGGTGATCGGGGCCAGCGCCCGTCCGCCGCCGAACGTGGTTCCGTCCACGCGAGGCGAAATCCAGTCGGCGTCCGGATTGCCACTGCCGTCCACCAGCACGGCGCCCGGATTGCGAGATGGCACCCAGGCGGGGGCAATGGCCGTCGGCACATAGGCTGGGACCCAACCCGAATCACTGTTGGCGGGCAAAGCGTTCGTCGGCTTGACCACCCCAGACCACGACGGGTAAACGTACCACTGCGGGTCTGTCGAACCAGGCGCCAGTTGCACCTTGGTCGACTGGTTGTAACCTGTGTTGAACGCCGACGGTTTGGTCGAACAGTCTAGGGTCGGGATAAAGCTGTTGTCAGCAGCCCAGGCAGCGGTCGCGCCGCACACCCCCATCGACACTGCCAGCGCGCGAACCAAGCTCTTGAATTTGAATGCCACGTCTATGCTTCCCTGAAACGAATTTAATTGGAAGGTACCAATATACCAAGCCAACTCGAGGACACGAGGAAGGTTCAGGGGTACCGTGAATTGTGTGATGCAAAATCGAGTGTGAACGCGCCCGGCGTGCGAAAAACCGCACACCCGACACCCGCCAGAGTTTATCCGGTTATGGCCGCATGGCAGCTCACCCGACGACGCGGACGCATGGACGACCCGACTGCGCGCGGCGAACCCCGCGTCAGCGGCTCGAAGGGAAGCTGAACACCGCCCCTTCGCGCACGCCGCTCGACGGCCAGCGCTGCGTGATCGTCTTGCGCTTGGTGTAGAAGCGCACCGCGTCCGGGCCGTAGGCGTGCAGGTCGCCGAACAGGCTGCGCTTCCAGCCGCCGAACGAGTGGTACGCCACCGGCACCGGCAGCGGCACGTTCACGCCCACCATGCCGACCTGGATGTGGTCGGTGAAGTGGCGCGCCGCCTCGCCATCGCGCGTGAAGATGCAGGTGCCGTTGCCGTATTCGTGGTCGTTGATGAGCTGCATGGCTTCATCGAGCGACTTCACGCGCACCACGCCCAGCACCGGGCCGAAGATTTCTTCCTGGTAGATCACCATGCCGGGCTTGACGTGGTCGAACAGGCAGGGGCCGAGAAAGTAACCGTCTTCGTGGCCCTTCACCTTCAGGCCGCGGCCATCGACCAGCAGCGTGGCGCCTTCCTTCACGCCTTGATCGACGTAGCCCTTCACCTTCTCGAAGTGCGGCTGGGTCACCAGCGGCCCCATGTCGTTGCCGTTGTCGGTGCCGGGGCCGACCTTCATCTTGGCGACCTCGGTCTTCAGTCCCTCGATCATCTTGTCAGCCACTTCGTCGCCCACCGCCACGATCAGCGGCACGGCCATGCAGCGCTCGCCGCAGGAACCGTAGGCGGCGCCCATCATGGCCGTGACGGCGTTGGCCACGTCGGCGTCGGGCATCACCACCGCGTGGTTCTTGGCGCCGCCGAGGGCCTGCACGCGCTTGCCATGTTTCGTGCCTTCGCTGTAGATGTACTCAGCAATCGGCGTGGAGCCGACGAAGCTGATGGCCTTCACTGTTGCGGAGTGCAGCAGCGCATCGACCGCTTCCTTGTCGCCATTGACCACGTTCAGCACGCCGGGCGGCAGGCCAGCCTCCAAGGCCAGTTGCGCGATGAACAGCGCACTGGACGGATCGCGCTCGCTCGGCTTCAGCACAAAGGTGTTGCCGCAGGCCACCGCCATCGGCCACATCCACAGCGGCACCATGGCGGGAAAGTTGAACGGCGTGATGCCAGCGGTGACACCCAGCGCCTGATGCTCCGCCCACGAATCAATGCCCGGGGCGACGTTGCGCGAGTGCTCGCCCTTGAGCAGCTCGGGCGCGTAGCTGGCGTATTCCACGTTCTCGATGCCGCGTTGCAACTCGCCGTGCGCGTCGTTCAGCACCTTGCCGTGCTCGGCGGTGATCATGGCGGCGATCTTGTCGGCGTTGTCTTCCAGCAGCACCTTCAGCTTACTCATCACCCGCGCGCGCTTGAGCGGCGGCGTGTTGCGCCAGGCGGGGAAGGCTTTCTCGGCGCTGGCGATGGCTTGCTCCACGGTGGCTTTGCTGGCCAGCGCCACGTTCAGGTTGGATTGGCCGGTGGCCGGGTTGAACACCGGCTGCGCGCGCGCGGTGTCATGGACGATCTGGCCGTCGATGAGGTGGCTGAGGGTTGGGGTGATTAACATATCTTCGCTATTTAATGATGATAAGAAAATAATTCGTTAATAGCGCAAAATAATCCCCGATCGATCTATGTGCGCGCCTACTGACGCATGGTCGATTTATCGATTTAGCGCTTGAATATTGTTGCTTAATGGTCTAAAAAGGAATTTCATCATCATCATGGCCGTCAATTGACTCAATTTTGGTCAAATCTGCATCTGTAGCATGTTTTAGATCGTTCTTGCGCCTGATCCAATCGCCCTTTGTCATGACACGATCAAAGATCCCTTTGAGCCGATCATTTAATGGGCTATCATGAAAATTTCGCAGTTTCTTCATTATATGAAATAGATTTTCCTCTTTTTCATCAAACACTGCCTCATTAAATTCTACGTCAGTATTACACTCTAAAATTCCCTCCTCAAGCAGCCTAAGCAAATAACTTCTTTGAATTTCGTTAGTCCTTGTTTTGCAAAGGGCATAGGCATAAACTTTAGCTTGATCCTCATCCATAGAAGAACCGTCCATCAAACCTCTCGCAACACCTAAATTTATTAGCTCACGGAAGCAATTAATAGCCTCGCGATCTTCGCGCTCAAGTTCATTGTATTTATGGTCAATGTCTTCTCGAATCCCTTCGATATTCTGATCAAAACGCTGCTCAAGCTCAGGGTCATTTAGAAAACTCGCTCCATAGACCTCAGCCAGCCTATATGTTTGTTTTTCATCTTGTTGAATATCCCTATACAGATCACTCATGTCGCAAAGCGCGCGCGCAACCCGAACTGCCAGTGTGCGTTCAATTTCATCAATACAACCAATAATCACCGTTGATATAGGTTCATTTTGCTTAAGTGCGATATCAACCATTTGACTAATCTTTGCATTTGTCATACTCATCCAATATAAATGCTTGAGTAAATGCCTATTGTCGCTGAAAGCTTGACAGCTCGTAGGCTGGGTTAGCGCAGCGTAACCCAGCGGGTTTCGCACGCACTCGCTGAGTTACGCGTTCGGCAAACCCAGCCTACAGAAACTCAAGCGGTCGCGCCCAACGCATCCCCCAACGCACTCACCAGCCGATCAATCTCCGCCGGCGTGCTGATGAAGGGCGGCGCCAGTTGAATCGTGTCACCGCCGTAGCGCACGTAAAAGCCCTTCTTCCAGCAATGCATGGCAATCTCATACGGGCGCTTGGCGGGCTCGCCGGGCAGGGCTTCGATGGTGAAACCCGCCGCCAGCCCGTAGTTGCGGATGTCGAGCACATGCTTGGCGCCTTCCAGGCTGTGCACGGCAGCCTCAAAGTGCGGCGCTAGCGCCTTCACGCGGCCCACGCCGTCTTCACGCTCCAGCAAATCCATCGCCGCGATGCCGGCGGCGCAGGCGACCGGGTGCGCACTGTAGGTGTAGCCGTGCGCAAATTCCAGCATGTAGTCGGGGCCGCCGGCGGCCATGAAGGTGTCGTAGATGCCCTTGCTGGCGATCACGCCGCCCAGCGGCTGCACGCCGTTGGTGACCTGCTTGGCGAAGGTCATGATGTCGGGCACCACGCCAAACGCATCGGCGCCGGTCTTGGTGCCGCAGCGGCCAAAGCCGGTGATGACTTCGTCGAAGATCAGCAGGATGTCGTGCTGCGTGCAGATTTCGCGCAGGCGCTGCAAATAACCCACGGGCGGAATCACCACGCCGGCCGAGCCACTGAAGGGCTCGACGATGACGGCGGCGATGTTGCTGGCGTCGTGCAGCGCGATCAGGTCAAGCAGCTTGTCGGCCAGTTGCTTGCCGCCTTCGACCGGCTGGCCCTTGGCAAAGGTGCCGGCGGGCGGCTGCGTGTGCGGCAGGTGGTCGGCCTGCACGGCGGTGCCGTACAGCTTGCGGTTGCCCACCATGCCGCCAACCGAGATGCCGCCAAAGTTGACGCCGTGGTAGCCCTTTTCGCGGCCGATCAGCAGCTGCTTGCCGCCCTGGCCCTTCAGGCGCCAATACGCGCGCGCCATTTTCAGCGCGGTGTCGGCAGCCTCGGAGCCGCTGGCGGTGAAGAAGACGTAATCGAGCCCGGCGGGGGTGAAAGCTTTCAGCTTGTTGGCCAGCTCAAACGACAGCGGGTGGCCAAACTGGAAGGCGGGCGCGTAGTCCAGCTGCGCGGCCTGCTTGCCCACGGCTTCGGCGATCTCGCGCCGGCCGTGGCCCAGACCGCTGCACCACAGGCCCGACAGGCCGTCGAACACCTGACGGCCATCGCCATCGGTGAAGTAGGCGCCTTGCGCGGCCACGATCATGCGCGGGTCGCGCTTGAACTGGCGGTTGGCGGTGAAGGGCATCCAGTGCGCGTCGAGCCAGGCGGCGTCGGGGCGGGCGCTGGAGGCGGCAGCAGGTGCGGCGGTGGCGAGGGTCATGGCTTGTCTCCTTATGGATCGCAGAGGAATACCGGACGCGAAGGGCGCAAAGGATTCGCGAAGGACGCGAAAGAAAAACCAAATTTTTGGATGTCTTGCTGCGCCCTTCACGTCCGGCTGTTCAGACGGCGCATCGGTCCCCATTGTGGATGCCGTTGATAATCCGTCAAATGAGAAACTGTCCATGTTCAGTTGCTGATCCATGCAAGTAAAACCGCCGCGCAGCCGCCCCATCCTCGGTCAACTGGCCGACATGGACCTGCGCCTGCTGCACGTGTTCAAGGCCGTGGTCGAATGTGGCGGCCTGTCGGCGGCCGAGTTGGAGCTGAACATCGGCACCAGCACCGTCAGCCGCCACCTCAAGGACCTGGAAACGCGGCTGGGCCTGACGCTGTGCCGGCGCGGGCGGGCCGGCTTCGCGCTCACGCCCGAAGGCCAGCGCGTGTACGACGAGACGCTGCACCTGCTGGCTGCGGTGGACGGCTTTCGCGCCAGCGTCGATGACATTCACGACCGCATGGGCGGCGCGCTGCACGTGGCGCTGTTCGACAAGACGGCCAGCAACCCGGCCGCGCGCATCCACGCGGCCATCGCCGCCTTCGCCAGCCAGGCGCCCGACGTCAAGCTGCACCTGCACGTGGGCAGCATCCAGACCATCGAACGCGGCGTGATGGACGGCAGCTTCGCGGTCGGCGTCATCCCGGCGCACCGTGCGTCGGCCAGCCTGCGCTACGACAGCCTGTTCAGCGAGACCATGTACCTGTACGCCGGCCAGCGCCATGCGCTATATGAATCAGAGCAAACTTCGCTCGACTGGCCAGGGCTGCGGGCCAGAAAGGACTTTGCCGGCCTGGGCTACCACTCGCCCAACATGGAACTGGCCCACGGCCGCCAGCTGCGTCGCGCCGCCACGGCGTACGAGCAGGAAGCCATCGCCACGCTCATCCTGTCGGGCCGCTTTGTCGGCTTCCTGCCCAACCACTATGCCGACACCTTTGTGCAGCGCGGGCTGATGCGCGCGATCCACCCGTCCACGCTGCACTACGCCTGTGATTTCGTCAGCGTGCTGCGCCGCTCGCCGCAGCCGGCGCGTGCGGCGCAGGCGTTTCACCAGGCCTTGCTGGTGGCGCACGCCACTGCCTGATCAGTGACCCCAAGGCACGCGGCGCGCCACGGCCGCGTCGGTCATCCACGCGCCAGCGGCAACAGAAAGCTGAACACCGTGCCGCGCGGCGACTGCGGGGCGTGCAGCAGCTTGCCGCCATGCTGCTCGACCACCGTGCGACACAACGACAAGCCCAGTCCCATGCCTTCGTCCTTGGTGGTGAAAAACGGGGTGAACAGCTGCTCGGCCACGTCGTCGGCGATGCCGCAGCCGGTGTCGGCGACGCTGAATTCGACCGCCGACGGCGGCTCGCCATCGGGCACCGCGCGCGCGCGCAGCCGCAGCACGCGCGCGGCGGCGCCCTGGTCCATGGCCTGCAGGCCGTTGCGCGCCAGGTTGATCAGCACCTGCTCGATCATGGTCGGCTCGCACCACACCGCCGGCAAGGTGGGCGGCACGTCGACCTGCAGCAGCGCGTCCAGCTTGCGGGCCTGCAGCTGCACCAGCGGCAGCACGGTGTCGACCAGTTCGCGCGGCGCCACGGCCTGGCGCGCGGTGCTGCGCTGGCGCACCAGGTCGCGCACGCTGTGGATGACCTTGCCGGCGCGCCCGGCCTGGTCGGCGATGCGGGTCAGCGCGGTGCGCACGTCGTGCAGCATGGCGGCGTCAGCGCCCGCCGCCGGGCCGCCCTGCAACAGGTTGAGCGAGCCGGTGGCGTAGCTGGAGATCACCGCCAGCGGCTGGTTCAGCTCGTGGCTCATCAGCGACGCCATTTCGCCCACGGTGGCCAGGCGCGCGCTGGCCTGCAGGCGCTCCTGGCTGGCGCGCGACAGCTCTTCGGCACGGCGCAGCGCGGTCATGTCCATCACGGCGCTCATCCAGCCGGTCTGCTTGCCCACGGCGGCGATCAACGGCGCCTCGAAGATCAGCACCGGAAAGCGCGTGCCGTCCTTGCGCAGAAAGACCGATTCGAAGCCGTCGCGCCCCGGCGCCTGGCCGGCCAGGCGCTGCACCTGGCGTTCGCCGTATTCGTGCGCGTGCTCGGGCGGCCAGTAGGGCATGGGTGCGCCGCGGCCGATGAGTTCGTGCGGCTCGTAACCCACCATGGCGCAGAAGGCCGGGTTGACGTAGGTGATGCGGCCCTGCAAATCGCGCGCGCGCAGGCCGGTGACCAGCGAATCCTCCATCGCCTTGCGAAAGCTCAGCGCCTGCGCCAGTTCGGCCTCGGCGGCCTGGCGGCGGCGGAAGTCGCGCGCCAACAGCACCAGCACCGTCACCAGCGCGATCGACAGGCCGGTGACCAGCGCCGTCAGCACGTTGGGGAACACGTCGGGCAGCTGGCGCGCGCCTTCCAGCCGCAGCACCATGGGCGCGCCGGGCAAGTCCAGCACCTGCTGCGCGACGAACACGCGCGTGCCTCGCCGGGGCGCGCCCTGCACCGCCAGGCGGGTGCCGTCCAGCTCGGTCAGGCTGACGCTCTGGCCGCGCGTCAGCTGCGTGGGCAATTGCGCCAGCACGCCTTCCAGCGTGTGCGCGGCCACCAGGTAGCCCAGCAAGCGCGTGCCGTGCAGGATGGGCAGGCACAGCTCCATCACCTCGTCGCCCAGCCCGCCGGGGCGCGGCACAAAGCGGCTGGGCGCGTAGACGGGCCCCGCGGTCTTGGCCGCCTGCGCGCAGGCCTGGCCCAGGTCGACGTTGGGCGGCAAGTCCGACTCGGGCGCCGGCAGCGGCGCGTAGTAGGGGCTGTCGGCCGCCGCCAGCAGTTGCAGCTGGGGGTCGCGCCACTGCAGGCGCAGCCATTCGCGGTGCTCGCCCAGCATGGGGCCGGCGGCCGCGGTCCAGCCGACGGCCTCGGTCTGCGTGGCGGCCAGGCCGTGCAGGTCCTGCAGGTTGCGCGCCAGCCGCTGGCGCAGCGCCTGCGCGGCGTAACTGTTGTCGCGCTCCAGGTCGCGCTGGGTCTGCTCCATCTCGTAACTGCGCGCCAGCCAGACCAGCGTGGCCAACAGCCCGACCACCACCAGCACCAGCATGCCCCACAGCCCGCGGCGGCGCCAGGCATTCGCGGGCGCACCATGCCCCGGCAGAGGGGTCGGCCACGAATGCATGTCGGTCATGGCGCCAGTGTAGAACGTGGCGGCGGCGCGGCGCCCGGACTGCTACTATTTAGATAGCTGCCTGCGCAGTCCTGGCAAGCGCAGACGGCCAATCAGGGCCTGAACTGGCCGCGCGCCACGGCGCCATCAGCCCAGCACCCGGTGCGCCAGCGCCGGCAGTTGCGCGCGGCGCGCGGCCAATGCGGCGGCGTCCAGATCGGCCAGCACCACGCCCGGCCCTTCGGCGCGCTGCGCCAGCACCTGGCCCCAGGGGTCGACCACCATGCTGTGGCCCCAGGTGCGGCGGCCGTTGTCGTGCACGCCGCCCTGCGCGGCGGCGATCACGCCGCTGAGGTTTTCGATGGCGCGGGCGCGCAGCAGCACTTCCCAGTGCGCCTGGCCGGTGACGTAGGTGAAGGCGCTGGGCACCAGCAGCAGGTCGGCGCCCTGCGCGGCGTAGGCGCGGTACAGCTCGGGAAAGCGCAGGTCGTAGCACACGCTCATGCCGATGCGCCAGCGGTGGCCGTCGCGCGAAGGCAGGTCGAACAGCGTGGGCTGGCTGCCGCGCGCCAGCACCGCGGCCTCGTCATAGGTGCGCGTGCCGTCGTCGAACTTGAACAGGTGGATCTTGTCGTAGCAGGCCACGCGCTCGCCGCGCGGGTTGAAGGCCAGGCTGGCGTTGCGCACGCGCTGTTCGTCGCGCGGCTCACACGACAGCGGCAGCGTGCCGCCGACGATCCACAGCCCCAGCGCGCGCGCGGTGACGGCCAGCCAGTCCTGAATGGGGCCGCTGCCCAGCGGCTCTTGCAGCGCCAGCTTGTCGGTGTCGCGGTGGCCCATGACGCAGAAGTATTCGGGCAGCACGGCCAGTTCGGCCCCGGCGCGGGCGGCTTCGGCCAGCAGCGCGCGGGCGTCGCGCAGGTTGTCGGCCACGTGCGGGCCGGAGACCATCTGGATGGCGGCGACTTTCATGGCTTGTCCTCTCGCAAAGGCGCGTCGGCGGGCGCGGTGGCGGCCGCAGGCGCGGGCGCGGAGCCGGCTTCGGCGCGCGGCGTGGGGCCGGTGCGCGCGCGCACGGCGGTGACCTGGGGGTCGTCCCAGCGGCCGCCGACGTGGAATTCGCGCGTGGCGGCCTGCACCAGCGGGCGCTTGAGCACCAGCTGCGCCACGAAGGCGCCGATGCCGATGGCCGGGTTGATCGCCGTCGCCACCAGCGCCGCGGTGCCGGCGTCGAGCTCGGGCACCACCAGCACGCGCAGGTTCTGCGTTTCCTTGTCGATGTCGGCGCTGCCGTCCATCAGCACGGCGGCGCTGGTGCCCTTCATCTGCAGGTTGTTGGTGGTGGCAATGCCGCGCGCGACCTCGACGTCGCCGCGGATGAAGTCGAACGCGAAGCCGGTGCTGAACACGTCGCGGAAGTCCAACGTGAGCCGGCGCGGCAGCGCCTGCAGACTCAGCACGCCCAGCAGCTTGGCGACGCCGGGGTCGGCCTTGAGGAACTGCCCGGCGCCGATGTCCAGGTGCAGCTTGCCGGACATGCTGGGGTAATGCGGTGACAGCGGCGCGCCACGCCAGTCCAGCGTGCCTTCCATGCTGCCCTTGCCGCGCGCCAGCACGCCGGGCATGTCGAAGCGCGCCAGCAGCCCGCCGGCGTCGCGCACGTCCAGCTTGAAGTCGAGCGCAGTGCGGCGCGGGTCGCCGCGTTCGCGGGGCGCGCGCGGGTCAAGCGGCGGCGGCGCGCCGCGCACCAGCGCCGCCCATTGGCCGCTGGCGGTAAAAGTGGCTTCTGGCGCACGAATGGCAAGCTTCTTCAGCTCCCATTCTTGTAGCGCACTGGTCTGCCGCGCGGCCGCCACGTCGTGGTTGACGGCCTCGATCTCCAGCCGGCCGAGCTTCTTGCCGCGCAGCTCGAATTCGTCCACCACCACGTCCAGCGCCGGCAGGTTGGCGGGCGGGCGGGCCAGCATGCTTTCGTCTTCGCCCGCGCTGCTGGCGGGAATGCTCAGGCGCGACAGCCGCGCCAGCACCTTGCCCGGCCGGTCGCCCACGCCGCCGCTGTATTCGACGCGGCCGGCCAGTTCGCGCGCCTGCACGTCGGCGCGCCAGGTGCTGCCTTCGCGCGTGCCGGTGGCGGCCACGTCGTTCAGCGTGCGCTCGTCTACCTGCAGCTCGCCCACGCGCAGCGACCACGCGGTGGGCACGAAGCCGCCGTCGGCCAGCGCCGACGCGCCGTCGCTGCCACCGCCGCCAAACACCTTGCCCAGCACGGCTTCCCAGGCATCGGTCTGCAGGCGCGGCAGGTGCACGCGCGCCAGCACGCCGCTGGCCGGCAGCGCCAGTTGCGGCTGCGCCTGCGGCCCCACGCCGATGACGCCGCGCTGCACGCGCCCGCTGGCGCCGTCGCGCTCGAACTCCACCGTCAGCTGATCGGCCACGGCCACGCGATAGCGCTGGCGGCCCGTCGCGCCGTTGACGCTACCGCTTTCATAGCGCAAAGGCCAGGCGGCGTCAGCGGGTTTGGCCAGTGGCGCGGGCAAATCAAACGCCATGCCGCGCAGGTCGCTGGTGACCAGCACGTCAGGCTCGCCGGCGCGAAAGCCGATCTGCGCTTCGTACGCCGCGCTGCCGCTGGCCTGGCGCGCCACGGCGGGCAGCGGCGCCCAGTCGGCCATCTCGCGCAGCGCCTCGGCGCTGGCGGTGCCGGCGGCGCGCAGCACCACCGCCGGGCCGCCGGGCGCGCTGGAGGTGCCGCCGGACAGCCGCGCCTCGCCGCCCAGCAGGCGCGCGCGGGCGTCCTGCAGCGCGAAGCCGGTGTCGCTGAAGACGACCGCGCCCTGCGCCTGCGCCAGCGCCGGCGAATCGGGCGTGATGCGCACATCGTTGCCGTGCAGCGTGGCACGGCCTTCGACCTTGGCGTCGCGGATGCGGTCGATCGGCAGGTCGAGCTTGAGGCGCAGGCCGGCGTCGCCGCTGGCGCTGGCGCGGCCCAGCGCGTGTTCGATGAAGCCCGCCACCGGCGAGGCGTTGACGATGCCCAGCGCCGACGTCAGCGTGCCGCGCCCTTCGGCGTCGACCCGCACGCGGGTGTGCGCAAGGTCGGCAATGTCGGCCTGCACGCGGTGGAACTGCCAGCCTGGGTGGCCCTGCACGCGCGCGCTGGCGTTCTTGACCTGCATGCTGTTGTGGTCGAAGACCAGCTCGCCCGCCAAGTCTTCCAGCGCCGGCCAGGGCGGCTGACCGGCCGGCTGCAGCGCGCGCGGCACATAGGCCAGAGTGACGCCCTGCACCTGGCCGGCAAAGCGGAATTCGCTGCCCGGCGCGGGCTGGCTGTCGCCGACGTGGTTGAGGTCGCCCTTCACGCGCACGGCAAAGTCGCGCGCCTCGCCGCGCACGACGGCGCTGCGCACGTAGTCGCGCGCCGGGGCCGGAATGCCCAGCGGCAGGTAGCGGTGCACGCGCGCGCCGTTGGCGCGGGTGAAGGTGCCGGTCAGGTCCAGCACGCCCGGAAAGCGCTTCGCTCCCTGCTGCCCGGCCAGCGTCTGCCAGCGCCCCTTGAAGCTGCCGGTGGCGTCGGCGTTGTGCAGCTTGAGCTGGTCCACGTCGACCTCGATCTGCTCGCCCTGCACGCGCCAGCGAGATTGCAGCGCCAGCTCGGCCAGCGGAATGCGCGGCTCGGTAAACACGCCCGGAAAGGTAAGCGCGCCGTCGCGCACCGTCAGGCTGGCCTGCCCGCCGGTGGGCTGCGCGTCCAGGTCGAGCACGGCGCGTTCGATGCCCGGAATGCCTTCGACCGCCACGCCATCGGCGCGCGCGGGGGCCGGCAGCGGCGCCACGCTCAGGCCGCTGACGCGCGTGGTCACACGCCAGTGGGCGGGCGCGTCCAGCGCGCCGTCCCAGCGGGCGTGGATGCGCTCGACCAGCCCCTGCACCGGGTGGTCGGCCAGACGCTGGTGCGCCACGGGCGGCAGCGGCAGGCGGCGCGCGATCTTGGCCAGCGCCGCCAGATCAAGCTTGTCGCCCGTCAGCTCGCCCCCGGCGGCCTGGCCGTCGCCGCTGCGGTAGCTCAGCTGCACGTTGCCGCCGGGCCAGGCCAGGCCGTCGGCGTCGACGAAGTGCAGGTTGCGCGTGCTGACTTCGGCTGCGCCGCTGCCGGGGTTGCGCCAGCCCAGCCGGCCGGTGAGCGAGGCGAAGGCCAGCGGCTCCAGCTGCGGACCGAAGCGCGCGGCCACCGCGCCCAGCGCCACGTCGGCGGTGGCGGCGGTGAGCGCGCCCTGGCGGGTATCGACCCACAGGCGCACCGCGCCATGGCCGTGCTGCAGGTCGACGCCCCAGTCCGCCTGCTGGTCGACGTAGGCGCGCAGGCGCGAGACGTCGATGCGCTTGAAATCGGCGTAGCCCTGGCCGTCCCATTCGCGCCAGAAACCGGGGTGGCGCGAGAACACGCGCTGGCGAAACTGCCCGATCAGCGTGAAGCGCTCGCCCCAGTCGGGGGCCGGCGTGGCGTCCAGCCGCAGCTGGTGGCGACCGAAGCCGTTGCGCACCACCAGTTGCACGTCGGACAGCTGCACCGGCGGGGCGTCGCGCCGCTCGTCGACCCAGCGCACGCGGCCGCCGCGCACCAGAAATTCAGGCTGCGAAAAGAACCAGTCCGCCGCGTCGCGATTGCCTTCGGCATCGCCCGACAGGTCGATGCCGCCCACCAGCAGGCGGCCGTCGGCGGTGCGGCGCAGCTCCAGCTCGGGCTCGTCGATGACCAGCTGCTCCAGCCGGCCCTGGCCCAGCGACAGCACCGAAAACGCCGCCAGCACGCGCGGCACGTGCAGCCCGGCGCGCCCGGCCGGGTCGTGCACGCGCACGTTGCGCAGCGACACCGACGGCACCAGGCCGTTGGACTGGGCCTCGATGGCCTCGATGGTGACGGGCGCGGCGATGGCGCGCGAGGCCAGTTGTTCCAGCCGGGGGCGGAACTCGTCGATTCGCGGCACAATGCCCCAATGGAGGACGGCCGTGGCCAGCGCCAGTCCCACGAGCAGCACGGCGACACCGCGCAGAACCCATCGCATGACGATGGCGGCGAGCTTGAGGGACGATTGGATCAATGGCTTAAGGCTGGAGCGAACTGCGGGGCCAGCGACCACAGCACCCAACAATGGGACTGGGGGCTGCGCCACCCGCCTCGGAGGACTGAAAGAAATTATGACCCGCGCCGATGTGCAAGGTTCTTGCGGCAACCGTGACGGTTTGTTAGTTCACCCTTCGCCTGCTTTTGCAGGCCCACCCGGCAGCGCCGCCCATTCCCGCCTGGTGCAGCGGCTGCGCCGGCGCTACGAGGTCGAGCTGCCGCTGCTGGCGCCCGGCGCGCCGACCCGCGACACCATGGCCGAGGGCCTGGCGCGCCTCACCGCCGAAGGACACGACACCGGCGCCGCGCTGCGCATCCTGCGGCAATTGGTGATGGAGCGGCTGGTGGTGCTGGACTGCGAACAGGCCGCGCCGCTGGAGCAGGTGACGCGCGCCGTGACCGAGCTGGCCGAGCTGGCGCTGGACACCGCCTGTCAGGCCGCGTTCGCGCAGCTGGACGAGCGCCACGGCGCGCCCATGACGGAGCGCGGCGAACGCGCCCAGCTGTGGGTGATCGGCATGGGCAAGCTGGGCGCGCGCGAGCTGAACGTGTCGAGCGACATCGACCTGATCTACATCTACGACGAGGACGGCGAGACCACCGGCCGCGACGACGGCCGCGGCCAGATTTCGGTGCAGGAATACTTCACCCGCGCCGTCAAGCTGATCTACGGCCTGATCGGCGACACCACCGAGCACGGCTTCGTGTTCCGCGTCGACCTGGCGCTGCGGCCCAACGGCAATTCGGGGCCCACGGTGTGTTCGCTGGACGCGCTGGAAGAGTACATGCTGGTGCAGGGCCGCGAATGGGAGCGCTTTGCCTGGATGAAGAGCCGCGCCATTGCCCCGCGCGCGGCCATCGCGAGCGGCTCGGCGCAGGCGCTGCGCGGAGTGGTGCTGCCCTTCGTGTTCCGCAAGTACCTCGACTACAACGTGTTCGAGTCGCTGCGCACGCTGCACGACCAGATCCGCAGCCACGCCAGCAAGCGCAGCGCGGGCCGGCCCGAGCGCGCCAACGACGTCAAGCTGTCGCGCGGCGGCATCCGCGAAATCGAATTCACCGTGCAGCTGCTGCAGGTGGTGCGCGGCGGGCAGTTTCCCGAACTGCGCACTCGCCCCACGCTGCAGGCGCTGGAACGCGTGACCCGCGCCGGCCTGATGCCGCCCGAAACCGCCGATGCGCTGGCGCGCGCCTACGTGTTCCTGCGCCGGGTCGAGCACCGCATCCAGTACCTGGACGATCAGCAGACCCACATCCTGCCGACGCAGGACGAAGACCTGGACTGGATCGCGCGCACGCTGGGCTTTGACGGCGCCTGCCCGTTTCTGCACGAGCTGGACGCGCACCGCGAATTCGTGGCGCAGGAATTCGACCGCCTGCTGGGCGGCGACGCGCCCTGCAAAAGCTGCCAGAAAAACGCCCACGGCGAGGCGCGCGTGGCCTCGTCCGACATTGGTGCCGCGCTGGCCGCCTTCCCCGACCGGGTGCGCGAACGCATGGCCGACTGGCCCGAGCACCCGCGCGTGCTGGCGCTGCGCGACGAAGCGCGCGGCCGCCTGACGCGCCTGCTGCAGCGCACCGCGCAGTGGCTGGAAGACGGCAGCATCAACGAAGACGGCGTGCTGCGCCTGGCCGATTGGGTCGAGCCGCTGTTGCGCCGCGAGAGCTACATCGCGCTGCTGCTGGAGCGCCCGGCGGTGCACGAACGCCTGCTGCGCGTGCTGGGCGCGGCGCGCTGGCCGGCGCGCTACGTGATGCAGCACCCCGGCGTCATCGACGAGCTGGCCAGCCCGCAACTGCTGGCCGACCGCTTTGACGCCGGCACTTTCGAGCGCGAGCTGGAAAGCCGCCGCGAGGCACTGGCGCGCACCGGCGAGGACGACGAGGAAAACCTGCTCAACCTGCTGCGCCGCGCGCACCATGCCGACGTGTTTCGCACCCTGGTGCGCGACGTCGAGGGCCGCATCAGCGTCGAGCAGGTGGCCGACGACCTGTCGGCGCTGGCCGACGCCATCCTGCGCGTCACCAGCCGCTGGTGCTGGCCGCGCCTGCGCCAGCGCCACCGCGACACGCCAGCCTTCGGCATCATTGCCTACGGCAAGCTGGGCGGCAAGGAACTGGGCTACGGCAGCGACCTGGACATCGTGTTCGTGTTCGACGACGAGCACGAGAACGCGCAGGAAATCTACGCCGCCTTCGTGCGCAAGCTGATCACCTGGCTCACCGTCAAGACCGGCGAGGGCGACCTGTTCGAGATCGATACCGCGCTGCGCCCCAACGGCAGCAGCGGCCTGCTGGTGACCAGCTTCGAGGCGTTTGCCGACTACCAGGAAAACCGCGGCAGCAACACCGCCTGGACGTGGGAACACCAGGCCATGACGCGGGCCAGAATGGTGCCCCCACGCTCCCCTGCTGCGCAGGGTGCGCTGCCCCCCGAGGGGGCCGTCGCCGCCTTGGGGCGGCCCGGCGGCGGCGAGGTGCCGGGCGCGCCGAACGCCGAAGCGGTACCCGACGAAGACGCCGCCGCGCTGCAGGCCCGCTTCGACGCCGTGCGGCACGCCGTCATCAGCGCCCCGCGCGACCGCGCCGCGCTGCGCGCCGAAATCTTCGGCATGCGCGAGAAGATGCGCTCGGCGCACCCGCTCAAGGCCGGGCTGTTCGACGTCAAGCACAGTCCCGGCGGCATGGTCGACGCCGAGTTCGTCACGCAATACCTGGTGCTGGCGCACAGCGGCGAGCACCCGGCGCTGGAGCCCAACTTGGGCAACATTGCGCTGCTGCAGCGCGCCGAGGCGGCCGGCCTGCTGCCCGCCGGCGTGGGGCAGAACGCCGCCGACGCCTACCGCGCGCTGCGCCGCGTGCAGCACCAGGCGCGCCTGAACGAGCAGCCGACCCAGGTCGAGCCGCCGCAGCTGGCGCGCGAATGCCAGGCCATTCAGCAGCTGTGGCACGCGGTGTTTGAATAGTCAACCATGGCCGTGGCGCAATCCACATCAGCGCAATCAGCTACTATTTACGTAGCGTCGCGACGATGAGGGCCACGCCGGGCGCGTTTTCGCGCGGCCATCCCCCAGCCCCACCGCCGCCGGGCAGCCTGGCCTGGCCTGCCCTGTGTCTGCTGCTCATTGCGGCCAGCGCGCTGGTGTGGCTGGCCTGCGCCAGCGGACGGGCGTCGCCCGACGAATGGATGTGGCAGCCCAGCCATTGGCGGCAACGCCCCTGGACCCCATGGACCGCGCCCCTGCTGCACCGGGTGGCTGCGCATGGGGTGGGCAACGCCCTGGGGCTGGCGGCGCTGGCAATGCTGGGTACTGCGCTGCAAGCCACGCGGGCCGACGCGCTGGCGCTGGCGCTGGCCTGGCCGCTGGGCACGCTGGCGTTGCTGGCCTGGCCGGCCATCGGCGGCCACGACGGCCTGGCCGGCCCCGTGCACGCGGCGGCGGCGATCCTGGCCGTGCGCGCCCTGCGCAGCCCCGCCTCGCACGCGCTCGGGCTGCTGCTGGCCAGCGCCCTGTGCATGAAGCTGGCGCTGGAACGCGCCTGGGCCGTGCCCGTGGGCTTCGACAGCGGCTGGGGCTTCAACATGGTGTACGCCGCACACCTGAGCAGTGCCGCCATCGGGGCGGCGCTGGCGCTTGCAACGTGGCTCGCCTATCCGTTGCTGGGCGGGCAGCGGCACAAAGCGCGCAATGCCCACTGACCGCGGCGCCGCATCAAGCGGCGCGAGCCGCCGCGGCTGTCGCAGTCACGATGGAGCCGATTTCCGCCTCAAGCCGCGCCCAAGGACGCGGACTCGAATCCACCGGCTTCAGTGGCGCCGGCGGCTCGCCGGGCGCATGCCGGCGGCCACCGCCAACAGCATCAGCACATACAGGCCCCATTCACCCAGTGTGGGCACGGGGACGCTCCCGGGCTGAAACGGCGCAAGGGTGACGCTCGCTTCGTTGTTGCTCGACACCTGATCGCCAGCCGCGCTGACCACCGCCGAAGCCACGGCCGGTCCGGCCGCATACGTGGTGGGCACGTCGAGCTTGATGCTGAACGGCAGGCTGGTACCCGGCGCCAGGTTGGTCACGGGGCACGTCAGCTGGGTGCCCGCCAGCGTACAGTTCGCGGGCACCGCCGAAGCGGGCAGCGCAAGGCCGGCCGGCAAGGTAAACACCACGTCGCCGGTCATGGCGTTGAGGCCCTCGTTCTTCACCGTCATGGTGTAGGTGACGGGCGTGCCGGGCGTGATCACCTGCTTGTCGGCCACCAGGGCGACCGACAGGTCGTTCGCCACCGGATCGCGGCGTGTGGTGGTGAACTCGACCGCGGTGTTGTTGGCCGGTTGCGGATCGGTCTCCTGCGTCTTCACGGTGACGCTGTTGTAGTGCACGGCAGAGTAGGCTGCCGCGTCGGCAATGGCGCTCGCCTGCATGCGATAGCGGATGGTGATCTTCTCGTTGATGTCGATGGACGGGAACGTGCAGGTCAGCGTGCCCGTGGTGGCGCCCACGGCCGGCTCGGTACAGCTGCCACCGGTCGGCGTCAGCACCAGACCGCCGCGATAGGCAAAGCGGGCGCCCGACGTGCCGCCACTGGGGAAGGCGTCGGTCACCACCAGGTTGTTGGCGTAAGACGGCCCGAGGTTGGTGACGGTGATGACGTATTCGGTGTCGGTGCCCAGCGGGATGGGGTCGACGGTGTCGACCTTGGTGACCGTGACGTCGGCCAGCGACGCGGTGACCGTGGTGGTGGCGGACGCGCTGTTGTTGGTCTTGACCGGCTCGTCGGTGGTGGTGGTGATGTCGACGCTGTTGACGATGGTCTTTCCTTCCGCCGCCGGCAGGGGCCTCAGCGTTACCGTGACCTGGTACTGCGTGTTGGGGGGAATTTCCGCCCACTGGCATTTCAACGTCGCCCCCGTCGAGCCGACCGCCGGAACCGTGTTGCACGTGCCGCCGCCAGTGGGCGCACCAAGGGCCAGAAAGGATGCGTTGGTCGGCAGTATGTCGATGAGCTCGACGTTGGCGGCGGCGGACGGGCCGTCATTGCGGGCATTCAAGGTGTACACCAGCGGCTCGCCCACGTGGATCTTGTCCGGTGCGGACTTGGCCGTGGTCACATCCACGCGCGGGCGCACGATGCTGTTGGCCGTGGCGGCATTGTTGGCCTGGTTCGGGTCACCGATGTCTGGCGAACGCACGGTGGCGGTATTGGCGCGATCCAGGTCGGCGGACGTCGTGTTGGCGGGCCGCACGACCAGCACCACCTGGGCACTCTCACCACTGGCGAGCGTGCCCAGGTTGCAGCTGACGTCCACCGCACTGGCGTTCACGGGCATCGTCGAAGGCGTGCAGCTTCCCTGCGAAGCCGCCAGGCTTTGCACGCTGCCGGTGGCCAGCAGGTTGGTCAGCGTGTCCGCGACGGTGACGTTGGTGGACGGGTCGGGCCCGTTGTTGGTGACCACGATGGTGTAGGTCAGGTCCTGTCCGACGTACACCGGGCCGGACGCGGTCTTGCTGATGCCCAGATCAGCACGGGTGGTGGAAGTGGTGACGCCGGCTCTGCCGCAGTTGTTGCCTGAAATGCCGTCACTCGGACCCGCACCGCTCAAGTCACCGCAGGCCAGGTTGGTTGGACCGGGCGTGACCGTGTTGACGACGGGCAAGATCAGATCGACGCTGGCGCCCACGCCGAGCGGGCCGCTGCGCGTGCAAACCAGCGTGAACGCCCCGGCGCGGGGATAGCTGGTGCCCGCATTGCAGCTCCAGCCGGAACCGGAAGGATCGGACAGCAGGGACATGCCTGCCGGCAGGCTCTCGGTTACCGTGATGGTTTGGCCACTGGCCACGGGTATCGGCCCGTTGTTGCCAACCCGCACCGTGTAGGCGTAGCTCTGGTTAACGCTGACCGGGTTGAGCGACGGCCATTTGCTGACCACCAGGTCGGCCTTGTTGCTGACGTCGACCGTGGCGGTGGAACGGTCGTTGAGGGTGTTGGCGTCGTCCGGCACGCTGACGATGGCGGTGTTGGTCACGCCGTTGGTTTCGACCGTGGGCGTGGCGGTCACCGTGATCGCCGGCAGGTTGGTGAAATTGCCGCCGGCATAGGGCCCGGGGTACTTGCACGTCACCGTGGATCCCGACACGCCACATTGCCACGGCGCCGGCGCGCTGGCGCTGATGGCAGTCATCGACGACGGCAGGGTGTCGGTGACGGTGATGACCTCGCCGACGCCGCTTGCCGGCGCCGATCCGCCCTCGAAGCGCGGGGTGATGGTGTAGGTCAGCGGCTGGTTGATGGGCACCGTGCCGCTCGGGCTGACCGTCTTGGTCACGCCCATGTCGGTGCCGGCAGACGTCTTGATGGCCACGACGGAGCTGTTGTTGGTGGTGATCGCGTCGGGGAACGCGGACGACACCCTGAACGTGGCCGTCACCGTGCCCGACACGTTGGCTACCGCGGGCACCGTCAGCGCGGGGAAGGACGCGCCGGAAGCCACCCCATCCGATCGCGTGCAGCTGACGGTGCCACTCGTCAGGGGGTACCCACTGGTGGGTGTGCAGTTCCACCCGCCTCCCCCAGGCATCCCGGTGATGGCCGCGCCGGCGGGCACGTCGAACGACACGCTGGCGGCCTCGCCGGAGGGCAATGCATTGGGCCCGGCGTTGCTGACATCGAGGGTGTAGGTGTATGGCGCGCCGGCCGCGATGCCCGCTGCAGGCACGGAAGTGGTGGCCGTCACGGCCAGGTCGGCAGCCGCCATGGCCGTGGCACCACGCGTGTTGGTGTTGTTGGCGCCCAGTGAATCTGGCGTGCTGCTGGTCACGCTGGCGGTGTTGTCGTAGACGCCCGCGGCGGGCAAGCGCACGGTCAGCGCGACGACCGACGAGGCATTGAACGCCAGGGAGCCGAGGTCGCAGGTGAACGTCGTGGTCGGCGCAGCGGGCGAACACGTGGTGCCCGCTGGCGGTGTCACCGACACGAAGACCGAGCCCGGGGGCAAGGTATCGCTCAGCACGATCGCCGATGCCGTGTTGGGACCATTGTTGGTGACCTTGATGTTGTAAGTCACCGTGCCGCCCGCGGCGATCGCCTCGGGATCGGGCGTTTGGTTTACCAGCAGGTCCGCCGATTGCGCCAGCGCCTGGGCGCTCGCGCCCAGCACCGCCAGGCAGAACATCCCCCGCCACAATGAACGCCCGACGGTCCACCGTGACCCCGTCGTGCCATGAACGCTTCGGGCGTGCACCGCGCCCGTTTTGACTTGCGTTGCCGTTGCCGTGCTTTTCATCCTCGGACTCCCTGAATAGCTGCACAAGGTTTTATGCAGACAGTCTAATTCAGGCGTCCCGATAACGTGTCGAAATGTAGGTTTTCTGCCGGAATGTGTGGCGCCAGACCAAAATTTGCCCGAAGATAAGAGAAATAGAAAACTTTTAACTGATATTTATTGTCATATCTCAGTCACACCCACAACCACTGCCAGTCCATCCATGCCGAGCCATCGGCCGATGAGACCGGGTTGCGCAAGCCGGCGCGTGCGCGGCAAGGCTGTCCTGTGCGGAGCGTCGCACGCCCGCCACCGATGAGGTTCAATGGCGGTGCCGCGCCCACTTGGCGCGAATGGCGTCAAGAATAGACAGCGCGCGGCGCCCGGGCTGCAGGGTCATGGCCATGCCCGGTGCCAGCTCGCCGGGCTCGTCCACGGCCAGGTACCAGCCGCAGCGCGCCTCGCGCACCATCTGGCGGGCGGCTTCGGCATAGCCCATCACGGCGATGAACTTGCCGCAGGGCTCGCGCGGGGCGGTCACGCGCAGCACGCAGGCCGACCCGTCAAAGCGCAGCGTGTCGCCCACCCACACCTCGGTTTCGAGCAGGCCCTCGATGGTCAGGTTCTCGCCCAGAAAGCCGGGCGGCAGCGCTTCGTCGAACAGGCTCACGCCGTGCGCCCGGCGCTGCGCGTGCCAGGCGGCGTAGTGTTCGGCCGGGTAGGCGTAGACCGCTTTGTGCAAGCCGCCGTGGACGTTCAGGTCGGCCTGCTCGTCGCCCTGCAGCCCCAGCTTGCCCACCGCCACAGGGCCCGCCACCGGCCGCTTGCCGATGCCGCTGAGGACGCTGCGCCCGCCCGGCAGGCGCAGCGGCGCGGCCAGCGCGCGGTTGACGGAGCGGATGCGCGGCGGCGATTCGTTCAGGACCATGCGCGACGATAGCGCAGCGCCGCCGCCGCGCGCGCCACGGCAGCGCGATTACCGGGCGCGGGCGCGCTCGGCGGCTGCCTTGGCCTTGATCTCATCGGCTATCTGTTTCTGCTTTTCGACCAGAGGCGGAAAAGGCCCGAAGCGGTGCTGGTCGGCCGGCGCGCCCAGCATGTAGGGCGGGAAGGCCGAATCGACCGGTTTATTCCAGCGCGCGGGGAAGTCGCGCTCCAGATGGGCCTTGACCGGGCGCGGCTTGGACAGCATGAACGCCGCCACGTCATAGGCCTCGTCGTCGCTCAGTTGCGTGGCGTCGAAGCTGGCGCCCAGCGGCATGTTGTGCTTGACGAAGCGCGTGGCCATGATCAGTCGATTCATGCCGGCGCCGTTGTTGAAGGTGTCCTTGCCCCACAGGGGCGGAAAGGTATAGCCCTGTGCGTCGCCCGGTTGGCCGACGCGCTGGCCCTGGCCGTCGGGGCCATGGCAGACGGCGCACTTGGCGGCGTAGACCTGGGCGCCCGCCTCGGGGCTGGCGCGGCGGTTGGGCATTTTGCTGGCCATCATGCCGGCGCCGTCGACGTTGGCGCCCACGGGAATGCCTTGCGAAAGGAACGCCGCATAGGCCACAAAGGCCTTCATCTCGCGCGAGTCGAACGGTAGCGCCTTGCCGTTCATGCTGCGTTCCATGCAGCCATTGACGCGTTCCTCCACCGTGCTGACATCGTCTTCGCGCGCGCGGTACTGCGGGAAGGTGGCGGTGACACCCGACCACGGCATGGCGAACGGCTTGTTGGCGGCCTGCTGGTGGCACGACGCGCACGCCAGGTTGTTGCCGGCGTAGCGCATGCGGACGTTCTTCACTTCAGGGCCGATAAGGGCGAAGGTGCGCACCGTCAGATCGTGGCCATACTGCACCAGGTCGCGCTGTGGGCCGGCCGGCATTTTCTCGATCTCGGGCACGGCGCGGCCGGCCAGCTTGACGGTGGCAGCCGGCTCTTGCGCCATGCTGGATAGCGGCCCTGCGCCCAGCAGCACGGCGGCAGCGGCAGTCCATGACATGACAGGGTGAGTGAACGACATCTGAACCTCAAAGACAACACGACACGCCTAGCATACGTGGCTGCGTATGTTGATGGCCATCAAGGAGGAGGCCGCGCGACGGGCGCGCCGGCCCGACCCCATGCGTCAGCCGCGCATCAGCGCCTCGATGGCGTCGGCTTCCACGGGCACGTCGCGCGTGATCAGCTCGCAGCCACGGTCGCTGACGATGGCGTCGTCCTCGATGCGGATGCCGATGTTCCAGAACTCCCTGGGGATGCCCTCGGACGGGCGCACGTACAGGCCTGGCTCAATGGTCAGCACCATGCCGGGGCGCAATATGCGGCTGGGCCGGTCCTGGATCAGCTCGCCCGACAGCGGGTCGCGCCGCTCGCTCGCCTGGCCGACCTCGCCCGGCTCGACATAGCTGCCGACGTCGTGCACGTCCATGCCCAGCCAGTGGCCGGTGCGGTGCATGTAGTGGGCAAAGTAGGCGCGGTGGGCGATGGCGTCGTCGAGCGTGCCGTGCTGGCCTTTGTCGATCAACCCCAGGTCGAGCATGCCTTGCGTCAGCACCTTGACCGTGGCTTCGTGCGGGTCGGTGAAGCGCGCTCCAGGTTTTGTCGCATCCACGGCCGCCTGCTGGCTGGCCAGCACCAAGTCGTACAGCGCGCGCTGCGGGCCGGTGAAGCGCCCGTTGGCGGGAAAGGTGCGCGTGATGTCGCTGGCATAGCCGTCCAGCTCGCAGCCGGCGTCGATCAGCACCAGTTCGCCGTCGCTAATGGGCGCGGCGTCGGCGCGGTAGTGCAGCACGCAGGCGTTGGCGCCAGCGGCGACGATGCTGCCGTAGGCCGGCGATTGCGAGCCGTGCTGGCGGAATTCGTGCAGCAGCTCGGCGTCGAGGTGGTATTCGCGCACGTCCAGCCCGGCGCGCAGCATGGCGGCCGAGCGCTGCATGGCGCGCACGTGGGCGCCGGCGCTGATGCGCGCGGCGCGGCGCATGACGTCCAGCTCGTGCGCGTCCTTGATCAGGCGCATTTCGTCCAGCACGGTGCACAAATCGCGCTGCGCCTCGGGCGCCAGCGCGCCGTAGCGCGCGCGCGCGCGCACCGAATTCAGCCAGCCTTCGACGCGCGCGGCCAGCCCGTGGTGCGTGGCAAACGGATACCACACGGTGCGGCGGTTTTCCAGCAGGCGCGGCAGGCGCGTGTCGAGTTCGGCCACGGGGTAGGCCTCGTCCACGCCCAGCGCGGCGGGTGCCGCGTCGGGCCCCAGGCGGATGCCGTCCCAGATCTCGCGCTCCAGATCCTTGGGCTGGCAGAACAGCGTGGCATGGCCGTTGGCCGTCAGCACCAGCCAGGCGTGCGGCTCGGTAAAGCCGCTCAGGTAATAGAAGTAGCTGTCGTGCCGGTAAAGAAACTCGCTGTCGCGGTTGCGCGCCTGCGCGGGCGCGGTGGGCACGATGGCGATGCCGCCCTCGCCCAGCTGGGCGGCGACGCGGGCACGCCGGGCGGCGTAAGGGGTGTGCGGATGCTGCATGCGCGCAATCATGGCATGGCGCGCCCGGTGCTGCCACGGGGCGGACGCTTGGCTTGGCCACCGTTGGCCCGGCACATGGCCAGCCGTGCGTGGGCAACGCCGCCGCCCGCCGTGATGCGGCAACGCCGCGTCGGCACGGTGCCGCGCACGCGGCGCTGGCGCGGGGCGCCAATCCATCGGCGCATTGAAAGCTATCGTTATGATAGCTGTCTGCACCCTGCCATCAAGCGCCAGCGACAGTTTCAGCCCTCAATCGGCGTAAATCCCCGCCTTCTTGATCACCGGGCCCCACTTGGCGATCTCGGCCGTCAGGTGCGACTTCAGGCCCTCGGGCGACATCTTGTCGGCGCTGGGGATGTCGGAGCTGAGTTCGCCCAGCCGCTTGACCACCGCCGGGTCGGCCATGGCGGTTTTCAGCGCCGCGTTCAGCTTGTCGATCACTTCCTTGGGCGTGCCCTTGGGCGCGTACATGCCGTGCCACACCTTGACCTCGAAGCCCTTCAGGCCCTGCTCATCCAGCGTCGGCACGTTGGGCAACGAGGCCAGGCGGTTGTGCGTGGTCACGCCATACACCTTGATGCGCCCATCCTTGATGAAGGGCACGGTCTGCGTGGTCTGGTCGCACAGCAGGTCGACCTGGCCGCCCAGCAAATCGTTCATGGCCGGGCCAGTGCCCTTGTAGGGCACCGTGGTCAGTTCAACCCCCACCTGGCTCATGAACAGCAGGCCGCACAGGTGCGACACCGCGCCCAGGCCGGCGTTGGCCAGCGTGACCTTGTTGCCGTTGGCCTTGACGTGGGCCAGCAGTTCCTTGAAGTCCTTGGCCGGAAAGTCCTTGCGCGCCAGCAGGGTCATGGGCACGTCGACCACCTGGCCGATGTATTCGAAGTCCTTCAGCGGATCGAAGCTGAGCTTGCGGTACAGCGCGGGCGCGGTCGACATACCCATGTGGTGCAAAAAGATGGTGTAGCCGTCCGGCGCGGCGCGCGCCACCTTGGCGGCGGCAATGGTGCCGCCGGCGCCCAGGGCGTTGTCGACGATCACCGTCTGCCCCAGTGCCTTGCCCATGGGCACGGCGATCAGGCGCGCCACCACGTCGGTCGGGCCACCGGCCGAGAACGGCACCACCACGGTGACCGGTTTGCTCGGAAAGGCCGCCTGCGCCAGCGCGGCGCCCGTGGCCACCAGGCTGGCCGCGCCCGCGGCGGCCACCAGCCAATGCTTGAATCGAACGGTCATTTGCTCTGTCTCCTTTGAAAAAAACTTGACACCGTGGCGCGCGGCGGCGCGCCTGCCTTGCAGGGAATCCTGGTGCGGCCTTGAAGTTGCTGGTGGTTAACCCTTGTCTGCCGTGACTTGCGTCACGCCCGCGGGCGCGGCGCGCCGCAGCGTTTGCCGCGCCAGTTGCACCACGGGCGCATCGACCATGCGGCCGTCGATACTGAACACGCCGCCCTGCGCGGCGTCGAAGCCGTCGACCACGCGGCGCGCCCAGTCGATCTGCGCGGGCGATGGCGCAAAGGCCGCATGCACGGCCGCCACCTGCGCCGGGTGAATGCACAGCTTGCCGCCAAAGCCGCCGCGCAACGCGCGTGCGGCGTGGGCCTGCACCAGCGCCCTGTCCTGCGTGTCGGTGGTCACGCCGTCCACCGGCGGCGCCAGGCCGGCCAGGCGCGAGGCCAGCACGATTTGCAGGCGCACGGGCATCAGCTCGGCCTCGTCCGGGCCGCAGGCCAGCCCCAGGTCGGCCTGAAAGTCGAGGTGGCCGAACAGCAGGCGCGCCACTTGGGGCGCGGCGGCGATCTGGCGCACGGCCTCCAGCCCGGCGGCGGATTCGATCAACGGCAGCAACGCACCGCCCGCGCCCAGCGCGGCGGCCACCGGCGCGAGTGCGGCGGCGCTTTCGGCCTTGGGCACGACAACGGCTTTCAGGCCCTGCGCGGCAAATGGGGGCAAGGCGGCAACGTCATCGGCGTGCCAAGGCGTGCCGGCGGCGTTGATGCGCAGCAGCAGGCGCGCGCGGTCGGCAGCGGGCACGCTGGACAAGGCCTGCGCCAGCAGGGCACGCGCGGCGGCCTTGTCGGGCGGCGCCACGGCGTCCTCCCAATCGACGATCACGGCGCCCGCGCCGCTGGCCAGCGCCTTGGCCAGGCGCTCGGGACGGTTGCCGGGGACGAAGAGAAAGGCGACGGCAGACGACGGATTCATGTGCGGCGCCCCATCTTCGCCCCCTCCCCCGCTGGGGAAGGGTTGGGGTGGGGGCAAGCCCGTGGCCCTGGCAGCCGCGCGACCCCCATCCCGGCCTTCCCCCAGCGGGGGAAGGAGAAAAGCCCGGTGGCGCGGCTCATGCCTTCGACTCCAGCAGCCGCCCCACGCGCGGCCAGTGGGCCACCTGCCACAGCGCATCGACCGCGCGCTGCATTTCGGCGGGGCTCGCGCCGCCGCTCCACGCGGCCAGGCGCAGCGCCTTGGCGGTGATCTCGTCGCGGGTCAAGGTGTTGCCGGGGTCGCCCTTGGGTTCATCGACGCGCCCGTGCAGCGTGCGGCCATCGGTGGTGGTCACCGTCACCTTGCCGATCCAGCGGCGCGGGTAGGCGGTGTCGACCTCTTCGTCCAGCACCATCGTCACCTTGCCGCGCAGCGCCTGCGTGGCGGCGCTTTGAAAGCCGGCGTCGAATTCGGTCAGCCCCGCATGGCCGTGCTGCGCCGCCAGCGCCAGCACGGTGCCCATGCTGAATTTGGACTGGTGCACGGTGGCCGGGTGAACGACCGGCCCCAGCACGTCGATGGCGCCCTGGTGCACGTGGGTGACGACCTGCGCCATGTCGCCGGCCTGCAGACCGTGCGCCTGCATCACCGCCAGCAGCGCATCGGCGGCGGGGTGCGTGTGCCGGCAGCTGGCGTGCCATTTGAAGGAGGTCTCGGCCGTGGCCCAGCGGTTGCCCAAACCGTCGATCAGGCGGGCTGGGTCGGCGTCGCGGCTCATGCCCGCCGCCATGCCCTGCGGGCCGCTGAAAATGTCGGCCGCGCCGGTAAAGCCGTCTTGCGCCAGGTATGCGGCCATCAGGCCCGCGCCCGCCGCGTGCGCGGTGTGCAACTGCTTGCTGTCGGCGGCGGTGCGCAGAAATTCCCACAAGCCCGCCGACTGCGTGCCGGCAGAGCCAAAGGCGTGCTGCATCTGCCCGGCGTTCAACCCGAGCAGGTTGCCCACCGCCGCGGCGGCCGCCAGCGTGCCCGCCGTGCCGGTGGTGTGGAACACCTTGTAGTGCGAGCGGCCCAGAAATTCGCCCACGCGGATGCCCACCTCGTAGCCCGCCACGCTGGCGGCGATGAGCTGCTGGCCGCTCGCCCCCACGGCCTGCGCCACGGCCACGGCGGGCGGAAACACCACCGTCGCCGGGTGAAACACCGAGCCGTTGTGCACGTCGTCCTGCTCGGCCACGTGGCTGGCGGCGGCGTTGGCCATGGCGGCCAGGTACGGGCTGCTGCTCTGGCGGCTGACGATGACTTCGCTGGGGCCCTGGGCGGGCCCCATGCCTTGGGCGAAGCGCGCCATCGTCTCGACCGGGCGCGAGCCGTGACCGGCCACGGCGGAGCCGAACCAGTCGACCAGCAGGTTCTCGGCAAAGCGCACCACGGGCGCCGGAATGGCGTCAAAGCGCAGGCCGGCGGCAAAGGCGGCGAGTTGGGCGGCGGGAAGCTCTGTGGACGTGTTCATGGGTCAAATGGGCCGTTGGTTGGCGCGGAACAAGCGCAACCAGCTATCAAAAATATAGTCTTCAGGATCAGATGGCCTTCGCCTCGCGCAACGCGGCCAGCTGCTGCGGGCTGCGCCCCGTCTCGCGCAGGATCGCGTCGGTGTGCTCGCCCACGCGCGGCACCGCGTCCATGCGGTAGTCGAAGGCGCTGTTGCGGCCCGGCGGCAGCAGCGCCGGGATTTCACCCGCCGGCGATCCGACCGCCTGCCAGCGCCCCCGCGCCTTGAGCTGCGGGTGCGTCCACAGCCCGGCCATGTCGTTCATGCGCGCGTTGGCGATCTGCGCCGCGTCCAGCCGCGCCTCGACTTCGGCGGTGGTCAGTGGCGCAAATGCCTCGATGATCAGCGCGCGCAGTGCGTCGCGGTGGGCGTTGCGCTTGGCGTTGGCGTCGAAGCGCGCGTCCTGCGCCAGCGCCGCGTTCTGCAAGACCACGTCGCAAAACGCCTTCCACTCGCGCTCGTTTTGCAAGCCCAGCATCACGTGACCGCCATCGCCGGCCGGGAAGGACCCGTACGGATAGATGCTGGCGTGCGAAGCACCGGTGCGCGGCGGCGGCGCGGCGCCGTCGAAGGCGTAGTACATCGGATAGCCCATCCACTCGCCCAACGCTTCCAGCATCGACACGTCGATGTGGCTGCCCTCGCCCGTCTTTTGCCGCAGCAGCAGCGCCGACAGGATGCTGGTGTAGGCGTACATGCCGGCGGCGATGTCGGCCATCGAGTTGCCGGCCTTGCTCGGCGTTTCGGGCGTGCCGGTGATCGAGAGGAAGCCCGCCTCGCTCTGGATCAGCAGGTCATACGCCTTCTTGTCGCGGTACGGGCCGTTGTCGCCGTAGCCGGAGATGTCGCAGACGATGAGCCTGGGGTGTTTTTCATGCAGTGCCTCGAACGACAAGCCCATGCGCGCGGCCGCACCGGGCGCGAGGTTTTGCAGCAGCACGTCGGCGTTTTTCAGCAAATCCATCAGCACGGCCAGCGCGTCGGGGTTTTTCAAGTCGAGCGTCAGGCTTTCCTTGCTGCGGTTGGTCCAGACGAAGTGCGAGGCCTCGCCCTTCACGCGCGTGTCGTAGGCGCGGGCAAAGTCGCCTACGCCGGGGCGCTCAACCTTGATGACGCGCGCGCCCAGGTCGGCCAACTGGCGGCTGGCAAACGGCGCGGCGACGGCGTGTTCGAGCGAGATGACGGTGATGCCGTCGAGGGGTCTTGGTTTCATGTTGCTATTGGGGTGATAGCTTGCTTGGTTGGTGTGGTGAGCGCTGTTGGCCGGGAGTTCGCCCCGGCGGGCGACCTACTTTTCTTTGCTCCGCCAAAGAAAAGTAGGCAAAAGAAAGGCGGCCCTGCTGGCCGTGTCCCCTTCGGAGCAACCTGCGATGCTCGGTCGTGGGGCGGCGCTGCCGAACTCGCTTCGCGCTGCGCGCTGCGCTCAAACAGCGGCAGCGAGTCAGAGCACGAAGCGCGCATGCTGCGCTGCGCGCCCGCCCCACGCCCTGCGCTTCTCGGCACGGCCAGAAGGGGGTGAAGTCCGCATTCGGGCCATCGCTGCGCTCGGCCGTTGAGCCCTCACCCCTGCCCTCTCCCGCACGCGGGAGAGGGAGTAAATTGTTGGCGCGCGAAGCAGCGGCGCATTTCATTCTCGGGCCGAGCGCAGCGATGGCCCGTCCCAACTCCCCTCTGGATGCGCCGAGGAGCGCAGCGGGCGGGGTGCGCGAATGCAGCGCAGCATGCATTCGCTTCGTGCTCTGGCTCGCTGCCGTTGTTTGAGCGAAGTGAACGCAGTGAACGAAGCGAGTTCGGCAGCGGCACCCCGCCCGCGAGCACCGCAGGTTGCCCGTAGCGAAGCGAAGGGTCGCAGCCAGTGGGGCCGCCTTTTCTTTGGTTACTTTCTTTTGGCGGAGCAAAAGAAAGTGACTGCGCCGCCGGGCGCACATCCCGGCCAGCGGCGCCTCCTCACCAAAAACCATAGCCATCAAAACGAACGCGGCAAACCAAGCACATGCTCTGCCACATAGCTGAAGATCATGTTGGTCGAAATCGGCGCCACCTGGTACAGCCGCGTCTCGCGGAATTTGCGCTCCACGTCGTACTCGCACGCAAAGCCAAACCCGCCGTGCGTCTGCAGGCACACGTTGGCCGCCTCCCAGCTCGCCTTGGCCGCCAGATGCTTGGCCATGTTCGCTTCCGCGCCGGCGTTCAAATGCGCATCGATCTTTTCGCACGCCTTCCAGCGCATCAGGTTGGCGGCTTCCAGTTCGATGAACGCCTCGGCAATCGGAAACTGCACGCCCTGGTTCTTGCCGATGGGGCGGCCGAACACGACGCGCTCGTTGGCGTATTTCGTCGCGCGGTCGATGAACCAGTACCCATCGCCAATGCACTCCGCGGCAATCAGCGTGCGCTCCGCGTTCAGGCCGTCAAGCAGCGTCTTGAAACCCTTGCCCTCGGGGCCAAGCAGCGCGTCCTCGGGGATCTCTAGGTTGTCGAAGAACAGCTCGTTGGTCTCGTGGTTGACCATGTTCAGGATCGGCTGCACCGTGAGGCCGTTGCCAATAGCGCTCTTCAAGTCGATCAAGAAGCAACTCAAACCCTCGCTGCGCTTGGTCACCTCGGCCAGCGGCGTGGTGCGCGCCAGCAGAATCATCATGTCGCTGTGCTGGATGCGGCTGATCCACACCTTCTGGCCGTTGATGACCCAGCGGCCGTCCTTGCGCACGGCGGTGGTCTTGAGCTGCGTGGTGTCGCTGCCGGTCGTCGGCTCGGTCACGCCCATCGACTGGATGCGCAACGCGCCGCTGGCGATTTGCGGCAGGTACTGCTGCTTTTGCGCTTCGCTGCCGCTGCGCACGATGGCGTTCATCACGTACATCTGGCCGTGGCAGGCGCCTGAGTTGCCGCCGCTGCGGTTGATCTCTTCCATGATCACCGAGGCCTCGGCCATCGACAGGCCCGAGCCGCCGTACTCTTGCGGGATCAGCGCCGCCATCCAGCCGGCTTGCGTGAGCGCCTGCACGAACGCCTCGGGGTAGCCGCGCGCCTCGTCGATCTTGCGGTGATATTCGTCCGGGAACTGCGCGCACAGCGCGCGCACGGCGTCGCGAATGTCGGGAAACTGCTCGTCGCTGATGGTTTTCATGGTGCCGATCAATGCTATTGATAAGTGAGCTGCTTGCGCTTGCTACACGGGCGCAAACGCATGATTTCTCATAAAACCACGGCCAGTTCCGCCTCCGCCTGCATGGTCAGCCAGCCTTCGTGGTCGTGCGCCCACAGCTTGACCTGGCGGCCGTCGGCCGAGGGCTCGCCGCTGACAAAGAACGGGTGCAAGTCAAACGTCGGCCGCAGCGCGCGGAATTCAAAGCGCCGCAGCACGGCGTGCGATTCGTGCCGGCGGACCAGATCCGTCAGCAGCGTCGCGATCAGCGGCCCGTGCACGATCAGGCCGGGATAGCCCTCGACCTGCGTGACGTACTGGCGGTCGTAATGGATGCGGTGGCCGTTGAAGGTGAGCGCGCTGTAGCGGAACAGCAGCACGTCGTCCGGCACGATCTGGCGCTGCCACGCGGCCTGCGTTTGGGCCGGTGTGGGCGCTGGTGCCTTCTCACCCGGCTGCGCGGCGGCGCGGTACACGATGTCGTGCTCTTCCGTCAAACACAGGCCGCGCTCGTTGTGCACTTCGTGGCGCACCAGCACGAAGATCATCTCGCCGCTGCGCCCCGTCTTGTGCGTGACCGACTCGATGCGCGAGACCTTGCGCGCCGCATCACCGACGCGCAGCGGGTTGCCCGGCTCCCACACCAAGCGCCCGCCGGCCCACATGCGGCGCGGCAGCGGCACGGGGGGCAGAAAGCCGCCGCGCTTCGGGTGGCCGTCCGGCCCGATCTGGCTTTGCGGCGCCTGCGGCAAAAAGTACAGCCAGTGGCCCAGCGGCGGCACCGGCGTGCCGCGCTCGGGCGCCGGGTCGTCGCGGTCCAGCGTGGCCGACAGCCCGCGCAAGGGCGCGGCGGCAATGTCGTCGGTCCATTCTTCGCTGCGGCCCACCCATTGCTGCAAATGGGCGATGACGGCGGCGTCCAATGAGGGGGGGCTTTTTTCCATGCCCCGATGTTCGCCCGCGCGGCGCCCGGGCACCATCGGTGATTTTGAAAGCAAGCTTTCGGATAATCCGAAGGCTCGACGCCCGGCCCCACGATTCGCCATGCAATTCGACCTGACCGATCTGCGCCTGTTCGTGCGCACCGCCGAAGAAGGCGCGCTGACCCGCGCCGCCGCGCGCCAGCACCTGTCGCTGGCCGCCGCCAGCGCGCGCATCAAGGCGCTGGAACATCAAGCCGGCGTGGCCCTGTTCCACCGTGAAGCGCGCGGCGTGCGGATGACGCCTGCCGGTGAAGCCTTTCTGCATCACGCACGCGGCGTGCTGCGCCAGGCCGAGCAACTGCGCAGCGAGCTGCAGGAATACGGTGGCGGCCTGCGCGGACACCTGCGCGTGTTCGCCAACACCACGGCGGTGATGGACTTTTTGCCCGAACTGCTGCCCGCCCTGCTGGCGGCCCACCCGCGCGTCAACATTGATCTTCAGGAAAAACCGAACGCTGAAATCGCGCGCGGCGTGCGCGACGGCCGCGCCGACCTGGGCATCGTGGCCGGCGAGGTCGACCTCAGCGGACTGCGGGCCGTCCACTTTTCGACCGACCGGCTGGTGCTGGTGGTGGCGCGCGGCCACCCTTTGGCGCGCCGCCGGTCGGCGGCTTTCGCCGACACGCTGGAGCACGACTACATCGGCATGCACACGGGCAGCACGCTGCAGGCCTACATGAACCACATCACCGAACAAATGGGCCGCACGCTGAAGCTGCGCATCCAGCTGACCAGCTTCGACGCCATGTGCCGCATGATTGGCGCCGGCGTCGGCATCGGCGTGGTGCCAGAAAGCGCCGCGCGGCGCAATCTGGTGGCCATGAAGCTGGCGCAGATCGAGCTGACCGACGACTGGAAGTGGCGTGAGCGGCGCGTGCTGTCGCGCGCCAGCGACCCGCTGCCGGCCTACGCCCAGGCCTTGATCGACCTGCTGTGCGCCCGTTACCAGCACGAGCCGCGCGGGCGTGATGCGCGCCGCCGCAAGGCGTGAGCGACGGCGCCCGCGCGGGCGCGGTCAGGTGCCCGTGGCCGCGCCGCCCGAGCCGCGCATGACCTCCAGCGCCAGGCACAGGTCTTGCCAGGCCTTGGCTTTTTCAGGCAGGGCGCGCAGCAGGTAGGCGGGGTGATAGGTGACGATGACCGGAACGCCTTCGTAGGGGTGAACGCGGCCGCGCAGGCGGCCGATGGGCTCGGTGGTTTGCAGCAGCGACTGCACGGCAAAGCGGCCCATGGCCAAAATGATCCTGGGCTGCACCAGCGCCACCTGGCGCCGCAGGTAGGGCTCGCACTGGGCGATTTCGTCGGGCTGCGGATTGCGGTTGGCGGGCGGGCGGCACTTCAGCACGTTGGCGATGTAGACGCCGGCTTTCAAATCCTTTTGGCCCCCTGCGCTGGATGAATCAGCGTCTGCAGCTATTGATTCAGTAGCGTCGACGACCTGCCGCGACAGCCCGACGGCGGCCAGCATGGCGTCGAGCAGCTTGCCGGCCTGGCCGACGAAGGGCTGGCCCTGGCGGTCTTCGTTCTCGCCGGGTGCTTCGCCGATGACCATCCAGTCGGCCGCGCGGTCGCCGACGCCGAACACGGTCTGCGTGCGGCCTTCGCACAGGCCGCAGGCGCGGCAGGCGGCGACGGTGGCTTCAAGCTGCGGCCAGTCCATGTCGGCCACGCCTTCGGGTCGCGGGCCGAGCGCGGGCGCGGCGGCGGGCGCCGATGTGCGCGGCGGCGGCGGCGTAGCGCGCGGGGCGGCGGCAAGGGGCTGCGCGGCGGGGCGAACGACGCGGGCAGGTGGCGCATCGGCATGCGATGGGCCTTCAGCGCTTGCCACATCGGAGCGAGCAGCTACCGATTCAGTAGCGCTTTGCACCGCCGGCGCCGCCTTCAGCAGCCACAGCTTCACGCCCATTTCGGCCAGCATGGCGCGCTGGCGTTCGTCCAGTTCGTGCAGGCTCATGGCGCGTCCACCAGCCGCAGGCTCATCACCACGGCGTCTTCGCGCAGGCCGTGGCCGGCCGGGTAGTAGGCCTTGCGCTGGCCCACGCGCGCAAAGCCGCGCCGCAGGTACACCTGCTGCGCGCGCGTGTTGCTGGCGCGCACTTCCAGCCACAGCCATTCGGCGCGGCGCGCGCGCGACCACAGCACCAGCGCGTCCAGCATCACCAGCGCCCAGCCCTGGCGCTGCCACGCGGGCGCGACGGTGATGTTGAGCAGGTGCACTTCCTCAAAGCCGGGCATGGCCACGAAGTAACCCAGCAGCTCGTCGCCGCCCAGCAGGCACATGGCGTTGTGGCCGGCCGCCAGCGTGTCGGCGAAGTTGCCGCGCGTCCACGGGTGGCTGTAGACCGATTGCTCAATGGCCAGCACGGCGTCCAGCCGCTCGGGCGTCATCGGCTCGAAGCGCGCCTCCAGCGCCGGCGCGAGCGGCGGCCAGGCGGGCGGGTTGGCGGAAGTGAGGACGGCGCTCATGACGATCAATCAGACCGCGTCAGCGCGGCAGCCCGGCGGCGCTGCGTTCAGCGGTGGTTTGCGCCACTTTATCGCGGATGTAGAGCGGCAGCGCCTGCTCGGCCGGCACCGCGTGGCCGGCGGCCAGCAGGGCGGGCGCCAGGTCGAGCAGCGCGGCGGCCGTCGGCAGCACGTCGGCACGCGGCAGCGCGCCCACGGCGGCGGGCAGGCGGGCATCGTACACCGCCGCGGCGTTGCCGGCCAGCAGCGTGCCGGCGGGCGGCGCGGCCAGGGCCTCGGGCGGCAGCACGGCGGCATCGCCCAGCGCCTGCCAGCCGGCGGCGGGCGAAAAGGCGTATTCGGCCGCATAGACCTCGCCCATGCGCGCGTCCAGCAGCGCCAGCACGCGGCGCGCGGCGTGCGGCGCCGGCTGCGACTGGCGCGCCGCCTCGGCCACGGCCAGCAGCGTGTCGACCGGCAGCACGGGCACGCCCGCGCCCCAGGCCAGCCCCTGCGCCACCGAGCACGCCGTGCGCAGCCCCGTGAACGAGCCCGGCCCGCGCCCGAACAGGATGGCGTGTAGATCGACCAGCCCCAGCCCGGCCTGCGCCAGCAGCGCCTGCACCGTGGGGATCAGCGTGGCCGACGACTGCGCGCCGCCCGCGCCGGTGTGCGCAAAGCGCTGGCCGTCGGCGCCGCGCTGCACGGCGACCGACATCTGATCGGTGCTGGTGTCGAACGCCAGCAGGTTGTGTTGCTCCGCGGTCATGATTGTTTCAGCGCGCTGGCGCTTGCCTGATCTGCGTCGGCAGCTATGGTTTTAATAGTATTCTGGCGCGCCGCCCGCACCCCGAACAGGATGCCCGCCGTGACCAGCGCCAGGCCGGCCAGAAGGTTCCAGCCCAGCGGCTCGGCCAGCAGCATCACCGCGCCCAGCGCCGACAGGCCCGGCACCAGCGCCGTGATCATGGTCGATTTGACCGGCCCGAAGGCCCGCACCATCTGCACAAAGGTGATGCCCGAGATGACCACCGAGCCCACGCCCTGAAACAGCGCGTGGAACAGCAGCTCGCCCCACGGCGCGCTGCCCAGCCGCGTCGGCAGCAGACCGGTGGCCGTCAGCAGCCCGAACAGCGGCAGGTAGGTGAAGCAGGCGAACACCGTGATGGCGATGGTGGCGCGCACCGCATCCAGCGCGAAGCGGCGCGCCAGCACGCTGTAGACCGACCAGCAGAACGCCGCGCTCATGAAGATCAGGTCGCCCTTCCACACCTCGCCGCCGCCAAAGGCCGACAGCAGCCCTTCGCCGCCCACCAGCACGTCGCCCGCCACGATGCACGCCAGCCCCAGCGCGCGCGCCGGCGTGATGCGGTCGCCCAGCAGCAGCGCGGCCAGCAGCGCCGTCCACAGCGGCAGGCTGCCCGGCATCAGCACCGACGCGTGCGCCGCCGGCGCGTAGAAGAACCCCGCGTAGCAGAGGATGGCGTAGATCAGCCCCCCAAACAGCCCGCACAGCACCGTGGGCCGCAGCGGCAGCGGCGAAAAGCCCCACAGCGACGACGTGGCGCCCGCGCGCCGCGCCAGCCACCAGCCCCAGGGCACCAGCACCACGCTGGCGCCGACCACGCGCAGCAGCGCGATGTCGAACGGCAGCAGCGTACGCGCCGCCGCGGCGCGGCCGATGACGATAAAGCCGGTCCAGATGGCCACCGTGACGACGGCCGCCGCGATGCCGACCGTACGGGGGGAATGGCGCATGCGCTCGATTATCCGCGTGGCCCGCGTTTCCTGCGGGCGTGGGGGCGATGCGGCGCCGCCCGTGCAGTCCCTCTAGACTTCGCGGGTGATGCCCCGTTTTTCGACGCTTTTTTCGACCCTGGCCGCCGCGCTGCTGGCCGCCCCCGTGTTCGCCCAGTCGCCGCTGCCGGCCGACATTGCCCAGGCGCTGGCGCGCGCCGGCGTGCCGGCATCCTCCGTGTCGATGGTGGTGGCGCCGCTGCCGCCCCCGCCGGGCACCGTGACGCGCGCGCCCGAGCCGGTCAACCCCGGCGGCGAGCGCAACCCCGCGCCGGCCGCTGGCAGCGGCGCGCTGCCAGCGCCGCGCCTGTCGTGGCAGCCGGACGTGGCGATGAACCCGGCCTCGGTGATGAAGCTGGTGACCACCTACGCCGGCATCGACCTGCTGGGCCCCGGCCACCTGTGGCGCACGCGCGTGTACACGCAGGGCGCCATCAGCCAGGGCACGCTGCACGGCAACCTGATGATCCAGGGCGGGGGCGACCCCAAGCTGGTGCTGGAACGCCTGCAGGACCTGCTGCGCGCCATCCAGGACAAGGGCGTGCGCCAGATCGACGGCGACATCGTGCTGGACAACACCATCTTCCGCCTGCCCGCGCACGACGCCGCCGCCTTCGACGACGACCCGCTGCGGCCCTACAACGCGGGGCCGGACGGGCTGCTGATCAACTTCAAGGCGCTGATCTTCAAGTTCGTGCCCGACCCGGCCAGCCGCCGCGTGCGCGTCGAAAGCGAGCCGCCCATCGCGCGCGTCGCCATTCCGGCCGACGTGCCGGGCGCGGGCGGCGCCTGCGGCAACTGGCGCGGCCGGCTGGCGGCCGACTTCAGCAACCCGGACGCGGTCGTCTTTGCCGGCAGCTACCCGCTGGCGTGTGGCGAACAGACCTGGGGCATTGCCTACCCCGCGCCGGCCAGCTACGCGCCGCGCGTGGTCGACGCCATGTGGCGCGCCGCCGGCGGCCAGCTGACGGGCCAGGTGCGCTGGGCCGACAAGCCGGTCACCGGCCAGCCGCTGGTGACAGGCATTTCGCTGCCGCTGGTGGACGTGATCGCCGACATCAACAAGTTCTCGAACAACGTGATGGCACAGCAGCTGTTCCTGACGCTGTCGGCGCGCGACGGCCGGGCCAGTTTTGCCGAGTCGCAGAACCTGATCCGCCGCTGGTGGCGCGACCGCTTCGGCCTGCGCACCACGCCGGTGGTCGAAAACGGCTCGGGCCTGTCGCGCCACGAACGCGCCACCGCCGCCTCGTTGGCGGCGCTGCTGCAGCAGGCGGCCGGCCACCCGCACGGCGCGGCGTTCGAGCAGTCGCTGTCGATTGCCGGCGTGGACGGCACGGTGCGCCGCATGGCCGCGCGCAACCCCGGCTCGCAGGCCATCGGCAACGCGCGCCTGAAGACCGGCACGCTGCGCGACGTGGCGGCCGTGGCCGGCTACGCCTACGGCCTGTCGGGCCGCAACTACGCGGTGGTCGGCATCATCAACCACCCCAACGCCGGCGCGGCGCGGCCAGCGCTGGACAAGCTGGTGGAGTGGGCGGTGCGGGACGCGCCATGACGCCCCGAAAATTCAGCAAAATCTGCCGCTTGCGCTGACTGGACAAGGGCAGACAGCTATTTTTTTAATAGCTGATGCCGGTGCTCGCGGCCCCGCTCGCGCCGCCGTGCTAGAAAGGGCCTTTGCGCCATCCAACGGAGCCATCGCCCATGAACCCACCCACTCTCACCCGCCGCCAGGCGATCCTTGCCGCCGCCGCCTCGTCGCTGCCGCTGGGCGGCTGGGCACAGTCCGCCTGGCCCGACAAGCCGATCAAGCTGATCGTGCCCTTTCCGCCCGGCGGGCCGACCGACACCGCCTCGCGCATCACGGCGCAGGCGCTGGGCGACCGGCTCAAGCAATCGGTGGTGGTCGAAAACCGCGCCGGCGCGTCGGGCAGCATCGGCCAGCTCGCCTTCAAGGGCATGCCGCCCGACGGCCACGCGCTCAACATGCTGGGCAGCCCGGCCATGCTGGCGCCGCACCTGTACAAGAGCGCGGCCTACCACCCGGCCAACGACTTCGCGCCGGTGGCCATGGTGTACGACCTGCCGATCATCATCGTCGTCAACCCCACCGTGCACCCCAAGATCACCGACTGGCAAAGCCTGCTGGCCGAGGCGCGGGCGCAGGGCGGCAAGCTGAACTACACCACGTCCGGACCGGGCAGCGTGGGCCACCTGACGATGGAAATGCTGAAGAAGCAGGTCGGCTTCGAGATGCAGCACGTGGCCTACAAAGGCTCGGCCCCGGCCATGAACGACCTGCTGGGCGGCCAAGTCGGGGTGATGTTCTCGGACCTGATCGCCGCGCTGGCGCACCTCAAGACCGGGCGGCTGCGTGCCATTGCGCTGGGCGCGCCGCGCCGCATCGACGGCCTGCCGGAGATCCGCACCATCGCCGACCAGGGCGTGCCCGGCTTCAGCGCCGAGCCGTTCGGCGCGCTGCTGGCGCCCAAAGGCACGCCGGCGCCCATCGTCGAGCGCCTGAACGCCGAGATGAAGGCCATCCTGGCCGAGCCCGACGTGCAGGATCGCCTGATCAAGGCCGGCTGCTACCCGCGCTACATGACCGTGGCCGACACCGCCGCGCGCATCCGCACCGACTTCGACCGCTTCGGCAAGGTGGTGCGGGACAACCGCATCACGGCGGATTGAGGGATCAGGCCACAGACGCCGCAATCCGCGCCGCTATGGCCTCGCCCATGGCCGTGGTCGAGGCGCTTCCGCCCAGATCCGGCGTGCGCGGGCCGTGCGCCAGCACGTGTTCGATGGCGTTCAGCATGGCGTCGTGCGCCTCGGTTTCGCCCAGGAACTGCAGCATCATGGCCGCCGACCAGATCATGGCGACCGGGTTGGCGATGTTCTTGCCGTAGATGTCGGGCGCCGAGCCGTGCACCGGCTCGAACAGGCTGGGAAACTTGCGCTCCGGGTTCAGGTTGGCCGAGGGCGCGAGGCCGATGGTGCCGGTGCAGGCGGGCCCCAGGTCGCTCAGGATATCGCCGAACAGGTTGCTGGCCACCACCACGTCAAAGCGCTGCGGCTGCAGCACGAAGCGGGCGGTGAGAATGTCGATGTGGTGCTTTTCCACGGCGACTTGCGGATAGCGCGCGTGCATGGCATCGGCGCGGCCGTCCCACCAGGGCATGCTGATGGCGATGCCGTTGCTCTTGGTGGCCACGTCGAGCTTTTTGCGCGGGCGCGCGGCGGCCTGCTCGAAGGCGAACCTGAGCACACGGTCGGCGCCGAAGCGGCTCATCACCGTCTCTTGCACGACGATTTCGCGCTCGGTGCCGGCGTACATCACGCCGCCCAGGTTGGTGTATTCGCCCTCGGTGTTCTCGCGCACCACCAGAAAGTCGATGTCGCCCGGCTTGCGCCCGGCCAGCGGGCAGGGCACGCCCTCAAACAGGCGCACCGGGCGCAGGTTGATGTACTGGTCGAACTCGCGGCGGAACTTGAGCAGGCTGCCCCACAGCGAGACGTGGTCGGGCACCGTGGCCGGCCAGCCGACGGCACCGAACAGGATGGCGTCCTGCTTTTCAAGCTGCGCCTTCCAGTCGTCGGGCATCATCTGGCCGGTCTGCGCGTAATGGTCGCAGCTGGCCCAGGCGATGGGCGTGGCCTGCAGCGCAAAGCCGAAGCGGCGCTGCGCGGCGTCCAGCGCGCGCAGCGCCTCGGGCATGACTTCCTTGCCGATGCCGTCGCCCGGGATGACGGCGATGCGGTGCGTGCGGGGGGCGGGGGTATTCATGGCGTTCTCCTCGGAGCGGCAAGCATAGCGCGGCGTGGGTAATCCCCTAGTTCCCGTGCGCATCAGGCTGCCTACGATGGCGTGTTCATTTCCCGAGGAGCCATCCGTGCACATCAAGACCCACCTCAACTGGAAGCTGTCCGCCCTGGCGCTGGCGGCGGCGCTGACCGCCTGCGGCGGCGACGACAGCAACCCGCTGGGCCTGAACGCCGTCAAGGTCGTGGGCGATTCGCTCAACGACAGCGGCACCTTCGCCGGCCTGCCCGGTGGCCCGCGCATCGCCAGCGTGCAGGGCTCGGCCGACGAGCCGAACGTGCTGTGGGTCGAGCGCGTGGCCAAGGCCTACGATGTGAACCCGCTGTGCGCGGTGTACAAGTTCAGCGGCACCGACTTTCCGCGCAACAGCGTGGCCGGCTGCACCAACTACGCCGTCGCCGGCGCGCGCATCAACAACCCCGCCAGCGCGGGTGGCGCGAAGTCGCCGTATTCCATTGGCCGCCAGTTGCAGGACGCCGCGGACAAGGGCTGGGGCGCCAAGGATCTGCTGTTGGTGGACGGCGGCGGCAACGACGCGGCCGACCTGGTGACCGCGTACCTGGGCGCCGCCGTCGACAAGGGCGCGGCCTACAGCGCGCTGCTGGCCACGCTGGTGCCCGCGGCCACCCTGCAAACCGTGCTGGCCGGCCCGAACGGCGCCGCCACCGCTGGCGGCGTCTACATGCAGGCGCTGGCCGACAACCTGACTGGCACGGTCAAGACGCTGGTGCTGGACAAGGGCGCCAAATACGTGCTGGTGTCCAACATTCCGCCCGTCACCTACACGCCGCGCTTTCAGAACGTGCTGGACCAGATTGCCGCCGCTTCGGGAGGTGGCACGGCGGGCGCCACGGCGCGCGCGCAGGCCGAAGGGCTGTTCAAGGCCTGGGTCGACGCCTTCAACCAGCGCCTGGCCGCCAACTTCGCGGGCGAATCGCGCGTCAAGGTGTTTGACCTGGCGGCGCAGTTCACCGACCAGATGGCCAACCCCGCCAAGTACGGCCTGACCAACGTCACGCTGCCCGTGTGCGGCGCCGGGTGGGTAACGGTGGTGCCAACCCGCAGCCTGGCCGACTGCACGGCCAGCGCGCTGGCGGCCACCACGCCGCCGCCCGGCGCGCCAGCGGGCACCGGCTGGTGGCAACGCTATCTGTTTTCGGACGGCTTTCACCCCACGCCTTATGGCCACCAGTTGTTCGGCGACGGCGTGATCAAGCTGCTGGAAAGCAACGGCTGGCTGTGAGGCCCGGCGCCGCCCGCGCACGAAAAAGCCGGCCCGCGGGCCGGCTTTTTCGTGGGGCATCGACCCGCCGATTACCAGCGTGTCTTGAAGCGGTAGTACGCGTTTTCGGCGTAGGTGTCGGCGCCGAAGTGGTGGTGCGCGCGCGGCGTGTAATGCAGGCTGTCGGCAAACAGATAGGTGTTGTAGTCGGCCACCGCCACCGTGGACGCGGTGCAGGTGGACGCGTCGGGCGTGGTGCAGACCGGGTCCTTGCCGTTGTTGAACTGGTAGTTCTGCGGCTTGCCGTACATCAGCGAGAAGAAGAACGCCGAGTCGAGGTACAGCACGTTCTGGCCCAGATCGACGATGTTGGTCAGCACGGCCGAATTGAAGGCGACCGACAGGTTGTTGATGGCAGCGGTGTCGCTGGACAGCGACCGGCCCCAGGGCGTGTCGCCCAGCAGCGGCACGCCGGCCACCGCCACGTGCTGGCCGCCAGCGGCGACCACGCGGCGCACCTGCTCGGCCAGCGCCTTGCCGGCGTCCTTGGCGGCCTGGGTGGTGGCGTCTGAAATGCCGGTGGCGGCAACGGCGGCCACGATGTCGTGCATGCCGCCGTTGATGACGACGACGTCGTCGGTGGCGTTGAGCGTGGTGCGCGCCAGCACGGTGTCGATCTGCGACTGCACGCTGGGCGCGCCGGCCGGGTCGGCCGCCGTCACGCGGGCGTGACCCTGGGCGTAGCCCCAGCCGCCGCCCTTGGCCGGGGCGATGGTCTGGCTGTAGTGCGCGGCCAGGTCCTGCACCCAATTGGTGGAGCCGTCGTTCACGGTGTAGAGCGAGCCGCCCTGGCCCACGTCCATGAAGCTGTCACCCACGGTGATGAAGCGCTTGGGCTGCAGGTTCGACACGACCGAGCCAGAGCCGCAGGCGGCCAGCAGCGCCAGCGCGCCGGCGCAGGCCAGGCCGCGGGCAGTGCGGCGAAACCAGGATGCGTGCATGAAAAACTTCTCCTAAAGCAGGGCCACATAGTTTAACGACGCGCCGCGGGCTGCGCCCGGAGCGAGGGCCTGTTAACGCTATTTCCAGCCATGCGTTGCGAGTCAAAAAGGCCACTCGCCAAGGCGCCAGCCGCCGCCAAGGTGCGTACCTTGGCAAGGATGGCAACGCCGGCGATGGCCTTTTTGATCGCAACCCGCAGGGAACATGCTTGAAAAACCGCCGCTCGTCGTTGCGCTCCTAGCGCAGACGCCCGGTCTGGGCGTCGTGGCGCGCCTGGATTGGCGCCTTTTTCAAGCATGTTCGCAGGGCTGGAAATGGCGTTAACAGGCCCTAGGAGTCTGCGCGGCAGAAGAAGCGTCGGCTGCAACGCGCGAGAAAATGGTCCATCGCGGCGTTACCTCCGGCGCCCATAGCCCGGCTATGGGCTTGTCGGTACACCGAAGCTGTCCTCGTTTTTCGCGCGTTTCGCTTCGACGCCTTCTACCGCGCAGACTCCTAGCCCGCGGCGGCGGCGCGTTGCAGGCGGTCGCGCACGCCGTCCCAGGCGGCGTCGGGCGGCGGCGCTTCAACCCAGATCAGCCGCACGCCGGCGGCGTCGAAGTCGCGCAGCACGGCAAACAGCTGACGCGCGGCTTCGCCCGCGTCGTCCGGCATGCGGCGCAGCAGCAGCGCGCGCGCGGCCGGGCGCAACGGCGCGCGCGACCAGACGGCGATGTGCCGCGCGTCGGCGCCCAGCACGTCGAGCGCGCTGCGCAGCTCGCGCGCGTCCATCAGGCGCACGCGGGCCGACGGTGCGTAATGCGCCAAAAGCGTGCCCGGCGCTTGCGGATCGGGCGCCGACAACTCTTCTTTTGATAGTAAGCGTTGACCCGTGACGCGCTCGATGTCGGCGCGCGCGAGCTGCCCCGGCCGCAGCAGCACCGGCGCGCCGCGCGTGCAGTCGATGATGGTCGATTCGATGCCGACGTCGCACGGCCCGCCGTCCAGCACCGGCAGGGCGTCGCCGAATTCCTGCGCCACGTGCTGCGCCGTCGTCGGGCTGACGCGGCCAAAGCGGTTGGCGCTGGGCGCCGCCAGGCCGCGCACGCCGCGCGCCGTGCAGGCCGCCAGCAGCGCCTGCGCCACCGGGTGCGACGGACAGCGCAGCCCCACCGTGGCGTGCCCGCCGGCAGCGGCTTCGGCCACGCCGGCGCGGCGCGGCAGGATCAGCGTCAGCGGCCCGGGCCAGAAGGCATCGATCAGCGCCTGCGCGAAGCCCGGCACCTCGGCGGCGAAATCGTCCACCTGCGCCGCGCTGGCGACGTGCACGATCAGCGGATGGTCCGCCGGCCGCCCCTTGGCGGCAAAGATGCCGCGCACCGCCGCCTCGTTGCCCGCGTCGGCCGCCAGGCCGTACACAGTCTCGGTCGGCAGGCCGACCAGCTCGCCGCGCGCCAGCGCGTCGGCGGCGGTGGAAATGGCGGCGGGGTCGTGGCCGTCGAGGATCATGGCGGGATCAGCGCAACCGCTTCACAAGCGCCACGATGTCTGCATCGCTCAGGCGCTCGGCCGCAGCCACGCGCGGCAGAGATTGCAGCAGGGCGCGCAAGCGTCGGCCTGCCCGCTGACGCGCGCGTGCCTGCGCGTCCAAACCGAAGCGCGGTGGAGTCGGCGCTCCTGGGTAATCCAGGCGCCCATCGGCTGGCGTCAAAACGCCTCCATCCCCAGCAGCGCCGCGGCGCGCGTGGCGCGGTCGCGCACGCGGGCGGCGTCGGGGCCGGTGAAGGTCAGGTGGCCCATCTTGCGGCCGCGCCGGGCCTCGGTCTTGCCGTACAGGTGCAGGTGGGCGCCGGGCAGCGCCAGCACCTCGGCCCAGGGCAGGGCGCGCGGCGCGCCGGCGAGGTCGAACCACAGGTCGCCCAGCAGGTTGAGCATGATGGCGGCGCTGTGCTGGCGCGGCGGGGGCAGCGGCAGGCCGGCCAGGGTGCGCACCTGCAGGTCGAACTGCGAGCTGTCGCACGCATCGACGGTGTAGTGGCCGCTGTTGTGCGGGCGCGGCGCCATTTCGTTGACGACCAGGCGGCCGTCCTGCAGCACGAAGTATTCGACGCACAGCACACCGACGTAGTGCAGCTCGTTTGCTATGTTTATGGTAGCTTGCTGCGCTTGCGTGGCCAGGGCCGGCGGCACATTTTCTTCATAGACTTCGGTGACCGACAGGATGCCGGCGCGGTGCAGGTTGCGCTGCACCGGCAGGCTGACGACCTGGCCGTCGCGGCCGCGCGCGACGATGACCGAGCATTCGAACGCCAGCGGCAGCATCTGCTCCAGCACGCAGGCGACGCCGCCCATGCGCGCCCAGGCGGCGGCCAGTTCGTCGCGGGTCGTGACGCGCGCTTGGCCCTTGCCGTCGTAGCCCAGGCGCGCGGTTTTCAGGATGCCGGGCAGCAGCGCGGCGTCCACGGCGTCCAGGTCGGCGGCGGTTTCGATCACCGCATGCGGCGCCGGCGCCACGCCGCTGGTGGCGGCGCAGCGCACGAAATGGGCTTTTTCGCGGATGCGGTCCTGCGCAATGGCGACGGCGTCGGCGGCGGGCGACACCGGGCGCGTGGCCGCCAGCACGGCCAGCGCCTCGGCGGGCACGTTCTCGAATTCGGTGGTGATGGCCAGCGCGCGCGCGGCCAGTTCGCGCAGCGCGTCGGGGTCGCGGTAGTCGGCTTCGATGAAGTGGTGGCTGATGCGGCCGGCCGGGCTGGCGCGGTCGGGGTCGAGCACCACCGTCTCGTAGCCCAGCGACTGCGCGGCGTGCACGAACATGCGGCCCAGCTGGCCGCCGCCCAGCACGCCCAGCATGACGGGCCGGCCGTCGATCAGGCTGCCGGGCAAGAGAGGAAGGTGCGTGGACATGGGCGAGAAAATCAAGGTCTGGCAGACCGCCAGCGCTTGCTGCAACAGCGCTGACAGCTATTTATTTGATAGCAAATCTCATTCCGCCACGGGCAGCGCCATGGCGCGGGCGGCGGCGGTCTGATCGGCACGGAAGGTGTCGAGCCGCGCGCGCAGCGCCGCGTCGTTGCTCGCCAGCATGGCCACCGCGAACAGCGCCGCGTTGGCCGCACCGGCCGTGCCGATGGCGAAGGTGGCGACGGGAATGCCCTTGGGCATCTGCACGATGCTGTGCAGCGAATCGACGCCCTGCAGGTGGCGCGACGCGACCGGCACGCCCAGCACCGGCACCACCGTCTTGGCGGCCAGCATGCCCGGCAGGTGGGCCGCGCCGCCGGCGCCGGCGATGATGGCGCGCAGGCCGCGCTGCACCGCGCTTTCGGCATAGGCAAACAAATCGTCCGGCATGCGGTGGGCGGACACCACGCGCGCCTCGTGCGGCACGCCGAACTGCTCAAGGATCTGCACGGCGTGCTGCATGGTGTCCCAGTCGCTGCTGGAACCCATGACCACCCCTACGATGGGACTCGTCATGTGGCTTCTTGCACAATGGCTGTTGGTTATCCCGATTTTGCCCGCATCTGAACACGATGATCGACGTCACCCTGCAAAACTTCGAATCCGAGGTGCTCCAAGCCTCGATGAACGCGCCCGTGCTGCTGGACATCTGGGCCGAATGGTGCGGCCCCTGCAAGCAGCTTGGCCCGGCGCTGGAGCAGCTGGAGGCCGAATACGGCGGCCGCTTCACCCTGGCCAAGCTGGACGCCGACAAGGTGCCGCAGATCGCCGGCCAGCTGTCGCAGATGCTGGGGGTGCGCAGCATTCCGCTGTGTGTGCTGTTCAAGGGCGGCCAGCCGGTCGACGCCTTCGTCGGCGCGCAGCCGGCGGCGCAGATCCGCCAGTTTCTCGACAAGCACGTGCCGAGCGAAGGCGCGCTGGCGGCCGAGGAAGAAGTGAACGAGGCCGAGGCGCTGCTGGAATCCGGCGACACCGAGGCCGCGCTGGCCAAGCTGGCCGACGCGCTGGCACAGGACCCCGGCAACGACGACGCGCGCGCCGACTACGCACGCCTGCTGATCGCCACCGGCGCCACCGAAGAAGCCGCCGCCGTGCTGGAAGAGCCCCTGAAGCGCGAGCCGCTGCCGCTGCGCTTCGAGGCGCTGCGCCGCTGGCTCGACGCGATCCGCTTTGTGCAGCAGCACGAGCGCGGCAACTGGCCGATTCCGCAGTTCGACGACCTGATCGCGCAGAACAAGCGCGACTTCGATACCCGCTACCAGAAGGCGCAGGCGCTGATGGCCGAAGGCCAATGGACGCAGGCCATGGACGAGCTGCTCGAGATCGTCATGCGCGACAAGAAATGGAACGACGAGGCCGCGCGCAAGACCTATGTCGCCATCCTGGAACTGCTGACCCCGCCACCGCAAAAAGCCGGCCCCGGCGCGGCCGGCAAGAGCGCCGGCGGCATCGAGCTGACCGGCAAGGCGGCCGCGGCGGCGGCGCACGATCCGCAGTCCGAGTTGCTGTCCGGTTATCGGCGCAAGTTGTCGATGGCGTTGAACTGAAAACCAGAAACCGGACGCGAAGGGCGCGAAGATTTCGCGAAGGACGCGAAAAATTCAGAAAGAGGCGTCGAACGCCTTGTTCCGGTTTCCCCTCAGGACCACAAAACGCCGTCATTCCCGCGCAAGCGGGAATCCAGCAAAGGAAAAAACCTGAGCACTGGATTTGCCGCCTATGCGGCAATGACGACCTGGTGCGCGACGCGTTCAATAAGCCATGCTTGGCTTTGTATTTTTCGCGTCCTTCGCGTGTCTTTGCGTCCTTCGCGGACGGCTGTTCGATTCAGGCTTTGGTTCAGCGAACGCCCGCCACGCGCTCTGCCAGCGCCAGATACTCGCCCACCGGCACTTCCTCGGCGCGGCGCTGCACGTCGAAGTCGCCTGAAAATCCGCGCGCGTCCAGCCACTTGCCGAGCGAATGCCGCAGCAGCTTGCGGCGCTGGCTGAAGGCCACCTGCACCAGTTCGGACAGCAGGTCGGCATCAAGCGGCGCGAAGTCGGCGCGCGGCACCATGCGCACCACGGCCGAATCGACGCGCGGCGGCGGGTCGAACGCTTCGGGCGGCACGAACAGCACGTTTTCCATCGCGTAGCGCCACTGCAGCATGACCGACAGGCGCCCGTAGTCCGACGTGGACGGCGCGGCCACCATGCGGTCGATGACCTCCTTCTGCAGCATGAAGTGCTGGTCCTGCACGTGCGCGGCGTAGGGCAGCAGGTGGAACAGGATGGGGCTGGAGATGTTGTACGGCAGGTTGCCGCAAACTCTCAATTTAATAGCGTCCAGCGCTTGCTGTACCTGCGCAAAGTCCACTTTCAGTACATCGGATTCGATGACATCGAGTTGCGGGTGCGCGCGCAGGCGCGCCGCCAGGTCGCGGTCCAGCTCGATCACCGTCAGCCGCCCCAGCCGCTCGACCAGCGGCTGCGTCAGCGCCGCCAGGCCCGGCCCGATCTCCACCATCGGCTGGCCGGGGCGCGGATCGATGGCGCGCACGATGGCGTCGATGATCGCCGGGTCGGACAGGAAGTGCTGCCCGAAGCGTTTCCGTGCAACGTGTTTCATCCCGCGCGCATCAAACCTTGAACTGGTCGAATGGCTGCGGCGCAAGCCACGCCAGGGCCGCCGCGGAGCGGGCTTGACCCGGCCGCTGGCGGCGTCCCCCTTGGGGGGAAGGCGCGCAAGCGCCTCAGGGGGGGGCTCATCTCGGCGGGTCGCGGTATTCGACGTACGCGCGGCCGCGCACTTCGCGCGCCCAGGTCTCGAAGGCTTCCTGCGCCTTCTTTTCGCGCAGCATGTTGCGCGCCAGCTGGCGCTGCTCGGCGGCGGTGAGCACCTGTTCGCGCCGGCCGTCGACGCGGATCAGGTGCACGCCGAAGCGCGTCACCACCGGGTCGCTGACTTCGCCGGGGTTGAGGTTGTTCATGGCCTGCTCGAATTCGGGCACGAACTGGCCGGGCGGCACCCAGCCCAGTTCGCCGCCGTCCTGCGCGCTTTCGTCCTGCGACATTTCGCGCGCCAGCTGCTCGAAGCTGGCCTGGCCGGACGCCACGCGCCGCTTGATGTCGGCCGCGCGCTCGCGCGCCACGCGCTCACCCTGCGCCGGGCCGGTGCGCAGCAGGATGTGGCGCACGTGCGTCTGCGGGATCTTCACCTCGGGCAGGTCGTTGTTCTGCTTGCGTTCCAGCACCTTCAGCACGTGAAAGCCGGCGTCGGACTTGACCGGGCCGACCACGTCGCCCATGCGCGCGCGCTGCACGCTGCGCTGGAACAGCTCGGGGTATTGCTCGATCGGGCGCAGGCCCAGCACGCCGCCGTCGCGTCCGCGGTTGTTGGCGTCGGAATATTCGGTGGCCAGCTTGGCGAAGTCTTCGCCGCCACGCGCGCGGCGCGCCGCCTCGTCGGCACGCGCCTGCAGGCGGGTCTGATCGGCGGCGTTGGCGCCTTCGGGCACGGCGACCAGGATCATGGCCAGGTTGAGGTCCACCGCGCCGGCGCGCGCGCCAGTTTGCTCGCGGATAAAGGCGTCCACCTCGGCATCGGTCACGCGCAGCTTGGGCTCGATTTCCTGCTGGCGCAGGCGCGCCAGCAGCACCTGGTTGCGCACGTCGTCGCGAAAATCCTTCAGCGCGATGCCGTCTTGCTGGATGCGGGCGTGCAGTTCCTGCACCGTGGCCAGCTGGTTCTGGCGCGCAATGGACAGCTCGGCCTGGGCCAGCGCCGCGTCGTCCACTTTCAGGCCGATCTCGCGCGCGTACTGCAGCTGCGCACGCTCGGCGATCAGGCGCTCCAGCATGTCGGTGCGCAGATCGACCCCGGCCGGCACCGACATGGCGCGCTCGGCCAGCTGGCGCTGCGCCCGCGCCATGCGGGCACGCACTTCGTTGTTGGTGACGGGCTCGGTGTTGACCACGGCGACGATGTAATCGGCCTCGCGCGGGCCGGCGCTGGCGGCGGAGCGCGCGGGCGGCGTTGCGGGCGCCGGCGCGGCGGCGGGCGTGGCCGCTGGCGCGGCGGCCGGCACGGCTTGACGCGCCGCCTTGGGCGACGCCTTGCGGGCCGGCGGCTTCCTGGCCGCTGGCTTGGCGCGCGGCGCGGCCGCGGCGGCGGTGCCGTCGGTCTGCGCCTGCGCGGGCAGCGCCAGCGCCGCGCACGCCGCGGACAGCACCAGCCAGCGGGCGTGGGCAAGGCGGAAAGGAACGCGGGACATGGGGTTTCTCCTTAACGCACCGCTCGCATCGCGCGGTGCCGGGGCGATGGGGCGGTCTGGCAATTCAGCCATCGGGGGCTGCGGGCCGCGTCGGCGTCGGGCTTATTCATAGTCCGTGAACCGGCTGGGCGGGGTAACGTCGTCGCGCAGATAGCGGTAGCGCGGAATGCTGTTGCGCAGCCGGCTCAGCGGGTCGCTGCCCAGGCGCGACAGGCCGACGAACTCGATCTGGAACAGGATGCGCTTGGTGGACGAGGTGAGCGAGCTGTGCAGCTTCTCGACCACCAGCCGGCCGATCCAGCAGCCGGCATCGTATTCGATGCCCAGCAGCCCTTCGGTCAGCTGCCGGCCGTGCAGGTCGTAATTGAGGCGGCCGACGCTGTACCAGTCGCTGCGGCCGCAGCTGCCGCCGCTGGCGCGCGCGGTGGAACCCAGTTCGCCCCGCCGGCCGGCCCGCTGGCTGAGCGGCCACTGCCAGCCGACGTCGACCGATTCGCTGTTGAGGTCGCGCTGGTGGCGATAGGCCATGCTGACGGTGCGATACGGGCCGGGCGAGTAGCGCGCCTGCACGGTGGTGCGGGTGCTGGTGCGCGTGTCCAGGTTGTACTGCAGCACGGTGTCCAGGCCCCATTGCGGCGTCCAGTTGATCGACGCTCCCAGCATCAGGTCGGACCAGCCGGGCGTGGTGGGCGTGCCACCCGGCATCACCACCTGCTGGCCGCTGAAGCGGTAGCGCTGGGCCACGGCCAGGCGCACGGCTTCGGCGCCGGTTTCGGGGTCGAGCAGGCGCGTGGTCAGGCCGCCGGTGACCAGGTTGTTGTCGACGATGCGGTCGTTGCCGGCAAAGGCGTTTTCGGCCCAGATGGTCGCAAAGTTGAAGTCGTAGGCGCCGGTGTCGTACACGGGCAACCGGCTCTGGTCGCGGTACGGGGTGTAGACGTACATCAGGCGCGGCTCCAGCGTCTGGCGGAAGGCGCGGCCGAAGTAGCGGGCGTCGCGCTCGAACACCAGGCCGCTGTCCAGGCTGAGGGTGGGCAGCATGCGGCTGGCGCTGGTGCTGCCGTCGGCGAGGGGACCGTCGAAGTTGTACTGCGTGGCGTGCAACTGCAGCTTGGGCGTGAAAAAGCCCCACGGCCGGGTGAAGGGCCGCGCCACCTGCGCCTGCACGAAGGCGCGGTCGGCATTGACCTGTTTGGTCAGCAGCGGGTCGGCGCGAAAACGCGTGAAGTCGCCCACCACCGAATAGTCGAAACCGCGGTCGTTCAGGCGGCCCCAGCGCGCCACCAGTTGCGGCAGGCGGTCGTAGGGCGGCAGGATGGGGGCGTTGACGTCCTGCAGCGTCTGCCACTGCAGCGCGCGGGCGGTGAACGAGAAGTCGCCGCGCCCCCACGAGAGCGTGCCGTCGTTGGCCAGCAGGCGCGTGGTCAGCATCACGCCACGGCGGTTGAAGTCGCGCCAGTAGTCGTTGTCGCTGACGCGGTTGAGGTTCAGCCCCACGCCCAGGCCGCCGATGGCGCCGATGCCGGTGTCCAGCGTGCCGTTGTGGCGCACGAAATAGCCCCAGCGGTTGCGCCCGTCGCGCAGGTTGTCGTTGGGCATCCAGTTGGCGTTGACGCGGCCCTGGTAGCCGGCCTCCATGTAGCGGAATTCGCCCTGCACGTTGGCGCCGCGCCGCGACATGATGCCGGGCGTGACGGTGGCGTCGCGGTTGGGCGCGATGTTCCAGTAGTAGGGCACCGACAAGTCCAGCCCGCTCTTGTTGTCCAGCCCCATCGTGGGCGGCAGCCAGCCGGACTTGCGCTGCTCGCCGAGCGGAAAGCTCATGGCCGGCAGCGGCAGGATGGGCACGCCCTTGAACTCCAGCACCGCGCCGTACGCGCGGCCTTCGTCGTCCTCGCGGTCGAGCTCCATGCGGTCGGCGCGCAGCAGCCAGTCGGGCCGCCAGTCGGCGCCATCGCCATAGCGCTCGCAGGTGGTGTAGGTGCCCTGCCACACGCGCGAACGGTCGCGGTCGAGCATGTCGATGCGCTCGGACGCGCCGTGCGCGCCGGTGGCCAGAAAGCGGTAGGTCGGCTGCAGCAGAAAGCCTTCCATGGCGTCCAGTTTCAGCTGGCCCGACGTGGCGGTGTAACGGTCGCCCTCGGCATTGACGCGCACGCCGCCGGTGACGGTGGCGATGTCGGTGGTCTCGTCGTACACCAGCTTGTCGCCGAACGCCACGCGCCCGGGCTGGCGCAGTTCGGCCTGGCCCTCGATCACCGATTCCAGCCCGGTGCGGCCGGTGATGCGTTCGCCATACACCACGGTGGGCGGCTTGGCGTTGTCGGGCACGTCTTCGGCCAGCAGCGGGGTGGCGCGCAGGGTCAGCGGTTCGGTCTGCGCCAGCGCCGGGCCGGCCAGCAACGCCAGCACGGCCCACGCCACGGGCCGCAGCCCGCCGCGAAAGGGCGCCTGACACAGCAAAAGGGAAAGCGGCGAAGCCTGCACTGCGGATCGGTTGGAATGGGCGGCCAGCCCGCGCGACCCGGCTGGCGGCGTGCGGGGCACGCTGGCGCGTCGGGGCGATGGCTCGCTCTAGAATCGATTATCCATGAGCGACGCGACCCCGGCCCCCCTGACACCTTCCGTTTCTGCCGCCAGCGCGCCAGGCCCCGCGCCCACGTGGGTCGACCCCGCCCGCCATGCCGCCTTTGACGCCTGGCTGGCCGGCGTGGCCGGGCCGCAGGCCCTGCGGCCCGACAGCCTGCGCGTGGCCTCGGCCGACGCCAGCTTCCGGCGCTACCTGCGCATCGACACGCAGGACGGCGGCAGCCGCATCATCATGGACGCGCCGCCCGCGCACGAGAACTGCGCCCCCTTCGTCCACGTCGCGGGGCTGATGCAGGCGGCCGGGCTGAACGTGCCGCGGGTGCTGGCGTGGGACGAGCCCAACGGCTTCATGCTGCTGACCGACCTGGGCGCGCAGACCATGATGGCCGCGATCGACCCCGACCGCCCCGAGGCCAACCGCCCGCTGTACGAGCAGGCGGTGGACGCGCTGCTGCGCTGGCAGCAGGCCTCGCGCCCCGGCGTGCTGCCTCCGTACGACGAGGCCGTGCTGCGGCGCGAGCTGGCGCTGTTTCCCGACTGGTACCTGGCGCAGCACCGCGGCGTGGCGGTCGAGGGTGCGCTGCGCGACACGCTGAACCAGACGTTCGACCTGATCGTCGCGCGCAACCTGGCCGCGCCCAGCGTCTACGTGCACCGCGACTTCATGCCGCGCAACCTGATGCTGCCCAATGTGGCGGCGAACAACCCGCCGCCGGGCCGTCCCAAGGCGGGTTCGGCCCCCTCGGGGGGCAGCGCAGACACGTTAGTGCGGAGCGTGGGGGGCTCACCCCTTGGCGTGCTGGACTTCCAGGACGCGCTGTACGGCCCCGCCACCTATGACATCGCCAGCCTGATGCGCGACGCCTTCCTGACGTGGGACGAGGAATTCGTGCTCGACATCACCGTGCGCTACTGGGAACGCGCCCGCAAGCTCGGGCTGATGGACTTCGAGGACTGGCACAGCGACTTCGGCAGCTTCTGGCGCGCCGTCGAATGGATGGGCCTGCAGCGGCACCTGAAGGTGGCCGGCATCTTTGCGCGGCTGACCCTGCGCGACGGCAAGCCCAAGTACCTGGCCGATGCGCCGCGCTTCATCGCCTACATCCGCCACACCGCCAGCCGCTACCGCGAGCTGGCACCGCTGCTCAAGGCCATTGACCAGATTGAGGGCACCGAGGCGGTCAGCGGCTGGGCGTACGGGCGGGTTTGAAGGGGGCGGCCTCACGCCGCGGCCCGCGGTTGATACTTGAGCGAATTTGCGGCCTTGCGCTCTATAGACAAGCGCCTGTAGCTATCTTATATATAGCAAACCACCAGCCAGGCAGCGCTGCCGCTGCGCCGGACAGCGACAAATAGCCTGCGCCCCACGCCGGCGCCGTCCCGCTGATCTACCATCGCCGCCATAGCAACCATGAGGAGCGCGAGGATGGGCCTGTTCGACTGGCAAGAGAAGCCCGTGACGGTGCTGCAGGGCGGCGGCGTGATCGGCCCCGACGAGCGCCTGCCCTGGCCGCAGACGGCGGCCATGGGCGTGCAGCACGTGATCGCGATGTTCGGCGCCACCGTGCTGGCGCCGATCCTGATGGGGTTTGACCCGAACCTGGCGATCTTCATGAGCGGCATCGGCACGCTCATTTTTTATTTCATCACCGGCGGCAAGGTGCCGAGCTACCTGGGCTCGTCGTTCGCCTTCATCGGCGTGGTGATTGCCGCCACGGCGTACGCGGGCAAGGGGCCCAACGCCAACATCGGCGTGGCGCTGGGCGGCATCATCGCCTGCGGGCTGCTGTACACCGTGATCGGCGCCATCGTGCAGGCGGCGGGCACGGGCTGGATCGAGCGGCTGATGCCGCCCGTGGTGACCGGCGCGGTGGTGGCGGTGATCGGGCTCAACCTGGCGGGCATTCCGGTCAAAAACATGGCGGCGGGCAATTTCGACGCCTGGATGCAGCTGGTCACCTTCGTCTGCGTGGCGCTGGTGGCGGTGTTCACGCGCGGCATGGTGCAGCGGCTGCTGATCCTGGTCGGCCTGCTGCTGGCCACGGGGGTCTACCTGGTGCTGACCAACGGCATGGGGCTGGGCAAGCCGATGGATTTTTCGGGCATCGCCAACGCGGCCTGGGTCGGCATGCCCAAGTTCACCGCGCCGGTGTTCGAGGCCAATGCGCTGCTGCTGATCGTGCCGGTGGCGCTGATCCTGGTGGCCGAAAACCTGGGCCACCTGAAGGCGGTGACGGCCATGACCGGCCGCAACCTGGACCCGTACATCGGCCGCGCCTTCATTGGCGACGGCATCGCCACCATGGTGAGTGGCAGCGCCGGCGGCACCGGCGTGACGACGTATGCCGAGAACATCGGCGTGATGGCGGCCACGCGCATCTATTCGACCGCGGTGTTCGTGGTGGCGGCGCTGATCGCGCTGCTGCTGGGCTTCAGCCCCAAGTTCGGCGCGCTGATCCAGGCCATTCCGCTGCCGGTGATGGGCGGCGTGAGCATCGTGGTGTTTGGGCTCATCGCCGTAGCGGGCGCCAAGATCTGGGTCGACAACAAGGTGGACTTTTCCGACCCGGCCAACCTGCTGACGGCGGCCATCACGCTGGTGCTGGGCACGGGCGACTTCACACTGAAGTTCGGCAGCTTCGCGCTGGGCGGCATCGGCACGGCGACGTTTGGCGCGGTTCTCCTACACGCGCTGCTGCGGCGGCGTTCGTAAGATGCCTGTTTTTGACTAACGAACATCGGAGATAGCTTGATGATGACCAGCCCCCGCTTCCTTCGACTTGCCGTCGCACTGGCCGCTCTGGGCGCCGTGGGCGCTTGCACCACCACGCGCAGCGACAGCGCCACGCCCGTCGCCCGCGCGCAGGCCGAGTTGCGCGCCACCACCACCGCGCAACCGGTGCCCGGCCGTCCGGTGCAGGGGCTGATCCAGTTCGCGCAAATGCCCGATGGCGCGGTGCGCGTCAGCGGCACGGTGAACAACCTGGCGCCCAACGCGCAGGTCGGCTTTCACATCCATGAAAACGGCGTCTGCAGCGGCGACGGCAGCGCCGCGGGCGGCCACTTCAACCCCGGCGGCCGCGAGCACGCCACACCCGGCCAGGGCCACGCGGGCGACCTGCCCATGCTGCAGGCCAACGCCACCGGAACCGCCACCGTGCAATACGTCAGCCACGACATCCGCCTGACCGGCCCGCAAAGCATCGTCAACCGCGGCCTGATCGTGCACGCCGCCGCCGACGACTACCGCACCCAGCCCACCGGCAACGCTGGCGCCCGCGTGGCCTGCGCGGTGATCGAGCCGGGGCACTGAGTGTGAAGGGGGCGCGCGCTCACGGCAGCGCGCGTGAATGCGGTCGCCGGCGGCGCGCACCGGTGCCCCACATGAACGCCAAAGCGGCACCGTAACTGGCACGCGTGGCCTTGGCGGCGGCTGGCGCCTTGGCGAGTGGCCGTTTTGAACCGCAACGCATGGCCAAACATCGCCATGGCGTTGACAGGCCCTAGTCTTCCGCCCGCTTCAGCCGCTCGCTCTTCCAATACACGTCGTCGCCCACGCTGCCATCGGGCCGATGGCGGTTCAGCACGCGCGACAGCACGAACATCAGGTCCGACAAGCGGTTGAGGTAGCGGCGCGGGGCGTCACGCACGGCTTCTTGCTGGCCCAATGCAACGACGGCGCGTTCGGCGCGGCGGGCGACGGTGCGGCAGATGTGGGCCTGCGCGGCGGCGCGGGTGCCGGCGGGCAAGATGAATTCCTGCAGCCGCGGCAGCGTGGCGTTGTAGCGCTCCAGCGCGTCGTCCAGCTGCGCCAGCGCGTCGTCCTTCAGCAGCTCAAAGCCGGGGATGGACAGCTCGCCGCCCAGGTTGAACAGCTGGTGCTGAATGTCGATGAGCAGCTCGCGCACGTCGGCCGGCATGTCGTCGCACAGCAGCAGGCCGATGTGGCTGTTGAGTTCGTCCACGTCGCCCATGGCCTGCGGGCGGGCGCTGGCCTTGGACACGCGCGTGTTGTCGCCCAGGCCGGTGGTGCCGTCGTCGCCGGTGCGGGTGGCGATTTGCGTCAGACGTTTTCCCATGGCTCAGTCACTCATTTTTTGATAGCTGTCTGTGCTTGACTGGCAAGCGCTCGAAGCCCGAGAAGGTATGAATCGACGCCCAGGCCGCAGATTTGCCCGCGCGCGATGGGCGCGATGTGCGAGACGTGCCGAAACGGCTCGCGCGCGTGGATGTTGCTCATGTGCACTTCGACGATGGGGCATTTCAGGATGGCCAGCGCGTCGCGGATGGCGATGCTGGTGTGCGTCCACGCGCCGGCGTTGATGACCACGCCATCGACCGCGTCGCGGTGCGCCTGGTGGATGCGCTCGCACATGGCGCCTTCGTGGTTGGTTTGAAAGCAGTCCACCGCCGCGCCCAACTCGCCCGCCAGCTGCCGCAGCGCCGCGTCGATGTCGGCCAGCGTGGCGGTGCCGTACTGGCCAGGGTCGCGCTGGCCGAACATGTTGAGGTTGACGCCGTGCAGGACGAGGAATTTCATGGCGCCATTACATCAGACCAAGGGCACCGTCAGCCGGTGCAGCGCGTCGCGCGTGTCGGGCCGCACGCCGCGCCACCATGCGAAGGCTTCGGCGGCCTGCTCGACCAGCATGCCCACGCCGTCGGCCAGGTGCGCGGCACCGGCCGCCCGCGCCAGTTGCAAAAAAGGCGTCAAGCCCTTGCCGTAGACCATGTCGTAGGCCAGCGCGCCGGGCGCGAAGGCGGCGGCGGGCACGTCGGGCGCGTCGCCGCCCAGGCTGGCCGAGGTGGCGTTGATGACCACGTCGAACGGCGCTTCGCCCGCCAGCCCGTCCAGCCCCGCGCCCGCCAGCGGCACGCCGCCCAGGTGCGGCGCCAGTTCGTGCGCCAGATCGGCGGCCTTGGCGGCGGTGCGGTTGGCAATGACCAGGCGCGCCGCGCCCGCGCGGGCAACGGGCAGCAGCGCGCCGCGCGTGGCGCCGCCGGCGCCGAGCAGCAGCACGCGCCGGCCCGCCAGCGGCAGGCCCAGGTTGTGTTCAATGTCGCGCACCAGGCCGATGCCGTCGAAGTTTTGCGCCTCGATACGGTCGCCGTCAAAACGCAGCGCATTGGCGGCGCCGGCCAGGCGCGCGTCGTCGCTGGCCTGGGTGGCGGCGGCCAGCGCCTGCAGCTTGAACGGCAGCGTCACGTTCAGCCCCCGGCCGCCGGCGGCGCGAAAGGCCGCCAGCGCGCGGGCAAAGCCGCCTTCGTCGGCGCCGCCGTCGATGGCTTCATACGTCATGTCCTGCCCCGTCTGCGCCGCGAACAGGCCGTGGATCAGCGGCGACTTGCTGTGGGCGATGGGGTGGCCAATGACGGCGTAGCGGTCGGGCATGGGGCGCGGCGGTGGGTTGAACGGCTGTGACTGTAGCGCAGCGGGAACGGAAAGATTTTCGGCATCAAATATGCCCGCAACGCTTGATGCACAAGCGCATAAAGCTATAAAAATAGTAGATCAAGTCATGGCGCCGCACGCTGCGCGCGAAGCCCGATCACTTTAAACTGCGCTCGATCAACAGGGCCGCGGTCGCGGCCGCAGGAGAGACATTGGCATGAACGCCCCCACCCCACTCGCCCACGTCACGCCCGAAATCAAGCCGCGCCCGGCGCCGCCAGCGCTGATCGAGGCGTTGAAGCAGCGCTTTGGTGCCCAGTTTTCCGAAGCCATGGCGGTGCGCGAGCAGCACGGGCGCGACGAATCCGCCTTCACCACCGTGCCGCCGCCGGCGGGCGTGGTGTTTGCCGAAAGCACGGCCGACGCCCAGGACGCCGTCAAGCTGTGCGCGCAGCACCAGGTGCCGGTGATTCCCTACGGCGTCGGTTCGTCGCTGGAAGGCCATCTGCTGGCCGTGCAAGGCGGCATCAGCCTGGACGTCAGCCGCATGAACCAGGTGCTGGCCGTGAACGCCGAGGACTTGACGGTGACGGTGCAGCCGGGCGTCACGCGCAAGCAGCTCAACGACGAAATCAAGAACACCGGCCTGTTCTTCCCCATCGACCCGGGTGCCGACGCCAGCATCGGCGGCATGGCGGCCACGCGCGCCAGCGGCACCAACGCCGTGCGCTACGGCACCATGCGCGAGAACGTGCTGGCGCTGGAAGTGGTGACGGCGCAGGGCGAAGCCATCCGCACCGGCACGCGCGCCAAGAAAAGCAGCGCCGGCTACGACCTGACGCGTCTTTTTGTCGGCAGCGAGGGCACGCTGGGCGTCATCACCGAGGTCACGCTGCGCATCTACCCGCTGCCCGAGGCGGTGTCGGCGGCGATCTGCAGCTTTCCGAGCATCGCCGACGCGGTAAACACGGTGATTCAGACCATCCAGCTGGGCGTGCCGATCGCGCGGGTGGAGCTGATCGACGCCGGCACCGTGGTCATGCTCAACCGCTACGCCAAGCTGGACTTGCACGTGGGCCACATGCTGCTGATGGAGTTTCACGGCTCGCCCGCGGGCGTGCGCGAGCAGGCCGAAACCGTGCAGCACATCGCCCGCGATCACCACGGCGCCGACTTTCAGTGGGCCGACACGCCCGAAGAGCGCACGCGCCTGTGGACGGCGCGGCACAACGCCTACTTCGCGGCGGTGCAGAGCAGGCCCGGCTGCCGCGCCATCAGCACCGACACCTGCGTGCCAATCAGCCGGCTGGCCGACTGCCTGCTGGATTCGGTGGCCGAAGCCGACGCCAGCGGCATACCGTACTTTCTGGTCGGCCACGTGGGCGACGGCAACTTCCACTTCGGCTACCTGATCGACCCCGACAGCGCCGACGAGCGGGCCACGGCCGAGGCGCTGAACCACCAACTGGTGGCGCGCGCCATCGCCATGCAGGGCACCTGCACCGGCGAGCACGGCGTGGGCCTGCACAAGATGGGTTTTCTGGTCGACGAAGCCGGCGCCGGCGCGGTGGCGATGATGCGCACCATCAAGCTGGCGCTGGACCCGGACAACATCATGAATCCGGGGAAGGTGTTTGCGGTGTGACGCTTGGCGCGATGAGCGCTGGGGTGCGCGCGCGTTGAAAACCGAACTCGACGCGAAGGACGCAAAGGGTTCGCGAAGGACGCAAAAAACAGCCCCAAGAATTTTTTTTGTTTTTCTTCTGCGTCCTCTGCGAAATCTCTGCGTCCTCTGCGTCCTCTGCGTCCTCTGCATCCTCTGCGTCCGGCTGTTTGATCTGTTTTGGCGCATTACGCCAGCGCGTTAATCAATCCTTTTGGCTCCACGCCCGCGCCAATAAAGCGCCTCACGCTATTTTTAGCATAGCAACTCAACCCCATCGAGCGGCCGCGGAGCAGGCCAGTCGCGGAACGCCGCGGAAGGGCTTGGCCCGCCCGCTGGCGTTGTCCCCCTTCCCGCGCGCAGCGCGGCAAAGAAGGGGGAAGCGCCGTCAGGCGCTCAGGGGGATGTTCCCTACTTCCCCAGCGCCTCGCGCGTGACCGAATCCATGCGCCCGGTGGGCCGCAGGCCGCGGTCTTTCTGGAAAGCTGCCAGCGCGGACTGGGTGCGCGCGCCGCCCACGCCATCGACCGCGCCGGGGTCGTAGCCCAGATCTTGCAGACGCTGCTGCACGTCGCGCATGGTGCGCACCTGCATGGGAGGCAGCGGCGCCCTCGGCGCTGCGGGCGGCGGTGCCGCAACAGGCTGGCTGGGGGCCGGCAGCACGATGGCCGCAGGCTGCGCCGGCGCGGCAGGGCGGGCCGGTTCGGGGGTCGAGCAGGCAGCCAGCCAAGCGGCGGCCAGCAAGGGGGCGGCGTGTTGAAACTTCATACGATCCTCAGGTGGAGCGGGCGCGGCGCCGTGCGCAGGGCGGCACGGCCGCATGCTGCGGCAGGATACAACGGATGCGAAAACAGGGCGCGCGCGGGCCTGCGAACGGGCCACAGCCGCCTTGCGCGCGGCGCGACCGGCGCGCGGCAGCCCGCGCGTCCGGTCAGCCACCGTTCAACGGCGCTGGCGCGTGTTGGACCGGGGCGCGTTCTGGGGAGTGTAGGTCTGCGACGGCGCGGCGCCGCCGTCCACGCCCAGCCGGCCGCCGCCACCCAGGCCTTGGCCCTGCACGCTCTGGGCGCGGTAGTTGCGCACGGCGCGCACCATCTGGTTGTAGGCGTCCATGAAGGCGGCGGTGATGACCTTGCCCTGCGGCGTGTTCTGGTAGCCGCCCAGGCCACCGCCGGCCACGCCGCCGAACAGCGCGCCCATGCCGCCGAAGTCGGTCTTGGAGGCGCTGCCTTCCGACGCCGCGACCTGCACGCCCGAGCGGTTGTCGACCAGCGTCAGCATGGTGGACGCCTCGCGCGTCTTGGTGCCGGCTGCCACGGCGCCCAGCAGGCCGCCGCCACGGCCACCGATCAGGCCGCCCAGCGCGCCACCGATGCCGCCGGTGTTGCCTTCGCTGAAGATGATCTCGGGCGACATCCCGTAGTCCGACGCGACCATCTGCCCGCCGCCGAAGTTGCTGCCGCCGCGCATCTGGCCCGAGCCCATCAGCTCGCGCTCGCGGTTCATGGCGCGCATGCCGGCGGCGCCGCGCTCGACCACCACGAAGCAGTTGGACTGCTGGATCAGCAGGCGCAGCAGGTTGGCGGTGGGCGGCAGGCGGTATTCGTTGCGCAGGATGGTGTACCAGCCGGCGTGTTCGTTTTCGACCAGCGACACGGTGCCCAGGGGCGACGCGCATTTCTCCAGCTGGGTGTTTTCGCCCGACGCGCTGGCGCCGCCGGCGGCGCCGGTGGCCACGGTCTTGGCGTCCTGGCTGCCCATTTTCATGTTAGTGGTTTCGCAGCCCGCCAGCAGCACGGCCACGCCCGCGGCCGCCAGCACGGCCCACTTATTTTTCTGCATCTTGATCCACTCCAGTGAAGATTCGCGTCCTGCTGCGGCGTGCAGCGATTGGACCGGTCGATACACGATGATACGACCAGCGCATGACCACATCCATCCTCTGCGCGATGGATTGCGCCGCCGCGCACCACTAAAAATGGTTTCAGCGCTTGCCTGTATTGCGGATCAAGCTATCAAGAAAATAGCAATTGGCGTCAGTTTGGTGCCACGCCCAGGGCGCGCACGGTGTCAACGTCGAGGTAACCGTGCACCGGCAGGCCGCGCGCCTGCTGGTAGCGCGCCACGGCGTCCAGCGTGGGCGCGGCCAGCACGCCGTCAGCGGCGGCGGGGCCGAAGCCGGCCGCCTGCAGCGCGCGCTGCACGTCGCGGATCTTGTCGGGGTGCGTGTTGGTCTCGCACATGACTTCGCGCCGCTCTTCGCGCGCTTCGGCTACCTTGACCTGCCAGGTCAGCGTTTCGTACTGCGCGGGCACGTCGACCCAGCGCGTGCTGGCGGGCTGGTCGATGACCTGGCGCGTTTCGGTGCGGTAGACGGCGGGCACGACTTCGTCGCGCACGCTGGCGGCGCGCGTGACGACGGGCCGCTGCATCGGCTGCACCAGCGCGGGCACGGCGACCTGGCGCAGGCTGGCGGGCTGGTCCAGTTCGTAGCGGGTGACGGCCTGGTATTCGCCCGGCTCGGGCACGGCGCGGGTGGTTTCGGCGCGCACCAGCACCTGCGTCGGCACGGTCTTGTAGGTGGCGGGCACCAGCACGGTTTCGGTGCGGGCAGGTTGCACTTCGACGCGGCGCTTGATGGTGCGCACCGCCGCCGGCACGTCGACCACGCGCACGCCGGCCGGCTGCTCGGGCACGTAGCGCGTCACGTTGCGGTATTCGGCCGGAATGCGCACTTCGCGCACCCAGCTATCCGGCCCCAGCGCCAGGCTCGCGCGGTCGATCTGCACGCCGGGCTGGCTGGCCACCGCCGCCGCGCGCACCAGCCGCTGGCCGCTGGGCGTGGCCACCAGTTCGCCGCTGGGGTCGAACTGGTAGCCCAGCGCGCGGGCGCGCTCGAAGTCCACTTCCTGCCGATAGACGCTGTGGTAGACGGCCGGCACCGGCACCACGCGCTGCGTGGCCTCGCGCAGCACCACCTGGCGCGTGACGTTCTTGTATTCGGCCGGCACGGCGATGTCGCTGGTGGTGGCGGGCGCCTTCAGCACCTTGCGTTGCACGGTCTGGTATTGGGCGGGCACTTCGACCAGGCACCACACGTCGTCTTCGAACTGGCTGTTGTCGGCCGGCGTGGCGCCAATGTCGACGATGCCGCGCGAGGCGCCGCCGCTGGCCGCCGGCACCAGCGTGCGGCCAGCCACGTTGTAGCCCTTGAACTGGCCGGCCGGGTCGACGATGAAGCCGCGCAGCGGCACCACCTCGATGGCCTGGCCCACCCAGGCGCGGCCACGCCGCCATTCGCGGTAGGGCTCGCTGATCTTGACCTGCTCGGTGACGATTTCGTAGGCGGCCGGCACCTCGACCTTGCGCACCGTGGCCGGGCGCACCTCGACCGGCTCGACCACGGTCTGCATCACGGGCGCCACCGGCTCGACGCGGGTGGTGGCGTCGGCGCGCAGGCGCTGCTCGGCCACCGGGCGCGTGGGCAGGCGCACCGGCACGTACTGCACGACCTCGGGGCGCACCAGCACGCGCTCGACCTCGGTGCGGTAGCGCGCCGGCACGGCTTCGGTGCGGGTGGTGGCGGGGCTGACCTGCACCGTCTCCTCGACCTCCTTGTAGACGGCCGGCACCACGCGCTGCACGGTGTGCTCGGGCACGTCGACGACGCGCCGCATCTCGGTCCGGTACACCGGCGGCAGCACCTCGACGCGGGTGGACGGCGCCTTGGTCTGCAGTTGTTCGGTGGTGGTCCTGAAGGTGGGCGCCACCGGTTCGTCGCGCGTGCCGGCGGGGCGCAGCACCACGTTCTCGGTCACGGTGCCCAGCTCGGCCGGCACGGCCACCTGGCGGCGCGTTTCGGGCTGCACCAGCACCTGCTCGGTGACGGCGCGCCAGGTGGCGGGCACCACTTCTTCGCGGCGCGTGGCGGGGGCGATCAGCACCTGCTCGCTGCGCGTTTCAAAACGCGCCGGGTGCAGGATGTGGGCAAAGCACTGGTTGGGCGACGGCTGCGGCGCCACCACCTGCACGGCCACGCTGGGCGCGGGCGGCACGGGGCGCGGCAGATGGCCTGAAAAGCCGTTGTCGCAGTGCGCCATGGTCACGCGCAGCGGCTGGCCGGCGGCGTCGCTGTACAGGTTGAGCCGCATGTCGGGGCTGAACGGCACCCACTTGCCGACCAGCTCGGGCGTGATGTCGGGGCGGCCCTTGACGTGGCGGATGCCTAAGTCGCACGCGCCGCGCGCGTAGTCGGCGGCGCTGTAGCGCAGGCCCGCCGCCTGCGCCGTGGCGCTGGCCAGTTCACGCAGGGCGATGGTGCGCACCGCGGCTTCGCCCTTCTGGCGCGCCGGCGGCCGCGTGGTGACCGGCTGGTAAAAGCGCGCGCTGCCGGCCTGCACCGCCGCATCGCATTCGGCCGCGCTGTCGTAGCCGACGTTGCCGTGCGCGTCGGTCACCATGCCCGCGTGTGCGGCGCCGGCCAGCAGCAGGCCGCCGCCCAGCAATGCGCCGCGGCGCAGGGGACGCGCGCGGTCTGGAGGGGTCGAAGACTTTTTCATGGCAGCAATTTCCTCGCGCTTCGGGCGCCGGCCAGCCGCAAGCGTGCGGCCCATGTACAAATGGTAACCGCTGGTGACTGGCTCCCGTGCGCGGCGCACTCCAGCGGCGGCGTGCAGGAGCGCCAAGCGCCGCCTGCAAACCCGAAAACTACACTATTGATAGCATCCTGCGCTGGGTAGGCCTGCGCTCAGAGCCTAAAAGACGCTTATCTCGCCTGGTGCCCCAGCACATCGATGCGCGCCGGCGGCAGGTTGGCCAGCACGCGTTCGCGCGCCTGGCCGACCAGCCCAGCCGCCTGCCACAGCGACGGCCCGCGCATGGCGTAGGTGAATTGCAGCAGGCGGCCACCGGGCGCCAGCACCTGCGCGCCGGCGTGCAGGATGCGCTGGCGCACCGGCAGCGGGATCGACAGCAGCGGCAGGCCCGACACGATGCAGCGCACCGCCAGCGGCGCACCGCCCTCGCCGCGCGGCCAGGCGGGCGATTCGGCCAGGCGCGGCAGCTCGGCAGCGTCGCCATGCACCACATGCACCAGCGGAAAGCGGCGCGCCAGGTGCGCGGCCAGCGCGGCCGACTGCTCGACCACCACCAGCCGCTGCGGCGCCACGCCGCGCGCCAGCAGCGCGGCGGTGATGACGCCGGTGCCACCGCCCAGTTCCACCACCAGCCCCGGCGCAGCCGGATCGACCCACGACGCCATGCGCTGCGCCAGCCGGGGCGAACTGGCGCACAGCGCGCCCATGGCCGCCGGCTGGGCCACCAGCTCGCGCAAAAACAGCGATTGCGGCGACCGCGCCACCGCCAGGTCCATGGCGCGGCGCACGCGGTCGACGCTGGCCCGGGCGGCCCGTACGGCCAGCGCGGGACCGGCGTTGGCGCCGCCGCCCTGGCGCGCCAGCCGCGCGGCCAGCGTGCGCAGGCCGGGCGGGCGCGTGGCTCGTGGATTCTTCAGGCGCATGGTGGGCGGTGGCGGGCGGAAAAAGCCGGCAGCTTAACGGCTGGAAATCCAGCGGCCTGAAAAACCCATATCCGTCATCCCCGCGCAGGCGGGGTTCCAGAGACGGCCGCTGCCGGTGCCAGCGCGGATTCCCGCCCGCGCGGGAATGACGAGGACACGGGGCGGCTTCAAGGGCAAGGCTTTCGGATCCATGACGCGGACGGCGCTTGTTCAGGCGCCGCCCAGGGCGCGCAGCCGCTCAATCAGGCCGTTCAATTCGTCCAGCGAGCCGAACTGGATCGCCACCTCGCCGGTCTGTTCCATGCGCCCGGCGCGCTTGGCGCGCTTTTTCACGCGCACCTCGACCTGCGCGGTCAGCAGGTCGGACAGCTCTTCTTCGACACGGCGCACGTCGCCCGGCTTGTCGGCCCCGCCCTGCGCCGGCTTGCGCGGCGCCGTCAGGTTGAATTCGGCGCCCAGGCGCTTGACCAGCGCCTCGGCCTCGCGCACCGACATCTTGCGTGACGTGACCTGGTTGGCGGCGGTGATCTGGGCCGCGCCCTCCAGCCCCAGCAGGGCGCGCGCGTGACCCATGTCGATGTCGCCGGCCATCAGCATGGTCTGCACCGGCTCGGTGAGCTGCAGCAGGCGCAGCAGGTTGCTGGCGGCGCTGCGGCTGCGGCCCACGGCCTGCGCGGCCTGCTCGTGCGTCAGGCCGAATTCGCCGATCAGGCGCTGGATGCCCTGCGCCTCTTCCAGCGGGTTCAGGTCTTCGCGCTGGATGTTCTCGATCAGCGCCATGGCGGCGGCGGCCTCGTCGGGCACGTCGCGCAGCAGCACCGGCACTTCGGTCAGACCGGCCAGGCGCGCCGCGCGAAAGCGGCGCTCGCCGGCGATGATTTCGTACGATGCTGCACTATTGATAGCAATATCTGCGCTACCAGCAAGCGCTGGTGCCGATTTTGATGCCAAACGCCGAACCAGGATCGGCTGCATGATGCCCTGCGACTTGATGCTTTCGGCCAGCTCGTACAGCGCGCCTTCGTCCATGCGCGTGCGGGGCTGGTACTGGCCGGGCCGCAGGTCGGCCAGCGACATCATCATGGGCGTGCCCGCCGGCGTGGCGGCTTGCGCGTCGTCCGCCGCGCCGGGCGACAGGCTGGGGCCGAGCAGCGCGTCAAGGCCGCGCCCCAGGCCCTTGGGTTTCTTGGTGACCATGGCGGATTATTGCCTGCCCGCCATGCCCTGCGGCGTCAGCCGGCCTGCCAGCGCCGCGATCAGCGCGTCGGTGGGCCAGGTCTGCACGCGCGGGCCGAAGCTGGCGATATTCGTCAGCGTGGCGTTGTGGTGCGCGATGACCTGCTGCGGCGACAGCACGGCGTTGCCGGCCGAGGTGTGCGCGTCTTGCGCCAGCAGCACCGGCCAGCCCAGCGCCAGCGCGCGCCGGCAGGTGGTGTCGACACAGAATTCGGTGTGCATGCCGCACACGATCAGCGTGTCGGCGCCGTGCTGCTGCAACCGCTCCGCGAGCCCGGTGCGGTGAAAGGCGTCGGGCGTGGTCTTGCGCAGACGCCCGTCGGCGGGCTGCGCGTGCAGCCCGTCGGCCAGTTGCCAGCCGCGCGTGTCGTGGCGCAGCGTGCCGTCGTCCTCGTGCTGCACCCAGATGACCGGCGCGCCCGCCGCCCGGGCGGCCACCGCCAGCGCGTTGATGCGGTCAATGACGGCCGGGGCATCGAAGGCTGCGCCCGGGCCTTCGCACAGAGCCTGTTGCACGTCGATGATGAGCAAAGCGGGTTTCATGGCGGTCCTTGAATCGGCGATGCCGAACCATAGCGCGCCAGGCGCTCATCGAGTGTGCCGGTGTGCAACTCGAACAGGTGGTTGTCGAAGTCGTGAAAGTACAGCGACTGCCCTTCGCCGGCCACGCGCGGGCGCGGCGGGCGGATCTCGGCCCCGATGCCGCGCAGCCGCGCCTCGTACTGCGGCAGTTCGGCCTCGGTGACCGCGAAGGCGACGTGGCGGTAGCTGCGCTCGGCCGGCGGCTCGCCTTGCATGGCGACCAGCCACAGGCCGTTCAGGTCGAAGAATTTCTCGCGCGAGAGTGAAAAGTTGCGGACGGCGCTGTCATACACCTCGCGCGCGCCCAGGCCGTCGCAGAAGAAGCGCGCGGCGCGGTCCAGGTCGCGCACGATGAAGGTCAGGTGGCTGAGCGCGCGGATGCTCATGGCGCCCGCGCCTGCAGCGAGCGCAGCAGGTCATGCCCTTCGTCCCAGTCGCCCAGGCCGGATTCGGCGTTGATGTGGCCGCGCGCGCCCAGGCTGACGAAGTCGCTGCCCCAGTCGGCCGCCAGGCGGCTGGCCGATTCGAGGCTGCCGAAGGGGTCGTCACTGCTGGCCACGACGATGCTGCGAAACGGCAGGCGCTGGCGCGCGGGCGGCGCCCAGCCGGGAATCTGCTGGCGGTTGTCGTCGCGCTCGATGTCGGGCGGCGCCACCAGCAGCGCGCCGGCCACGCGCCCGGCGTGGCGCGAATGCGCGGCCCACCACGCGGTCAAAATGCAGCCCAGGCTGTGCGCGGCCAGCAGCACCGGGCCGTCCTGCGCCAGCACCACCTCTTCGAGCCGCGCCGTCCAGTCGCCGCGCAGCGGGCGCATCCAGTCGTGCTGCTGCACGCGCGCGTAGCCGTAAAGCTGCTCCCAGCGGCTTTGCCAATGCGCGGGGCCGCTGTTCTGCCAGCCGGGCAGGATCAGCACGTGCGGGGCAAGGTTCGTCATGCCTGTGATTCCGGCTTCAGCGCCGGGGCGTCGGCGCGCGGCAGATGCAGCCAGCGGCGCCAGGCCCCGCGCTCCAGCGCCGACCACAGCACCGCGGCCGCGCCCAGGCTGGCCAGCCAGGCGGTGAACAGGCCCAGCACGGCCAGCCCGGGGCCGTCGGGCAGCCAGCGCTCGAAGGCCGCGTTGACCAGCAGGCTGATGGGGTAGTGCACCAGAAACAGCGCGTACGACGCGCTGGCCAGCCACGCCACCGCGCGCGCCAGGCGCACGCGGGCCAGCCAGGCGTGGCTCGGCTGCCACAGCAGCACCAGGGCCACCACCAACGCCAGCGCCAGCCGGTCGCGCCATTGCAGCCACAGGCCGGCGGCGCCCAGCGCGACGATCAGCGCGCACCAGCCCGCGCGCTGGCTACCGGCCGCGCCCCAGGCGGCCAGCACGCCCAGTGCGTAGGCGCCGATGAAATAGGTGGCCCACACGTCACCGCCCGGCTGGCGGTTGAACAGCGTCAGCGACGCCAGCGCCAGCCCCGCCAGCAGCCCGACGCTGACCGCGGTGCGCCAGTGCGTGGCCGGCGCCACCGGCAGCGCGCGGGGCCGCGTGCGCAGGCGGCCGCGTCCGGCGGGCAGCGGCGTGGCGGGCGTGCGCCACAGCGCGGCGGCGCCGGCCAGCGCCGCCAGCAGCGCAAACAGCTGAAAGTCGATGGCCACGTACCAGACGCCGGCGCTCAGCGCGGGCTGCTCGGCCACGTCCTGCAGCAAGGCCAAATGGGCCAGCAGCTGCGCCAGCGTCGGGGCGGCGGGCGTGTCGGGGTCGCTCATCCAGCGGCGCGCCAGCGCGGCGCACGCCACCGCCAGGCCCAACGCGGCCAGATACATCGGCATCAGGCGCTGCCAGCGCTGGCCGATGCGGCGCGGCCAGTCGGCCAGCGTCGCGCGCGGCTGGCCGGGTTGCGGCCACAGGCTGAGCGCCGCCAGGTAGCCGGCCATGACCAGAAACACCTGCACCGCCAGCAGCGCGCGCTGGTCCAGCCAGTCGACGGTGCGCGGCAGCGCCGCCCGCGCACGCGCCGCCAGCGGCCCGTAGTGCGCCAGGTGGTGCCAGACGATGAGCTGCGAAGCCAGCGCCTTGCCCCAGTCGATCCAAGGCTCGGCGCGGCTGGGGTCTGCAGGCAGGTTGCTCATATTTTTATAGCTGTCAGCGCTTTGGCAGCAAGGGCAAGGCCGGCTTCTGACCGATAATCTCAGTCGCGCAGGCCGCGCGCCACCATTTCCTCGGCGAAGGCCAAAAAGGCCTTGCTGCCCTTGGCGGACGGGTCGAACACCACCCCCGGCAAGCCGTAGCTGGGCGCCTCGGCCAGCCGCACGTTGCGCGGGATGAGGGTGTCGAACACCTTGTCGCCGTAGTGCGCCTTGAGCTGGTCGCTGACCTGCTGCTGCAGCGTGATGCGCGGGTCGAACATCACGCGCAGCAGGCCGATCAGGCGCAGGTCGCGGTTGAGGTGCGCGTGCACCTGCTTGATGGTGTTGGCCAGGTCGGCCAGCCCTTCGAGCGCGAAGTATTCGCACTGCATCGGCACGATCACGCCCTGCGCGGCGCACAGGCCGTTGAGCGTCAGCATGCTCAAGGACGGCGGGCAGTCGATCAGCACGAAGTCGTAGTCTGCCTGCACCGGGGCCAGCGCGTCCTTCAGGCGGCGCTCGCGGCGTTCTTCGCCCACCAGCTCAACCTCGGCGCCGGCCAGGTCACGGTTGGCGCCCAGCACCGCGTACGGCGCACCGGCTTCCTTCAGCTTGTCGGGCACGGTGGCGGCTTCGGCGATGCTGGCCGATTCGAGCAGCACGTCGTACACGCTGAGTTCCATGGCGCGCTTGTCCACGCCCGAACCCATGGTGGCGTTGCCCTGCGGGTCCAGGTCGACCATCAGCACGCGCTGGCCGATCTTGGCCAGGCCGGCCGCCAGGTTGACGGTGGTGGTCGTCTTGCCGACGCCGCCCTTCTGGTTGGCAATGCAATAAATTTGGGCCATAGCGCGTAAGTGAGTGCTGACGTGAATAGGATTACTTGCTGATCGCCAGCTTGACGCCGAAGCCCAGCAGGCACGCGCCCGCCAGCTTGCTGAGCATGCCGGACATGCGCGGGCTGGCGCGCACGCGTTCGGCCAGGTAATGCGCCAGCAGCGTGGCGACCAGGCCGTAGAGGAAAGTCAGCACGGCGATGGTCACCGCCATGGCGGCAAAGGTCGCCAGGCCGGGTTGCTGCTGCGGGTCGATGAACAGCGGAAAGAAGGCCATGTAGAACACGATGGCCTTGGGATTGAGCAGGGTGATGAAGAACGACTGCTTGAAGAAGTGCCCGGGCTTGAGCTGCAGCACCGCGCCCTGCCCTGGCTTGGCCAGCAGCATGCGCACGCCCAGGTAAGCCAGGTACGCCGCGCCCAGCCATTGCACGGCCGCGAAGGCGGCCGGGTACGCCTTGAGCAGCGCCGCCACCCCCGCCACCGCGCACCACAGCAAAATCTGGTCGCCCGCGATGATGCCGAAGGTGGACGCCAGCCCGCCGCGCACGCGCCCCTGCGCCGTGCTGGAAATGATGGCCAAATTGCCCGGCCCCGGAATGGCCAGGAACAGGACGATGGCAGCGACGAAGGCGGGATAGTCGGTGATGGCGGGCATGGTTCAGCCGTGTTCAAGTGGAGGGCGCGCGGCGCACGGCGAACGACCCGAGGTAGCCGCAGGCGGCTCCGACGATTGTAAGAAGCAAGCCCAGCGGCCACTGCGCACCCAGGCGCTCTGCACCCGATAAAAGCCCGAAAAGCGACACCAGCATCAAGCAAATCAGCCCGCTGACGCCGGCAGCGATAAACCGCAACCCCGCGCCCGGCCGCAAGGGCAGAAAGCTGAGCGCCGGAAGCATCAGCGTGAGCGCCGCCGCCACCCCCACCAGCGTGCCCAAGGTCAGCATCGCCAGCGTCAGCGCCACCATCGATGCGGGCCAGACACCGGACTCCATCCGCACGAACACGGGCCACAGCAGAGCGAGCACCGGACCAGCCCAGAGGCCGCTGCGCAGGGCCACGCGGAAGGCAGGCGACTGAAAGAAGCGCTCGTTGGCCATGTCAGTGGGGGGCGCGCACGCGCATCCAGATCAGGCAGCGATCGGCATCCAGTTCGGGCACGGTGAGTTGTTCCACGTGAAACACATCGATGGCGGGCGGCAGCGCGGCCACTTCGTCTGCGGGATGCTTGCCCTTCATCGCCGCCCAGACACCGCCGTCGGCCAGCGCACCTTGCGACCATGCGGTGAAGTCGCCCAAGGTGGCGAAGGCGCGCGAGGCGATGACGTCGAACTGCTCAACCACCGCCTCCACCCGCCCATGGCGCCCATGAAGATTTGAGAGCCCCAGCGAACCCGCTGCCTGCTGGATGAACGCGGCTTTCTTGGCGACCGCATCGACGCACGTCACCTCAATTTCCGGGCAACAGATGGCGATGACGACACCGGGCAAACCACCGCCCGAACCGACGTCGAGCAGGCGGGTCGCCCTGCCTTGGGTGTGGCGGCGCAGCGGCGCGATCACGGCGAGGCTGTCGAGCAGATGGTGCGTCAGCATCTCGGCCGGATCGCGCACCGCCGTCAGGTTGTACACCTTGTTCCACTTGCCGAGCAGGTCAAGATAGCCCAGCAACTGCTCGACTTGCGCATCGACGAGCGACAGGCCGAGCACCTGCGCACCTGCGACCAGGCGGTCGCGCAAGGGGTGCGCGGTCATGCCGGCTCAGCCTGCGGTGCAGAGGCAAATCCCTTGAAGCCGCCCTTCTTCAGATGGATCAGCAACAGCGAGATGGCCGCCGGCGTCACCCCACTGATGCGGCCGGCCTGGCCGAGCGTGTCGGGTCGGTGCTTTTGCAGCTTTTGCCGCACCTCGATGGACAGGGCCGGGATTTGCAGGTAATCCAGTTCCGGCGGCAGGCGCAGGCTCTCGTAATAGGTGGCGCGCTGTACTTCGTCGCGCTGACGGTCGATGTAGCCGGAGTATTTGGCGGCGATTTCGACCTGCTCGATCACGGCGCCGCTCAGATCACCCAGTGTTTCACGTGAAACATCGGTGCTGGCATGGCTGCCATCCGCCAGGCTCATCAGCGTGTCGTAGCTCACTTCCGGCCGGCGCAGCAGGTCAAACAGGTTGTGCTCGTGCTCGATGGCCTTGCCCAGTACACGCTCGGATTCGGCCGCCGGCAGGTTGCGTGGATTCACCCAAGTCGATTTCAGCCGCTCTGTTTCACGTGAAACAGCGTCACGCTTGCGGCTAAAGGCGTCCCAACGCGCGTCGTCCACCAAGCCCAGCGCCCTGCCCGTTTCGGTCAGGCGCATGTCGGCGTTGTCTTCGCGCAATTGCAGGCGGTATTCGGCGCGGCTGGTGAACATGCGATAGGGCTCGGTCACACCCTTGGTGATGAGGTCGTCCACCAGCACGCCCAGGTAGGCTTCGTCGCGGCGCGGCAGCCACGATCCGCCGAAGTCGTCGGCGCGGCCATCGAGTTGACGGCACTGCAGCGCCGCGTTGATGCCGGCGAACAGGCCTTGTGCGGCGGCTTCTTCGTAGCCCGTGGTGCCGTTGATCTGGCCGGCAAAGAACAGGCCCTTCACGTCGCGCGTCTCAAAGCTGCTCTTCAAGGCGCGGGGGTCAAAGTAGTCGTATTCGATGGCATAGCCGGGCCGCAGGATGTGGGCGTTTTCCAGCCCTTTCATGCTCCGCACCAGCGCCAGTTGGATGTCAAACGGCAGGCTGGTCGAGATGCCGTTGGGATACACCTCGTGCGTATCCAGTCCCTCAGGCTCCAGGAAGATCTGGTGGCTCTCCTTGTCCGCAAAGCGGTTGATCTTGTCTTCCACGCTGGGGCAATAGCGCGGCCCCACGCCTTCGATCTTGCCGGTGAACATGGGGCTGCGGTCGAAGCCCGAGCGGATGATCTCGTGCGTGCGCGCGTTGGTGTGCGTGACCCAGCACGGCACCTGGCGCGGGTGCATGCTGGCGCGGCCCATGAAGCTGAACACGGGCATGTGCGGGTTCTGCCCGCCGGGCATGCCGTCGCCGGGTTGCTCTTCGCAGGCAGCAAAGTCGATGCTGCGGCCGTCGATGCGCGGCGGCGTGCCGGTCTTCAGGCGCCCTTGCGGCAGTTTGAGTTCCTTCAATCGCGCCGAGAGCGACACCGCCGGCGGATCGCCCGCCCGGCCCGCCTGATAGTTGTCCAGGCCCACGTGGATGCGCCCGTCCAGGAAGGTGCCCGCCGTCAGCACCACGGTGCGGCCACGGAACGCGATGCCCACCTGCGTGACGGCGCCCACCACGCGGTCGCCCTCGATCATCAGGTCGTCCACCGCCTGCTGAAACAGCCACAGGTTGGGCTGGTTTTCCAGCCGGCGCCGGATGGCGGCCTTGTACAGCACCCGGTCCGCCTGCGCCCGCGTGGCGCGCACGGCCGGGCCTTTGCTGCTGTTGAGGATGCGGAATTGGATGCCGCCCTCGTCCGCGGCAAGTGCCATGGCACCGCCCAGCGCGTCCACCTCTTTCACCAGGTGGCCCTTGCCGATGCCGCCGATGCTGGGGTTGCAGCTCATGGCGCCCAGCGTCTCGATGTTGTGCGTGAGCAGCAGCGTGGCCGCGCCCATGCGCGCGGCCGCCAGCGCGGCCTCGGTGCCGGCGTGGCCGCCGCCGACGACGATGACGTCGAAGGTTTGGGGATAGGTCATGCTCATGCGCTGACGACCTCCACGGCAAGCCCGGCTTGCTCGGCCGCGCGGGCCTGCTGGCGGTCGGCGGTGACGAACACGTCCACGCCCGCCGCCTGCGCCGTGCCGATGTGCAGCGCGTCCATGGCGCGCAGGCGCGTGCGCTGCATGGCGGCAATGGCCAGTGTCTCCACCTCTGGCGACACCGGCTGCACCGAGAATTCGGCAAAGTCGACCGCCACCTCACGCATGCCATGGGCATATTGCTCGGTTGCCAGAATCTGGTCATGCACGTCGCGCAAGAAAGCCGAGGCGATTTCCATCTTGCAGTGCGCTGCCAGCACCACTTCGTCGGCCTGCGCCAGCCAGGCATCGACCGATTCGCAGCCCGACTCGCGCTTGTAGCGCTTCGCCAGCGCGGAAGTGTCCAGAAGAATCTTCATGGCTTAGTACCGCGCCTGCTCGCGCTCTTCGATGATGAGTTGCGCCATGGTCTTGCCGTCTGGCCGCGTATAGACCAGCGGGTTTTCGATGGGCTTCTTCCAGCGCGGTACCTTGGGCGCGGCGTCGGTCTGCGGCGCCACCAGCTCCGCCACCGGCTTGCCGTGCCGCAGGATGCGCACGGTTTCGCCCTTCTGCACGCGGTCCACCATTTCGGCGGCGCGGGCGCGGAATTCGGTCACGGACACGATCTGCATTTGTACAAACTCCAGAATTTTGTACATTTTAGCCGATTCGGTCCGCGCGTGCTGGCGCAGGTTGCAAGTCTTTCGAATGCTGGCACCATGGGCACACAACACCAAGGAGACAAACATGGCCACCCGAGCCCCCGCGGCGCCCGCCGCCGCGCCCAGCCACGCCCTGCCCTCGTACCTGGACCCCAACCACCTCGGCCCGTGGGGCACCTATCTCCAGCAGATCGACCGGGTCACGCCCTACCTAGGCCCGCTGGCGCGCTGGGTCGAAACGCTCAAGCGCCCCAAGCGCTCGTTGATCGTGGATGTGCCGATCGAGCTGGACAACGGCACCATCGCCCACTTCGAGGGCTACCGCGTGCAGCACAACACGAGTCGCGGCCCCGGCAAGGGCGGCGTGCGCTTTCACCAGGCGGTGACGCTGTCGGAGGTGATGGCGCTGGCCGCGTGGATGTCGATCAAGAACGCCGCCGTCAACGTGCCCTACGGCGGCGCCAAAGGCGGCATCCGCGTGGACCCGCGCACGCTTTCGACGGCTGAACTGGAGCGCATGACGCGCCGCTACACCAGCGAGATCGGCATCATCATCGGGCCCACCAAGGACATCCCCGCGCCCGACGTCAACACCAACGAAAAGGTGATGGCCTGGATGATGGACACCTACTCGATGAACGAAGGTGCCACGGCGACTGGCGTGGTCACCGGCAAGCCCATCACGCTGGGCGGCTCATTGGGCCGGCGCGAGGCCACCGGGCGCGGCGTGTTCACCGTGGGTTGCGAGGCCGCCAAGCACATCGGCCTGCCCATTGAGGGCGCCCGCGTGGCGGTGCAGGGCTTTGGCAACGTGGGCGGCATCGCCGGCAAGCTGTTTGCCGAGGCCGGCGCGCTCGTCGTCGCGGTGCAGGACCACACCGGGGGCGTGGCCAACGACAAGGGCCTGAACGTGCCCAAGCTGCTGGACCACGTGGCCAAGACGGGCGGCGTGGCCGGCTTCAAAGGCGCTGAGGCATTGAAGGACGGCGAGTTCTGGTCCACCCAATGCGACATCCTGATCCCCGCAGCGCTCGAGGGTCAGATCACCAAGGCCAACGCCGGCAAGATCAAGGCGAAGATGGTGATCGAAGGCGCCAACGGCCCCACCACGCCCGAGGCCGACGACATCCTGCAAGAGCGCGGCGTGCTGGTGGTGCCCGACGTCATCGCCAACGCCGGCGGCGTGACGGTGAGCTACTTTGAATGGGTGCAGGATTTCAGCAGCTTCTTCTGGAGCGAGGACGAGATCAACCAGCGCCTCATCCGCATCATGAAAGAAGCCTTCGACGGAGTATGGCAGACCGCGCAGCAGCATAAAGTGAGCCTGCGCACAGCCACTTTCATCGTGGCCTGCACGCGCATCCTGACGGCGCGCGACTTGCGGGGCCTGTACCCCTGATGCCGCGTCAACACGGAAAAAGGCCGCTGTCCGAACCGGACGCGGCCTTTAACTTCCGTCATTCCCGCGCAGGCGGGAATCCATCGTTCAACGGGCAACCGTCCGTTGTCACGTGAATCGATTCCCGCCTGCGCGGGACTGACGGTAGGTCAGGTCATTGAGCGAACCGCCCAAAGGCCCTTCATACGCTTACTTGACCGCCCGGCTCACCGCCTTGCCGCCCAGCAGCGCCAGCACCAGCATCACGCCGGCGATGACCAGGAACAGTACGAACAGAATCTTGGCGATGCCCGCCGCGCCCGCGGCCACGCCGCCAAAGCCCAGGAAGCCCGAGATCAACGCGATCACGGCAAAAATAATGGCCCACTTCAGCATGATGAAACTCCTCGAAAAGTTGAAAAAATGGATCGGGGCGCCTGCCGCCCGTACCGCCTTCATCGGAAGACCGGGCGGGCGTCCCACGCACCATGCAATGATCGTCGTCGCCCCGCGCCGCGCGTGTCCGCCCCACGCACCGCGCCCGCGTAGGAAAGGGGAAGCGCCCCACGCCGGAACACGTGCCGATTGCTATTTATTTCATAGCTGTCTATGTAATATGGGCAAGCGCCAGAGCCTGATTTGATTCAAGAGCCCGCCCCGCCCGCCTGCCGTCCCGGCTGCGCCGCCTGCTGCATCGCGCCGTCCATCAGTTCGCCCATTCCCGGCATGCCGCAGGGCAAGCCGGCGGGCGTGCCCTGCGTGCAGCTGGACGAAGCCCTGCGCTGCCGCCTGTTCGGCCAGACCACGCGCCCCGCCGTCTGCGGGCAATTGCAGCCCTCGGCCGACATGTGCGGCCCCACCGACGACGGCGGCGCCCATGCGCGCCTGTTCCTCACGCGACTCGAAGTCGCCACCGCCCCGCGTAAGCTGCCGACACCCATCTGAAGCAGGAGGCCCCATGCAGATCCCGTCCATGAAAGCCCTCGTCACGCCCGAAGAATGGCAGCTGCGCCGCGACCTGGCCGCCTGCTACCGCCTGGTGGCGCTGTACGGCATGAGCGACCTCGTCTTCACCCACATCAGCGCCAAGCTGCCCGCCAGCGTCACCGGCGGAGAGGAGCACTTCCTCATCAACCCCTACGGCCTGCTGTTCGACGAAATCACCGCCTCCAGCCTGGTCAAGGTCGACATGGCGTGCAACACGCTGCACGACACGCCCTTCCCCGTCAACCCCGCCGGCTTCAACATCCACAGCGCCGTGCACGCCGCGCGGCCCGACGTCACCTGCGTGCTGCACACCCACACCCGCGCCGGCGTCGCCGTCAGCGCCCAAAAGGCCGGCGTGCTGCCCATCAGCCAGCAAAGCACCTTCGTGCTGGCCTCGCTGGCCTACCACGACTACGAAGGCGTCGCCTTCCGCCCCGACGAAGGCCCACGCCTGCAGGCCGACCTGGGGCAGGCCAACTTCCTCATGCTGCGCAACCACGGCCTGCTGACCTGCGGCGCCACCATCGCCGACGCCTTCCTGGCCATGTACACGTTTGAGAGCGCCTGCCGCATCCAGGTCGACGCGCTGGCCGGCCAGCAGGGCATGGACTCGCTCGCCCCCGTCAACCCCGCCATCCTGCACGGCGTCGCCGAAGCCATGCGCGTGCAGACCGGCGGCCTGGGCGGCGCCTTCGTCTGGCCGACGATGCTGCGGCGGCTGGACAGGCTGGATGCGTCGTATCAGGATTGAGCCGCCAGCGCGCAACGTCGGAGTTTGCTACGCTGCGGGACGCGCACCCTCGCGCCTTGGCCGAAGCTACTTTTTTCATAGCTGCATGCGCTTGACAATCGAGCGCCAGCGGCCAATTTGATTACTCTTTCTGTCACGAAAGCCTCCCCATGAAGCTCTACTACTCCCCCGGCGCCTGCTCGCTGTCGCCGCACATCGCGCTGCACGAATCCGGCCTGGCGCACGAAGCCATTGCGGCGCCGACCAAGACGCACCAGCTGCCCGACGGCTCGGACTACTACCAGGTCAACCCGCTGGGCTACGTGCCCTATCTGGTGCTGGACGACGGCACGGCGCTGCGCGAAGGCCCGGCCATCGTGCAGTACATCGCAGACCAGGTGCCCGACAAGAAGCTGGCCCCGCCCAACGGCACCATGGCGCGCTATCAGCTGCAGAGCTGGCTGAACTTCGTCGGCACCGAATTGCACAAGGGCTTTTCGCCGCTGTTCAACCCCGCCATGCCCGACGAAGCCAAGGCGCTCAGCAAGGAACGCCTGCTGGGCCGCCTGAAGTGGCTGGAAGGCGAGCTGGCCGGCAAGACCTACCTGATGGGCGACGACTTCACGGTGGCCGACGGCTACCTGTTCGTCGTCACCAACTGGGCCAAGCCGATGGGCATCGACCTGTCGCCCTACCCCAACCTGGTGGCCTACCGCGGACGCGTGGCGGCCCGCCCGGCGGTGCAGGCGGCGATGAAGCACGAGGGCCTGCTGTAAGCCGGGCCATGGCCGCGCTGAAGGCGGTGGCGCCGGCACCCGCGCTGGGTCGGTTCAGTCTGCTGGGCTTGCTGGCCAGCAAAAGCCGGTGCACCGCGCCGCCGGCGCGGCTGATCTACCGCGGGCCGCCCGCCAGCGGCCGCTGCCGCCACGCCAGCAGCGCGCCCAGCCACAGCGCCGCCGCCGAATACACCAGGCCGCGCGCCAACCCACCCGGCCCGTCGGCGATCCAGCCGACCACCGTGGGGCCGACGATCTGCCCGGCCGCGAACACGATGGTGAACGCGCTGATGCCCGCCGCCCACTGCAGCGCCGGCAGGTTGTGCCGCACGAAGGCGGTGGTTGACGCCACCACCGACAGGAACACCGCGCCAAACAACAGGCCCGACGCCAGCACCACCGGCCACGCGCCCGTCAGCGCCGGCAGCACGGTGGCCACGCCCAGCAGGGCGTTCAGCAGCGCCAGCGCACCGCCACCGCGCGCGCGCTGCAGCAGCCCGGCCCAGATGCGCGCCGACGCCACCACCGCCAGCCCCAACAAGGCATAAAAGGCGGTGATGGCCCCGCCGCCCACGCCCTGCTCGCGCAGCAGCGCGATGACGAACGTCATGTAGCCGATGTAGCCAACGCCAAACAGCCCATAGCCCGCCAGCGCCAGCGCCATGCCGCGCCAGGGCAGATGGTCAGGCCGGTGTTCAGGCGCTGGCGCTGACTGGCTCTGCGCAGCATGCTCCTGATTTTGCAGTGCGCGCGCTGGCCACGCCAGCCCCGCCGTCGCCACCACGCAGCCCAGCGCCAGCCCCCACCAGGCCCACGCCCAGCCATGCGGCACGCCCTGCGCCGCCGACAGCAGGGCCGGCACCCCCAGCGCCGACAGCACGATGCCCCAGCCGGTGCCGCCGTAGTACAGCCCCAGCAGCAGGCCCGCGTGCGCCGGCGCCAGCGCGCCCAGCCGCGCCGCCATCAGCCCGCCGGCCACGAAGACCCAGGCGCTGGCCACGCCCGCCAGCAGGCGCTGCAGCAGCAGCGGCCCGGCGGCGGTGAAAAACCCCGACGCGGCCATGAACGCGCTGGCCAGCAGCGCGCCGGCCAGCAGCACGCGGGCGACGCCAAAGCGCCGCATCAGGCGCGGCGTGGTCAACGCGCCAAGCAGGTAGCCAGCGGCGTTGGCCGTGTTCATGGCGCCGGCCAGCGTGTAGCGCCAGCCCAGATCGTCCTTCATCACCGGCAGCAGCAGCCCGTAGGCAAAGCGCGTGATGCCCAGCGACACCGCCGCGCCCAGCGACAAGGCCAGCGCCAGCCACAGCAGGCGGCGCAGGGGCGGGGGTTCGGCGTTGGACATGGGCGAATTCGGCAAGGGCATGACCGCGTGGCCGCGGGCAGCGACCGGGCTGCCGCGATGGGTGCAGGCAAGCCCACGCGTTGCCGCAGTTTGGCAGATTGCCGCCGCCTTGGCTGTCCGCCGTGGCACGCCCCGTGCCCGACGCCGCCGCCCACCCTTGGCGCACAATCGGCATCACCGATTTCCGGCTCTCTCATCACCATGCCCAACCTGTTTTCACCCACCCGCGTCGGCGCCATCGACGTCGCCAACCGCGTCGTCATGGCGCCGCTCACCCGCAACCGCGCGCCGGGCTCCGTGCCCACCGCGCTGATGGCCGAGTACTACGCCCAGCGCGCCGACCCCGACACCGGCGCCGGCCTGATCGTCAGCGAAGCCACCGCCATCAGCCCGCAGGCGCAGGGCTACGCCGACGTGCCCGGCCTGTACGGCACCGAGCAGCTCGACGGCTGGAAGAAAGTGACGCAGGCGGTGCACGCGCGCGGCGGCAAGATCGTCTGCCAACTGTGGCACGTCGGCCGCGTGTCGCACCACATCCTGCAGCCCCACAACGCCGATCCGGTGGCGCCTTCGGCCATCCGCGCCAACACCAAGACCTACGTCATCGACAAGGATGGCAGCGGCCACTTCACCCCCACCAGCGAGCCGCGCGCGCTGCACCGGCACGAGATCCCGCTCATCGTGCACGACTACGCCGCCGCCGCGCGCAACGCCGTCAAGTCGGCCGGCTTTGACGGCGTGGAAATCCACGGCGCCAACGGCTACCTGCTCGACCAGTTCCTGAAAACCGGCGCCAACCAACGCACCGACGACTATGGCGGCAGCATCGAAAACCGCGCCCGCCTGACGCTGGAAGTCACCCGCGCCGTGGTCGACGCCATCGGCGCGGACCGCGTGGGCATTCGCCTGTCGCCCGTCACGCCGGCCAACGACATCGTCGACGCCGACCCGCAGCCGCTGTTCGACTACCTGCTGCGCCAACTGGCGCCGCTGGGCCTGGCCTACGTGCACGTCATCGAAGGCGCCACCGGCGGCCCGCGCGAGGTCGAAGGCCGACCGTTCAACTACAAAAAGCTCAAGGCCGCCTACCAAAAGGCCGGCGGGCGCGGCGCCTGGATGGTCAACAACGGCTACGACCCGCGCCTGGCCCAAGACGCCATTGCCAGCGGCCGTGCCGACCTGGTGGCCTTCGGCAAGGCCTTCATCTGCATGCCCGACCTGACCGAGCGCATGCGCCGCGGCGGCCCGTACCAGGGGCTGGACAAGGCCACCATGTACGGCGGCGGCGCCCAGGGCTACACCGACTATCCGGCGCTGGATTGAGACGTTGCCAGCCATGAACGCGAACGACCCCGCGACGGCGCTTCAACTGCCCCAGGCCATGGCCCTGCACCAGCGCGGGCGCCTGGCGGAGGCAAAGCTGATTTACCAGCAGATCCTCGAGCAAGAGCCACAAAATTTTGATGCGCTGTACCTGCTCGGCACCCTGGCGGCGCAATCGGGCGACGCCCAGGGCGCGATTCAATTCATTGACCAGGCCATCGCCATCCAGCCGGCGGTGGCCCCGGCGCACAACAACCGGGGCCTGGCGCTGGCATTGCTGGGGCGGCTGGACGAGGCCCTGGCCAGCTACGACCGCGCGCTGCAGCTCGACCCCCAGTATGCCGAAGCGCACAACAACCGTGGCAACGCGCTATTCAATTCAGAGCGCCCGGCCGAGGCCCTGGCAAGCTACGACCGCGCCTTGGCCGCCAAACCCGATTACGCCGAGGCACACAACAACCGCGGTCAGGCGCTGTCACGGCTCGATCGCCTGAGCGACGCCCTGGCCAGCTACGACCGCGCCCTGGCGCTGGCGCCCGGTTACGCCCTGGCGCACAACAACCGCGGCAACGCGCTGGCCAGCCTGCAGCGCCTGGACGAAGCGCTGGCCAGCTACGACCGCGCCCTATCCATCCATCCGCGCGACGCGCAGACGCACAACAATCGAGGCCACGCGCTGGTCAAACTCAAGCGCATTGACGAAGCGCTGGCCAGCTTCGAACACGCGCTGGCGATCAAGGCGGATTACGCCGAAGCACACAACCATCGAGGCGTTGCGCTGCTGCACCTCAGGCGGCCTGACGAGGCGCTGGCCAGCCACCGCCGCGCCATTGCGCTCAGGCCCGATTACGTCGAGGCGTACCGCAACCAGGCCATCGCGCTGATGCAACTGGGCCGGCACGGCGAAGCCGTCGCGTACTGCGACCGCGCGCTGGACATTCAAGCCGACGTCAAGACCTGGCTCACGCGCGGCAACGCGCTGTCCGCCCTGAAGCGCCAGGACGACGCGCTGCAGAGCTATGCGCGCGCCGTCGAACTCGACCCCCGCCACGAACACCCCGAACTGCGCGCCACCCTGATGCATGCACGGATGCGCGTGTGCGACTGGCGCGATTTCGAGCCCCAGACACAGGCGCTGGGGCTCATGGTGGCCGAAAGCAGCGATGAGTCCACGCCGTTCGCGGTGTTGGCGCTGTTCGACGACCCGCCGCTGCAGCTGACCGTGGCCCGCCACTGCTGCAAACAATGGCCCGCGCCGCCAGCGTCTGTTTCAGCGGCCCCCTCCGGCCATCATCAGAAAATTCGGGTCGGCTATTATTCAGCCGATTTTCATGACCATGCCACCTGCCATTTGATGGCCGGGCTGTTTGAAGCCCACGACAAATCGCGCTTTGAATGGTTTGCGTTTTCGTTCGGCCCTGAAAAACACGATGCCATGCGCCGGCGCGTGGCGGCCGCATTCGACCACTTCCACGACGTGCGCCTGCAAAGCGACGAGCAGGTCGCCCAGCTGTCGCGCCGGCTGGGCATTGACATTGCCGTCGACCTGAAGGGCTTTACCGCGGACGCCCGGCCCGGCATTTTTGCCCACCGCTGCGCCCCCGTACAGGTCAATTACCTGGGTTATCCAGGCAGCATGGGGGCCGACTTCATCGACTATCTGCTGGCCGACCGGGTGGTGATTGCGCCGCAGCAACGCGCGCATTACAGCGAAAAGATCATTTACCTGCCCCACAGCTACCAGGTCAATGACGACCGGCGTGAAATATCCCGCCGACAATTTACCCGCCACGAACTGGGGCTGCCGCCCACGGGTTTTGTATTTTGCTGCTTCAATAACAATTACAAGATTTTGCCGCAGGTTTTTGGCGTGTGGATGGACCTGCTCCACGCCGTCCCAGGCAGCGTGCTGTGGCTGCTGGAAGACAGCCCCACGGCAGCGAAAAACCTTCGCGCACAGGCCCAGCAGCGGGGCGTGAACGCGGATCGGCTGGTGTTTGCCCCGCGCATCCCCTTGCCGGACCACCTGGCGCGCCACCGGCTGGCGGACCTGTTTCTGGACACCGCGCCCTACAACGCGCACACCACCGCCAGCGATGCGCTTTGGGCGGGGCTGCCCGTGCTCACCTGCGCCGGCCAGTCGTTTGCCGCGCGCGTGGCCGCCAGCCTGCTGACCGCGCTGGATCTGCCCGAACTGATCACCGATTCGTGGCCCGCGTACCGCGACCTGGCGATCATGCTTGCCGGCCACCCTGATCGGCTCGCCGGCCTGCGGCGCAAGCTCGAAGAGCATCGGCGCACCCGCCCGCTCTTTGACACGCGCCAGTTCGCTCGCGACCTCGAATCGGCCTACCAGTCCATGCACGAACGCCGTCAGAAGGGTCTGCCGCCCGCCGATGCAGCGGTGAACGCTTCTGACACCCTTCAGCCCCATGCGGGCGCCCATCCCACTGCCTGAAAGGCATTCATGCGCTCGCTCTTCGCCTTGGCCGCCGCGGTCCTGCTCGCGGCCTGTCACACCCCGCCCCCGCCGGCCAAAGCGGACGCACCCGTCGGCGAAATCAAGGGCACGGCCTGGGCGCACACGCCGCAGTCGCTGGCCGCCAGCGTGCAGAACGCCGCCGTGGTGCTGCCCGCGCAGGCCACGGGCGGCACGGTTTACTCCGGAAAGTGGAGCACCATTCCCGCGTCCACCAAGGGCCAGGTGCCTGTGGTGCTGTTTTTGCACGGCTCGTCGGGCCTGGGCTTGAAGGCGATTGGCGAATGGCAGCAGTGGCTGGCCGCGCAGGGCATCGCCAGCGTGGCGCCCGACTCGTTTGCGCTGCCCGACCACGTGACCTACAAGTCGCCCATCGACAAGGCCAGCTACGAGCGCATCCACGCCCTGCGTGCCAGCGAAATCGCGCCGGCGCTGGCGGCGATCCAGGCCGCGCCGTGGGCCGACCGCACGCGCCTGGTGCTGGCCGGCACCAGCGAAGGCGCGGTGCCGGTGGCGCGCTACGCCGGCAAGGAATTCGCCGCGCGCCTGCTGTTTGCCTGGAGCTGCGAGCCCAACTACTTCGTCACCGAGCCGCGCAACGCCTTCGAGGCCGACAAGCCGGTGCTCAACGTCATCAGCAGCGTCGACCCGTTCTTCTCGCCCACCAACACCTGGCTGGGCAACGCGTCCGCCAGAGGCTCGTGCGCCGATGCGCTGAAGGACCACAAGAACGCCGTCATCGCCCTCATTCCCGGTGCGCCACACACGCTGCTGACGCTGCCGCCGGTGCAGGCGGTGACGGGGGGCTTTCTGCGCAGCGTGCTGGCGCGCTGAGGCGTCAGCGCAGCGCCTTCGCGTGGTGCGCGAAGTGGTCGGCCATGAAGCTGGCAATGAAGTAGTAGCTGTGGTCGTAGCCCGGCTGCAGGCGCAGCGTGAGCGGGTGGCCGGCTTTTTCGCACGCGGCCTGCAGCAGTTCGGGCTTGAGCTGGCCCGCCAGAAACTCGTCGCCCTCGCCCTGATCGACCAGCAGCGGCAGGCGCTCATTCGCATTGGCGATCAGCGCCACGGTGTCGTGCGCCTTCCAGGTTGACTCGTCCGCACCCAGATACGCCTTGAACGCCTTCTGGCCCCAGGGTACCTGCGTCGGCGCGACGATGGGCGAGAAGGCGCTCACGCTTTGGTAGCGCCCCGGGTGCCGCAGCGCCAGCGTCAGCGCGCCGTGGCCGCCCATGCTGTGGCCGAAGATGCCGCGCGCCTGCGTGGCGGGAAAGTGCTGCTCGATCAGCGCCGGTAATTCATCCACCACATAGTCTTCCATGCGGAAATGCTTGGCCCACGGCTGCTGCGTGGCGTTCAGGTAAAAGCCCGCGCCCTGGCCCAGATCGTAGGCGTCGTCGTTGGGCACGCCCTCGCCGCGCGGGCTGGTGTCGGGCGCGACGATGATGAGGTTGTGCTCGGCGCCAAAGGGTTGCGCGCCGGCCTTGGTGATGAAGTTCTGCTCGGTGCAGGTCAGGCCCGACAGCCAGTACAGCACCGGGCACTTTTCGCCCGCCAGCGCTTTCGGCGGCAGGTAGACCCCGACTTTCATGTCGGTGCCGGTGCTGCTGCTGGCGTGCTGCCACACTTCCTGGCGGCCGCCGAAACTGGCGTGGTGTTCGATGCGCTGCATGGGTCGACTCCTTTCGATAGCTATAAAAAAAGAAGCTGCCGGCGTTTGCACATCAAGCGCTGGCAGCCGGTTTTTACCTGAACAATCAGGCGACGTAAGTGCCCTTGGCCTTGGCCGCGTGGGTGGCCAGCGCGTCCATCAGCGGCGGATTCAGGCAGTCGTAGGTTTCCAGCCCCTTGGCCTTCAGGCCGGCGCGCACGTTGTCCATCTGGCTGGCGGGCGTGCCGCCTTCGATGCACGACGAGACGAACGCGGCAAAGCCGGCCGGCGCCCAGCCGTCATCGCTGGACAGCTCGGTGTGGATGAAGTCCAGCCCGTAGAACGGGTGGCCGGTGTTCTCGATGCGGCCGAACATGTGCGTGCCGCAGGCGCTGCAGGCGTGGCGCTGGATGGCGGCGGACGCGTCCACCACCTTCAGCTTCTCGCCGTGCGCCGTCACCGTGACCTTGTCGCGCGGCACCACGCCGACCACCGACAGGTGGGCGCCGGCGGGCTTCCAGCACTTGGTGCAGCCGCAAGCGTGGTTGTGCGCCACCTGGCTGTCCACGCGCACTTCGACCTGATCGCTGGCGCAGCGGCACTTGAGCGTGCCGCCGGCAAAGCCGTCCTTGGCAGGCTTCAGGCCGTTGTCGATGCTGGGATGAAGCGAAACGCCCATTTCTTGTCTCCTCGTCGAACCACGCGGATCGGCCGCGCACCGTAAAGAAATCGAAAGGCCGCGGAGCAGGCCACGCGCGGCAGCCGCGGAAGGGCTTGGCCCGCCCGCTGGCTGCGCCCCCCTTCAGGGGGAAGGCGCGCCAGCGCCACAGGGGGTCAGTAATGAACCACGCTGCGAATCGACTTGCCCGCGTGCATCAGCTCGAACGCCTCGTTGATGCCGGTCAGCGGCATGGTGTGGGTGACGAAAGGCTCGAGTTGGATGCGGCCCGCCATCGCGTCCTCGACCATGCCCGGCAGCTCGCTGCGCCCCTTCACGCCGCCAAACGCCGTGCCCAGCCAGCGGCGGCCGGTGACCAGCTGGAACGGGCGGGTGGAAATCTCCTGCCCGGCGCCGGCCACGCCGATGATCACGCTCTGGCCCCAGCCGCGGTGCGCGCATTCGAGCGCGGCGCGCATGACGTTGACGTTGCCGATGCACTCGAAGCTGTGGTCCACGCCCCAGCCCGTCATGTCGACGATCACCTGCTGAATCGGCTTGTCGTGGTCCTTGGGGTTCACGCAATCCGTCGCGCCAAAGGTGCGCGCCAGATCGAACTTGCCGGGGTTGGTGTCGATGGCGATGATGCGCCCCGCCTGCGCCAGCTTGGCGCCCTGGATCACGGCCAGGCCGATGCCGCCCAAGCCAAACACCGCCACGCTGTCGCCCGGCTGCACCTTGGCGGTGTTCTTCACCGCACCCAGGCCCGTGGTCACGCCGCAGCCCAGCAGGCACACCTGCTCGGGGTTGGCGTCGGGGTTGACCTTGGCCAGCGACACCTCGGCCACCACGGTGTATTCGCTGAACGTGCTGCAGCCCATGTAGTGGTAGATCGGCTGGCCGTTGTAGCTGAAGCGCGTGGTGCCGTCGGGCATCACGCCCTTGCCCTGCGTGGCGCGCACGGCCACGCACAGGTTGGTCTTGCCGCTTTTGCAGAACAGGCACTGGCCGCATTCGGCGGTGTACAGCGGAATGACGTGGTCGCCCGGCTTGACGCTGGTCACGCCCTCGCCGCATTCGACCACGATGCCCGCGCCTTCGTGGCCCAGCACGGCGGGGAAGATGCCTTCGGGGTCGTCGCCCGACAGCGTGAAGGCGTCGGTGTGGCACACGCCGGTGTGGGTGATGCGAACCAGCACCTCGCCCTTCTGGGGCGGGGCGACATCGATTTCGACGATTTGCAACGGTTTGCCGGCTTCAAAGGCGACGGCGGCGCGGGATTTCATGAAGGTCTCCTTTCCGTGGGACGTGATTTATTTCAGGTACGAACGCACCAGCGAAGCCACCTCGTCAATGGCTTCGTGCACGCGTTGGTGTTCGGGGTTTTCCAGGCTGTCGATCGGGCAGTCGGCATGGCCGAAGGATTCGCGCAGGTGGCCTTCCAGCACGTCGGCCATCAACCCGTTCACGGCGCCGCGCATGGCCGCCAGCTGCTGCAGCACCGGGCCGCAATCAACGCCCTCGGCAATGTGCCGCTCCAGCGCCTCGGCCTGCCCGCGAATGCGGCGCAGACGGGTGATGGCGCGTTTCTTGTCTTCGGGGGAATGCGGCATGGTTGATACTAGTGGTATGTATAAGTATATGCCGCCCGCCAGGTTTGGCAAGCAGCGCGTGGGCGCCCGCCCCGGCCCGCGCCGACGGTCTGCGCGCTGTCAACTGGCGGACACATCGGCGGTATATAAGGCTGGGTTGACCATGCCATTCTGTTCCCGTCCGCACGCGCCGTCACCCCTTTCCCGACTCCGACGGCGCGCGCTGGCCTGCGCCGCGCTGGGCCTGTGTCTGGCGGCCCACGCACCCGCGCACGCCGACACGTCCGACGCCGAGTCCAACGCCGAGGAAAGCGCCAACCTGCACGGCCAGGCCACTTACGTGCGCCAGTTCAAGCCGGCCTTCACCTCGCCCTATGCGGCGGCACACAGCCTGGCGGGCGAGCGCGAGGCCAGCTATTCATTCACCACCACCGCCTTCATCGGCTGGCGACCGTGGGACGGCGGCGAGCTGTACTTCAACCCCGAAGTGTCGCAAGGCCGCCCGCTGTCGGGGCTGAACGGCCTGGGGGGCTTCACCAACGGCGAAATGGCGCGCTCGTCCGGGCCGCACCCCACGCTGTACCGCGCGCGGCTGTTCCTGCGCCAAACCTGGGGCACGGGCGGCGGGCGCGAAGCGCGCGAATCCGGCCCCAACCAGCTGGCCGGCGCGGTCGACCGGGACCGCTGGGTACTCACCGCCGGCAACCTGTCGGTCACCGACATCTTCGACAACAACGCCTACAACCACGACCCGCGCACCCAGTTCATGAACTGGTCGCTGCTGACACACGGCGCCTACGACTTCGCCGCCGACGCGCGCGGCTACACCTGGGGCGTGGCGCTGGAGCGCTACTGGGGCGACTGGGCGCTGCGCGCGGGCCGCTTCATCCAGCCCGTGCGGCCCAACCAGCAGTCGCTGGACCTGCGCATCCTGCAGCACTATGGCGACCAGATCGAGCTGGAACGCGGCCACACCCTGCTGGGCGACGACCGCCCGGGCCGCGTGCGCGTGCTGGCGTTTCGCAGCCGCGCAGTGATGACGCGCTACGCCGACGCGCTGGCGCTGGCCGCGCGCACCGGCGGCGTGCCCAGCCTGGACGCGGCGCGCGGCGGGGCGCAGGTCAAATACGGCGTCGGCCTCAACGTAGAGCAGGCGGTGAGCGCCAACGTCGGCCTGTTCGCGCGCGCCAGCTGGGCCGACGGCGGCACCGAAACCTACGCCTTCACCGAAATCGACCGCTCGGTGTCGGCCGGCGCGCTCATCAAGGGCGGCGCGTGGCAGCGCGCCGACGACACGCTGGGCATCGGCTGGGCGCGCAACAGCCTGTCGCGCCCGCACCGGCAGTTTCTGGCTGCCGGGGGCATGGGCTTCTTCCTGGGCGACGGCAAACTCAACTACCGGCCCGAACAGGTGCTGGAGCTGTTCTACCACCTGCGCCTGCACAAATACCTGGACGTGGCGCTGAACTGGCAGCACATCCGCCACCCCGGCTACAACGCCGACCGCGGGCCGGTCAATTTCTACGCGCTGCGGCTGCACGCGAGTTTTTGATCCAGTCCAGGCTGGGCCGCGGCCGGGCGGTCCTGCTGCCTGCACCTTCCCCCGCTGGGGGAAGGTGGGGAAGGGGGCCAGCCAGCGCCAAGCATCCATCGTGGTGCGCCCCCACCCCTACCCTCCCCCAGCGGGGGCGGGGGTCAGCCATCCCTGATTCCTTGATTTCATCCTAAACAGCCGGCCAGCGCCCACCACATCAGCGTTGCATGCTATCAATTCAGAAGCGAACGCCGATACTCACACGCCACTGGTCGTCGGCCGTGAAGTTGGTCTTCGGGTCGTAGGCCAGGCGCGCAAACCAGCGCGGCCAGTCGTGCGTGACGCTGAAGCCCGCGCGCGTGATCATCTGGCCGTCCACCAAGCCGCGCTTGAGCAATGCATCGAGCGTCAGCCGGTTGCCTTCCGCCAGCGGCTGGCGCCAGGTCAGGTGAAAGTGGCGCTGGTCGGGGTTCTGGCGGTTGTCACGGATCAAGCTGGCCGTCAGGCTGCGGCCGTCGTCGGCGCGCCAGGCGGCCATCAGCGTCCACGCGTCATTGGGGTCGAAGTTGAGGTTGTAGTACGGCCGCAGGTTGGTGCGCCCCAGCCCCGCGCCCAGCACCCAGGTCTGGCCGGCCTCGACGTTGACGCTGCCGCCCACGAAGCCGCCGCTGGCGTACTGGATGGACGGCTGCACGCGCACCACGCTGCCGAAGCTGTGGTCCCAGCCCAGCCGCGTCTGCGCCACGTCCAGCCCCGCCGCGCGAAAGTGGCCGATCCACGCGGTGCCCCAATCACCGCTGGCGCGCAGGTTGGTGTCCACGCCCCAGCCGGACTGGCTGAACCGATAAGCGCCCAGCGTCAGCTTGAAGGGCAGTTCGTCGGCCGCGCGGGCCGGCGTGGCGATGCCCGCTGCGCTCCACGCGAGCAGCAGGCAGGCCCTCATAACTCCTGATTTCATAGCTGCGTGCGCTGATCAGGCCAGCGCTGCCTGCTCTTTTGGCTTCTTTTCGCCAAACCACGCCACATACAGCGCCGGCAGCACCACCAGCGTCAGCAGGCAGGCCGTCACCAGCCCGCCGATGATGACGATGGCCAGCGGGCGCTGCGTCTCGGCGCCGATGTCGCGCGACAGCGCCATCGGCAGCATGCCCAGCGCGGCCAGCATGGCCGTCATCAGCACGGTGCGCAGGCGCTGCATGCTGCCCAGCCGCGCCGCGTCCTCGGCCGAGTTGCCGGCTTCGCGCAGTTGCTGGAACACCGACAGCATCACCACCCCGTTCAGCACCGCCTGCCCCGACAGCGCGATGAAGCCAATGGCCGCCGACACCGACAGCGGAATCGACAGCGCCCACAGCGCCACGAAGCCGCCGATCAGCGCCAGGGGCACGTTCAGCAGGATCAGCGCCGCCATCTTGAACGACTTGAAGGCGTCGAACAGCAGCACGAAGATCAGCAGCAGCGAGATCGGCACCACCACCGACAGCCGCTTCATGGCGCGTTCCTGGTTCTCGAACTCGCCCGACCATGTGACCGCATAGCCGCGCGGCAGCTTGACGTTCTGCTCCACGCGCGCCTGCATGTCGTGCACCACCGACCCCATGTCGCGGTCCTTGATGAAGATGCCGATGGCCATGGTGCGGCGGCCGTTCTCGCGCGCGATGTTCATGGCGCCGCTGGTTTCCTTCAGCCGCGCCACGTTGCCCAGCGGCACCGATCCGCCGTCGGGCGTGGGCACCAGCGTCTGCGGCAGGCGCGCGATGCCGCGCCGGTCTTCGGGCAGGCGCACTGCCACGGCAAACTTGCGCTCGCCTTCCCAGATCTGCGTGGCGGCCTTGCCGGCCAGCGCGGTCTCGATCACGTCCTGCACGTCCTGGATGTTCAGGCCCAGCCGTCCCGCCGCCTCGCGGTCGATCTCGATCTGCAACTGCGGCAGCTCGCCCAGGCGGTCGATTTCGGCGCGGTACACACCGGGCACGCGGCGGATCTGCGTCTCGATCTCCTCCGTCACCTTGCGCAGCTCGGTCAGGTCGTCGCCCGACACCTTGATGACGATCTGGCCGTCGATCTGCGAAATGGATTCGAGCACGTTGTCGCGGATCGGCTGCGAGAACGTCGGCTCCATGCCCGGAATGGCCGACACCGCGCGGTCCATTTCCTCGATGAGGCGATCCTTGGTCAGGCCCTTGCGCCATTCCTCGGCGGGTTTCACGTCGACAAACACCTCGGCCATGCTGATGGTCTTGGGGTCGGTGCCGTCTTCTGGCTGGCCGGCCTTGGACACCGCCGTGCGCACCTCCGGCACCGTGAGCAGAGCCTTGCGCACCGTGTGCAGCGTGTTGGCCGCCTCGGCGTTGGAGATGCTGGAGGGCAGCCGCACGTTGACCCAGATGGTGCCCTCGTTCAGCTCGGGCAAAAACTCCGACCCCAGCCGCGCCGCCACGCCCATCGACAGCGCAAACGCAACCACCGCGCCAATCATCACCTTGCGCCGGTTCTCCAGGGCCCACAGCAGCACCGGGCGGTACACGCGCTTGCACCAGTCCACCAGGCGGTTGTCGTGGTGCGGCAGCTTGCGCCGCAGCATCCAGTAGGCCAAGAGCGGCACCAGCGTCAGCGAAAAGATCAGCGAGCCGACCAGCGCCGTGGTGACCGACAGCGCCATCGGCTGGAAGATGCGGCCTTCGTGCCGCTGCAGCGCGAAGATGGGGATGTGCGCGGCGATGATGATGAGCATGGAAAACAGCGTGGGCCGGCCCACCTCGGTCGCGGCTTCCGTGATGACTTCGCGCCGCTCCTCGTCGCGCATGCCTTCGCCCTTTTCGGCCAGGCGGTGCATGATGTTCTCGATCACGATCACCGCGCCGTCCACGATGATGCCGAAGTCCATCGCGCCCAGGCTCAGCAGGTTGGCCGGCACGCCCATGATCTTCAGGCCCAGAAACGTGGCCAGCAGCGACAGCGGAATGATCACCACCACCGCCAGGCTGGCGCGGAAGTTGGACAGGAACAGGTACAGCACCAGCGACACCAGCAGCGCGCCTTCCACCAGGTTGCGGAACACGGTGGACAGCGTCTTGCCCATCAGCCAGGTGCGGTCGTAGTAGGGCACGATCTGCACGCCGCGCGGCAGGCCGCGGTCGTTCAGGCGCTCGATGGTGGCCTTCACGCCCTTGAGCACCACGCTCGGGTTCTCGCCCTTGCGCATGACCACGATGCCGGTCACCACGTCGTCGACGTCGTCCTGGCCCACCGTGCCCAGGCGCGGCACGGCGCCGACCCTGACGTCCGCCACATCGCGCACCAGCACCGCCGTGCCGTTCTGCGCCTTGATGGCGATGCGGCCAATGTCGTCGGGCGACTGCAAAAAGCCGATGCCGCGGATGGCGTACTGCTGCGCGCCCTGTGCCACGTAGCTGCCGCCGGCGTTGGCGTTGCCGCGCCCCAGCGCGTCCAGCAGGTTCTGCAGCGTCAGCTTGTGCGCGCGCAGTTTTTCCAGATCGGGCTGCACCTCGTACTGCTTGATGAAGCCGCCCATCGCCACCACGTCGGCCACGCCCGGCACCTGGCGCAGGGCGCGCTCGACCACCCAGTCCTCGATGGTGCGCAGCTCTGTCGTGGTCTTGCCGTCGCCCACCAGGCGGTAACGCATGATCTCGCCCACCGGCGTGGCGTTGGGGGCGATGTTGGCCTCCACGCCCGGCGGCAGGTCGACGCCGCGCAGGCGCTCGTTCACCTGCGCGCGCACCTGCAGCACGTCGGCCTTGTCGTCGTAGGTGACCACGGTGAACGACAGGCCGAACTGGGTGTGCGAGAACACGCGGATCGAATTGGGCAGGCCCGACAGCGCCACCTCGATCGGCAGCGTGACCTGTTTTTCCACTTCTTCGGCCGCGTGGCCGGGGTAAAGCGCGATCACCGTCACCTGCGTGTCGGTGACGTCGGGAAACGCCTCCACCGACAGGTTCTGGAACGCGATGATGCCCGCCATGGCGAACAGCAGCGTGCCCAGCACGATGAACAGCGGCTGGTGCAGCGCGTAGTGGATCAGCTTTCTCATGACGCGGACCGCTCGCTGGCAGCGCTGGCCGGGGGCTGGGCGGCGGGCGCGGCGCCCGACGCACCGGGTGCGGGCGCGCTGGCCTCCTGCTCGGCCAGGCGGAACTGGCGCAGCAGCAGCAGCGCGTTCTCGCTCACCACCTTTTCACCGGGGCGGATGCCGCTGGTCACGATGACGTCGCGCGCGCCTTCCTCGCTGGTGTCCACCAGCCGCCGCTCGAACACGCCGGGGCTGGTCTGCACCACCACCCAATGCTCGGCGCCGCGCAGCGTCACCGCGCTGGCCGGCACCGACACGCCGCGCTGGTGCGCGCGCTCGATCAGCGCCGTGCCCAGCATCTCGGCCTTCAGGCGCCGCTCGGGGTTGTTGACCACGCCGCGGATCTTGATGGTGCGCGTGCCGGGGTCGATCACGTCGGCCGCCGCCGTCACGCGCGCCTCGAACGGAATGTCGGGCAGCGCCGCCAGCCGCAGCACAAAGGTCTGACCGGGGCGCAGCGCCTCCACGTCCATGTCGCGCGCGTCCACCTGCACCCACAGCGTGGTCGGGTCGGTCAGGGTGAACAGCGGCGGCGTGGCGGGGCCGTACTGGTCGGGGCGCAGTTCCTGGCCGGGGTTGATGTTGCGCTCGACCACCACGCCGCCCATGCCGGCGCGGATGGCCAGCTGCTGGTTCACCGCCGCGCCGCCGCCGTACATGCGGGTGCGCGCGCTGGCGCGCGCCACCTCGGCGCGGGCGCGCGCGGCGTCGCCTTCGGCCTGCTCCACATCCTTGCGCGCAGCAATGCCCAGTTGGTACAGCTCGCGCTGGCGCGCCAGCGCCTTGGCGGCCACGCTGGCGTCGGCCTCGGCCTTGGCGGTGTCGGCCTGCGCCACCGCGAAATCGGGCGAAGCCAGGTCGGCCAGCACCGTGCCGGCCGCCACGCGCTGCCCCACGTCGACGCGAATCGCGCCCACGCGGCCGGCAAACGGCGGGTAGATGCGCTGCGTGCGCGACTCGTCCCACACCAGGCGCGCCGGCAATTGCGCGGGCACGCTGGTCACCTGCTCGGCGGCGGCGGTCTCGATCAGCTTGAGCTGCGGGTGGTCGGGCGGGTAGCGCAGTTGCTTGCCCTGCAGGATGGGGGCCGGTGGCTCGGGCGGCAGCGGCGGCGCTTCACGGCCGCATCCGGCCAGCAGGCAGGCGGCGGCCAGCACCGAAAGAAGGGGGGAGGGCAAAGGCAGGCGCATGAACGTCAGGGCAGTCGTTGGGCGATGAATTCGGGCGGCAGCGGCTCGGCGCGCAACTGCCAGGCGGCGGCGGCCTTGGCGGCGTCGACGCGGGTGGCCAGCGCGTCCAGCAGCGTCGCGCGCAGGGTGCGGCGCGCGTCCAGCAGGTCGGTCAGGGGCAGGGCGCCCTTCTGGTAGGCGATTTCGGCCGACTGCGCGACTTCGCGCGCGCGCGGCAGCACGTCGGTTTCGTAGTGGCGCGCACGGGCCAGCGCAGTGGCCGCTTCCAGTTGCAGGCGGCGCAGGTCGGCGGCGGCGCTGCGGCGGGTTTTTTCCAGCTGGTCCTCGGCCTGGCGCAGCTGGGCCAGCGCGCGGCCGATCTCGCCCTGATAGTCGTAGCCCCAGGTCAGCGGCATCTGCGCGCGCAGCTCCACCAGCCGGTTGCTGGTGCCGGGGTAATGGTCGAACGAGGCGCCGACGGTGACGTCGGACCGGCGCAGCGCACGCGCGCCGTCGACCGCCGCCTGCGCCGCGCGCACGCGGGCCTGGGCGGCGCGCACGTCGGCGCGGCCTTCCAGCAGCAGCGCCAGGTCGGCGTCGCCCGGCGCAGGCGGGCTGGGCCAGCCGCCCTCCACGGCCAGGCGCTCGGCCTGCGGCATGCGGCCCACCAGCTGCGCCAGCACCAGGGCCGCGCGCTGGCGGTCCAGTTCGGCGGCCAGGGCGTCGGCGCGCACGCGCTCGGCCTCGATCTCGATGCGGTTGGCGTCCTGGCGCGCCAGGTCACCGGCGCGCACGCGGCGCCCAGCGGTGTCGGCCAGCTGGCGCGCATCGCCCACCAGCGCCTGCATCAGTTCCAGCTTCTGTTGCGCGGCCAGCAGGTCGTAGAAGCCGCCCTGCGTGGCCAGCATCTGCTGCACCACCACGTCCTGCAGGTCTTCCTGCGCGGCGCCCACCGCCTCGTGGGCGGCGCGGGTGCGCAGGGCGCGCTTGTCCCCGCGCTCCCAGGTCCAGTCCAGGCCAACGCCCTTGTCGAGCCGCTTGCGCGTCAGCAGCGGGCCGGCGCCAATGCCGTGCTGCAAATCGATCGACGACACCTTGGCCGACAGCACCGGCAGCGGCGCGTGGTTGGCCGCCAGGATGTCGGCGCGCGCCGCCTCCAGCCCGCCACGGGCAATCGCCACGTCGAGGTTGGCGCGCGCCTCCTGCAGCGCCTGCGGCAGCGTGAGCGACTGCGCAGCCGCCGGCAGGGCCACGGCCAGCCAGGCGCACGCGCACAATAGCGATCTGGTGAATCTGCTTTCCAACATGCGGCTGTTTGTCGCACCGCACCACTGACCGCGACCTGACCAGCGCCCACCGCAAAATCACTTAGCCATGCGCATCCTCCTCGTCGAAGACGACCCGGTGCTGGCCGACATCGTCCAGCGCAGCCTGCGCGCGCACGGCCACCGCGTGGACGCCGCCGCCGACATGGACACCGCGCGCCTGTGGTGGCGCACGCAGCCGTTCGACGCCGTGCTGCTGGACCTGAACCTGCCCGCCAGCGCGCACCCGCGCAGCGGCCTGGGCAATGGGCTCGACCTGCTGCGCGAGGCGCGCGCCCGTGGCGACCGCACCCCGGTCATCGTGCTGACGGCGCGCGACCGCACCGAGCAGCGCATCGCCGGACTGGACGCCGGCGCCGACGATTACCTGGGCAAGCCGTTCGAGCTGGCCGAAGTCGAGGCCCGCCTGCGCGCGCTGCTGCGCCGCGCCCACGCCACCGACGACCGCGTTGTGCTGGGCCGGCTGGTGCTGGACCGGCGCGCGCGCCGCCTGACGCTGAACGACGCGCCCTGGGAGCTGCCGGCACGCGAGTTCGAGGTGCTGTGGGAGCTGCTGACCCCGCCCGGCCGCGTGGTCAGCAAGCGCATGCTGTCCGACAAGCTGTCCGACAACGACGACCCGCTGGGCGACAACGCGCTGGAAGCCTTCATCTCGCGCCTGCGCAAGAAGCTGGCCGGCAGCGGCGCGCAGATCCGCACCCTGCGCGGGCTGGGCTACCTGATCGAGGCCGACGACGACGCCCGCGCCCCGGCGCGGGACGACTGAGCGCCATGGCCGGGCCGGCGTCGCTGCGCACACGGCTGGTGTGGGGCGTGGCGCTGCCGCTGGTGCTGACCTGGAGCGTCGGCACCGGCGTCGCGCTGTGGATCGCCAGCCGCTACGTGCAGCAGGCCTACGACCGCGCGCTGCTGGACGACGCCTACGCCGTGGCCGCGCAGGTCGAATCCGGCCCCGAAGGCCCGCAGCTGACGTTGAGCCAGCCCGAAATGGCGGCCCTGCTGTTCGACCAGACCGAGCAGGAATTCTTCGTCGTGCGCTCGCTCGGCGGCGAGTTTCTGGCGGGGCACGGCTCGGTGCCGCAGGCGCCGCTGCCGGCGCTGGGCCATGTGTTCCACGACGACAGCATCCACGGCCGCGCGGTGCGCATGGTCAGCCTGCGGCGCAAGGCCAGCGACACCTTCGTCGTCGTGATGGCGCAGACCATCGGCGGCCGGCGCGCGCTGCTGCGCGAGCTGGTGCTGTATTCGGCCGCCGCCCAGGCGGTGCTGCTGGCCCTGCTGGTGGTGTGGCTGCGCAGCGGCATCGGGCGCCAACTGCGGCCGCTGGCCCGGCTGGAAGACGCGGTGGACCAGCGCGACGCCGACGACCTGTCGCCCCTGCCCGCGCCGCTGGCCGCCGCCGCGCCCACGCGCGACATCGCGCGGCTGGGCCATTCGATCAATTCGCTGCTGGCGCGGCTGCGCGACAGCCTGGCGGCGCAGCGCGAATTCAGCGGCAACGTGGCGCACGAGCTGCGCACGCCGCTGGCCGGCATCCGCGCGCAGGCCGAATACGCGCTGTCGCAGGACGACCCGGCGCAGTGGCGCGCGCAGCTGCAGGGCATCCTGCGCAGCCAGGCGCGCGCCAGCCACTGCGTCGACCAGCTGCTGGCGCTGGCGCGCGCCGACGAGGCCCGCGCCGCCCTGCAGGTAAAGGCCGTGCCGCTGCATGAACTGGCACGCGAGGTGCTGCTGCGCTGGCTGCCGCGCGCCGACGCCGCCGGCGCCGACCTGGGCGCCAGCGGGCTCGACACGCCGGTGTGGGTGCGCGCCGACGCCCTGCTGCTGGAAGGCGTGCTCGACAACCTGATCGACAACGCGCTGCGCTACGCCACCACCGGCGCCGCGCCGCGCATCACGCTGCTGCTGTCGGCGCAGGGCGACGTCGCCACGCTGGAAGTGCAGGACAACGGCCCCGGCATGCCGCCCGACGAACGCGCGCTGGCGCTGGCGCGCGGCGTGCAGGGCGCCGACGGGCGCGCGCTGGGGCAGGGGGCGGGGCTGGGGCTGGCGATCGTGCAGCGCTACGCGCAGCTGCTGGACGCACATTTCGAACTGGAAGCCGCGCCCGGCGGCGGGCTGGTGGCGCGCCTTGCGTTGCCCGTGGGGCAGCCGGCGGGCGGGGCGGGGGCGCCAGGGTAGGCGCCGCCCCAAAAAGTGATCAGCCGCCGCCCAGGCCGATGGGGGGTGGGGCGTTCATCACGATGCGGGTGAACAGCTGCTCGTACACCGGGTCGGGCTTGTACTTGCCGGTCAGTGGGTCGCAGTTCTTCTCGAACTCGGCGTCCAGCTCTTTCCAGTCGGTTTCGGTCAGCGTGCGCTCGGCCTCGGGCAGGATCACCGATTCTTCGAGCCGCATGTGCTCCAGGTACTGGCTGACGTACTTGGTGAATTCGTGCAGGAACACCTGCTTGCGCGACTCGCCCATCAGCTCCCATCCCAGCAGCAGGTGCTGGATGTCGCGCACGGCGACTTCGGTGTAGTGGTGATCGCGGTCCAACCGGGCAATGGCGTCGGCCGTGTGCGGCGACGCGCGCTTGACGCGGGGAAACAGCAGCTCGGTTTCCTTCGGGTGATGCAGCCGCTCGGGAAACTCGTCAATGTAGAACAGCATCGCCCGCAGCACGTCGAAGAAGTTCTTCGGGTTGTCCTGCGGCCCGCGGTCGACCATCATGCGCATCGACTGCAACATGGCCGCCAGCGACGAATGCTCGTCGCGGATGATCTCCAGACTCCGGTGCCTCATGGCCTCATCTCCTATGTTCGGTCCGTCCAAGTGTAAGCGCCGCGCGGCGCCCCCCCGCATGATATGAGTCAAGACCACCGGCCATGGCGGCGCCACGTTCAGGGCCGCTGCGAGGGGTTCGCGGGCTTCCAGCGCTTGAGCAGCAGCGCGTTGCTGGTCACGCTGACCGACGACAGCGCCATCGCCGCGCCGGCCAGCACCGGGCTCAGGTAGCCCAGCGCCGCCAGCGGAATGCCGGCCGCGTTGTAGACGAAGGCCCAGAACAGGTTCTGGCGGATCTTGGCCACCGTGCGGCGCGAAATGTCCAGCGCCGCCGGCACCAGCGCCACGTCGCCGCGCATCAGCGTGATGCCGGCCGCGTGCATGGCCACGTCGGTGCCGCTGCCCATGGCCATGCCCACGTCGGCGGCGGCCAGCGCGGGCGCGTCGTTGACGCCGTCGCCGACCATGGCGACCACATGCCGGCCATCGGGCTTCTTGCTCCCTCTCCCGCGAGCGGGAGAGGGTGGGGGTGAGGGCAAGGGCGCTGCATCGGACGCGGTGGCGGCGACAGCCCCCCCACTCTCACCCCAGCCCTCTCCCCCACCGGGGAGAGGGAGCAAAACCGTCGCGCCCGAGCGCAGCGCCTGCACCGCCTGCGCCTTCGCCGCCGGCAGCACGTCGGCCATGACCTCGCCCGCGTCGGGCTTGAGCCCCAGCCGGCGCGCCATCGCCTCGGCCGCAGCACGGTTGTCACCGCTGATCATCACCGCCCGCACGCCGCGCGCGTGCAGCGCCTCGATGGCCGCGCGGGCGCCGGGCTTGGGCTCGTCGCCAAAGGCCAGCAGGGCCACGGCGCGCAGCGTACCGTCATTTTGTTCGCGCGGCGCAGTGCCGTCGTCGGCACGCACGGCAACTACTGAAATCGTAGCGCCTCGCGCTTGCCAGTCGTGCGCTGGGGCCTCAAAAGGCCTCAAATCCACGCCCCGCTCAGCCATCCAGCGCGCGCTGCCGATCAGCACCTCGTGGCCCGCCACGCGGCCTTCGGTGCCGCGCCCGGGCACGGCGCGCACAGAACTGATGCCCCCACGCTCCCCGGCTTCGCCCGGTGCGCTGCCCCCCAAGGGGGCCGCGCCTTGCTCGGGGCGGCCTAGCGCGGCGGCGACCGCATCCGACGCCTTCGCCACGGGCCACAGGCCGCGCTCACGCGCGGCGGCCAGCACCGCGCGCGCCAGCGGGTGTCCGCTGCCCGACTGCAGGCTGGCCGCCGTTTGCAGCGCCGCCGCTTCGTCCACGCCGGGCGCCGCCACCAGCGCCAGCAGGCGCGGCTGGCCCACCGTCAGCGTGCCGGTCTTGTCGAAGGCCACCGTGTCCACCTGGTGCGCCACCTCCAGCGCCTCGGCGTCCTTGATCAAGATGCCGAACTTCGCCGCCACCCCCGTGCCCGCCATGATGGCCGTCGGCGTGGCCAGCCCCAGCGCGCACGGGCAGGCGATGACCAGCACGGCCACCGCGCGGATGAGGGCCGTCTCCAGTCCCAGGCCGCCCAGCAGCCACCCGCCCAGCAAGGTGGCCAGCGCGATCAGCAGCACCACCGGCACGAACACCGCCGCCACCTGGTCCACCAGCCGCTGCACCGGCGCCTTGACCGCCTGCGCGTCCTGCACCAGGCGGATGATGTGCGCCAGCACGCTTTCGCTGCCCGCCGCTGTCACCTGAATCAGCACGCGGCCGTCGCCGTTGATGGCGCCGCCCGTGAGCTTGTCGCCCGCCGCCTTGGCCACCGGCAGCGGCTCGCCAGTCAGCATCGATTCATCGACCTGCGTCGCGCCTTCGGTCACCGTGCCGTCGGCGGGGATGCGCTCGCCGGGGCGCACCGCGAGTTGATCGCCCGCGCGCAGTTCGTCGACAGGAATGTCCTTTTCCGCGCCGTCCCAGTCGATCAGGTGCGCCACCTCGGGCCGCAGCGCGTGCAGCGCGCGAATGGCGGCGGTGGTCTGGCGCTTGGCGCGTTCTTCCAGCCACTTGCCCAGGCGCACCAGCGTCACCACCACGGCGGCGCTTTCAAAGTACAGGTGCGGCACGTGGCCATCGGCGTGCGGCTTGGCCCACCACAGCCACATCGACAGCAGCCACGCCGCGGTGGTGCCAATCGACACCAGCAATTCCATGTTGCCGCTGCCGGCTTTCAGCGCGCCCCAGGCCGCCTTGTAAAAGCGCGCCCCCAGCCAAAACTGCACCGGCGTCGCCAGCACAAACTGCACCCAGGGCGGCGGCATCCAGTGCCAGCCAAAGGGCATGCCCAGCATCGGCAGCACCAGCGGCGCGCACAGCAGCAGCCCGATGCCCACGGGCCAGAAGCCGGCCCACGGCCCGGCGTCGGGCGCGTCCAGTGCCGCATCGGCCGCGCGCGGCTGGTAGCCGGCGTCGCGCACGGCGCGGCGCAGTACAGGCTCCATGGCAGCAGCGTCGCCCACGTCCGACGCCAGGGTGACGCGCGCACTCTCGGTCGCCAAGTTCACCGCCGCGTCCTGCACGCCCGGCACCTTCTTCAAGGCCTTCTCGACCCGCGCCACGCAACTGGCGCAGGTCATGCCGCCGATGCCGAGGTCGAAGGGGGTGATGGTTTCGTTCATGGGGGGAAGTGTGGGGCTTGACATGATGGGAGGGTCAAGGAATGTGCAAGCAGGGTCAGAAACTAGAATGTCCCATCCACTCGGCCAGGCAGATGGTCAATCACTCCGCTGTCGCTCACTTCGCTCCCGCATTGCCGGGTTGAATCTCAGGCCGTACCGTGCGCCACACCCGCCGTGATACCCGCCACCCGGAACCACCTTGCGATGTTTGCGCCCTTTTGGGTCGCGTTTGCCATCGTGGTGTGGGGGCTGGTTCTGGGCCACACCCGCTTTGGCCCAAGCCATAACACCGCCGCGCTGCTCGCCGGTCTGGCAATCGTCGTCGGCCTCGTTGTCGGCGTGGCGGGCCTGCTGACGGCCCACGCCATTCCTCGCCTGCTCCGCATCCTTCTGGGGCTGCTGTACCTCCCCACCGCCTTGGTATCCGCGCTCATGGCGGGCTTTTGAAAAAAAACGGGGCCGCACGCAAATGGGCCTCGCCCCACAACGGGCTTGACACTCCCCTCATGTCAAGGTTCATGATCCCCTGATCGATCACGCTGAAAGGAGCACCCATGACCACCCCCCAGCAATTCACCGTCACCGGCATGACCTGCGGCCACTGCGAGATGGCCGTGAAGCGCGCCATCAAGGCGCTCGATCCGCAGGCCGAGGTCAAGATCGACCGCGCCGAGAACCGGGTGGAAGTGCAATCCACCCAGCCGCACGACGCGATTGCCGCCGCCATCCGCGAGGAAGGCTACGCGGTGGCGGCGTGACCGCGGCGGCGGTGTCGGCTTCGCCCGTCACCATCGGCGAGGCTGCGCGCGCCTCAGGCGTGTCGGCCAAGATGGTGCGGCATTACGAATCACTCGGGCTGCTGGGCGACATCACGCGCACCGATGGCGGCTACCGGCTGTACACGCCGGCCGACGTGCACACGCTGCGCTTCATCAAGCGGGCGCGCGACCTGGGTTTTTCGATGGCCGAGATCGCCGAGCTGGTGAGCCTGTGGCACGACCGCCAGCGCGCCAGCGCCGACGTCAAGCGCGTAGCGCAGGCGCACCTGGACGACCTTGAAAAACGCATCGCCGCCTTGCAGGACATGCGCGGCACGCTACAAAATCTGTTGCAATGCTGCCATGGGGACGAGCGGCCCGAGTGCCCCATCCTCGACCAGCTGGCGGGCACGTGACGGCGCGGGGCGCGTGCCGCGCTCCCCGCAATTTCACCCAACTTTACAAACCGACATGCGCCGCTGAAGTGCGCGATACACGCGCCGCGCACACTGCCTGCCAAGCCGGTGCCGCGCCTTGCTTCCCGCAGGCCTGCCGGCCAGGCTCGTATCCCGAGCGCATGACTGAAAGGACATGAATCATGACTCTGACCCCGAAACGCCTGTTGATCGCCGCCGTGCTGGCCGCCAGTGGCGCCGTTGCCATCGCCCAGGCGCCCGCGCCGGCCAACCAGCCCGCAGCGGGCGAAGCCTCGGCCGCACGCCCCGGCCCCGGCGGCAAGCGCATGGACCCGGCGCAGATACAGCAGCGCATGGCCGAACGCCGCGCCCAGCGGCTGGCCGCGCTCAAGAGCGACCTGAAGCTGACCCCGGCGCAGGAAGGCGCGTGGAACCAGTTCGTCGCCGCCAGCCAGCCGCCCGCCATGGGCCAGCGCGGCCCGATGATGGACCGCGCGCAGATGGCGCAGCTGACCACGCCGCAGCGCTTGGACCTGATGGACAAGCGCATGGCCGAGCGCCAGGCGCACATGAAGCAGCGCAGCGACGCCGTGAAGACCTTCTACGCCCAGCTGACGCCCGAGCAGCAGAAGACCTTCGACAGCCGCCCGATGCGCGGCGGCCCCGGCGGCGGCATGCGCGGCGGCGACCATCGCCACCCCGGCGGCTGGGGCGGCGGCCCCGGCATGATGGGCCGCTGATCGGTTCACCGGTTCGGCCCTGCGGCGCAACCCCATTTGCGCCGCCCCCACGGCACCCCGACACGTCGGGGTGCTTTTTTTTGGACATTTTTGGCACCTTGCACTTATCTGGCGGGCGCCAGCAGCTATACTTTTTGATACGGAGGGGCGTTGACGATGAACGCCGTTCGCGCCGAGCTGATCGCAATGAAAGCTCTGACGAACGATGGCCATGCCCTGCCACGCTCATCCTCCCATGGCTACGGCGCCACACCCATCTGTGCGCGCCGGCCGATTGGTCTTAAGCTGCGCACGTGCCCTACACCGCCCCACCCCCTCCTCCCGTGCCGCCGCGCCCGCCGCGCGGCACCCTGAAGCTGCCCGAGGTGCGCACCGTCGCGCTGACGGCGCCCCTAACCTGGCTGGCGCTGGGCTGGCGCGACCTGTGGCGCGTCGGCATGCCCAGCCTGCTGCACGGCATGCTGCTGGCCACCTTCGGTCTGGGGCTGCTGATGCTGGCGCGCGACCAGTTCTGGCTGCTGGCCGGGGCGTTTTCGGGCTTTCTGGTGGTGGCGCCGGTGCTGGCCACCAGCCTGTACGCACTGTCGCGCGCGCTGGAGCGCGGCGAGCCGGCCAACCTGCGCACCATTGGCAAGACGTGGACGCGCTGGCAGTTTTCGCGCTACGCGGTGCATGGTGGCTACTGGAGCCTGGTGCGCTTTGGCCTCATGCTGTCGCTGGCGGGCACCGGCTGGGTGCTGACCTCGGCCGCGCTCATCACCGCGCTGGCGCCAGCCCCGGTCAACACACCGACCGACTTTCTGCGCCACGTCGTGCTGGCGCACCGCGGCTACCTGTTCGAGCTGTGGCTGACCATGGGCGCGCTGATGGCGGCGCCGCTGTTCGCCTCCAGCGTGGTCAGCATGCCGCTGCTGCTGGACCGGCGGGTCGACGTGCTGCAGGCCGTGCTGACCAGCTGGCAGACCGTGCTGACCAACCCCGGCGCCATGGCGCTGTGGGCCGCGCTCATCATGGGCCTGACGCTGCTGGGCATGGGCACCCTGCTACTGGGGCTGATCGTGATCCTGCCGTGGCTGGGCCACGCCAGCTGGCACGCCTACCGCGCGTTGGTGGACACGCGCAGCCTGCCGGAACGCCTGCCGCCCGAAGGAAACGCCTGATGTTCGGTTTCAACGAAGAGCAGATCGCCTGGTTCGGCCTCACGATTGGCGTGGGCGCGTTCATGCTCTACATGGTTTTCATCATCGGGCACCTGGCCTGGGAATCCAAGGCCGGCAAGTTCGGCACTTTCGTGCTGTTTCTGGCGCTCGGCTTTGGCATGGTGGGCTTCGTGGCCAAGATGCTGATCGAGTGGGCCATCGGGCGATAGGCCCTGACGCGCGCCGTCCGGCGCCTGCAACCACCGGTGCAGAAAAAAGGCCGCCAGCGCCACGGGACAAACCTGTGGATGGGGCTGGCACAACGGGCGGGTTGTCCACAGCACGGGCGCGGCACGCGCAGTTGTCCCCACCGGCGTGCGCTTGTCCAGGCCGCTTGCCCACATCCGCCAACGCAAGGCAAGTGCGCGCCATGCTTGCGTTTTTGCCCTTTGTCCACAAAACGGCCAGGCACCTACTACGACTACTATGTTGTCATAAAAGAAAAAGAGATAAGTCAGCGCGGCGCCTTCAGGCCCCGCCGCGCGCCGTGCCACGCTGTTACAGCAGCGCCCTGAAAACCGGTCTGCCTTGGCGCGGCCGACTGTTAAGATCGGCCGGCTTTCTTCGCCCCCCGTTCCGCCCCTGCGGACTTCACCCGAGACGCCTTCGCGCCCATGTCCGTCGCCCTCGCCGGTCGCAGCCCCCGCACTTTCGACATCAAGAGCGCCAGCCTGCCCTTGCTGGCGCTGCGCCTGAAGTCGCCCGACATTGACCTGCTCGCCGACGAGCTGCTGGCGCAATACGGCGAGATGCCCGACTTCTTCGAAGACGACGGCGTGGTGCTCGACTTGTCCCCGCTGGCCGACGACGCTGGCGATGCCGAGATCGACTTCCAGCGCGTGGGTGAACTGCTGCACGAGCGCCGCCTGCGCCTGCTGGCCGTGCGCGGCGGCAGCCCCGCCCAGCAGGACGCGGCACGCGCTATCGGCCTGCTGCTGGCGCCCGACACGCGCGTGCAGACGGCGCGGGTCGACGAACCGGCCAACCCGCCGTCGGGCAAACCCGCGGCGCCGGTGGCGGCGCCCGACCTTCCTGCGCCCGGCGCGCTGGTCATCGACCGGCCGCTGCGCTCGGGCCAGCAGGTGTATGCGCGCGGGCGCGACCTGGTGGTGCTGGCCATGGTCAACCATGGTGCCGAGGTCGTCGCCGACGGCCACATCCACATCTACGCGCCGTTGCGCGGCCGTGCCCTGGCCGGTGCGCGCGGCTGGAGCGAGGCCTGCATCTTCGCGCGCGAAATGCGGCCCGACCTGGTGTCCATCGCCGGTGTCTACCGCACCAGCGAGGAGCCGCTGCCCGACACCGTGTGGGGCCACGCCGCCATGGTGCGGCTGGCCAGCAGCGACGCGGGCGACAGGCTCATCTTCGACCCCATCGCCGGCTGAGATGCCGCGCGTGGGCCTGTTCCTGAAACCTCTTTCTTCGGCACGACCCAAGGTGCGCTGACATGGCAAAAATCGTTGTGGTGACTTCCGGCAAGGGTGGCGTGGGCAAGACCACCACCAGTGCCGCCTTTGCTTCCGGGCTGGCGCTCAAGGGCCACAAGGTGGCGGTGATCGACTTCGACGTCGGCCTGCGCAACCTCGACCTCATCATGGGCTGCGAGCGCCGCGTGGTGTACGACTTCGTCAACGTGATTCACGGCGAGGCCAACCTGACGCAGGCCCTCATCAAGGACAAGCAGTGCGACAACCTGTTCGTGCTGGCCGCCAGCCAGACGCGCGACAAGGAAGCGCTGACGCGCGAAGGCGTGAAGAAGGTGCTGGACGACCTGGCCGCCATGGACTTCGACTACATCATCTGCGACTCGCCCGCCGGCATCGAGACCGGCGCGCTGATGGCCATGCACTACGCCGACGAGGCGCTGGTGGTGACCAACCCGGAGGTGAGCAGCGTGCGCGATTCCGACCGCATCCTGGGCATGCTGGGCAGCAAGACGCAGCGCGCCATCGACGGCGCCGAGCCGATCAAGGAGCACCTGCTCATCACCCGATACAACCCCAACCGCGTGGCCGACGGCCAGATGCTGAGCCTGGAAGACATCCAGGACATCCTGCGCATCAAGCTGATCGGCGTCATCCCCGAAAGCGAGGCCGTGCTGCAGGCGTCCAACCAGGGCCTGCCGGCGGTGCACCTGAAGGGCACCGACGTGGCGGGCGCGTATTCCGACGTGGTCGAGCGCTTTCTGGGCCAGGACGTGCCGCTGCGCTACATCGAGGCCGAGAAGCCCGGCTTCTTCAAGCGCCTGTTCGGGAGGTAAGCGGCATGTCCTTCCTCTCATTTTTTCTCGGCGAGAAGAAGAAGACCGCCAACGTCGCCAAGGAGCGGCTGCAGATCATCCTGGCGCACGAACGCGCCGGCCGCCCCGCGTTTGCGCCCGATTACCTGCCCGACCTGCAGCGCGAGCTGATCGAGGTCATCAGCAAGTACGTCAAGATCGACCCGAAGGACATCAAGGTCAACCTGGAACGCCAGGACGACCTGGAAGTGCTGGAAGTGAAGATCGAGCTGCCCGAAAAAGCCGGCGCCGCCTGATCCGTCCAACGCCCGGCCAGCGGGCGGCCCTGCCGTATCATTTGCTGCTCTTCGCTTTACCGGCCTGCGTGGCGCAGGCCGCGCCGTATCGGCCATGCCCCAGGATATCGACCCCGCTTCCGATCCACCGCTGCGACCGCCCGAGTCCGGCACTGCCTCCGGCGTCTGGCGCTGGCTGCTGGCCGCCGTGGTAGTGGTGGTGATCGTCGCCGGTGCCTACAAGGCTTACCACTGGCTGGTGCACGACGTTGAACGCCGCCGCGCGGTGGCCGAATCGCCCGCGGCCGCGCCGGTCGCGCCGTCTCAGGCCGTCGCGCCGCAGGCCGAACGCAGCCCGCCGCCGCCGGTCAAGGCCCCGCCGCCGCCTGCCGCCGCGCCCAACGAAGGCCCGGCGCCCGCCGTCACCGGACAGGCCATTCACAAGTGCGTGATCGACGGGCAAGTCAGCTACAGCAACCAGCCCTGCCCCGAGGGCGCCGCCGCGAGCCCGCTGCAGACCGACGCGGCCGGCGCGGACGGCAATGGCGTGGCCGGCTCGGCCGGCGACAGTGTGCCGGCCGTGCTGGTGGCGCGTCCCGCGGCGCTGAGCGTGGGCGACCCGGGCGAACACAGCGCAGTCTGCAGCTATTTGGCGGCCGAGATCGAGCGGCTTGACTTCGAGTTCCGGCAGCCGCTGCCGCCCGCCGTGCTTGACCACATTTCTTCGCAACTGGCCAGCCTGCGCACGCAGCACGGCAGCGCCAAGTGCAGCCCGCTGCCCAAGGCCGCCGACAAGAAGCCCGCCAACGCCACCCCCAAGCGCCCGCCGGCCAAAGTGCTGGACGAAAAGCGCGGGCAGTAGGGTCAGCGCGTCAACGCGCGTCGCCGTCGGTCGCCCCGCGCTTGACCGGCACCGGCCGGGCACGTTCAACCGGCCAAGGGCTGGCGGTGGGCGTGCGGTGCTTCTGGGTTGCCGCCGGCCGCGGGATGCTGGCCGCGGCCACCGAGGTGGCGGCCGAGGCAGGCAGGTTCCAGGCCAGCGCCGTCGTCATCAACAGCGCCGAAGGCACGTTGCGCAGCATGCGTCGAGACATGGGAAATTCCTTTCGGTGGTGGTAAGACACGGACCCAGTGTGCCTGCCCCACGCGTTACATCGCTGGCTCAGATGTTGGGCTTGTAACGGTGTGAATGCACACTGACGTCAACAGTTTTTCACCGTTCGATGGCGTGGCGCGGCCCGCACGCGGCTACCGGCGCCAGCGGTCTGGCCGCGCGCGGCGGCTGGAAAAAACCCCTTCGCCGCACTAAAATATCCCGTTACCCTCACGACCATGTGGCGCGGGGGGCGCCATGGCACAAGCCGCCGGGGGTGCAAGGCCCCGCCCAGTCACTTTTGTCCGGCGCCCCGCCTGATCTGCCAGCCCCGCGGTTCGCGCCTTGCGCTGCGTTCCGCCGCCACCGCGGTTCAGGCCAGCCCGTTTGGCCAACCGCGGCGCCGGGGTCCGAAGCAGCGTCCGCGCACGGTCCGAGCCTGTTTTTTTTGTCGCGTGCACCCGTGCGCCCCGGGTGCCGTTGCCCGGTGGTCGCGGCGCGCACGTACACGTCCTAGGAGAATGCATGGCGAAGGAAGAGCTGATCGAGATGCAAGGCATCGTCAACGAAGTGCTGCCGGACACGCGCTTTCGCGTGACGCTGGACAACGGCCACGAGCTGGTGGCCTATTCGGCCGGCAAGATGAAGAAGAACCACATCCGCATCCTGGCGGGTGACCGCGTGTCGCTGGAGCTGTCGCCCTACGACCTGACCAAGGGCCGCATCAACTTCCGCCACCTCGAGCGCCGCGGCCCGCCGCCCACCGGCGGTGGCGGTCAGCGCCGCCGCTGATCCGTCCAGGCGCGGGCGCCCGCGCCGGTTATTGGCCCAGTCGCCGCCGCGACCGCACGGCCCCGGCCAATGCGTCCAGCACCGGTACCGTCTGCGCAAAGCTGATGCAGGCGTCGGTCACCGACACGCCCGGCTTCAGCGCCTGGCCGGCCACTATGTCCTGCCGGCCTTCCTGCAAGTGGCTTTCAATCATCACGCCCATGATGCGGCCATCGCCCACCGCCACTTGGCGCGCCACATCGGCCGCCACCTCGATCTGCCTGGCGTGCTGCTTGCTGGAGTTGGCATGCGACACGTCGATCATCACCTGCTCGCGCAGCCCGTTTGATTTCAGCAGCGCGCACGCCGCATCCACATCGGCCTTTGAATAGTTGGGCGCCTTGCCGCCGCGCAGGATGACGTGGCAATCCTCGTTGCCGCGCGTCTCGAACACGGCCGCCTGCCCCATCTTGGTCAGGCCCAGAAAGGCGTGCGGCGCCGCGGCCGCGACGATGGCATCGGCCGCCACCTTCACGCCGCCGTCGGTGCCGTTCTTGAAGCCCACCGGGCAGCTCAGGCCGCTGGCCAGCTGGCGGTGGCTCTGGCTTTCGGTGGTGCGCGCGCCAATCGCGCCCCAGCTCACCAGGTCGCTGATGAACTGCGGGCTGAGCAGGTCGAGAAACTCCGTGCCCACCGGCAGGCCCAGCGCCAGCACGTCGAGCAGCAGGCGGCGCGCCATTTGCAACCCCTCGTTGATGGCATAGCTGCCGTCCAGGTGCGGGTCGTTGATGTAACCCTTCCAGCCCACCGTGGTGCGCGGCTTTTCGAAGTACACGCGCATCACCAGCAGCAGCTCGGCGGCGTGGCGATCCGCCTCGGCTTTCAGGCGGCGGGCGTAATCCAGCGCCTCGTCGTGGTCGTGGATCGAGCACGGCCCGACCACCACCACCAGCCGGTCGTCGGCGCCGTGCAGCACGCGCGAAATGGCGGCGCGGCTGGCCTCGACCAGGTCTTGCGCGGCGTCGGGCGCGGGCTGCCACTCTTGCAGCAGCGCCGGTGTGAGCAGCGGGCGCACGGCGCGGATGCGCGTGTCGTCGATGCGGGTGGTGTCGTGGGTGGTCTGAAGGTCCTGCATGGCCAGATTATCGGTGTTTTATGCCGCTGGCGCTTGCTGGACAAGCGCGAGCAGCTATGATTTTTGTAGAGCAGACGCTGGCGCGCTGCGCGACCGCACCATGGCGATGGCGCCAAACGGGCAGCGCACCGCGCACAGCGCGCAGCCGGTGCAACCCGCCGCGTCACCCAGCGTGGAGGTCTTGCGCCCGCCGCTCGCATGCAGCGACAGCACGTGCGGCGCGCACATGCCCACGCACCACCCGCAGCCGGTGCAGCGCGCGGGGTTGATCACCGGCAGGGCGCGCGCGGGCGCCTTCACGGCTGCAAGCTGGGCAGTCGCGCCATCACCTGCGTCAGCATGGCGCGGCTGTCGGCGATGACCTTGGTGCGCCAGGCGGGCGATGAGGGGTTGAACATCTCGCGGTAGTCCTGCGCCACGCGCGCCTGGTCGGCGGGGCTGGCCCAGCCGTGCTGCACGCCCTGGTTTTCCAGCACGCTGATGTGCAGCGACTTGATGGCGCCCAGCGTGGTCTGGCTGTCGAGCGTGCCGTACTCGAACACCGCGGGCAGGTGCAGGCCGTGCTGGCGCAGGGCGCCGATCCAGCCCGTCACGTCGCCGGTGACGGTGTAGAAATCCTTGCCGGTGCCCCAGTCGATGGCCGGGCCGTCGAACACTTTTTCCAGCCCCTGGCGCACGCGTGGGTCGCCGGGCGGGTTGAGGAACACGTGCAGCTTGCCGCGCGCCCCGTAGCCGGTGTGCAAATCGATCGTCATCGACAGCGGATAGGCGTTGACCAGCGCCTGCAGCCGGGGCGCCAAGGCGGCCAGCTGCGGCGCCAGCGCGCCACCGCCGTAGTAAATGCCCTTGGGGTACGCGTACTGCCCCTGCAGCACCGCCTGGCGCAGCGGCGGCATGCCGTGCTGGGCGATCTGCGCCACCGCGCGCAGCAGGAACAGCCGGTTGGCCCAGGCGCCCGTGTCCACCGCATCGCGCGGGTTGATGAGCGGATCGACCAGCGGGTAGCCGGCGTTGTCGGTCAAATACAGCGCGTTCGTGGTCGAGGCATTGCGGTTCAGGTCGATGTTCTGCTCGGTCACGCGGCGGCGCACGGCAAAGCCGTAGGGGTTGACGGCGTGCAGCAGCAGCACGCCGGTGTCTTGCAGCGCCTCGGGCGTCATGAACTCGTCGATGAACAGGCGCTGCACCGCGCTGCCGGCCGGGCCTTCGACGCCGTGCACGGCCGACGAGAGGACCAGCAGGCGCTTGGGGCTTTTCTGCGCCGGCACGTAGAGGCCATCGACGAACAAATGCTGGGCCTGCGCGCTGGCCACGGGAAGAGCGAACTGCTCGACGCGCTCAAACCGCCCAGCCAGCGCCTGCCCCTTGGCGAGGAAAGCCTGGCGCGCGGGCGCGTAGTCGTCGATGAAATAGGCTTGCGCCGCCGCGTCGGGCTCGATCACCGGATCGGCCGGCGCGTAATTGGCAAAGCGCCACAGCGCCCCGCCCACGGCCAGCATCAGCAGCGCGATCAGCGCCAAAACGGTGCGGGTGATCCAACGAAGCATGGGCGTGTCTCCATTCAATGCGCTTCGTATGATGCCCGACATGAACGACGACACCCTCGCCCGCCACCTGCGCATCCACGGCCACGTGCAGGGCGTGTATTACCGCGCCAGCATGGTCGAGCAGGCCACGCGTCTGGGTTTGCACGGCTGGGTGCGCAACCGCGCCGACGGCAGCGTCGAGGCGCGGGTGCAAGGCGCGCCCGCTGCGGTGCAGGCGCTCATCGACTGGGCACGGCGCGGGCCGCCGCAGGCGCGGGTCGATGGCGTCGATGTGGCCGCAGCCGCCATCGAGCCTTGGGATCGGTTCTTGCAGCGTGACACGGCTTGAGCGCTTGCGCAATCAGCGCCGCACGCTATCAGTTTAAAAGCAATCTGGCGCGGCGCGGCCTTGCCGCCGCGTCGTCTGTCTGTCACATGGCCTGACTAGACTGAATCTGACGCAGCCGTCGTGCGACGTTCGTTGCCGCTGCGCATTTTCAGGAATCTTGCCCATGAAATCCGCCTCGTTCGTGCGCGCTTTGGCCGCGCTTTGCCTGATAGGCGCTCTTGTCGCGTGTGGCGGCGACGACAACGCCAGCGGCGGCAGCTGCAAAACCCCCACCCCCGGCCTGCGCTGCGCGCCCTGATTGCAGGAGACATTCATGGCCAATCGTCGCCAGTTCATCCAGGCAGCCGCCGCTCTCGGCGCGCTTTCGGCCTATCCCGAAAGCATCCGTCGCGCGCTCGCCATTCCGGCCTACAACGCCAGCGGCACCATCAAGGACGTGGCCCACGTGGTCATCCTGATGCAGGAAAACCGCTCCTTCGACAACTACTTCGGCACACTGGCGGGCGTGCGCGGCTTTGGCGACCGCTTCACCATCCCGCTGCCGCGCGGCCGCACGGTGTGGCAGCAAGACGACGGCCAGGGCAACGCCGTGCTGCCTTACCGGCTCGACCAGTCGGCCGGTAACGCGCAGCGCGTCAAGGGCACGCCGCACAGCTGGATCGACGCGCGCGATGCCTGGGACAAGGGCCGCATGTCGGCCTGGGTCAAGTTCAAGCAGCCGCAGTCGATGTCGTTCTATGGCCAGCAAGAGCTGCCGTTTCAGTTCGCGCTGGCGCAGGCCTTTACCGTGTGCGACGCGTATTTCTGCTCGCTGCACGGCGGCACCAACACCAACCGGCTGTTTCACATGACCGGCACCAACGGCCCCGGCGTGACGGGCAAGTCGATCGTCAACAACTTCTGGGACGAACTGACCCCGGGCCTGACCGGCGCCAGCCCCGGCTACGACTGGACGACCTATCCCGAGCGTCTGCAGCAGGCGGGCGTCAGCTGGAAGGTCTATCAGAACATGCCCGAAAACTACACCGACAACTGCCTGGCGGGCTTCAAGCAATATCGCCAGGCCAACATCGACTCGGGCAAGCCGGTGTACCACGACGAAACGCCCGGCTACGTGGCGCCGCCCTACGACCCCGCGCTGGACGTGCGTGCGCCGCTGTACAAGGGCATTGCCAACACCATGCCGGACGACGGCGGCCTGCTGGCAGGCTTCGAGCGCGACGTCCAGGGTGGCCAGCTGCCGCAGGTGTCGTGGATCGTCGCGCCCGCGACCTATTCCGAGCACCCCAACCCGTCCAGCCCGGTGCAGGGTGCGTGGTACACGCAGCGCATTCTCGACATCCTGACCGCCAACCCTGACGTCTGGAGCCGCACCGTCTTCATCATCAACTTTGACGAAAACGACGGCTACTTCGACCACGTGCCGCCGCCCTGCGCGCCCTCGCGCGAGGCCAGCGGCCAACTGGCGGGCAAGACCACGCTGCCCGAATCGGCGCTGGCGGTGGAGTACTACACCCACCCCTCGTACGCGCCGCTCGATCCCAAGCCCGGCCATTGGACGCAACCCGACGGCGACTGCTATGGCCCCGGCCCGCGCGTGCCCATGTACATCGTCTCGCCCTGGAGCCGCGGCGGCTGGGTCAACTCGCAGGTCACCGACCACACCTCGGTGCTGCGCTTTCTGGAGACGCGCTTTGGCGTGGCCGAGCCCAACATCAGCGCCTATCGCCGCGCGGTGTTCGGCGACTTGAGCAGCGCCTTCAACTTTGCCACGCCCAACCAGGCGCCGCTGGCCACCCTGCCTGGCCGCAGCACCCGTGCCGCGGCCGACAGCCTGCGCGCCGCCCAGCAAGCGCTGCCGCCGATCGCCGTACCCGCGCAACAGTCCATGCCGCGGCAGGCGCCGGGCGATCGGCCGTCGCATGCGCTGCCGTACGAGCTGCACACCAGCGCCCGCGTGGACGCCGCGGCGCCGGCGCTGCGGCTGCTGTTTGCCAACACGGGCACGGCGGCCGCCGTGTTCCACGTCTACGACCGCCTGCACCTGCAGGCCACGCCGCGCCGCTACATGGTCGAGGCCGGCAAGCAACTCGACGATGGCTGGAATCTGGCGGCCGACGCCGGGCGCTACGACCTTTGGGTGCTGGGCCCCAACGGCTACCACCGCGCCTTCGTCGGCCAGGCGGCGCAAGAAGCCGGCGCCAGCGCCGCGCGGCCCGAAGTGCAAGTCTGCTACGACCCGGCGCGCGGCGACGTGGTGCTGCATCTGGTCAATGGCGGCAAATCGCCGTGCACCGTCACCGTCACGCCCGACGCGGTGTATGGCGGCGCCACGCAGCAGGCGGTGCTGGACGGCCAGTGCCCGGTCACCGAACTGCGGTTTGACCTGCAATCGAGCGGCCGCTGGTACGACCTGCTGCTGACCAGCAGCCACGACCCGGCCTGGCGCCGCCGCGTGGCCGGCCGCGTCGAGACGGGCCAAGCCGCCATCACCGATCCCGCGATGGGGCGGTTGGGCTGATCCGCGGGAGCAGCCGGCCATCGCCTGATTCAGGGCGATTTAGGCCGCTGGCGCTTTCTGGTCAAGCGCGAGACGCTATCAAATCGATATCTTGCGCTCACAGGTTGCGACCCAGCGGCGCGATGCCGATCCACGCCGCGTGCAGCCAGAACGCGAAGGCGCCCCAGGCCACCACGCCGATGGCGACGGCGATCAGGGTGCCGCCCAGCGTGCCCGGCGCGTACACCGTGCCCAGCGCCCGGTCGCGCTGGCGCGCGGCGCGAAAGTCGAGGATGGCCCACAGCAAAAAAGCGCCAAACAGCACCACATCGGCCAGCTTGGCCGTCGCCAGCAGGTGGCCAAAGGCCCACAGCTTCACGCCCAGCACCATCGGGTGGTGCAACCGCGCCTTGATCTGGTTGCGCGGCACGTAGGCGGCGGCCAGAAAGATGAAGGCCAGCAGCGTGAACAGCGAGTTCAGGTGCTTCATCATCACCGGCGGCTGCCACAGCAACAACGGCTGCTGCCGCGCCAGGCCGTAGCCCCAGATGATCAGCGCAAAGCCGATCAGCGACACCAGTGTGTACAGCCCCTTCCACGGCTTTTCGCCGATGCGCGCGATGGTCTGTGCGCGCCAGCGCTCGGCAACAATGCGCACCGAATGCGCGCCCAGAAAAATCAGCAAACCTATGACCAGAACCAGCATGGCGTGTGTACAGCAAGGGTGACGATGCGGACCATTATGGGACGGTGCCCGTGACCGCCGTGCGAAGATTCGCCCCCAGCCCCATCGCCACGCGCCGCCCATGGATCTGAACACCCCCCGCATTGCCCTGATCGGTGCCCCCACCGACGTCGGCGCCGGCGAGCGCGGCGCCAGCATGGGCCCTGAGGCGCTGCGCGTGGCCGGCCTGGTCGAAGCGCTGCGCGGCCAGGGCGCCGAGGTGATCGACACCGGCAACTTGGCCGGCCCGCCCAACCCGATGCAGCCGCCCGTGAACGGCTTTCGCCACCTGCCCGAAGTCGCCGCCTGGAACCGCGCCGTGCACGACGCGGTGCATGGCGCGCTGCAAGCGGGCCAATTGCCGATGCTGTTGGGTGGCGACCATTGCCTGGCCATCGGCTCCATCAGCGCCGTGGCGCGCCACGTGCAGGCGCGGGGGCAAAAGCTGCGCGTGCTGTGGTTCGACGCGCACGCCGACTTCAACACCGCCGCGCTCACGCCCAGCGGCAACATTCACGGCATGCCCGTGGCCAGCCTGTTTGGCGACGGCCCGCCCGAACTGGTCGGCATTGGCGGCTTTACGCCCGAGCGGCCCGCGCTGCGCGCGCCCGAGCTGCGCCAGATCGGCATCCGCAGCGTTGACGCGGGCGAAAAGCGCCTGGTGCACGAGGCCGGCATCGAGGTGTTCGACATGCGCTTCATCGACGAGCACGGCATGCGCGCCGCCATGGAGCGCGCGCTGGCCGGCGTCGATGCCGACACGCACCTGCACGTCAGCCTGGACGTGGACTTTCTCGACCCCAGCATCGCCCCCGGCGTGGCCACCACCGTGCCCGGCGGCCCGACCTACCGCGAGGCGCAGTTGTGCATGGAGATGGTGGCCGACACCGGGCGCCTGGCCTCGCTCGACATCGTCGAAATCAACCCCGCCTACGACACCCACAACAACACCGCCGAGCTGGCCGTGGACCTGGTCGAAAGCCTGTTCGGCAAGAGCACGCTGATGCGCCGGCGCGGCGCTGCCTGACGAATCGGAGGAGGAAAAACGTGCACCTGTTTTACCCGCGCTTTCACGCGCAGAGCTTTTACCGCAACACCTTTCTGGTCGACCGGCCGCAGCAGATCGCCCGTGCCGAAAAGTCCGACCGCGAGTGGAACAACCTGGCTGAATCGGGCTGCCACTTCACCTGCATGGCCATGATCGCCGGCGTCGACCCGGCCACGCTCGCGGATGCGGCCATCAAGACCGGCTATTACCAGCCCGACAAGGACCTGCCCGCCCGCGCCCTGAACGGCGACCGCGGCCCGCTGGTGTGGGACCAGAACGTGCCGGCCAAGAAGGGCCACTCCTTCACCTTCCCCCGGGTGTGGCACGCCGGCCAGGGCCGCCTGGTCGACCTCGAATTCACCTGCCGGCGCTGGGACGACTACGTGTCGCTCAAAGAAGCCACGCGCCTCATCCACGCGGCCATCCTGCAGGGGCGCCACGTGGTCAGCGGCTCGTTCGAGCACAGCGTGCTGATCGCCGGCCTGTCCGCCGCCGGCCCGCTGGTGTGGGACCCGGACGTGGAGCGCGACAGCGGCGCTGCGCGGCGCCGGCTGCAAGAAATGGTCGACGGCGGCCTGTCGCTGCGCGCGTGGGGCCAGCAAGAGAAGGTGCGCAAGTTCAGCGTGGTGGAGTATGAATTGAACGTGAAGGGCTAACGGTTCCGGTGCCTCATGCCGCATGCGCCCTGACCACGTCTCGCAAGGCGTTCACAAAGGCGCGTGTCATCTCGTCGTCCCTGTCTTCACGCCACACGGCACCGATGGGCGCGAACGGAATGTCGGCCGCCAGCGGCACCACATGCACCAGCCCCAATGCCCTCAGGTGGCGCGACACCGCTTCGGAGCAGATGCCGATGCAATCGGTGTCTGCCAGTAAGGTCTGCAAGGTGAAAAGGCTGTTCGTTTCGACCCGCGGCACGACGGCCGCGCCGCCGTGCGCCAGCAGCGCCGCATCCAGCCGCGTGCGCATCAGCGTGCCGTGCGGCGGCATGACCCAGGGGTACTGCGTCAGCATCGACAGCGACGGGCCTCGATGCCGGCGCAGCGGGTGTTTGCGGCCGCTCACCGCCACGATCCGGTCCTCGAACAGCACCTGCTGACGCAACCGCGGCGAAAAGGCGCGCGCATCGATGGGCCCGACCACCACGTCCAGCTCGCGCTTTTCCAGGTCTTCCAGCAAGGCGTTGAACGATCCCTCGGCGGTTTGCACGGCCACCCTGGGATGCGCTTTTTGAAGCCTCAGAATCGACTGCGGCACCAGATGGGCGACGCCCACCGACACGCTGCCGACGTGCAGTCGCGCGATGCGGCCTTTCTCGATCGAGGCGATCTCCTCATGCGTGCGCGATATGTCGCCCAGCACCCGTACCGCGAGCCGCCTGACCGCGTGGCCGGCGGGCGTGAGTTGCACGCGCTTGCCCCGCGTCACCAGTCGGACGCCGGTCAGTGATTCCAGCTCCGACAGCCAGTGCGACATGGCCGACTGCGTCATGTGCATGCGCGCGGCGGCATCGGTCAGGGTCGACGATTCACTGAGCGTCAGAAAGGTATTGAGGTGCCGGATCTTCAGGCGTCTGGCCCAGGCAATCTCGTCGGCCATCTCGTGCATGAGCAAATCCTCATGGTTGTATCGAACACCTTCACTGTACGCCCGGGGCATTGGCCGATAGAGTGCATAAATATTCACGCAAAGGAGACAGCCAAGATGACGATCACATTGCCGCGACGGCAGGTGTTGGGCGCACTGGGAGGCACGCTGGCGGCCAGTGCGCTACCGGCGTGGGCGCAGGCGAAGTTTCCATCGCGCCCGGTCAAGCTCGTGATTTCGCAGGCCCCCGGGGGCAGCTCGGACGGCATCGCCCGGCTGTGGGCCGACACGGCCAGCAAGGTGCTCGGCGGCCCGGTGGTGGTGGAAAACAAACCCGGTGCCGGCGGGCTGATCGCCGCGCAGCAGGTGCTGTCGCAACCCGCTGATGGCTACACGCTGTTCTTTGCTGGGGTATCCCAGATGGTGCTTAACCGCTACGTGTACCAGCCCCTGCCCTACGACCCGGAAAAAGATTTCGTCGGCATCGGCATGCTGACCACAGTGCCCTTTGTGCTGGCCACCTCCGCTGACTCGGGCATCAAGAACTTTGACCAATTGCTGGAGCGCGCGCGCAAGCAGCCGGGCAAGATCAACTTCGGTTCGGCCGGCAAGGGCAATTCGACGCACTTGGTGGTCGAGCTGCTGCAAAAGCAGGTCGGCATCGAGATGACTCACATTCCCTACCGGGGCGAGGCGGACGGCCTGACCGCCGTGCTGGGCGGGCAGATCGACGTCATGGCCTTTGTGCTGGGCACAGCGCTGCCGCAAGTCACGGCGGGCAAGCTGGTGCCGCTGATGGTGCTGGCGCCAGAACGCGTGAGCGAGATGGCGAATGTGCCCACGGCGGCCGATCTGGGCATCCAGGGCTTCGAGCACATGGGCTGGACCGGCTTGGTGGCCAAGGCCGGCACGCCGCCCGCCATCGTGGAGAAACTGCACCGCACATTGACCGCCTTTCATGCCGACCCGGCGGTGCTCGCCCGGCTGCGGGCGCTGTACGCGTTGCCGATGAGCGGGCCGTCGTCGCAGCTACTCGAAGTCACCCGGCGCGACAACGCCCGCTGGCGCCCGGTGCTCAGCGCCCTCAACCTGAGCGCGAAGTGAGGCCGACCATGCAAGCTGCAACCATGGAGGATCACCCCAGGAACATGGTAGTGTGCGCGCAGCCTGAGGCGGCGGAATCGGGCATCGACATCCTGCGCGCGGGCGGCAACGCGGTCGATGCCGCCGTGGCCTGCGCCCTGGCGCAGACGGTGGTCGATCCGCTGATGTGCGGCATCGCCGGTTTCGGCACCGCGGCGGTGTACCTGCAGGGCCAGGGCGTGCACGAATATGTGGACTTCCACTCGCCTGCGCCCCTGGCGGCGCGCGACGACATGTGGGCCGATCTGGTGGAGTCGGAACTGCGCGACGGTTTTGGCTTTGCGCTGCGTGGCCGGGTCAACGACCTGGGCGCGCAGTCGGTGGCCGTGCCGGCAACGCTGCGCGGCCTGGAGGCCATGCACCAGACCCACGGCCGTCTGCCGTGGGCGCAGGTGGTGGAGCCGGCGGTTCGCTGGGCGGCCGATGGCTTTTTCGTGCGCCCGGGCATGTACACCTTCTGGATGGATGCGCCGCTGGCGGGGCGCGTGAGCAACCTCGAACGGCTGGCCTACAGCGCATCGGGGCGCGAGTTGTACTGCCAGTCCGGCGGCTTGCCCAAGCACACCGGCACACCGCTGCGCAACCCCGACATGGCCCGCGCGCTCGAAAAAATCGCCGCCGACGGCGCGCAAGTTTTCTACACCGGTGATCTGGCCGAGCGCATGGTGGCGGATCTGCGCGCACAAGGCTCGCCCATCGCGATGGAAGACCTGGCGCGCTTTCAGGCCAGGCGGCGCGGCGTGCTGGAAGGCCGCTACCGCGACCGCCGCATCACCACCAACCAGCCGCCCGGCGGCGGCGCGATGCTCATCCAGATGCTGCGCATCCTGGAACAGTTCGACCTGCCGGGGCTGCGCCACAACAGCCCCGAATACATCCGCGTGGTCAGCGAAGCCATGAAGCAGGCCACGCGCGACAAGGACGCCTACTTGGGCGATCCGGACTTCGTCGACGTGCCGCTGGACGACATCCTGTCCGACGCCGCCATCCAGCGCTGTGCCGATGGCATCCGCCAGGGCGTGAAGATCGACGTGCCCCGCATGGGCAGCACGACCCGCGAGTCGCGCGATACCACGCACCTGAGCGTGGTGGACGGCGAGGGCAACTGCGTGTCGATAACGCATTCGCTGGGCATGCCGTCCGGCGTGATCACCGAGGGCCTGGGCTTTATGTACAACGGCTGCATGGGTGCGTTTGACCCGCGCCCCGGTCGCGCTGGCAGCATCGCGCCGGGCAAGAGCCGCTTCACGGCCTCGTGCCCGACCATCGTGTTCAAGGACGACCGGCCCGAAATCGTGCTTGGCGCCCCCGGCGCCACGCAAATCACCATGGGCGTGCTGCAGGCGATTCTGAACGTGATTGACTTTGGCATGCCCATGCAAGCGGCGGTCTCGGCGCCACGCTTTTCGGCCACCAGCAACGCCATCGAGGTGTGCAACCGCATTCCGCGCGCGGTCGAGCGGGCCCTGCAGGCACAGGACTACACGGTGCTGCGCAACCCATACAACTACACCATCGCCTGGGTGCACGCCATTCGCGTGCTGCAAAACGGCGCGCTGGAAGGCGGTGCCGATCCGGGGCGCGATGGGGTGGCGTATGCGTGCTGAAGCGGCGGTTTCGCTTCAACCCAACGGCAGCGCCGCGCTGCTCTTGACCTCCTCCATCACCGCATACGTCCGCGTCTCGCGCACGCCGGGCAGCTGCCACAGCACGCGGCCGGCAAAGGCGCGGTAGGCGGCCATGTCGGCCATGCGGGTCTTCAAAAGGTAGTCAAAGCCGCCGGCCACCATGTGGCATTCCATGACTTCGTCATGCACCTGCACGGCGGCCTTGAAGGCGTCGAACACGTTGGGCGTGGTGCGGTCCAGCAGCACTTCGACGAACACCACCAGGCCGCGGCCCAGCTTGTCGGGGTTCAGCTCGGCGTGGTAGCCCCGGATGTAGCCCTCGCGCGTGAGGCGCTGCACGCGCGCCAGCACGGCGGTGGGCGACAGGGCCACGGCTTCGGCCAGCTTGAGGTTGCTGATGCGACCGTCGTGCTGCAGCGCGGCCAGGATGCGCAGGTCGATGCGGTCGAGGGATTCGAGGTTGACGCTCATGCACCGTATTTTGTGCGGTCAACCCTTAAAAATACAAAACAATATTCAGCATCAATGCGGCGAACATGGCGACTTTGACCACGTCCAACGCAGCCGCCGTGACCGTTCGCCGCCCGCCCTTTGACGCCGCAATCCGCGCGATGCGCGCGCCCGCCCGGCCAGCGGCCGGCGCGAGTGCGGCGTGCCGGTACGTCAGCGGCGCGCCGCGGTCGCATTCACTTCAGGGTCTGGCGCGTCCAGCTGAACGGGCCGAAGGCATCGCTGCCATTGGCCGCATTGGCGGCAGGGTCGATCTTCAGCTTGAGCCATTCCATGGGCATGGTGCTGCCATGCACCACCAGGCGGTGGAAGTTCTTCACGGCGTAGCTGGTGCCGGGCTGGTTGCGGGTGTAGGGGTCGATGGCGCAGGCCGTGGCGGTGGCGCCGGCCCCCGGCTCCTTGACGCAGGCCGCGCCGGCCATCAGCGGGTTGTCGGACTGGAACAGGTGCGTGTCGCCGTTGATCAGCAGCACCGGCTTGCCAAACTTGGCGCTGCGGTCGGCAATGATGTCCACATACGGTTTGTAGCCGGCCAGGCGGGGCGACGCGGCAGCCTCTTCGGCCGACCACATGTCGGCCTGGGTCAGGATGACCACGGCGCGGGCGTTGTTGGCGCCGGCCTGGTCAAACGCCTGGGTCAGCCAGTTCTTGGTGGCGGCGGTGCGTGCGGCCACTTCCTGGTTCTGCTGCTCGGTGGCGCTGGCGGCGGCCCACCACACGTCGGTGCCGTTGTTGGAGCCGCCCGGAATGTTGACGGTGACGAACAGCACGCCCGACTGCATCCACCACACGTGCTCGACGAATTGCTTGTCGCTGGCGCTGGCGCCTTCCTGCGCCTGCGAGCGCACGGTGAGCGTGCCGTTGCCCAGCGTCTGGCCGGGCTTGGCGAAGAACAGCGAGCGCACCAGCTGCAGGTTGTCCACCGGGTTGCCATTGGCGTAGCTGGGGATGACCGTGTTGATGGGGTAGCCCAGCTCGGGCACGGTGGCGCTGTACTTGCCGTTCATCTGCTTGGCCTTCTGGCAGTCGGCCCATTCGTTGTCGCCCGGCGTATAGACCAGCGGCAGGGTGAACTGGGTGAAGAACTTGGCGATGGACTCGTCATACACCTGCGTGCACGGCTCGCTGCCCGAATGCAGGTCGCCCACGTGCGCGGCCAGCGTCACGTCCTTGTCGTTGTTGATGGCCTGGATGTAAGCGGGCATGGCCTTGAAGGCGGCCAGGTCGGCGCCATACGGCACGTCGCCAATCACGGCCATGTGGGCGACGGCGTCGTCGTCGCTGCCGCCGCAGGCGGCAAGCATGGCGACAGCGGCGGAAGCGATCAGCGCGAGGGTGAGTTTTTTCATCAATGTCTTTCGGTGGAGGCGCGGATGCGCACGGCGATGAGTTGGCGCCGCGCCCCGCGGGCGCCGACTCTAGGCGCCCAATGTGTCAACGCGGTGACACATGCGTGCCGAAGACGCCTGCCACGGGTGCAGCCCCGCTGCGCCATCCACCCCGCCCGTGCCGCCAGGGCCTGACCCTTGAACAGCCATGACCATCCCGACCGAAACCACACGCTCACCCACGCCCTTTGCCCCGCTGGCCACCGAACTGGCGCCCACCACCCCGCTGCGCGATGCCATCACCGCCGCCATGCGACGGCCTGAGCCGCAGGCGCAGGCGCCGCTGCTCGATCAGGCGCGCCTGCCGCCCGATCAGGCCCGCGCTGCGCACGGGCTGGCCCATCGGCTGGCCGACACGCTGCGCCAGCGCAAGCGCGCTGCCGGTCGCGCCGGAATCGTGCAGGGCTTGCTGCAGGAGTTCGCGCTGTCGTCGCAGGAGGGCGTGGCGCTGATGTGCCTGGCCGAGGCGCTGCTGCGCATCCCCGACGCGGCCACGCGCGACGCGCTGATCCGCGACAAGGTGGGGCGCGGCGACTGGCAGGCGCATCTGGGCAGCAGCCCGTCGCTGTTCGTCAACGCCGCCGCCTGGGGCCTGCTGCTGACCGGCAAGCTGGTGGCCACGCACAGCGAGGCGGGTCTGGGCAGCGCGCTCAAGCGCCTGACGGCCAAGGGCGGCGAGCCGCTGATCCGCAAGGGCGTCGACATGGCGATGCGCATGATGGGCGAGCAGTTCGTCACCGGCGAGACTATCGACGAAGCGCTCAAGCACGCGCGCGGGCCCGAATCGCAAGGCTTTCGCTATTCGTACGACATGCTGGGCGAGGCGGCCCTGACGGCCGACGATGCGGCGCGCTACCTGCAAAGCTACGAAGCCGCCATCCACGCCATTGGCCGCGCGGCCGCTGGGCGCGGCGTGATCGAGGGGCCGGGCATCTCGATCAAGCTCTCGGCCCTGCACCCGCGCTACAGCCGCGCGCAGCGGGCGCGCGTGCTGGTCGAGCTGTATCCGCGCGTGCTGCACTTGGCGCAGCTGGCGCGGCGTTACGACATCGGCCTCAACATCGACGCTGAAGAGGCGGATCGGCTGGAGCTGTCGCTCGATCTGCTCGAAAAACTGTGCCACGAGCCGTCGCTGGCCGGCTGGCAAGGCATCGGCTTCGTCATTCAGGCGTACCAGAAGCGCTGCCCGTTCGTGATCGACTGGCTGGTCGAGCTGGCGCGGCGCACGCAGCACCGCCTGATGGTGCGGCTGGTGAAGGGCGCGTATTGGGACAGCGAGATCAAGCGCGCGCAAGTCGATGGCCAGAGCGACTACCCCGTTTACACCCGCAAGCCCCACACCGACGTGAGCTACCTGGCCTGCGCGCGCAAGCTGCTGGCCGCGCCCGAGGCGATTTACCCGCAGTTCGCCACCCACAACGCGCACAGCGTGGCGGCCATCGTGCAGATGGCGGGGCCGGATGGGTGGCAGCCGGGGCAATACGAATTTCAATGCCTGCACGGCATGGGCGAGCCGCTGTATGAGCAGATCGTGAGCGGGCAACTGGGGCCGAAGCGCCCTTGCCGCATCTACGCGCCGGTGGGCACGCATGAGACGCTGCTGGCGTATCTGGTGCGCCGGCTGCTGGAGAACGGCGCCAACACCTCGTTCGTCAACCGCGTGGCCGATGCGGAGGTGCCGATTGAAGCGCTGATCGAAGACCCGGTGGCATTGGTCGAAGGCGAGCAGCTGGTCGGCGCGCCGCACCCGCGCATTCCGCTGCCGCGGGCGCTGTACGGCGCCGGGCGCGACAACTCGCGCGGCATGGATTTGAGCGACGAGCATACCTTGCGATTGCTATCAAAATCGTTGCTGCTTGCGCTGGATGGACAAGCGCCAGAGCCTGATTTCACCAAGAAACCCCCTCTCCCGCTTGCGGGAGAGGGCGGGGGTGAGGGTCTCTCTCCCTCCCCCGCTGGGGGAGGGCTGGGGTGGGGGCCGTCCGCGCTTCCATTACACGTCGCCAGCCCCTCACCCTCCTTCGACAAGCTCAGGACAGGCCAAGCCTCTCCCCAGAGGGGCGAGGGAGCAAAACCAGCGTCGCCATCGCCGCTGGCCCGCGATGGGGCTCTTCTTCCGCTGGCGGGCGGGGGCGAGGGAGCAACAGCCGCCCGCGATTCAGCCGCCGGGATGTCACCCCCTCTCCCGCCCGCGGGAGAGGCTTGGCCTGTCCTGAGCTTGTCGAAGGAGGGTGAGGGCAGCGGCGTTCCCGTCATAAACCCCGCCGACCACCGCGACGTGGTCGGCCACGTCCGCCACGTGACTGCCGCCGACGTGGAACGCGCGCTGGCGCAAGCCACCACCTTCGCCCCCACCTGGGCCGCCACGCCGCCGGCCGACCGCGCCGCCGCCCTGGAACGCGCGGCCGACACGCTCGAATCCGACATGCCGCGCCTCATGGGCCTGCTGGTGCGCGAAGCTGGCAAGACCTACGCCAACGCCATCGCCGAAGTGCGCGAGGCGGTGGACTTTCTGCGCTTCTACGCTGCGCAGGTGGCCGCGCAATTCGACAACGCCACCCACGTGCCCCTCGGCCCCGTGGCGTGCATCAGCCCATGGAACTTCCCGCTCGCCATCTTCACCGGCCAGGTCGCCGCCGCGCTGGCCGCGGGCAACGTGGTGCTGGCCAAGCCGGCCGAGCAGACGCCGCTGATCGCCGCCGAGGCCGTGCGCCATTTACACCAAGCCGGCGTGCCGCCCGCCGCGCTGCAGTTGCTGCCGGGCGAGGGCGATGTGGGCGCCGCGCTGGTGCAGGACCCGCGCACGCGCGGCGTGCTGTTCACCGGTTCGACCGAGGTCGCGCGCCTGATCCAGGCCACGCTGGCCGAGCGCCTCAACCCCGATGGCCAGCCCGTGCCGCTGATCGCCGAAACCGGCGGGCAGAACGCGCTGATCGTCGATTCGTCCGCCCTGCCCGAGCAGGTGGTGCAGGACGTGATCGCGTCGGCCTTCGACTCCGCCGGCCAGCGCTGCTCCGCCCTGCGCGTACTGTGCGTGCAGGACGACGTGGCCGAGCGCGTCGTCACCATGCTGAAAGGCGCGATGGACGAGGCGCGCATTGGCAACCCCGTCGCGCTGTCGGCCGACGTCGGCCCGGTGATCGATGCCGAGGCGCACGCGGGCATCCAGCGCCACATCGACGCCATGCGCGCCAAGGGCCATGCCGTGCACCAGGCCACGCGCGGGCTGGCCGGGGCGGCGGCGCACGGCAGCTTCATCCCGCCGACGCTGATCGAGATCGACGCCATCGACCAGCTGGAGCGCGAAGTGTTCGGCCCTGTTTTGCACGTGCTGCGCTACCGCCGCGCCGGTCTGGATGACTTGATCGACCAGATCAACGCCACCGGCTACGGCCTCACGGGCGGCGTGCACACCCGCATCGACGAAACCATTGCCCGCGTGGCGACGCGCCTGGCCGTGGGCAACCTGTACGTCAACCGCAACCTGGTCGGCGCCGTGGTCGGCGTGCAGCCGTTTGGCGGCGAAGGGTTGTCGGGCACCGGCCCCAAGGCGGGCGGCCCGTTGTACCTGCTGCGCCTGCTGGCGCGCCAGCCTGCCGATGCGGCGCGGCGCGCCGTGCAGGCGCTGGGCGAAGTAGAAGATGCGACTCAAAACGGCCCGCAGCGCTTGCCAGACGAGCGCGAGCAGCTACAAAAACTATTGCAAACACAGATGCGATCACAAGGCCACCCGGCGTTGGCCGATGTCGTCGCCCGGTTGTTCGACAGCGCCCCATCGCCCGCGCCGCGCGGGCTGCCCGGCCCCACCGGCGAGCGCAACAGCTACCACCTGCACCCGCGCCGCCGCGTGCTGTGCCTGGTGTCGCGTCAAGCCCCAACTGTCGGTGTCCGCACCGCCCTCGATGCCCGCGGCGGCGTTGCTGATCTGGCCCATACGTCCAGTATGGGCGGCGATCAGCGCCTTGCCACAGGCGCCGATGACGGCACGGCCATCCCACACTTGAGACTTGACGCGACACTGGCCGCGCGCAGCGAAGACCGGCTGCTGCAACTCGCCGCCGTACTGGCCGTGGGCGCGCAAGCCGTGTGGCCGGCCGACGCCCAACACGACTGGGCGCGCCTGCCGGTGGAGCTGCTGGCGCACATCGCCATCACGCCCGACTGGCGCGCGCCGGGCGCTGATTTCGACGCCGTGCTGCTGCATGGCGATGCCGTCGATGCGCTGGCCGTTCAGCGCGTGCTGGCCGAGCGCCCCGGCCCCATCGTCGGCCTGACGGTGCGCCCGCCCGGCGCCACCGACCTGCCGCTGGCGCCGCTGCTGACCGAGCGCAGCACCAGCGTCAACACCGCGGCGGCGGGGGGCAACGCCAGCTTGATGACGCTGGATTGAAGTCGAGGCAGATCTGGGTGCTCTATAAAAGATAGCTGCTCGCGCTTGCCTGGCAAGCGCCAGAGCCGGATATTCCTTGAAATCCGGCCACGCCGCAGGTTCAACGCGCGTTCAGCCCCCGCAGCAACTCGCTCGCCCCGTCCCAAAAAATCTGCACGCCCACGCACAGCAGGATGAATGCCGTCAGGCGCAAAAACACCACCAGGCCGACCTCGCCCAATGGCCGCAGCAGGCGCCCGGCGTAGCGGTAAGTCAGCAGCACCAGCAGCCCGATGACGACCATCGCCGCCAGTCCGCCGGCAAAGTTGGCGGCGGTGACCGGCCACTGCCGGCTGTGCAGCGCCGCGCCCACCGTGATGGCGGCCGAGATCGAGCCCGGCCCGCAGGTGAGCGGAAAAGTCATCGGGTAGAAGGCCTGGATGCGCACGTGGTTGTCGTCCACCAGCTTGCGCGCCATCTCGGCGTTGTCGGCGCTGTCGGCGCTCACCGCGTGCGGCGCGTACAGCATGTTCCAGGCCGTGAAGGCGACGATCAGCCCGCCCGCCACGCGCACGATGGGGATCGAGACGCCAAAAAAATCCAGCACATAGGTGCCGATCACCATCGCGCTGCCCAGCATCAGCACCACGTTGCGGCCGATGCGCGTGGCCAGCGCGCGGCGCCGGGCGGGGTCCAGCTCGCGCGTCAGGTTGACGAACACGGGCGCCGACGCCGGCGGGTTGAGGATGGGCAGCACGCCCGCCAGCGCGAGCAAGAAGCTCTTGCCAAAGGCCAGGGCCAAAGCAGGGATTTCCATAAAGCGGCAGCGGTGCGTGGGTGGGTGTACAGTGAATTGTTTCAGGTCGGCGCTTGGCCGGCCGCGCCCTTTTTCAGGAGAACCCATGCCCGGACTGCTGCCGAACATTGATCCCGATGGCTTGCTTGAATTCTCGGTGGTCTATACCGACCGCGCCTTGAACCACATGTCGAAGAAGTTCCAGGGCGTGATGAAAGACATCTCGGCGATGCTGAAAGAGGTCTACCACGCCGACGCCGCCGTGCTGGTGCCCGGCAGCGGCACCTTCGGCATGGAAGCCGTGGCGCGTCAGTTTGCCAACGACCAGCGCGTGGTCATCATCCGCAACGGCTTCTTCAGCTTTCGCTGGAGCCAGATTCTGGAGACGGGCAAGATCACCGCGCCCGAGAACATCACGGTGCTGAAAGCGCGCCGCACCGGCGGCGCTGCGCAGTCACCCTGGGCACCCGCGCCGATTGACGAGGTGGTGTCCACCATCGCCCAGGTCAAGCCTGCCGTCGTCTTTGCCCCGCACGTCGAAACCGCCAGCGGCATGATGCTGCCCGACGACTACATGAAGAAAATCGCCGACGCCGTGCACGCGGTGGGCGGCCTGTTCGTGCTCGACTGCATCGCCTCGGGCGCCATGTGGGTCGACATGAAGGCGGTGGGTGTCGACGTGCTGGTCAGCGCGCCGCAAAAGGGCTGGAGCAGCTCGCCCGCCTGCGCCATGGTGTGCCTGTCGGATCGGGCGCTGAAAACCATGGAAGGCACCACCAGCACCAGCTATGCCTGTGATTTGAAGAAGTGGCACCAGATCATGCAGTCTTACGAAACCGGCAGCCACGCCTACCACGCCACCATGCCGACCATGGCGCTGCTGGAACTGCGTGACGCGATGCAAGAAACGCGCGAGCGCGGCTTGGCCACCGTGCGCGAGCAGCAGATCGAGCTGGGCCGCAAGGTGCGCCAGCTGTTTGAATCGCGCGGCCTGCCCAGCGTGGCGGCCGAAGGCTTCAAGGCGCCGGGCGTGGTGGTCAGCTACACCACCGACCCGGACATCCAGAGCGCGAAGAAATTCATCGCCCAAGGTTTGCAGACGGCCAGCGGCGTGCCCCTGATGTGCGACGAGCCGGCCGATTTCCGCACCTTCCGCATCGGCCTGTTTGGCCTGGACAAGTGGGCCCACGTGGACCGCAGCGTCGGCCAGCTGGCGGCGGCGCTGGATCGCATGGGCATGGTTGCTCCTGAAAAAGAAGCTGCCAGCGCTTGATGGGCGGGCGCCAGAGGCCGATTTGATTCAAAACCTGCTGCTGGTGCTGACCACCGTCGCCACGCGCGCCGACGCCGACGCGCTGGCCCGCGCCATGGTCGAGCAGCGCCTGGCCGCCTGCGCGCAGATCAGCGCCATCGACAGTGTGTACTGGTGGCAGGGCGCCGTGCAGGCCGAGGGCGAATTCCGTCTGCTGTTCAAGACCACGGCCGAGCGTTATCCGGCGCTCGAAGCCGCGCTGCGCGCAGCGCACCCGTACGAGCTGCCCGCCATCGTCGCGCTGCCGGTGGCGCAGGCGCTGCCGGCGTTCGCCGATTGGGTCGGTGCCGAAACGCGCGGTGATGGTGACGCGGGTTAGACGGAGGGACCGTCGGCACGCCCCGTGATCGCCAAAAACTGTTTCTCATTTTTGACTTTTATATAAAAAAGACTAAAATGAGAAACACATGCCAACACCCGCGCCCAAGCTGACACCCGCTGCCCAGGCTTCGGCCCAGGTCTTGGGCGCCACCGTGCGCACGCAGCGAAAGGCCTTGAGCGTGACCGCCACCGCGCTGGCCGAAGCGGCCGGCGTGTCGCGCGTGACGGTCTACCGCATCGAAAAAGGCGAAGCCTCCGTCACCCTGGGCGCTTATGCCAACGTGCTGGCGGCGCTGGGGCTGGGCTTGAAGGCGCTGCCTGAAGGCGCTGACGCGGCCGCCGTCGCGCCGCCCGGCTGGCTGCCCGCCCGCGTGCGCCTGGCCGATTACCCGCAGTTGCGCTCGCTGGCGTGGCACATGCCCGGTGCGCAAGCCTTAAGCCCCGCGCAAGCCTGGAGCCTGTACCAGCGCAACGCCCGCCATATGGACGACGCGGCCCTGACGCCCGCCGAGCGGCAGTTGATGCAGGCACTGCATCAGGCTTTCGGTGACGATGCCGTGCCGCCCGACCTACGCGACGGTGTTTGAGCGCCCGCACCACCAGCGCATCGCCAGCGTGCTGCAAGGGCTGGATGGCGACCTGCTGCGCGCCCACGCCTGCAGCTTTGGTGGCGGCACCGCCATCGCGCTGCGCTACGGCGAATTCCGCGAATCGGTGGACATCGACTTTCTGGTGTCCGACCTGGCCCATTACCGCCAGTTGCGCCTGCTGGCCACCGGGCCGGGCGGCTTTGCAGCCCTGGCGCGCGGCGGCGCGGCGCCCTGGGCCGCCGCGCAACCGGTGCGGGCCGACCAATACGGCATTCGCGGCCAAGTGGTCGTGGTCGGCCAGCCGATCAAAATCGAGATCGTGCTGGAAGCGCGCATCGCGCTGCAACCCGCGCGCGTGGCGGACGACGTGTGCGGCGTGCCCTCACTCACCGCGCTCGATCTGGCCGCCAGCAAGCTGCTCGCCAACGCCGACCGCTGGCTCGACGACGTGGTGTTCAGCCGCGACGTGATCGACTTGGCCATGATGCGCCCACGCTTGCCCCTGCTGCGCGAAGCGCTTTCAAAAGCAGAGCAAGCCTACGGCGCGGCCGTGGCGCGCGACCTTGGCCGGGCGATCGACCGGCTGGCCCAACGCACGGGCTGGTTGGAGCGCTGCATGCAGGCCATGTCGATTCGCGTGCCCAAGGCACTGCTGTGGCAGCGCATCCGGGCACTGCGGCGCGTGTTGTGATCGCCGCCGCTCAAAACCACCGCGCCGCCAGCGGCATCAGCACCGACGCCAGCAGCACCTGCAGCCCCAGCGCCAGCCCGGCGTAGGCGCCGGCGTCCAGGTTGACCTGCAGCGAGCGCGCCGCGCCAATGCCGTGCGCGGCGGTGCCCATGGCGAAGCCGCGCGCCATCCAGCCGACGCGGTCGGTGCCTACGCCCAGCAAGGCGAACAGGTACTTGCCCGACAGCGCGCCGATCAGCCCCGTGAGCACCGCGAACACCGCCGCCAGCGCCGGCACGCCGCCGATTTTTTCGGCCACGCCCATGGCGACGGGTGCCGTCACCGACTTCGGCGCCAGCGAGCGCAGCACGTCTTCCGGCAGTCCCAACGCCCATCCGAGTGCTACAGCACTGATAGCTGCCGCCGCGCCACCCGCCAGCGCTGCGGCCACAAAACGCCCCCAATCGCGGCGCAGTTGCGCGCGCCGCTCCCACAGCGGAAAACCCAACGCCACCACCGCCGGGCCGAGCAAAAAATGGATGAACTGCGCGCCCGCGAAGTAGCTCGGGTAGGGCACGCCGGTGGACAACAGCCCGGCGCCCAGCGTCAGCACCGACCATAACACTGGGTTGGCCCACGGTGCCTGATCCATGGCGGCGTAAAAGCGCTGCGCCAGCAGGTAGACGACCAGCGTCGCCGTCAGCCCGAACAGCGGGGCGGACGACAGGTAGACCCACAGCTGCACAAAGTCAGGCATCGGGCGCCTCCGCCGCGTGCGCGCGGCCGCGCATCAGCGCACGCAGCGTGAGCGCGCTCACGGCCAGGCCGATCCAGGTCGACAGCGCGATCACCGCCAGCAGCCGGAAGCCGTGTTGCTGCAGTACGCCCAGGTGCGTGATGACGCCCACGCCCACCGGCACGAACAGCAGCGACAGGTGCGCCAGCAGAAACCGCGCCACTTCGGTCACCGGCTCGCGCAGCGGGCGCCAGCCAAGCGCCGGCATCAGCAGCAGCATGCCGATCACCGGGCCGGGCAGCGGCAGGCTGAAGGCGCGTGCCAGCACCTCGCCCAGCAGTTGCAGCAGCAGCAACCAGGCCAGGCCACGCAGGGGTTCCATGGCGCGGGCTTAAAAACGTTCGAGTTCGGGGTGTGGCAGCGCGCCGCCGCGCACCAGCATCTTGCCGTACTCGGCGCAGCGGTTGAGCGTGGGAATGACCTTGCCGGGATTGAGCAGCCCCTGCGGGTCGAATGCGCGCTTGATGCCGAACATCTGCTCGTTTTCGTCGGCGCTGAACTGCACGCACATGCTGTTGAGCTTTTCGATGCCCACGCCGTGCTCGCCGGTGATGGTGCCGCCCATGGCGACGCTGGTTTCCAGGATGTCGGCGCCAAACAGCTCGGCGCGGTGCAGCTGGTCCGGGTCGTTGGCGTCGAACAAAATCAGCGGGTGCAGGTTGCCGTCGCCGGCGTGAAAGACGTTGCAGCAGCGCAGGCCATATTTCTGCTCCATCTCCTGAATCGATAGCAGGATATCGGCCAGGCGCTTGCGCGGGATGGTCGAATCCATGCACATGTAGTCGGGGCTGATGCGGCCTGAGGCGGGAAAGGCATTCTTGCGCCCGCTCCAGAACTTCAGGCGCTCGGCCTCCGATTCGCTCACTGCAATTTTGGTAGCGCCTGCCGCCGTCAGCACCTGCGCCATGCGGCCGATTTCTTCTTGCACCTCTTCCGGCGTGCCGTCGCTTTCGCACAGCAGGATGGCGGCCGCCTCCAGGTCGTAGCCGGCGTGCACGAAGTCCTCGACGGCGGCGGTCATCGGCTTGTCCATCATCTCCAGCCCGGCGGGGATGATGCCGGCCGCAATCACCGCCGCCACCGCATCGCCCGCGTGCCGCACGTCGGCAAAGCTGGCCATGATGCAGCGCGCCAGGCGCGGTTTGGGCAACAGCTTGACGGTGACCTCAGTCGTCACGGCCAGCATGCCTTCGCTGCCGGTAATCAGCGCCAGCAGGTCGTAGCCGGGCGCGTCCAGCGCCTCGCCGCCGAATTCGATGGGCTCACCTTCCACCGTGAAGCCTTTCACCTTCAGCACGTTGTGCAGCGTCAGGCCGTACTTCAGGCAGTGCACGCCGCCCGAGTTTTCGGCCACGTTGCCGCCGATGGTGCAGGCAATCTGGCTGCTCGGGTCGGGCGCGTAATACAGGTCGTGCGCGGCGGCGGCTTCGCTGATCGCCAGGTTGCGCACGCCGCACTGCACCTGCGCCGTGCGCGCCAGCGGGTCGACCTTGAGGATGCGGTTGAACTTGGCCAGCGACAGCGTCACGCCGCGTTCGTGCGGCATGGCGCCGCCCGACAGGCCGGTGCCCGCGCCGCGCGCCACCACCGGAACGCCCAGGCTGTGGCAGGTTTTCAACACCTGTTGAATCTGTTCGTAACTCTCGGGCAGCGCCACGGCCAGCGGCCGCTGGCGGTAAGCGGTCAGGCCGTCGCATTCGTAGGGCGTGGTCAGCTCCGCCGTCCACAACAGCGATTCGGGCGGCAAAATGGCCTGCAGCGCTTGAATCACTTGCGCCTGCAGCTCTGATTTTTGTAGTTCGGCGGTGGGCTGACCAGCGGGGGCGGCGTCCATGGCAAGGCAAAAAAGGGGGGTCGGGCCACTATAGAGCATCGCGCCGCACTGTCATGTGCGCGCAGGACTCGGCAGGCACAATCGGCACTCCGGTAACAGGGAGGTATCGGTGCCGGGCGGCAAGGCGCGCGGCGCTGGTCGCTCAAAGAAGAAACGAACATGAAACGGTGGACAGCCTGCGGCCTGCTTTGGGCCTGCGCATGGACGGCGGCCCATGGTGCCCCGGCCGCGGCGCCCGCGTTGGTGCACGCGGACGAAGTGCTGCCAACGCGCATGGTGCTGTGTCAGCGCGAATTCGGCGCCGCCGAGCGCGATCGCAAAGGCAAGATGCGCGCCTGCCTGGCGCGCCGGCTGGAGGGCGAACGCATCGTCGAGCGCAAATGCAAGCAACAGGCCGGCAACGTCAGCGGTGCCGCCGCGCGTGCCCAGGCCCAGCGCGACTGCGAGCGCCAGGCGCTGGCGGTGCCGGCGGGCGAACTGCCCAAGCGTCCGCCACCCAAGCCCAAGGCCGTGCCCACGAGCAACGCGGCGCCGACCAGCACGCCGGCTATCCCGGTGGCGCCGCCCGCGCCCCGGCCGGCCGCGGGCGAGAACTGACGCAGCGCCCCGAGCCCTTGGCATGAAAAAACCCGCACAAGGCGGGTTTCATCAGGCGGTCGAGCGGCGAGATCAGGCCGCGCTCAACCAGTAACCCGCGTTGAAAGGGCTGCTCATGCGCAACGCCAGCGGGGAAATGTCCACCAGTTTGTCGGTCGGCATTTTTTCGCCGCTGTCGATCTCGGGACTGCTGTCGGCGGGCGTGGGTTCGCCCTGGGCCTCGTTCGCCCGTTCTGCTTGGCCGGCTGATGCAGAACGGGCTACAGAAAAGAATAGAAGCACCTGAACGGTATCTTCCGGTCGTTCCAGTAGTCGGCCGCGTCGCGGAAGATGTCGAGCAGCTGCTCGCGCGCTTCCTTGTCGAATTTCGGCGTCGCCGGGATGGATTCGAGCACCACGATGAAACCGGGCTGCGGGCCCGACTTGTGCAGCGGGTCGGTCATGCAGTCGTACAGCGCGTCGAAATTCTTGCCGAAGTGCGCCGGGAAGGTGAACTGCTGGGCGATCATGTCCAGCACGTCCTGCTTGGTCTGGGCGTTGGCCAGGTTGGCGTACAGGAAGTGCTGGCCCAGCTGCGAGGCCGCGTCCTGCAGGTCGTGCACGCGGAAGGCGCGGATCGACTGCACGATGTTGGTGCGCACGCCCTTGAGCGGCGTTTCCTGGGGTTGACGAAGTGGCTGATCCATCTCCGCTGCTTTCTTGGGAGTCAAAAACCGGTCGGCGCCTGCGGCGACAGCAGGGACGGGCTGAAATTGTTCAAACGCTTTCATTGCACGATCTTCCTGAAACTAGAGTAGTGATCGCTCGTATACCAGCAGGCTTCGGGCGCGGTGGGTTGCCGACCGCCGCAGATGATGCGGCGCGCACCCCGATCACGAGAACGCGGGGTTTCGACGGTGTATTCGCGGTAGTAGCCGCGCCGCTCGCGCGGCAGCAGACGCTCCCGGTTGCCGAACACCGATCCATCCTTGTCGTAAGGGAACGGGCCGCCCTGCAGGATCAGCCGGTAAGTCTGCTGGCCCTGAAGGGGCAGGTCCGCCACCGCGACGGTGGATTCGTCACTGCCCCGCGAGCCCCATGACCACAGGTCGCGCGCCTGGGCGGCTCCCGCTACGGGGAGCGCAACCGCCAGCACCAGCGCTGCCATCATCAACCGGGGCGACCGGGCAGCATGCGATGCCGCTGTTCGCAACATGAAAAACACCTTTCGGAAACCTCCGGGTTAACCCGAAAATTCCAAGGCGCTAGTGTGACCGAATGGCCATCAAAAAGCAAGTGCCTGCCTAAAAAACAGGCATGCGGAGAGCCGGCAAATGCTTGACGTTGGCGGGTGCTTACTTTCTGGTTGACGCCATTATGGCGACGCATTGGCATCGGCCACGGTGAGCGCCGTCATGTTGACGATGCGCCGTACCGTGGTGCTGGCCGTGAGGATGTGCACCGGTTTGGCCGCGCCCAGCAGCACCGGGCCGATGGCGATGTTGCCGCCAGCGGCCACTTTCAGCAGGTTGTAGGCGATGTTGGCGGCGTCCATGTTGGGCATGACCAGCAGGTTGGCGTCGCCGATCAGCGGGCTGTCGGGCATGACGGCCTTGCGCTGGCTGGCATCCAGCGCCACGTCGCCGTGCATTTCGCCGTCCACCTGCAGCCAGGGCGCCTGCTGCTGCACCAGGGCCAGGGCTTGGCGCATCTTGACGGCGCTGGGCTGGTTGGACGAGCCGAAGTTGGAGTGCGACAGCAGCGCCGCCTTGGGCTTGATGCCAAAGCGCATCATCTCGTGCGCCGCCATGACGGTGATCTCGGCCAGCTGCTCGGCCGTGGGGTCGTGGTTGATGTGCGTGTCGACCATGAACAGCTGGCGGCCGGGCAGCATCAACGCGTTCATCGCCGCGTAGGTGCGCACGCCGGGCTTCTTGCCGATGACCTGGTCGATGTAGGTCAGGTGCATCTGGTTGGTGCCCCAGGTGCCGCAGATCAGGCCGTCCACGTCGCCGCGGCGCAGCAGCATCGCGCCGATCAGCGACAGGCGCCGGCGCATCTCGATCTTGGCGATGGGCACCGTGATGCCCTGGCGCCGGGTCAGCTGGTGGTAGGTCGTCCACAGCTCCTTGTAGCGCTCGTCGTGCTCGACGTTCACCACGTCGTAGTCGGCGCCCTCCTTCAGGCGCAGGCCGAATTTCTCGACGCGCTGGGCGATGATGTCAGGGCGGCCGATCAGCGTGGGGCGGGCCAGCTGCTCGTCGACCACGATCTGCGCGGCGCGCAGCACGCGCTCTTCCTCGCCCTCGGCATAGCACACGCGCTTTTTCGTCGCCGCCCGGGCGGCGGCGATGATCGGCTTCATGGTGGTGCCGGACGCATAGACGAAGGTTTCCAGCTGCTGCCGATAGGCTTCCAGGTCGGCGATGGGCCGCTTGGCCACGCCGCTGGCGGCTGCGGCCTTGGCCACCGCTGGCGCCACGATCATCATCAGGCGCGGATCGAACGGCTTGGGGATCAGGTATTCCGGACCGAACGACAGCGAATGCCCCACATAGGCGCGCGCCACCACCTCGCTCTGCTCGGCCTGCGCCAGATCGGCGATGGCATGCACGGCGGCGATGCCCATCTCGTCGTTGATGGTGGTGGCGCCGCAGTCCAGCGCGCCCCGAAAGATGTACGGAAAGCACAGGACGTTGTTGACCTGGTTGGGGTAGTCGGTGCGGCCGGTGGCGATCAGCGCGTCGTCGCGCACGGCCTTGACCTGCTCCGGCATGATTTCGGGGTGCGGGTTGGCCAGCGCCAGCACCAGCGGGCGCGGCGCCATGCGCGCCACCATGTCGGGCTTGAGCACGCCGCCGGCCGACAGGCCCAGAAAGATATCCGCGCCGTCGATCACCTCGGCCAGCGTGCGCAGGTGGGTCTTTTGCGCGTAGACGGCCTTGTCCGGGTCCATCAGTTCGGTGCGGCCTTCGTACACCAGGCCTTTGATGTCGGTCACCCACACGTTCTCGCGCCGCACGCCCAGCTTGACCAGCAGCCCGGTGCAGGCCAGCGCCGCCGCGCCCGCGCCGGACACCACCAGCTTGACCTGCTCGATCGGCTTGCCGACCACCTTCAGCCCGTTAACCACCGCCGCGCCCACCACGATGGCGGTGCCGTGCTGGTCGTCGTGGAAGACGGGAATCTTCATGCGCTCGCGCAACTTGCGCTCGACGTAGAAGCACTCCGGCGCCTTAATGTCCTCCAGGTTGATGCCGCCGAAGGTGGGCTCCAGCGCGGCGATGATCTCGACCAGCTTGTCCGGGTCTTTCTCGTCGATCTCGATGTCGAACACGTCGATGCCCGAGAACTTCTTGAACAGCACGCCCTTGCCTTCCATCACCGGCTTGCCCGCCAGCGGGCCGATGTCGCCCAGGCCCAGCACGGCGGTGCCGTTGGTCACCACGCCCACCAGGTTGCCGCGCGCGGTGTACTTGAAGGCCGCGGCCGGGTCGGCCACGATTTCCTCGCACGGAAACGCCACGCCGGGCGAGTAAGCCAGCGCCAGTTCGTACTGGTTGACCACCTGCTTGGTCGGCGTCACGGCGATCTTGCCGGGCACCGGATGCTCGTGATAGTCCAGCGCGGCGCGGCGCAGCTCGGCACGTTTGTCTTCGGTGGAGGTGGGGTCGCCCGGGGTCATCGCGTCATCCTGTTCGAGAGAGGGACAGTGGTGAGCGCGCATTCTAGGACTGGCAAGCCGATGGCGCCGCGCCCGCCCGCCGTGTCGGACAACGCCGCGTCCTGCGCGCCTGGGGTGGTTGCCGTCTTGCGCCCACGCTAGCATGCGGGGCTTGTCTATTCACCCATCCGCAAAGGAAGACGCCATGGCCCTCATCGACGTGCTGCAACAGGTTCTGAACAACGCCCGCGCCCCCGAGCCGCAACAGATCGACCAGATCACCCGCGAGGCCTCGCGCGACGATCTCAAGACCGGCGTGGGCGAAGCCCTGCGCTCCAAGGAAACACCGCAACTGTCGCAAATCGTGGCCGACATGTTCGACAAGGCCTCGCCCGAGCAGCGCGCCGCGATCCTGAACACGCTGACCGAAAAGCTCGGCCCCGGCGCCTTGGCCGGCGTGGCCGGCGGCGTGCTGGCCGGCCACGAAGGCCGCGACACGCCCCTGGTGCCGGTCGACAAGGCCACGACGATCACGCCCGATCAGGTGCGCGACGTCGTCACCACCGCGCGCAGCGCCGACGAGCCCGGCGTGTTCGACCGCATGAGCAGCTTCTACGCCGAGCACCCCGAACTGGTCAAGACGCTGGGCGCCGGCGCGCTGATGATCGCCCTGGCCCGCATGAAGCAGAGCCTGGTGCGCTGACGCACACGTGGTGCCTTCTGGCGCCTTTTTTGATCATTGAAATGCCTGTTTACGCAGGCCCACAAAGCGCCTCAAGCTGCAAAATTAATAGCTTGAGGCGTTTTGCTGCCAGCCGCGCGTGCAGCGCGTAGGCAGCCGCTGACAGCGTGAGGGCGTGACCGCCGCTAACGCCCGGGCGGCGTGGCCGATAAGGTTCAACAGCGTTCCCGCCGCGCGGGATGTGTGTCAAACCAACGATCAAGACGGAAAGACTGCCATGGCATCGAAAACCGAGAACAAACCCTCCAGCGACCGACTGGTGCTGAACGAAGAAGCGCTGAAAAAGGCCAAGTCCAGCCTGGACGACGGCGCCGTCACGCCGCACAACGACGGGCCCTGGGTCAAGGACATCATCGACCTGCTGAACGGGTCTCTGGCCACCGAACTGGTGTGCGTGCTGCGCTACAAGCGCCACCACTACATGGCCGACGGGCTGGCATCGCCGGCCATCGCCGAAGAATTTCTGGTGCACGCGCAGGAAGAGCAAGGCCACGCCGACCGCATTGCCGAACGCATCACGCAACTGGGTGGCGAGCCGGACTTCAACCCCGCCACGCTGCTGGAGCGCAGCCACGCCGACTACAACGATTCGAACGACTTGAAGGAAATGATCCGCGCCAACCTGATCGCCGAGCGCGTGGCCATCGAGGCCTACAGCCAGATGGTGGACTTGATCGGCGACAAGGACCCGACCACCCGGCGCCTGGTGGAAGAAATCCTGAACGACGAGCAGGAGCACGCCGAAGAACTCAAAACCTGGCTGGCGCTGTAAGGCCGCGCCGCACGCTTTAGCGCCATGCATTCGGCCAGGCTCACACTTGCTTACGCCTTGGCGGCGGCGTGCACGGAACTCCAGTGCCGCGCCGGGTTCATACCAAGCGTGATGGAAGCCATGATTCCCAACGCCATTGACGCTGCCGAGCCTTGAAGGCTTAGAGCCATCGACCACCTGAAGCGCACTTCCTCCTCCCTCCCTCCTCCTCCTTCGCTTCAGGTCGCTCCGGCAGCTTTTTTATGCTGAACGCGCCGCCCGGGCCCAGTGCCCCGGCGGCGCTTCTTTTTGGGTCAGGTGCGGTGCGTGACTCTGCCGCAAGGCGCCGCGCAGCAGGCCACGCGGCAAACGCCGCGCAACGGGCTGGCCCGGCCGCTGGCGTGGTCCCGCTTCACACGAAGTCAGAAGGGGAAAGGCGCGACCGCGCCTCAGGCGGATGGCACTGTTTCCGCAAAGCTGGCGCGCTGCATCAGGCGCTCGTCCAGCAGGCGGGCCAGGTTGGCGTGGCGGGCGCGCCAGTCGAGTTCAGGAAAGCGGAAGTCCAGGTAACCCAATGCGCAGCCGACCGCGATGTCGGCGAGCGTCAGGTGCACGCCGGCCGAGCACCACGGCTTGTCGCCCAGGCCGGCGCTCATGGCGGCCAAGGCGTCGTCTACCTTGCGCATTTGCCGCTCGATCCAGGCGGGGCTGCGCTGCTCGTCGGTGCGGCCGGGCCAGGTGCGCTCCAGCCGCGCCAGCACGGACGCGTCCAGCAGACCGTCGGCCAGCGCTTCCCAGGTCTTGACTTCGACCCGCTGGCGGCCCGACGCCGGGATCAGCTTGCCCACGGGCGACAGGGTGTCGAGGTATTCGACGATCACGCGCGAATCGAAAATGGCGTCCTGTCCGTCCATCACCAGGCAGGGCACCTTGCCCAGCGGGTTGGCGGCGGCGATTTGCGTGTCGTCGGCCCACACGTTTTCGGGCACGAAGCGGTAGTCGAGCTTTTTCTCAGCCAGCACCACGCGCACCTTGCGCACGTAAGGGCTGGTCACGGCGCCAATCAAACGGATGGACATGGGTGGTGGGTGGTTGTGCGGCAGTCGGCTGGGCTGAGGGGCCGAATTCATTCTAGGCCATGCCCGCGTCGACAGGGGCGCGCCGGGCGTGGGGCGGGCGCGGCGTGGCTCCTACAATTTGGGTATGCAACTCACCGCCCTGACCGCCGTTTCTCCCCTCGATGGCCGCTACGTGGCCAAGCTGGCCGCCCTGCGCCCCATCATGAGCGAGCTGGGCTACATGCAGCGCCGCGTGCAGGTCGAACTGGCCTGGTTCATCGCGCTGTCCGACGCGGGATTTGACGAATTCAAGCCACTTTCGGCGCCAGCGCGCGCTTACCTCGCCGGCCTGCTGCACGATTTTTCCGAAGCCGATGGCCAGGCCATCAAGGACATCGAGAAAACCACCAACCACGACGTCAAGGCGGTCGAATACTGGATCAAATCCAAGTTCGACGGCCAGCCTGAACTGCAAGCCGCCGCCGAATTTGTGCACTTTGCCTGCACCAGCGAAGACATCAACAACACCAGCCACGCGCTGCAATTGAAGGCAGGCCGCGCCGTTCTGTTGCAGGGGCTGGACGCCGTCATCGCCCGCCTGCGCGAGCTGGCGCACGCGCACGCCGCCGTGCCCATGCTGAGCCGCACGCACGGCCAGACGGCCAGCCCCACCACCGTGGGCAAGGAGATCGGCAACGTGGTGGTGCGCCTGGCGGCCGCGCGCGAGAAGATCGCCACCGTCAAGCTGCTGGCCAAGATGAACGGCGCCGTGGGCAACTACAACGCGCACCTGTCGGCCTGGCCGGATTTCGATTGGGAGGCCTTCAGCCGCCGCGTGATCGAGTCGCCCGCCGCCGGCGAGCCGGGCGCCGACGCCGCCAGGCCGGGCCTGGGCCTGACGTTTCAGCCCTACAGCATCCAGATCGAGCCGCACGACTACATGGCCGAGCTGTTCGACGCCACCGCGCGCGCCAACACCATCTGCATCGACCTGGCGCGCGACATCTGGGGCTACATCAGCCTGGGCTACTTCAAGCAAAAGACCAAGGCGGGCGAGATCGGCTCGTCCACCATGCCGCACAAGGTCAACCCCATCGACTTCGAGAACGCCGAAGGCAACCTGGGCCTGGCCAACGCCGTGCTGCGCCACCTGAGCGAAAAGCTGCCCATCAGCCGCTGGCAGCGCGACCTCACGGACAGCACTGTGCTGCGCAACATGGGCGTGGCGCTGGGTTATGCCGTGCTGGCCTACCAGTCGCTGCTGACCGGCCTGAACAAGCTCGAATTGAACGAAACCGCGCTGGCCGACGACCTGGACGCCGCGTGGGAAGTGCTGGCCGAGCCCATCCAGACCGTGATGCGCCGCTTTGGCGTGCCCGGCGCCTACGAAAAGCTGAAAGACGCCACGCGCGGCCAGGCGGTCACGCGCGAAGCGCTGCACGGCTTGATCCGCGCGCTGGACATTCCGCCCGCCGAGAAAGACCGCCTGCTGGCCCTCACGCCCGCCAGCTACGTTGGCCAGGCGGCGCTGCTGGCGCGACGGGTGTAACAACCCGGCCAGCGGCGCGCAGCTTGCAAAAAAGCGTGCCCAGCGCTTGCTGGGCCTGCGCATATTGCTATAAAAATAAAAGCACACAGGGTGTCGGCCCGCCTGCCACGCGCGTGGCGGCCCGTGCGTGCCGGGCCGGGCCGCTGGCGCCCATCAGCCGACTTGCCAGCTGACGCGGCCGGTGCCGATATCGTGCATGGCGCCCACCACCTTGAGCTTGCCGGCGTCCATCAATTCGGCCAGCACGGGGCTCTTGTCGCGGATCGTGCGCGTGGCGTCCAGCACGTTGCGGTCGGCCACTTTCTGCACCAGTTCCTTGTTCTTGGAGCTTTTCACGCCCGTGTAGTCCAGCCTTTCCAGCGACGGGCGAATCTTGGCCAGCATGCCGGTCAGGTTGCCCAGCTTGACGTCGTCCACCGCGCCCTTGATGGCGCCGCATTCGGTGTGGCCCAACACCACGATCAGCTTGGAGCCGGCCACCTTGCAGGCGAATTCCAGGCTGCCCAGAATGTCTTCGTTGACGAAATTGCCGGCAATGCGGGCCGCGAACACGTCGCCAATGCGCTGGTCGAACACCAGCTCGGGCGGCACGCGGCTGTCGATGCAGCCCACGATGGCGGCAAACGGCGCCTGGCCCTTGCTGGTGTCTTTTACCTGGCGCATCAGGTCGCAGTTGACGGTGCGCCCGCTGACGAAGCGCGCATTGCCCTCCTGCAGGCGCTGCAACGCCTGCTCGGGCGTCAGGCTGGACTGCAGTTCGGGCGTGAAAACCGCGCAGGCGTCTTGCGCGCGCGCGGCCAGGGCGGCGGTCAGGGCGGCCGAGCCGATGGCGGCGGCACGCAATGCATCACGACGTTTCAAGGTGCTGTCTCCTCAAGGTGGTTGAACGTGCGCGCGCCGGCCTGGGGCGCATGCGCGCACCGGCGCAATGTAGGGGCGCCGCCGCCCTTGGCTCTTGACCAACGTCAAGTGTCACCGCGTTTTGCACCAAAAAGGTGCCAGCGTTTTTGGCCGCTGGTCCAGGGCTGCGCCAGCCATAATCGCTGCCCGGTCCGCCGCTCGTCTGGCCGGCGTGCCCTTGTTTCATGGCAGCAACCTCATGGCCCTCAAATCCACCGTCTTCAAGGCCGACCTGCAGCTGGCCGACATCGACCACGGCTGCTACGCCGACCACGCGCTGACGCTGGCGCGCCACCCCAGCGAAACCGACGAGCGCATGATGGTGCGGCTGGCCGCGCTGGCGCTCAACGCGCACCAGGTGCAGGACTTGTGCGGCGGCGACGCGCGCATCGGCTTTGGCGCCGGCCTGTCCAGCCCCGACGAGCCTGACGTGCAGCTGGTCGACTTCACCGGCCGCACACGGCTGTGGATCGAAGTCGGCCAGCCGGACGACAAGGCGCTGGCCAAGGCGTGCTCGAAGGCGGACGCGGTGATCGTCTACGCCTATGGCCCGGCCGCCGACGTGTGGTGGCGCGGTATCGAGGGCAAGCTGTCGCGCCTGGACCGGCTGGCCGTGTGGCGCCTGCCGGCCGCCGACGCGCAGGCGCTGGCCCGGCTGGCCGCGCGCGGCATGCAGCTGTCGGCCACGTTGCAGGAAGGTCAACTCACCCTGGCGTCGGAGGACGGCAACAGCGTGACGACCGAGCCGGTGCGCTGGAAATAGGGCTCCTAGGCGCGGCTGCGCGCGGTTAGTGCGCCTGCGGCTCGGCGCGCTCGCATGCGTCCGCGACGTCGCGCAGGCCGGCGGCCTGGGCCAGCCGCGCCAGCGTCCAGCCGCGCCCCAGCATCACCAGCCGGGTGTGGAGCGCGTCCTGCACCGCTTCGGGCACCGAGGTGCCCAGCCAGCGCAGCGATTTATCCGGCTCGATGGTGACGTAGCCCCACGCGTAGTGCTGGCCCAGCGAGCGCCACAGCGCGTGCGCCCCGGGCGACTGGCGAGCGCCGCTGATCAGGCACTGGCCGGCATCCAGTTGCCAGCGGTAGACCGCGCTGGCCAGGCCGCGCCGCTGGTAGGCGTCGCCATAGCGCGAATGGGGCGAGCGCAGGTGGCGGTCGGCGCGGCGGTTCAGCTCCACCAGGCGGTTGAACACGGTGGTGCCGGCCAGGCGCCGCGCGGTCACGTCCATCACGTAGACGAACAGCTCGCCATCGGCTTCTCGCCAGCGCAGCTCGAAGCGCCCGTCGCCGAGCGACACGCGCGGCAGCCCGTTCAGCGCGTCGCCCGGCGTGCGCAGGCGCTCGTTCAACCGCGCCAGTTCGTCGGCCACCGGGCGGCCGGGCATCTGGAAGTCGACGTCGATGCGCAGCTCGGTCAGCAGCGACGCCAGGCGCCGCCGCCACGGGCGACCGCGCGCCGATGCGCTGCGGCGCGCACCCCACCATTGACTCTCGGGCAATGCCATCTCCATGGCGGCCTCTCCTTTCACAACCCGCCGCGCGCCCCTGCGGCGCGGCATCGAATGCAGCAACAACACGACGTGCGGAAGCGGCGGGCCGAAGGGTTGCCTGGAAGGCGGGTTGCCACGAGGGGCGTGGCAGCTGTGCTGCCGCGCTCTGCCGCGCGGCGCTGGGGTGGTCAGCCGACCGATGTGCTGCGCCCGCCGGTTCCGCGCCGGCAGGCGCCCCGCACCCGTGCGGCCTGACGCGGGCCGAGGTCGCGCGCCATGGCGGCGCGCCCGCAAGGCCCGGGACGGCCACGCCGCACCGCTGCGCAGTGCGCGCGCAGGGGGTCTCGGGCGATGGCGGAAATCGGGAGGGACATGGGGAAATGGTGCGCCGGACGTGCCGCGAGGGGCTTGCGTTCAGCGTGGTCTGAAGCCGCGCGATGCTAGGCCAGAACCCATACCGCACTGCGCCGGTGCGATATCGCGCGGCGCGTCAGCGCGGCATCCAGGCGCCGCAAGCCCAGCACTGCTCGAAGCCGCCTTCGATCTGTTCGCCGCAGGACGGGCATTGCCATTGGTGCTGCGGCGCACGGGCCAGTTCGTCCAGCAACTGGCGCGCCGCGGCGTCGTGCTCGTCATGGCGCAGCCACAGCTCGGGCAGGCACTGGTCGGGCGGCAACTCGCCCGCCACGCTGGACAGAAAACGACGCTCGACCGTCGTCGGGTAACCCGCCTGGCACAGCAGGTCGGCCCACAGCTGGGCGATGGCGGCGTTGGGGGCGCGGGTCAGTCGGCGCATGGCGGCATGATGCCATGCCGGGGTGGGTGATGAATGCGGGCGCCAGCGCTTGCCCCTTCACCGCAAGCAGCTATCAAACAAATAGCAAAAAGGCGTCGCGGCTCACTGGCGCACGCGCCCCACGCCCGCGTCGACGGTGCCGTAGACGGTGACGCCGGACGCACCCGCGGTGTCGGGGTTGCGCGGCGTGGCGCCGCAACCGGTGAGTGCCAACGCGGCAGCCCACAGGCCGGCGCAGGCGATGAGCGGGCGGACAAAGCGCATAGAACCAAGCTCCTGGCAAAGTGATCCGGCCAGTATGCCCCGCCCGGCCGCGCGGCGTGTAACCGGGGGTGTGGCGCAGGCACGGCCGCGCGTCAGCCGTGCGCCACGACGGCGCGCGGCAGCTTCCAGAACGCCAGCGCGCCCGCCAGCAGCAGCGCGCTCATGGTCAGCAGCGCGGCGGTGAACGGCTCCATGCCCCAACGCGGCGCCAGGCTGGCGGCCAGGCCGCTGACCCATTGCATCAGCGAGATGCCCAGGAACATCGCCATGGTGAACAGCGACAGCGCGCGCCCGCGCACGGCTTCGGGGTAGGCCTCGCGCACGTAGCCGTACTGCAGCACGCCGTAGCCCGACAGCAGCCCGTAGCCGATGGCCAGCGCCACATCCACCCACGCCACCTGCACCAGGCCCATCACGCCCACCATGCCCGCCGCCAGCACCGCAAAGCCCAGCAGCCAGGCGATGCGCCGCGCGCCGCCCGGGTCCAGCCGGCCGAACAGCGCCGGGCTGGCCATGCTGGCCAGCGTCATGGCCAGCGCCACGTTGCCGCTTTGCACCAGCGTGAAGCCGTGGCGCTCGACCAGCAGCGGCCCCAGCCACAGCCCGCGCAGCGTGATGAAGCCGGCGTACGCCACCGCGGCGTAGGCCACCAGCCCCAGCGTGTGCGGCAGCTTGAACAGAGCCAGCAGACCCTTCAGCGCCGTCCACGGCGTGGCACGCGCGCCGTTGCCGTGCGGGTGGTGCGGCGCGGGCGTGGCGGGTTCGTGCACCAGCCACCAGATGGCCAGCCACGCCACCATCGACCCGGCGCCCAGCACGCCGAAGCCCCAGCGCCATGAACTGGCCTCGATCAGCCAGGCCAGCGGCGTGGCCGTGGCCAGCACGCCGATGCTGCTGACGCTCATCACCAGGCCCGACAGCGCCGTGAAGCGCTGGGCGCTGAAATGCCGGCTGATGAACAGCGTGCAGACCAGAAACGCCGGCGCGCAGCCGGTGCCGATCAGCATCTGCCCCACCATCAGCGTGCCGTAGCTGCCGGCCTGCGACGACAGCAGCGCGCCCGCCACCGCGATGGGAAACGCCGTCAGGATGGTGCGGCGCACGCCAAACAGGTCGAGCGACACGCCCATCACGATCTGCATCAACCCGAAGGCGAAGTGAAACGCCGCCGCCCACAGCCCCAGTTGCTGCGGCGACAGGTGCAACTCGCCCGCCAGCGGCGGCCCCATGATGGCGGCCACGGTGCGAAACGACTGGCTGAGCGTGAAGCCGCTGGTCAGTGCCAGCAGCATGGCCCAGGCGGCGCGGTCGCTCAGCGGCGCGCGCGCCGGGGTGGTGTCAGCGGGAGAAGTCGGCGGCAAGGCGGGCACGGCGGCAGTTTACGCAGTCGCCTGCGCGCGTGAGCAGACCACGGTGACTGGCGGCGCGGCCGCTAGTCGGCGCTGGCGCCCGACTGGCGCACCGCCGCGCCCCACTTCGTGATCTCGCTGCCCAAGAAGCGGTCGAAATCGGCCGCCGCGCTGGGCGCGGGCTCGGAGCCGCGGTCGCGGATGAAGCGCGCCAGCGCGTCGCCCTTGAGCAGGTCCGTCACCTCGGTGTTCAGGCGCTGCACTACCTCGGGCGGCGCGCCCTTGGGCGCCATCAGGCCCAGCCAGCCCACGGCCTCAAAGCCGCGCAGGGCTTTCGGGTCGCTCTCGGCCACCGTGGGCACCTGAGGCAACTGCGACGAGCGCGTGGCCGAGGTCACGGCCAGCGGTACCGCCTTGCCGGCCTGGATGTGCGGCAGCGCGGCGGTGACCGAATCGACCATCAACGGCACCTGCCCACCCAGGAAATCCGCCTGCGCCGGGCCGCTGCCGCGGTACGGGATGTGGGTGATGAAGACCTTGGCCTGCGATTTCAGCATCTCGGCAGACAGGTGCTGCGTGCCGCCGATGCCGGCGCTAGCGTAACTCAAGGCGCCCGGCCTGGCGCGCGCCGCGGCCAGCAGATCCGCGATCGTCTTGATGCCCGAGCCCGGATGCGCCAGAAACACCAACGGCACCTTGGCGATGCCGGTGATGCCCACCAGGTCCTTCGTGGGGTCGAAGCTGACCTTCTTGTACAGCGTCTGGTTCACCGCCATCGCGCTGCCCGCCACCAGCAACGTGTATCCATCGGGCGCCGAGCGCGCCACGAATTCGCTGCCGATGTTGCTGCCGGCGCCGGCCTTGTTTTCGACGATGACGGTCTGGCCCAGGCGCTTGCCCAGCGGCTCGACCAGCGCGCGGGCGAAGATGTCCGTCGCCTGCCCGGGCGGAAACGGCACGATGAGGCGGATCGGCTTGTCCGCCGGCCACGCGGCGTGCGCCAGCGTGGCCACGGCCATGCCGCTGGCCGCGGCCAGACCGAGCAGCACGCGTCGGCGGAGCAAGTTCAAAGGCATTTTGGGCATGCAGCGCTTTCTGGACAACGGTTGACAGCTATCAAAGAAGAAGCAAATCAGTGCTGGTGTCCATGCGCACCGTGCACGTGGCCGTGCGCAATTTCTTCCGCCGTGGCGGGGCGAATCGCCTTCACCGTGGCGGCAAAGCGGATCGCCTGGCCGGCCAGCGCGTGGTTGCCGTCCAGATGCACTTCGGGGCCCTTGATCTTGACCACGTTGTAGACCACCGCGTCACCGGCCGGCCCCGCGCCCTGCACCTGGCCGCCGACCTTGATGCCGGGCGGAAACTCGGCCTTCGGGATGGTGCGCATCAGCGACTCGTCGCGGTCGCCGAACGCCTCGACCGGCGACAGTTCGACGCTGATGCTGTGGCCGATGGTTTGCCCTTCCAGGGCCGCCTCCGCCTTGTCGAACAGGTTGCCGTAGCCGCCGTGTAGATAGGCGGTGGTGCCGCTGTCCAGCGGCTTGCCGGTCTTGGGGTCGGTCATCTTGTAGGCGATGGTGACGGCGGCGTCTTTGGTGATGGTGGTCATGGGGTTTCCGATGGCGAAGAATCAGTGGCCTTCGAGAGCAATCGCATTCGATGAGTTGGCTTGGTCGGCCAATTGTCGATAGGCAGCCACAGGCAGCAGAACGTAGGCAGGTCGGCCACGCTCGGTCACGACAACAGGCCTATCTTCCGCCGCCCGCCTGGAGGCTGTCCAACAGCGCACCAGTTGACTACTGGGGATCGTGGGGAGAGCTGGTGTCTTTGGCATGTTGAAGGTCAACACGGGTCAGCCCATAAGCTCACCACAACTCCAGCAGTGGCGCCGTCCGAACCGCCGCAGATGGTGTGGATCCCGAATGGTTCTTGTACGTCGCCCAATCCGGTGTGTATTCATCGGCTTGATTGCCCCACGTCGTCCATCCGGGCCGGGAGCCGCGCGCAAACAACTCCAGAAACGGGCCGGGGCTGCACGACTCCACGATGTCGTAGAACTCGTCCGGCTTGCGCGAATGCTCCCGCTTTTGGGTCTTCAGAATATTGACCTGCCTGCGGCCAGGGGCGAGCGTGCGCACATTTTTGCCGCGCGTGCCGAACAGCACGATCTCGGTGGTGTTGCGAAAGTAAAAGCCCACGCCACGGCCGTCCGGACCGCCGTCCTTGCGAATCTTGTGCCACACCAGATTGGACTTGTACTGAAAGCCCCAGGCCGCCATCACAGCCAGCCCTTCCGGCAACAGCGCGTTGGGCACCCACAAATAGAGGTGCGCCCGTTCCTGGCTCACTTCCACCACAGGCAGCGCCTTGATGTCGTCGAGCGTCATCGTTCCATAGCGCGACAGCCGCCGATGCTCGGGCGCCACCTTGCCTGTGCGATTCTGGAACTGCCACGGGGGATCGGCCAGCAAAGTGGCGAAGGTCTGGTTGCCGACCCGCGAAAGCAGATCCTGCGACGCCGACGAAGCTGCGGTACTTGAAGTCAAGGCGTGTCCTCCACGTAAAGCTCGGGTTGGATTCCAAAGGCGAGGATCGGACAACCGCCCCCACCACCGCCTTCGATGCGCGGAAGCAGTTTGGCCATGTGCGTGGTGGACGAGCCATAGCTTGAGCCGCGACCCAGGCCGTCAAAGATGCGCTGCAAGGCGTCGGTGCGCGTGATGATCACGCCCACGCTGATGGCGCGCAGTTCGAACAACAGGCGAAAGTTGTTCAGGTCACGATCGAAAAACGGATCCTTGTTGTTCCATTCGATCTCCACAGCGACGCGATTCTTGAAGCAATCGACTTTGTGCGTCGGCGCGTCGCGCGTGGCCGCGTCCACCTTGATCTGCGTGAGGAACTGCTTTTCCTGCCAACCCCGCGCATACAGAAAGCCGTCGATGTGCTCAGACACTTGGCTCTTGCGGCCGCCGCCCACGGTGATCCAGCTTTTACGCAAGCGAAAATGTGTCAGCAGATCGCACAAATCCTGCCATTCCTGCGGAAAGTCATGTCGCAGAATCGCGCAGGCGTGCTTCCACTCGTGCACTTCGTAGTGCCCGCGGATGAAAGCAGGAAGCAGATCGAGGCCCATGGAATACTGTCAATAGATCCAGTCTACTGGAATGATAGCGGCGTGGCAATGCTCACCCCAAATGCCCCCCCACAATCCCCGCCAGCTTGAACATGCCCATGCTGTCTTCGCCGCCGAAGACGGGCTTGAGCTTGGCGTCGGCGAGGATGGTGCGCTTGTCTTTTGGGTCTTGCAGGTTGTGGGCCTTGATGTAGTCCCACAGCAGCTTCATCACTTCGCCGCGGCCAAAGGGACCGTCGCCGATGACGGCGGCCAGCGCGGGGCTGGGCTTCAGGTTACCGGCGCGCGGCGCCTTCTCGGCTTTGGCGGTGGTCTTCTTGGCGGGCGCTTTTTTGGCAGCTTTTTTGGCCGTGGCGCTTGTTCCGCCTGCGCTGGCAGCTCCTGATTTTGCCGCGGTCCGGGCGGGCGCGGCTGCCGTCTTGCGCGGCGGGTATTTGCGCGCACCTTCGCGCGGCTCGAACTCGAAGATCACCTTGCCTTCGTCGGGGCTCCAGGCCAGCCGCGCCTTGAACGGGCGGCGCGTGCGCATGCTGACGAACTTGTCGAGCAGGTCGGTCTTGCCGTCCTGCAGCAGCTTTTTCATCTGTTCGGGCTCCACGGGCTGCTGCAGGATGACCTGGCCGCTCTTGAAGTCGCAGCTGGGCACGGGTTGCGCGGCGGTTGGCACGGATTTCTCGCACACGTAGCTCTTGCCGAAGGCCTTCACCGCCGCGCCGCACTTGGGGCAGGGGCCCAGGTTGGCTTCGTCCGACAAATCAACGATTTCGCCGGTCTGCTCGGCCTTGGCGTCGTCGCCAAAGTCGAACTCCAGCTTGAAGTTGCCGTTTTCCTCGTCCTTGACCAGAGCGAGTTCCGCCACAAAGGGCCAGCCGGCCTTGCTGCGGAAGCCCTCCAACGGGCCGATCTTGCGGTCGCGCAGGAAGGTCTCGGCCTCCTCGACGCCAAAAGTGCGGCCGGCGGGCGTCTTGGTGAACGAGAAGCCGCAGCCTTCGCCCGCGCCTTCCGCGCCGGTGCAGGCGAAGCGGCGATAGTTCTCCTTCACCACGCCGCCGCAATGGGGGCAGGGCGTTTGCAGGGTGGCGTAATCGCCCGGCACGGTGTCGCGGTCGTATTCCTTCGCCTTTTTGACGATGCGCTCCGTCATCTCGGCGATCTGCGCCATGAAGGTGTCGCGCGCCAGCTGGCCTTTTTCCATCTGCGCCAGCTTGTATTCCCAGTCGCCGGTCAGCTCGGGCCGGGACAGCTCCTTGATCTCCAGCCCGCGCAGCAGTGTCATCAGCTGGAACGCCTTGGCGGTGGGGATCAGCTCGCGCCCTTCGCGCAGCATGTATTTCTCACCGATCAGCCCTTCGATGATGGCTGCGCGCGTGGCCGGCGTGCCCAGGCCTTTTTCCTGCATGGCCTCGCGCAGTTCGTCGTCCTCGATCCACTTGCCGGCGCCTTCCATGGCACCCAGCAGCGTGGCTTCGGAGTAGCGCGCGGGCGGCTTGGTGCGCAGCGCCTTGGGTTCGACGTGTTCGTTGCGCACCATCTCGCCAGGCTTGACCGGGACGAGCGACTTGCCGTCCTTGTCGTCACCTTGTTCGTCCGCCGCTTCCTTGCCATAGATGGCCAGCCAGCCCGGCTTGACCAGCACCTTGCCGTTGCTCTGGAAGTTGTATGCCTTGCCTTCGTGGCTGGCCGTGGTGACCCGTGTGGTCACCATGAATTCGGCGCTGGGGTAGAACACCGCCATGAAGCGGCGCACCACCAGGTCGTACAGCTTTTGCTCTGCTTCGGATAGCGCGCCCGGCGCTTCCAGCGTGGGGATGATGGCAAAGTGGTCCGACACCTTGCTGTTGTCGAAGATGCGTTTCGTCGGCTTGATGTAGCCCTCCTGCAGCGCCTTGGCGGCGTGCGGCGCCAGGTGGCGCTGGCGGCTAGTAGCCAGCATCTCGAAGGTCTTGCGCGCCACGGGCACGTAGTCCTCGGGCAGGTAGCGCGCGTCGGTCCGCGGGTAGGTGAGCGCCTTGTGGCGCTCGTACAGCGATTGCGCCAGCGCCAGCGTGGTCTTGGCGCTGAAGCCGAATTTGCCGTTGGCCTCGCGCTGCAGCGATGTCAGATCAAACAGCAGCGGCGACGCCTGCGTGGTCGGCTTGCTTTCTTCCTTGACGCTGCACGCCTTGCCGCGTGCCGCGTCCGCAATCGCCAGCGCCTCGCGCTCGCTCCACACGCGGTCGGCGCGCTGGTCGGCATCGTCGGGGTTTTTCTTCCACGCCGGGTCGAACCATTTGCCGGCGTATTCGCCCGCCTCAGCCAAAAACGTGGCGTGCACCTCCCAGTAGTCGCGCGCAATGTGCTTGCGGATCTGCTCCTCGCGCTCCACCACCACGGCCAGCGTGGGCGTCTGCACACGGCCGACGGTGGTCAGAAAGAACCCGCCGTCGCGCGAGTTGAAGGCCGTCATCGCCCGCGTGCCGTTGATGCCGACCAGCCAGTCGGCCTCAGAGCGACTGCGCGCGGCGTCGGCCAGGCCTTGCATTTGCGCGTCGCTGCGCAGGTTGTCAAAGCCGTCGCGGATCGCCTGCGGCGTCATGCTTTGCAGCCACAGGCGCTGCACCGGCTTCTTGGCGTGCTTGCCGTCCAGCGCGTACTGCTCGATCAGGCGAAAGATCAGCTCGCCCTCGCGCCCCGCGTCGCAAGCGTTGATCAGCGCGTTCACGTCCTTGCGGCGCGCCTGCTTGACTACCGCGTTCAGGCGCGTCTTGGTTTTGTCCACCGGCTTCAGGTCGAAGTGCGGCGGAATCACCGGCAAGTGGGCAAAGCTCCACTTGCCGCGTTTCACGTCGTACTGTTCGGGCGCCTGGATTTCGACCAGGTGGCCGACGGCGCTCGTCACCACGTAGCGTTCGTTCTCGAAGTGCTCGTCGTGCTTGTCGAACTTGCCGGCAACGGGCGTGAGGGCGCGCACAATGTCTTGCGCAACCGACGGTTTTTCAGCGATGACCAGGGTCTTCATGGGCGGTCTTTAGAATCTGCAGTCCTCGCGCGCGCACATGCGCACGCATACGTACGAATTCAACATAGCAAATTTTTTTCGTGGCCAGCAAAACCCCCGCCCAAACAACGGCCACCGGCCGCCGCATCCAGGTGCGCCGCAGCGGCGTGCACGGCAAGGGCGTGTTCGCCCTGGTCGATATCGCCAAGGGCGAACGCATCATCGAATATGTGGGCGAGGTCATCAGCTGGGACGAGGCACAGCGCCGCCACCCGCACGACCCGAACGATCCCAACCACACCTTCTACTTCCACGTCGACGAGGACCACGTGATCGACGCGCTGTACGGCGGCAACGCCTCGCGCTGGATCAACCACAGCTGCAGCCCCAACTGCATCGCCGACGAGGACGGGGGCCGTATTTTCATCACCGCGCGGCGCGCCATCAAGGCCGGCGACGAGTTGAACTACGACTACGGCCTGGTCATTGACGAGCCGCTGACGCCCGAGCTGACGGCCGAATACCCGTGCTGGTGCGGCAGCCGCAACTGCCGCGGCACCCTGCTGTCGTCCGACCTGGATACGGCCGAGGGCCGCACGCCGCCGAAGAAGAAAAAGCGCAAAAAGGCCTCGGCCTGAAGCACCGAGCATGTCTGCCCCGGTGCTGCCCTGGCCTGTCGAGGCGCTGCGCGCACAGCTGGCGCCGCTGCTGCCGGGGGTGCGGGTCGAGGTGGCGGCCGAAATCGATTCGACCAACAGTGAGCTGATGCGCCGCGCGCGCGCGGGCGACGACGCGCCCACGCTGCTGGTGGCCGAAACCCAAACCGCCGGGCGCGGCCGCCTGGGGCGCGTCTGGCAGCGCAGCGGCGCGCAGCCGGGCGGCGCGCTGGCCTTTTCGATCGGCCTGCCGCTGGCGCCGCGCGACTGGTCGGGCCTGTCGCTGGCCGTCGGGGTGGCGGTGGCCGAAGGCCTGCACGACGAGATCGGCCTGAAGTGGCCCAACGACCTGTGGTGGCGCGGCCGCAAGCTGGCCGGCATCCTGGTGGAAACCGCGGGCGCGGGGGCGGCCAGTGCGCCGCGCTATGTCGTGATCGGCATCGGCATCAACATCGCACCGGTGGCGGGCGAAGGCTTTTCCACCCCGCCCTGCTGGCTGGACGAACTGCTGCCGGGCATCGACGCGCCCGGCGTGCTGTCGCGCGTGGCCGCGCCGCTGGTGCGCACGGTGCGCGCCTTCGAGCAACAGGGCTTCGCGCCGCTGGCCGCTCGCTTTGCCGCGCGCGACGTGCTGGCGGGCCAGGTGGTGCGCTTGTCCGACGGGGGCGAGGGCGTGGCGCGCGGCGTCGGCCCCGGCGGGGAACTGCAGGTGCAGACCGACGGCGGCCTGCGCAGCGTGCACAGCGCCGAAGTCAGCGTGCGGCCCGTGCCTGCTGGCGGGGCGCCGCGGGGGGCGGCGTGATCGGCCGGCTGGTCGTGCTGCTGCTGGCGGCCAACCTGGGCTGGCTGGCGTGGTCGCAGGGCTGGCTGCGCGTGCTGGGCCTGGCGCCGCAGGCGCAGACCGAGCCTGAGCGGCTGCAGCGCCAGTTGCGCCCCGAAGCGCTGAAGCTGTCGCCCGCCGGCCGCGCCAGCGCGCCGCCAGCGCCAGCGGCGTCGGCGCCCGCCGCGGCCGCGCCGCAGGCCCAGGCCGCCACTGAACCGGCCGACGGCGTGTGCCTGCAGGCCGGCACGTTCGACGACCGGCAACTCGAGCCGCTGCGCCGCGCCGCCGCCGCGCTGCCGGCGGGCAGCTGGCGCATCGACCCGGTGCAGGTGCCTGGGCGCTGGATGGTCTACATCGGCAAGCTGGCCGACGCCAGCGCCGTGTCCGCCAAGCGGGCCCAGCTGCGCCGCCTGGGCGTGGACAGCGACCGGCCGGGTCCGGGCATGGAGCCGGGGCTGTCGCTGGGCCGGTTTTCGAGCCAGGAAGCCGCTGACCGCGGTCTGGAGAAGCTGATTCGCCAAGGCGTGCGCACCGCCCGCGTGGTGCCGGAGCGGCGCGAGACGCCCGCTTACGTGCTGCGCCTGCCCCGCGCCGACGCCGCGCTGCGCCAGCAGGCCGGCGCGCTGCGCGGCGTGCTGGGCGAGCGCGAACTGCGCGACTGCGACTGAGGCGCTGGCGTGCCGCGCGCGTGCGGGTATGCTTGCCGCACCTTGACCGATCAACCCGAGGAGACCCCCATGACCCTGAAGCTTTACTACGCCTCCGGCGCCTGCTCGTTCGTGCCGCACAGCATGCTGGAAATGGCCGGCGCCACCTTCGAGCCGGTGGCCATCAAGCTGCACAAGGCCGAGCAGAAAGGCCCCGAGTACCTGGCCATCAACCCGCGCGGGCAAGTGCCGGTGCTGGCCGACGACGGCGAGGTGATCACGCAGATCATGGCCATCATCGCCTACATCGACGCCAAGTTTCCCGAAAGCACCTTCATCCCCAAGGATCCGCTGGCGCGCGCCCGCTTCGTCGAGGCGCTGGCGTGGATGAACAACACGGTGCATCCCACCTTCACGCACATCTTCATGCCCGACAAGTTCACCAGCGACGCGGCGGCGCAGCAGGCCATCAAGGCGCACGCGGTGGCGCAGTACCGCACGCTGATGGGCGAGCTGCAGGCGCTGGTCAAGAAGGCCCACGCCGCCGGCCACGACTGGCTGGGCGGCGTGCACTGCGGTCCGCTGGACACCTACGCGCTGACGCTGCTGCGCTGGGGCACCATCGCCGGCATCAACCCCGAAGACTTGCCCGAACTGTGGGCGCACGTGCAGCGCACCGCCCAGGTGCCCGCCGTGGCGCGTGCGATGGAACGCGAGCGGCTGCAGCTGAGCCTGTACCGCCCGGCCTGATACCAGAGTGCGTTCAAAACGATAAGAACCGTTTGGGCTGAGTCTTAAGGCTATTTCCAGCCATGCGAACATGCTGAAGTGCGTTCAAAACGACAAGAACCGTTCGGGCTGAGCCTGTCGAAGCCGCAGACAGCGCATGGACTTCGACAAGCCTGTCATGAGCGAAGTCGAATGGCTCAGTGCGAACGGCTTCCAAACATTCGAACGCCAATGGTGATGACGCGTCAGCGCTGGCGCACGTGCATCACCCCGCAAAACGCACCGTAAAGCGCGCCCCCGGTCGCTGCCGGCCGGGGCGGGCGTCGGCCACGCTGACCTCGGCGTCGTGCTGGCGGGCGATTTCGCGCACGATGGGCAGGCCCAGGCCGGTGCCGTCCACGTCATTGCCCAGCACGCGGTAAAACGGCTGAAACACGTGCTCGCGCTCGGCCGCCGGAATGCCCGGGCCGTTGTCCTCGACCTCGATGGCGATGCCGCCGCCGGGCGGGGCCACGCGCACGCGCGCCGTCACCACCGACGGCTCCGCGCTGCCCGCGGTGGGCGCGTAGTGCAGCGCGTTTTCGACCAGGTTGCGCACCATTTCCTTCAGCAGCACCGGGTTGCCCGGCCGCACCAGGTGCGGTGCGCCAGGCTCGGGCCCGTCGTAGCCCAGGTCGACGGCGCGTTCCAGCGCCTGCGGCACGGCTTCACGCACCACGTCGATGGTGATCTGCGCCATGTCGCACGGCTGCTGCGCCTGCAGCGTGCCACTGGCTTCGGCGCGCGCCAGCGCCAGCAGCTGGTTGACGGTGTGCGTGGCGCGCACGCTGGCATGGCCGATCTGTTGCAGCGACTGCTTCAGGTCGTCTTCGCTGGCGCCCTGGCGCTGCGCCAGGTCGGCCTGCATGCGCAGGCCGGCCAGCGGCGTCTTGAGCTGGTGCGCGGCGTCGGCCAGAAAGCGTTTTTGCGTGGCAATGGATTCCTTCAGCCGCGTCAGCAAGTCGTTGACCGAGCCGACCAGCGGCCCCACTTCCTGCGGCACCGCGCCTTCGTCCAGCGGGCTCAGGTCGTCGGGGCGGCGCGCGCGGATGCGCGACTCCAGCTCTGACAGCGGCTGGATACCGCGCACCAGCGCCAGCCACACCAGCAGCACCGCCAGCGGCAGAATGGCGAACTGCGGCAGCATCACGCCCTTGATGATCTCGGCCGCCAGCACGCTGCGCTTTTCGCGCGTTTCGGCCACCTGCACCAGCGCTTGCGCGGGTGAGCCTTCCACCGGCACCCACAGGTGTGCCACGCGCACCGGCAGGCCGCGGAATTCGGCGTCGCGCAGGTGCGGCTCGTCGGCGGCGCCCGGCTCGGGGTCGGGGTTGGCGTCGGCGCGCGGCGGCGCGGGCAGGTCGCGCTCGCCCGACAGAAATTCGCCGCGCGTGCCCAGCACCTGGTAATAAACCATGTCCGAATCGTCCGCCCGCAGCAGTTCGCTGGCCGGTTGCGGCAGGTTGAAGCGCACCCGCCCCTGTGGCGCCGTCTGGATCAGCTGGGCCAGCGCCTGCACGTTGTAGACCAGCGCGCGGTCGAACGGCTTGTTGGCCAGGTTCTGTGCCACCAGCCAGGTCAGCGCCAGGCTGATCGGCCACAGCAACAGCAGCGGGGTCAGCATCCAGTCCAGGATCTCGCCAAACAGCGAGCGCTGGGTGCGTTGGAAGATCTTGACCAAAATGCTTCTATTTTTATAGCTGTCTACGCTTTCCAGACAAGCGTCAGGGCCGGATTCAGCCTGGAATTTTTTCGAGGCAGTAACCCAGCCCGCGCACCGTGGCGATGCGGATCGGGCCTTTCTCGATCTTCTTGCGCAGGCGGTGGATGTAGACCTCGATGGCGTTGTTGCTCACCTCCTCGCCCCATTCGCACAGGCGCTCGACCAGCTGCTCCTTGCTGACCAGCCGGCCACTGCGTTGCAGCAGCACTTCCAGCAGGCCCAGCTCGCGCGCCGACAGCTCGACCATGCGGCCGTCGATGCTGGCCACGCGGCCGGTCTGGTCGTATTCGAGCGGGCCGTGCTTGATGGTGGAGGTGGCCGCGCCCATGCCGCGCCGCGTCAGCGCGCGCACGCGCGCTTCCAGCTCTTGCAGGCTGAACGGCTTGGCCATGTAGTCATCGGCGCCGTAATCCAGCCCCTTGACGCGCTCTTCCACGCTGTCGGCGGCGGTGAGGATCAGCACCGGCAGCGTCTGCCCGCGCGCGCGCAGGCGCTTGAGCACTTCCAGCCCGTGCAGGCGCGGCAGCCCCAGATCAAGGATCAGCAGATCGAACTCGGTGTTGGTCACCAGCGCGGTGTCGGCCTCGCTACCGCTGGCCACGTGGTCCACGGCAGCCCCGGCATTGCGCAGGCTGCGCATCAGGCCATCGGCCAGCACCTGGTCGTCTTCGGCGATCAGAATGCGCATCACTTGTCTCCTCGAGGTCTTGTGGTTGGGGCAGCGGGGAAATTCTAGGCGGGATGGCGCCGTGCCGCGCGACGCGACAAAAACTGCCGCAGGCCAGCGGCGCGCGTTAGCGTGCGTAGGCTTCCAGACCCAGCGCCACCACGGTGGCCACGTCATCGCCCACGGCGGCGCGAAATTCGGCCTCGGCCTGCGTCAGCGCGGCGCGAAACGCCGCCAGCCAGTCCAGCCCGGTGGGCGTGAACACGATCCGCCGCGCCCGCGCGTCCAGCGGATCGGGCTGGCGCGCCACCAGGCCCCAGGCTTCGCACTGGTCCACCAGGTCGCCCATGGCCTGCTTGGTCATGCCGGCCATGCGCGCCAGTTCGGTCAGCCGCGCGCCGGCCAGCGGCAAATGGCGCGTGAGGTGGATGTGCGCCGCGCCCACCTTGTCACGCGCCGCCAGGTTGGCCAGCGCCAGCGGCACCTGGTCGCTGGCCGTCATCAACTGCAGCACGCGGGCGTCAAAGCGGCGCATGGCTTCGCCCAGCAGGCGGCCCAGGTGGCTTTGCCGCCAGCGGTCGTCCATGGCGTGGGGCGAGGCGTCAGACATTCAAAAAATAATAAGGCAAACTGACTTAAAAAGTTGTTTACGTCATTCAATGTATTGATATACAGTCCTGTTCAAGCATCCAGTTTAGCTGTGGTGCCATTGCCCAACCCGTTGATTAAAAAAGGAAAAGTCATGGACATGGCCGTCGCCGACAAGACCGAAAAAGCCAAGGCCCTGCAGGCCGCGCTGTCGCAAATCGAAAAGCAGTTTGGCAAGGGCACCATCATGCGCCTGGGCGAAGGCGAGGCGATTGCCGACATCCAGGTCGTCTCCACCGGCTCGCTGGGGCTGGACGTGGCGCTGGGCGTGGGCGGCCTGCCGCGCGGGCGCGTGATCGAAATCTACGGGCCTGAAAGCTCCGGCAAGACCACGCTCACGCTGCAGGTGATTGCCGAGATGCAAAAGCTGGGCGGCACCTGCGCCTTCATCGACGCCGAGCACGCGCTGGACACCGCCTACGCCGAAAAACTGGGCGTGAACCTGCACGACATGCTCATCAGCCAGCCCGACACCGGCGAGCAGGCGCTGGAAATCGTCGACTCGCTGGTGCGCTCGGGCGCCATTGACCTGGTCGTCATCGACTCGGTCGCCGCGCTGACGCCCAAGGCCGAGATCGAAGGCGACATGGGCGACAGCCTGCCCGGCCTGCAGGCGCGCCTGATGAGCCAGGCGCTGCGCAAGCTGACGGCCACCATCAAGAAGACCAACTGCACGGTCGTCTTCATCAACCAGATCCGCATGAAGATCGGCGTGATGTTCGGCAGCCCCGAAACCACCACGGGCGGCAACGCGCTCAAGTTCTACGCCTCGGTGCGGCTGGACATTCGCCGCATCGGCACCATCAAGAAGGGCGACGAGGCGATCGGCAATGAAACCCGCGTCAAGGTGGTGAAGAACAAGGTCAGCCCGCCCTTCAAGCAAGCCGAGTTCGACATTTTGTTCGGCGAAGGCATCAGCCGCGAAGGCGAGATCGTCGACATGGGCGTCACCGCCAAGGTGGTCGACAAATCCGGCGCCTGGTACGCCTACCAGGGCGAAAAAATCGGCCAGGGCCGCGACAACGCGCGCGAGTTCCTGCGCGAAAACCCCGATCTGGCGCGGGAGATTGAAAACAAGGTGCGCGAGTCGCTCGGCATTGCCGGGCGACCGGCGGCGGCCTTGGCCGCCGACGAAGAGGCGTAAGCCGAATGCGCACCGCAGTTTCAGCGCAGGCTCACTTGCGCGCAGCGCAAGTTAAGCCGCGCAGCGGCGTGCCGGAGCTAAAACCCACGCGCGAGTCGCTCGGCATTGCCGGGCGACCGGCGGCGGCCTTGGCCGTCGACGAAGAGGCGTAAACCGAATGCGCACCGCAGTTTCAGCGCAGGCTCACTTGCGCGAAGCGCAAGTTAAGCCGCGCAGCGGCGCGCCGGAGCTAAAACCCACGCGCGAGTCGCTCGGCATCGCCGGGCGGCCGGCGGCGGCGCGGACTGATGCGGCCAAGGAATGAAAATCGACCTGCGCGCTGCATGCATGGGCGTGGTGTGCTATTAAAAACGTAGTCATCAGGATGGCCTTCTCGACGACCCGCCCCTCGCTCAAGAGCCGCGCGCTGCGCTACCTGGCCGCGCGCGAGCATTCGCGTGCGGAACTGGCCGCCAAGCTGTCGCGCCACGTGGCCGACGACGACGCACCCGACGCCGTCGAGCGCGTGCTGGACGAACTGGCGGCCAAGGGCTTCATTGACGAAGCGCGCGTCGCCGAATCGGTGCTGCACCGGCGTGCCGGGCGGCTGGGCGGCGCGCGCGTGCTGCACGAGCTGCGCGCCAAGGGCCTGCCCGACGACGTCATGGCCGAGGCGGCCGAACAATTGCGCGCCACCGAACTGGCGCGCGCACGCGAGGTGTGGCGCCGCAAATTCGGCCAGCCCCCGGCCGACGCGGCCGAGCGGGCGCGCCAGTTGCGCTTTCTGGCGGCGCGCGGATTTAGCGGCGATGTGGCGCGGCGCGCGGTGGGCGGCGCGGCAGAAGACGAGAACACGTGAGCCAGGGCCGTGCGCTGCTTGCGCCGCAGCCGGTGTCGCGGCGGTGAGCGCGCTGACGGACGGCGGTCAGACGCCCAGCATCAACTTCAGGTTTTGCACCGCGGCGCCGCTGGCGCCCTTGCCCAGGTTGTCCAGGCGCGCCACGCCAACGGCTTGCCGCGCCTCGGGGTTGCCGAAGACGCGGATTTCCAGCTGGTTGGTGTCTTTGAGCGACGTGGCGTCCAGCTTGCCGGATTCGGGCGCGTCTTCCACGCTGACGTATTCGGCGCCCTGGTAGTGCGCCCGGTAGGCGTGCAGCAGGCGCGCCGCGTCGGGCTGGCCGGGCAGCAGGTCCAGGTGCAGAGGCAGCTCAACCAGCATGCCCTGGTCGAAATTACCCACGGCCGGCACGAAGATCGGACGGCGCGTGACGCGCCCGTAGGCCATGATTTCGGGCACGTGCTTGTGCTTCAGGCCCAGCGCGTACAACTCGTACGCGGGCGCGCTGCCGGCCTCGTAGGCTTCAATCATTTGCCGCCCGCCGCCGGAGTAACCGCTCACCGACGGCAGCGCGACCGGGTGGTCGGGCGGCAGCAGCCCGGCATCGACCAGCGGACGCAGCAGCGCGATGGCCCCGGTGGCGTAGCAGCCGGGGTTGGCCACGCGTTCGGCCTGCTGCACGGCGGCGCGCTGGTCTGGCGACAGCTCGGGAAAGCCGTAGACCCAGCCCGGCGCCACGCGGTGCGCGGTGCTGGCGTCAATGATGCGCGGCTTGTGGCCGGGCAAGCCGTCGATCATGGCGACAGATTCGCGCGCGGCGTCGTCGTGCAGGCACAGGATGACCAGGTCGACGGCGGCCATGATTTCGCGCTTGGCTTCGGGGTCCTTGCGCCGAGCCGGGTCGATGCTGACCACGTCCACCTGCGGCATGTGCTGCAGCCGCTCGCGAATCTGCAGCCCCGTGGTGCCTGCCTCGCCGTCGATGAAAACCTTTGCCATGTCCGTCCTTTTTGCCCGCGCGCCTGCGTCATGGGCGCGTAAGCCCCAGGCGCACAATTGGTGCGTCGCACCATGATACATTCGTGCGCGGCAGCTTGCATGTGACCCAAAAGTCGCGCCGGCGCCCGGTACCGGGTAGCCAGACAAAAATCCCATCACTCATTCATTCCCAGAGGGCTTCATGAAGATCCACGAGTACCAGGGCAAGGAGATCCTGCGTCAATTCGGCGTGCCCGTGCCGCGCGGCATCCCGGCATTCACCGTGCAAGAGGCCGTCGAGGCCGCGCAGAAGCTGGGCGGCCCGGTCTGGGTGGTGAAGGCGCAGATTCACGCCGGCGGCCGCGGCAAGGGCGGCGGCGTCAAGGTGGCCAAGTCGCTCGACGAAGTCAAGGCCCGCGCCACCGACATTCTGGGCATGCAGCTCAAGACGCACCAGACTGGCCCCGAAGGCCAGAAGGTGCGCCGCCTGTACATCGAAGACGGCGCCGACATCCAGAAAGAATATTACGTCTCGGTCGTCACCGACCGCGCCACGCAGAAGGTGGCCTTCATCGCCTCCAGCGAAGGCGGCATGGACATCGAGGAAGTGGCGCACAGCCACCCCGAGAAAATCATCAAGGTGTTCGTCGACCCGCTGGCCGGCATGACCGACGCGCAGGCCAAGGAACTGGCCGACGGCATAGGCATCCCCGCCGACAGCACGGCGCAGGCCGTCGACGTGTTCAAGAAGCTCTACACCTGCTACATGGACACCGACGCCAGCCTGGTCGAGATCAACCCGCTCAACCGCGACAGCAAGGGCAACATCATCGCGCTCGACTCGAAGTTCAACTTCGACAGCAACGCGCTGTTCCGCCACCCCGAGATCGTGGCCCTGCGTGACCTGGACGAGGAAGACCCGGCCGAGATCGAAGCCAGCAAGTTCGACCTGGCCTACATCAGCCTGGACGGCAACATCGGCTGCCTGGTCAATGGCGCGGGCCTGGCCATGGCGACCATGGACACCATCAAGCTGTTCGGCGCCGAGCCGGCCAACTTCCTGGACGTCGGCGGTGGCGCCACGCCCGAGAAGGTGACCGAGGCCTTCAAGATCATGCTGAAGAATCCCAAGGTGAAGGCCATCCTGGTCAACATCTTCGGCGGCATCATGAAGTGCGACACCATCGCCACGGGCGTCATCACCGCCAGCCGCGCGGTCGACCTGAAGGTGCCGCTGGTGGTGCGCATGAAGGGCACCAACGAAGACCTGGGCAAGAAGATGCTGGCCGAGAGTGGCCTGCCCATCATCAGCGCCGACACCATGGCCGAAGCCGCGCAAAAAGTCGTGGCCGCTGTCAAGTGATCCACCCCCGAGGCGCCTGCGGCGCCTCGTCCTCAAGGGGGCGCCGCCAGCGGCCCGGCCAAGCCGGCTCCGCGGCGTCCACGCGATGAAGTGCCGAAACACGCGAGGAAATCATGAGCATTTTTGTTAATAAAGACACCAAGGTCATCACCCAGGGCATCACCGGCAAGACCGGTCAGTTCCACACCGAGAAGTGCCAGGAATACGCCAACGGCAAGAACTGCTTCGTGGCGGGCGTCAACCCCAAGAAGGCTGGCGAGAAGATCTTCGACATCCCGATCTTCGCCACCGTCAAGGACGCCGCTAAGGAAACCGGCGCCACCTGTTCGGTCATCTACGTGCCGCCCGCGGGCGCCGCTGCCGCCATCTGGGAAGCCGTCGAGGCCGACCTCGACTTCGTGGTCTGCATCACCGAGGGCATCCCCATCCGCGACATGCTCGACGTGCGCAACAAGATGAAGGAAAAAGAGGCCAAGGGCGGCAAGAAGACGCTGCTGCTCGGCCCCAACTGCCCCGGCATCATCACGCCCGACGAGATCAAGATCGGCATCATGCCCGGCCACATCCACAAGGCCGGCCGCGTGGGCGTGGTCAGCCGCTCCGGCACGCTGACCTACGAAGCCGTGGCGCAGCTGACCGAGCTGGGCATCGGCCAGTCCACCGCCGTGGGCATTGGCGGCGACCCGATCAACGGCCTGAAGCACATCGACGTCATGAAGGCCTTCAATGACGATCCGGACACCGATGCCGTGATCATGATCGGCGAGATCGGCGGCCCCGACGAGGCCGATGCCGCGCGCTGGTGCAAGGACCACATGAAGAAGCCCATCGTCGGTTTCATCGCCGGCGTCACCGCCCCTCCCGGCAAGCGCATGGGCCATGCCGGCGCGCTGATCTCCGGCGGCGCCGACACCGCCGACGCCAAGCTCGCCATCATGGAAGAGTGTGGCTTCAAGGTCACACGCAACCCGTCGGAAATGGGCAAATTGCTGAAGGCGATGCTGTAAGCTTCGCCTCCGGCAGCGCGCTTGCATGCGCAGGCGCCGCCGACGCCCTTCAAAACAAAGCCAAGCGCTCCGGGCGATCCGCCTTGGAGCGCTTTGTCGTCATCAGCAAGCGCAGGAGACATCGATGGAAATGACATTCGGCACCGATTTCTGGATCGGCCTGGTCAAGATCATCTGGATCAACATCATTCTGTCGGGCGACAACGCCGTCGTCATTGCGCTGGCGGCGCGCTCGCTGCCCCCTGAACAGCAGAAAAAGGCCGTGCTGTTCGGCTCTGGCGCGGCCGTGGTGCTGCGTGTGTTGCTGACGGTGGTGGCCGCCAAGCTGCTGGCCCTGCCCTATTTGCAGGTCATCGGTGGCCTGCTGCTGCTGTGGATCGGCGTGCAATTGCTGGGCGAAGACGACGAAGGCGAAGGTGGCCACGACAAGGAAAACGGCAACCTGATGACCGCCATCCGCACCATCCTGATCGCCGACCTGGTGATGAGCCTGGACAACGTCATCGCCGTCGCGGCGGCCGCCCAGGGCAACACCACGCTGCTGATTCTGGGCCTGGCCATCAGCATTCCGCTGGTCATTTTCGGCAGCACCATGATGATCAAGCTGATGGAGCGCTTTCCCATCATCGTGGTGCTGGGCGCCGCGCTCATCGGCTGGGTCGGCGGCGAAACCATGATCGGCGACACCGTGCTGCACGGCGCCGTCGAGGCGAACCCCTGGCTGCATTACGCCGCCGCCGTGGCGGGTGCCGCGTTTGTGGTGGTGGTGGGTCGCTGGCTGCAGCGGCGCGCGTTCCAGGCCAAGGCCTGAGCCTGGCCAGCCGCGACCCCGGCGCTTGCGCGTGGCACCGGCGTACCGCTTCGTCGCACTGACCGACGTCGGCCGTCAGCGCGCCAACAACGAGGACGCCGTGCTGGTCGACCCCGACCATGGCCTGGCGGTGCTGGCCGATGGCATGGGTGGCTACAACGCCGGCGAAGTGGCCAGCGCGCTGGCGGTGGACCTGATCGCGGCCGGCATGGTGCGCTGGCTGGACCAGGCCGAAGGCGGTGGCGCCCGCGACGTGCGTCGCGCCATGGAAATCTGCGTCGACGACGCCAACCAGGCCATCTTCGAGGCCGCGCACGCCAACGCCGCCTACCTGGGCATGGGCACCACGCTGGTCATGGCGGTGGTGCGGGGCGACGGCGCGGTGATCGGCCACGTGGGCGACTCGCGTGCCTACCGCTGGCGCGCGGGCCAACTGGTGCAGCTCACGCGCGATCACTCGCTGCTGCAAGAACAGATCGACATTGGCCTCATCACGCCTGCCGAAGCGGCGGCCTCGGGCAACCGCAATCTGGTGACGCGCGCGCTCGGCGTCGAGGACACCGTGCTGCTCGAGCTGCGCGAGGTCAGCCTGGCGCCGGGCGACGTGCTGCTGCTGTGCTCCGACGGGTTGAATGACATGGTGACCGACGGCGACATCGCCGCCGTGCTGGCCGTGCCGGCGCCGCTGCACGCCAAGGCCCAGCGACTGCTGGACGAAGCCAACGCGCGCGGCGGCCGCGACAACGTGTCGGTGGTGCTCATCGGCATGCCCGACTTGTCAGAAATCACGCATTGACGGCGAAAATGCGGCAAAAATAGGCGTGCAGCCAGCCAGCCACGCCGTGGTTCGGCTTTAATGGCTTTTCGTCCTCTTACCCAGCCGCCAAGTCACGGGATCGTTCATGCCGAAGTTGATCGTTTCGATCGACGGTATCGTCGTCAAGGAAGTCCAGCTTACCCAGGATCGCTCCACCCTGGGCCGGCGGCCCTATAACGACATCGTCATCGACAACCTCGCGGTCAGCGGCGAGCATGCCGTGCTCCAGATGGCCGATGGCCAGGTCACCCTGGAGGATCTGGGCAGCACCAACGGCACCTGCGTCAACGGCCAGGCCGTCCAATCGCATGTGCTGGCAAACGACGACGTCATCGAAATCGGCAAGTACCGCATTCGTTTTCTCGACGGCGAAGCGTCGGCCCGGTCGCTCGGTGACGCGGCCGCCGAACCCCGCGTGGCACCCGCGGTGTTGGCGGCCGGCAGCCGCCCGAATCAGCCCGATGCGGCCGGAGGCCCCCGCGTGCGCGTCGTTACCGGCTCTTCCGCCGGGCGCGAAATGCTGCTGACCAAGGCGGTCACCACGCTCGGCAAGCCCGGCGTGGCCGTGGCGGCCATCACCCGCAAACCGCACGGATTCGACCTCGCGCACGTCAAGGGCCAGTACGTGGCGTCCGTCAACGGCGTGGGCACCGACGCCGGGCCCATCACGCTCAAGAACCGCGACCAGATCGACCTCGGCGGCGTCCGGCTCGAGTTCATCGACGGCTGACGCCGCGCCCGCATGGCCTGGGCCAGCTTTCGGCGCCATCGCAAGCGCGTGCTGGCCACCGCGTTGCTGGCGCTGGCGGCGCTGCTGCACGCCGCCGGCCTGTGGAGCCTGCCCCAACTGCACCGGCTGGACGAAGCCCTGTACGACGCGCGCCTGCGCCTGACCATGCCGCGCGGGCTGGACGAGCGCGTCGTCATCATCGACGTCGACGAGCCCAGCCTGGCGCGCATCGGCCAATGGCCGTGGAGCCGCGCGCGCGTGGCCGATCTGGTGCGCGAATTGACCGGGCGCCAGCAGGTCGCCGCACTCGGCCTGGACGTGGTGTTTGCCGAGCGCGACGGCAGCTCTGGCCTGGCGCAACTGCAGGCGCTGGCGCGCGGCGAATTGAGCGGTGACGCCGCCTTTGGCGACTGGCTGCGCCGCGCCACGCCCCGCCTCGATTACGACCATGTGCTGGCCGACACCTTGCGCGGCGCCCCGGTGGCGCTGGGCTACTACTTCAGCAGCGACCGCAACGCCCGCCGCTCGGGCACGCTGCCGCCTGCCATGGCCCCGCTCGCGCCCGTGCCACCCGGCATGCTGAACTGGGACGGCTACGGCGGCAACATCGCCCCGCTGGCCGCCGCGGCCCCGCGCGCGGGCTTCTTCAACGCCGTGGCCGACCCCGACGGCATGCTGCGCGCGGCGCCGCTGGTGGCGGCGTTCGAGGGCGGCCTGTACGAATCGCTGTCGCTGGCCATGCTGCGCATCGGCTTGGGCCAGCCACCGCTGCGCACCGAACGCGCGGGCGGCCAGCCGGACGCGCCGCTCGCCGCCGTCGTGCTGGGCGCGGGCGCCGGCCAGCTGCGCGTGCCGGTCGACGCGCGCGGCACCGCGCTGGTGCCGTATCGCGGGCGCGGCGGGCCACGCGGCGGCTCGTACCGCTACATCTCGGCCGTCGACGTACTGCAAGGCCGCCTGGCCCCGGCCGAACTGAAAGGCCGCTACGTGCTGCTGGGCTTCACCACCCCGTCGCTGATGGACCTGCGCGCCACGCCGGTGGACGAGGTCTACCCCGGCGTCGAAGTGCACGCCAACCTCATCTCGGGCATGCTCGACGGCCGCATCGTCGCCCGTCCCGACTACGCGGCGGGCTACGAAGTAGCGCTGCTGGCGCTGCTCGGCCTGGTGCTGGCCGTCGGCCTGCCCATGCTGCCGGTGTCGGGGGCGCTGGCCCTTGGCGCGGCCGTCGCTGCTGGCCTGCTGGCGCTGGACGCCGCCTTGTACCTGGGCGCCGGCCTGGTGCTGCCGCTGGCCAGCGCGCTGGCGCTCACGCTCACCGCCCTGGCCATCAACATGGCGCTCGGCTATTTCGTCGAAAGCCGGGCCAAGCGCGAACTGGCGCAGCAATTTGCCACCTACGTGCCGCCCGAGCTGGTGCGCCAGATGGTGCGCAACCCCGAGCGCTACAGCATGCAGGCGCGCGCCGAAGAGCTGACGGTGATGTTCTGCGACCTGCACGGCTTCACCACCCTTTCTGAAACCATGGAGCCGCAAACCCTGCAGGCGCTGCTGAACGACGTGCTGACCCGCCTCAGCCACGTCATCCGCGCGCACCAGGGCACCATCGACAAGTACATGGGCGACTGCGTCATGGCCTTCTGGGGCGCCCCCGTGCCCATGACCGACCACGCCCGCCGCGCCATCGACGCGGCGCTGGCCATGATCGACGCCATGCGCCAGCTCAACGACGAACGCCTGGCGCGCGGCGAGCCGCCCGTGGCCGTCGGCATCGGCATCAACACCGGCGTGGTCTCGGTCGGCAACATGGGCTCGGACCTGCGCCGCGCCTACACCGTCGTCGGCGACGCCGTCAACCTGGCCGCCCGCCTGCAGGACCTCACGCGTCTGTATGGCGTCGACCTGGTCGCCACCCAGGCCACCGTGGAGCACAGCGCCGCCGGCGGCCACGTCTGGCAGGAGCTGGACCGCGTGCGCGTCCGAGGCCGGCACCAGGCCGTCGCCATTTACACCGTCCGCGCCGCTGAAGGCGCCGCCGACGCTGCGCTGCAAGCCGAACTGGCCGAGTGGCAGCAAATCCTGTCGCTGTGGCGTGCCGGGCGCTTCGCCGAATGCCGCCTGCGCCTGGCCTTGCTGCAACGCCGCCAGCCGGACAGCCGCTTGCTGGCGCTCTACGCGGAACGTCTGGGCACCCGGCCGGACAGGGTCGCTGATCGTGACTGGGACGGCACCACGGTGTTTGATGCGAAATAAACCTTCCTTGGCCCAGGCGCAGGGGCCATTGGTCCAAAAAATCAACCCTTGGCGCTTGACCAGACTTGATTGTTTGCTATCAAATTCAGTGCATCATGCGGTTCGCGCCACTGCCCGCTACGGCTGACAATATTTGTCGTCCCACGTCAGCCGGACCACGATGCGCCAAATTTGTCGCCCCGCCCCGCCGCAGCCCGCCGTCACAAATTGTCAATCCACGCCTCAATGCGTGAGAAACCGCACGAAATCGCGCGCTTTTGGCCCCTGGCACGCCGGATGCAACCCACAAGGCGTGCGGCGACGCACTTGCAACGTCTCCCAAGGTCCACTTTTCCATTGAAGGAATCTGAAATGAAAGCTATTCAAAAAGGTTTTACCCTGATCGAATTGATGATCGTCGTGGCGATTATCGGTATTCTGGCTGCTATTGCGCTGCCAGCGTATCAGGACTACACGGCCCGTGCTCGCGTCTCTGAAGTGCTTCTGGCTGCTTCGTCTTGCCGTACCACCATTACAGAGGCATCTCAGACAGGTTTGTCAGCTACTCCTACGGGTAACGACTTTGGATGCGGTGAAACTGCGACGGCTCCCCAGAACGGAATTTCAACATACGTCAAATCACTGACCACCAGCGCTGCCGGTGTCATCACGGTAACGGCGCAAAATATCTCTCAGTTGGGAACAGCCAATCTTCTGACGCTGTCGCCGTTTACGGATGCGAACGCCGCTACAGCTGCAGTGGCGGCCGACTTTAAAAAGGGCACCGAAAAAGCCATTGTGGCTTGGAAGTGCGGTGCGCCCGCAAATAACGGCATCGCCAAGCGCTACTTGCCGGCCAGCTGCCGCTGATGCTTTTTTTAGAGGGTGTGACAAGAATATAGATCACCGCCTTCCCCCAAGCGGCCTTCGGGCCGCTTTTTCATTTGGCTAGCACAAAACGCCTGTGTCGCGCGATGTGCGCGGGACGGGTCAAGCAAGCAGACCCTGCACAATCCTCGCATGCTCCTCGTCCCCCTCTGCGCCTTGTTGGTGGCGCTGCCTTGGCTCTGGCCGTTCACCTCAGGCCCCTTCTCGTCGATGCTGCCGTACCTGGTGTCGGCCGGCGTGGCGGCGGTGTTGTGGGTGCTGTGGCCGCGCCAGCCTGAGCGGGCGGCGCTGGCGGCGACCACGGGGTGGGCGGCGGCGGCTGGGTTGAGTGCCCTGATCGCGCTGCTGCAGTACTTCAACCGCGAGGCATCGTTTTACCCCTGGGTGAACATCGCCGAGCCGGGGCAGGCGTTCGGCAATCTGCGCCAGCCGAATCAGCTGGCGACGCTGCTGGCCATCGGACTGCTGGCCTTGCGCTGGCTGCGTGCGCGGGGCGTCTTGCCTTCTGGCGCGGCAGCGGGCGCGGGGGCGCTGTTGCTGGTGGCGCTGGCGGCGACGGCGTCGCGCGTGGGGTTGGTGGAACTGCTGGCTGTGGGGGCGCTGGCGTTGTGGTGGGGCTGGCGCGGCGGCCGGTCTGCGCCGCGTGCAGCGCTGACGGCGGTGGGGGCGCTGGTCGTGTTTGCGCTGGCGGCGCTGGCGCTGCCGTGGCTGCTGCAGGACAGCGAGGGGCTGGCCGGCCGCGCGCTGGTGGACCGCCTGCAGCATGCCGAATCGACCTGCGGCAGCCGGCTGATCCTGTACCGCAACGTGCTGCACCTGATCGCGCTGAAGCCGTGGCTCGGTTGGGGTTGGGGCGAGCTGGCCTACGCGCACTACATCACGCTGTACGACGGCCCGCGCTTTTGCCACATCCTGGACAACGCGCACAACCTGCCGCTGCATCTGGCGGTGGAGCTGGGCGTGCCGGCGGCGCTGCTGGCCTGCGCCGCGCTGGTTTGGGCGGTGTGGCGCGGCCGCCCATGGGCCGAAGCGAATGCGACGCGCCAGCTGGCCTGGGGCGTGCTGGCCGTGATCGGCATCCACAGCGGGGTCGAATATCCGCTGTGGTACGCGCCGTTCCAGATCGCAGCGCTGATCTGTGTATGGCTGCTTTGGGCCACTCGCGCGCGCCAGGCCAGCGCAGACAGCTATCAAAATGATGGCAACCTGGCCGCCGGGCCGGGCGCCGCGCGCGTGGCGTTGGCTGCGGGGCTGCTGGCCGCCGTGGCCTATGCGGGCTGGGACTACCACCGCATCAGCCAGATCTACCTGCCGGCCGACGAGCGCGCCGCGCCCTACCGCGCCGACGCCATGGGCCATGCGCGCCGCTCGTGGCTGTACCAAGGCGCCGTGCGCTTTGCCGACGTCACCACGCGCCCCGCAGTGCGCGACAACGCGGCCTGGATGCTGCCGGCGGCGCTGCAGGCGCTGCACTTTTCGCCCGAGCCGCGGGTGATCATCAACGTCATAGAAAGCGCCACGCTGCTCGGCCGCGACGATGTGGCGCTGGCGCACCTGGCGCGCTTTCGCGCCGCCTTCCCGAAGGAGCATGCCGACTGGGTGCGGGACAACGCGCGCCGGCTGGGTGCTGCGCGCGATCAACTGAAGGCCGCGAGCGAGCCTGCCCAAAGCGACGCAGCAGTGCCCGGGCGCTGACGGGCACGGCGCGGCCAGCTATCAAAACAGGAATTTCGGCGCGCCTTGCCGTGGCCCGGCGCAGTCCGTAAAAACACCGTTCGCCCTGAGCCTGTCGAAGGGCCGCTTAGCACCACACCCCGGTCGGCCTTGGGTGACAGGCCCTAACCGCCCTGATCGCCGCCCACCCAGCTGCCCGACTTGCCGCCATGCTTTTCCAGCAGGCGCACGCCGGTGATCGTCATGCCGCGGTCGGCCGCCTTGCACATGTCGTAGACGGTGAGCAGCGCCACCTGCACGGCGGTCAGCGCCTCCATCTCGACGCCGGTGGGGCCGGTGGTTTCCACCGTGGCGGTGCACAAAACGGCTGCAGCGCTGGCTCCATCTGCGCCGACAGCTTCCAGATCGATAGCAACGCGCGACAGCGCCAGCGGGTGGCACAGCGGGATCAAGTCGCTCGTCTTCTTGGCCGCCATGATGCCGGCGATGCGGGCGATGCCCAGCACGTCGCCCTTCTTGGCGGTGCCCGACCGAATGAGCGCCAGCGTGGCGGGCAGCATCTCGATGCGCCCGGTGGCCACCGCCACGCGGTGCGTGGCCGGCTTGGCGCCGACGTCCACCATGTGCGCCTGGCCCTGGGCGTCGAAGTGGGTCAAGGGATTCGTGGAGGAAGTCATGCTGGGGTCCGGTGCTGCAAAAAACTGGGTTGGGGTTGCGGCATCATAGGTAAATGGTGATCTGGAAAGACAAGTTTCGTGCGGCGGGCATCCACCTGGGGCTGAGCCTGGGGGTGGCTGCACTGGCGGCAGCGCTGGTTTTCGGGCTTTGGTATCGGTACCCCTATCGGGAGATCTCGGGGGGGCGGGAGTTGTTCATGCTCGTCATCGCGGTCGACGTGGTGATGGGCCCGTTGCTGACGCTGGTGGTGTTCAACCGGGCCAAGTCGTGTCGCGAAAAACTGCTGGACTTCAGCCTGATCGGCACGTTGCAGCTGGCCGCGCTGGCCTACGGCCTGTGGACGGTGGCACAGGCGCGGCCTGTGCACCTGGTGTTCGCCTACGATCGTTTTGCGGTGGCGCACGCGGCCGACGTGCTGCCCGAATCGCTGCCGAAGGCGCCGCCGACGCTGCGTCAGTTGCCCTGGACGGGGCCGACGACGATTTCGTTGCGGCCGTTGGCGGGGCAGGAAGTATTTGACGTCACCATGGCCGAGCTGGCTGGCGCCCCGGCGGCCACGCGGCCCGAGCTTTGGCAAAGCTACGACGCGGGGCGCGATGCCGTGCGCAAGGCCGCCAAGCCGGCGGAGGAACTGGCGCAGCGCTTTCCGACTCGATCTGCGGAGATCGCGCGGGTGTTGCAGGGCACCGGGCGCGCCGCCCCCGCCTTGGCCTACGTGCCGCTGGCCGCCCGCAAGGAGCAGTTTTGGACCGTGATCATCGACCGCCAGAGCGCCGACGTGCTGGCCTTCCTGCCGCTGGATTCGTTCTGAACGCACGGCGGCGCAAGGCTGCTGTGCTGCCGCGCGTTTTCAGGCTGAATCGACCGCGAATCGCTGCATCCGCGGGCATTTTTGCTATGGTTTTTGCGGCGTCGGCGGCACTGGCCCAACTGCCCGGCACCAGCCCCCCGCCCCCCACGCGCGGTCTGCCGTCGCTGGGCGATGCGGGCGACATGACGCCGCTGGAAGAGCGCAAGCTGGGCGACACCATCATCCGCGAGCTGTACCGCGACCCGGACTACATCGACGACCCGGTGGTGGGCGAGTACGTGGACGGCATCTGGCGTGCGCTGCTGGCCGGCGCGCGGGCGCGCGGCGAGCTGCCGCCCGAGCTGGACGAGCGCTACGCCTGGAAGGTGCTGCTGGGCCGCGACCGCACCATCAACGCCTTTGCGCTGCCGGGCGGCTATTTCGGGCTGCACCTGGGGCTGGTGGGCACGGTGGTGTCGCGCGACGAACTGGCGTCGGTGCTGGCGCACGAGATGTCGCACATCACGCAGCGCCACATTCCGCGCCTGCTGGGCCAGGAAAAGCGCCAGACGCCGCTGATGCTGGCCGCCATGGTGGTGGGCATGATCGCCGCCAGCAAGAACCCGCAGGCCGGCGCCGCGCTGGCCGTGGGCGGGCAGGCGGCGGTGATCCAGCAGCAGCTCAATTTCTCGCGCGACATGGAGCGCGAGGCCGACCGCATCGGCTACGGCGTGATGACCGAAGCCGGCTTTGCCGGGCGCGGCTTCGTCACCATGTTCGAAAAACTGCAGGCCGCCTCGCGCATCAACGACAACGGCGACTGGCCCTACCTGCGCAGCCACCCGCTGACGACCCAGCGCATCGCCGACATGCAGCAGCGCCAGCAGGCGCTGGGCCGCGGCGCGCCGCAGGCGGACGGCGCCGGCCCCGAGCGCGCCGCTGCGCCGGCCGCACTGCCGCCCGACCTGGAAGCGCTGATGGTGGCCGCGCGCGCCCGCGTGCTGGGTCGCCCCGGCGTCGACGTGCTGCGCACCTGGGCCGCCGAGCCCGAACACGCCGGCTTTGCCAGCCAGCCGCTGGCGCGCCGCGCCGGCCCCTTGTATGCGGCCGCCTTGTCGCACGCGCAACTGCGCGACCTGCCGCGGGCGCAGGCGCTGGCCACGCAACTGGCGCTGGCCGTGGCGGGCGACGCGCGTGCCGCCCGCCAGGCGCGCCTGCTGCAGGCCGAACTGGCGCTGCAGGCCGGCCAGCCCGCGCGCGTGCTGGAGCTGTTGCCCGCCGCCGAACGCTCGCCCGTGCGCGGCGACGTGTCGGCCCAGGCCGGCCGCGCCACGCTGCTGTTGCGCGCGCACGCTCAGACGCGGCTGGGCCAGGGCGCCGACGCCGCCAGCGCGCTGCAGCCGTGGGTCAGCGACCACCCGCGGGATGCGGGCGCCTGGCAGGCGCTGGCGCAGGCGTACGCCGCGCAGGGGCAGACGCTGCGCGCCCTGCGCGCCGAAGGCGAAGTGCCCATGGCACAGATGGATTACGCGGGCGCGGTGGACCGCTGGCGCGCCGCGCAGGACTTCGTGCGCCAGTCGCCCGGTGGCGCGGCCGACCTGGTCGAAGCCAGCATCGTCGACACCCGCCTGCGGCAGGGGCAGGAGCTGCTCAGGCAGCAGCAGCTGGACGAGCGCAAGCGCCGCTGACGCGCGGCCTGCGCGGGGCTGTACTTTCAGCGCTCCAGCACGGCGTCGATCAGCACGCCCAGCGCCGAGTAGATCAGCGAACCGATCAGCGCGGCCCAGAAGCCGGCGACGTGAAAGCCGCCCACCAGCCCCGAAGCCGCCCAGAACATCAGCGCGTTGATGACGAACAGGAACAGCCCCAGCGTGATCAGCGTGACCGGAATCGTCAGCACCACCAGCACCGGCCGCACCAGCATGTTCAGCAGGCCGATCAGCAGCGCGGCGATCATGGCGGTGCCGAAGCTCGCCACGGTGACGCCCGAATAAATGTAGGCCACGCCCAGCAGCGCGGCGGCGGACAGCAACCACTTCAGGATCAGCTTCATGCCGGTCAGCATAGCATGCAGCCGGTGCGCCAAATGGCGGTTTTGAGGCGCCGCTGTGAGGGGCTCGGACGCTCTCTGCTGAACCCTGGCCCGCTCCATCGTCATTCCCGCGAAGGCGGGAATCCACGCGGTTTCAGACGATACCGCCGCCTGCTTGGGCCGGCTGGATTGCCGCCCCCGCCTTTGCGAGGGCAGGCTCTTCGCGGGACTGACGGTTTTTTTACCACGTGCGGGGCAAAGCCACGGCCACCCGCGACGGCATGGCAGGGTGGCCGATGCGGGCCGCCGCCTTACTCGGTCAGCTCAGTCAGCAGCACCAGCAGCGTGCCCATGCCCGCCACCGCGCCCGGCACTGCCCAGCCCGAGCGGGCGGGTGTCTGCTCAGGGGCGATCGGTTCCAGATCGACGCCCAGCTTGGGGCGGCGCGCGTCCAGCGCCAGGCCGGCGCCGTGCGCCATGCGCAGTTCACGGGTCTGGTCGAGCAGCGGGCGCTCGGCCATCAGCGGGGTGACGCTGCCGCCATCCTGCTGCAGCAGCGGGCGCAGCACGGCGGTGGTGTCGTCCAGCCAGTGCTGGCGGCGCTGCTGCAGCGCTTCTTCGCTCACCCACTGGCTGGCGTGGCGCGTCAGCGGCGGCACGCAACCCACCAGCAGCCAGCGGCGCGGCCCGGCAATTTCGGCGCCGGCATCGCTGGCGCGCTGGCGCGACAGGAAGTCGACCGCGTATTCGGCATCGTCGACGTAGAGGATCACGGTGTCCATGCTCAGCTCCTTTTTCGCGGGTTGTGAAGTCGGAACGGTGGTCACGGCCGGCTCGGGCGTCAGCGCGGCGGCCGGGGCGATAGGGGCGATCGGGGCGGTCGGGTCAACGGCGGCGACCGGCGTGTGGTGAACCACGGCCGGCGACGAGCCGCGGTCGCGGGTGCGCAGCCAGGCGGTGCCCAGCACGCCCACGATGGCCAGCGCGATCACGGCCCAGCGCAGCAGGCTGACCGGGTTCTCGCGGGTGCCGAAGATGTTCGACAGGATCGGCTCGCTGACGATCATGGTGCCTGCGGTAAAGGCCAGCACGCCTGCGCCGATGTACATGATGGACGGGAAGCGGTCCACCAGCTTCAGCACCAGCGTGCTGCCAAACACCATGATCGGCACGCTGATCAGCAGGCCGATCACCACCAGGTCGAACGCGCCATGCGCCGCGCCGGCCACGCCCAGCACGTTGTCGATGCCCATCAGCGCGTCGGCCACCACGATGGTCTTCATGGCGCCCCAGAAGGTGTTGGCACCCGGGCCGTGCTCGCCGTCTTCGCCGCCCTGGTCGGCGATCAGCTTGTAGGCGATCCACAGCAGGCCCAGGCCGCCGGCCAGCATCAGGCCGGGGATCTTCAGCAGCCACACCACCACCAGCGTCATCACCGTGCGCACGGCAATGGCGCCGACCGTGCCCCAGACGATGGCCTTCTTCTGCAAATGCTTGGGCAGGTTGCGCGCGGCCAGCGCGATGACGATGGCGTTGTCGCCGGCCAGTACCAGGTCGATCAGGATGATGGCCATCAGCGCGGACCACCAGGCGGTCGAAAACAGTTCCATGAAAGGCAGCTCCGAAAAAATGACGAAAGACGTCGTACGAACTTCGATGCAGAACCGCGGCGGGTTGAAGGCGGCGAAGGCGGGGCCGGTATGCGTGGGTGTGCGCCAGCGGCGGCATGGCCGCACAAGGCACTGAAAACGGGACAACGCAAGACCGATGCTTCGACCGCCCACGCGCCACGGCGGGGCTTGATCGAAGGTCTTGCTCGGTGGCGGCAGCGCGCTGCGCTGCCTGAACCACCCGCGGGGCCGGAAGCCTGCGGGGCTGAACCCCAGAAGCTTCGTGTTGACGACCCGGCGAGGCCGCGCCGCGGTGTGCGGCGGCGGCGGGGGAGCTACTCCCCTTCGTAGGGGCGGATTAAACCATCATCGCGGCAGGCCCGCAACCGGGGGAAATCCCTCTGATTCAAGTCAAATGGCGCTTCAGCGCTTGTCTGGACAGCGTATGAAGCTATCAATAACAGAGCAAATCGCGCCGGTGCCGCGCGTGGGCCGGGTGTCAACCGCGCGGTGTCGGCACGCGCTCGGCATAGCGGTTGAAGCGCCACGCCGTGCCAGCTTGCGTGATGCGGCGCCATACCGCGCGCTTGGCGTAAGGTGACAGCGTCGGCCAGTGCTGCACTTCGTCCTCGGTGCGCCCGCAGCCCTTGCACACCGCATCGCCCTGCGCGGTGGAGCAAATGGCGATGCAGGGCGTGTCGGGCATCGCGGCGTACCAGGTCAGCCAGGCGGTGCGCGCGGCGGGCGACAGTTGACGCGCGTCCAGCTCGTCGCGGCGCTCGTACACCAGCTGGCCGTACACCTCGGCCAGCGCCGCCACTTCGGGCGCCAGCGCCGCGCCGGCCGTGGCGGGGCGCGCGGCGCGCCAGTGGTTCAGCGCGGCTTCCAGGTCGGTGATGTGGATGCGGTCCATGCAAGCAGGCATCATAAGAGGCTGCGGACGGCGGCGCACCGCGTGGCACTTCGGGCGCGCCGGCCCTTGCATCAATGCAGGCGCGGCTTGCCGCAGCTTGAGTTGATATCGAATTGATAGCTGATCGCGCCGTCCCAGCCTGCGCAAAGGCCCTGAATGACCACTGAAACCGCTGCCCCCGCACCCCCTGCCCGCCGCTGGCGCGGCTGGCTGTGGCTGAGCTTGGCGGCCAACGCGCTGCTGGCGCTGTGGCTGTGGCGCACGCAAGCGCCCGCGCCGCCGCCGCCCGCCACGCCGGTGGGCGAAGCGGTGGTGCTGCGCACGCCCGGCGGCCGGCTGGAAGTGGCGCAAATCCAGCAGACCGAGAGCTTTGAAGTCTCGCGCGACCACACCGTGCTGGGCGTGCCGGTGGGCAGCACGTATTCGCGCATCCGCGTGCCGGCGCACTACCGCTACCACGTCGAGCTGGCGCCCGAATGGCGCGTGACGCGGCGCGCCGACGGCGGCGTGCGCGTGATCGCCCCGCGCGTGCGGCCGACGCTGCCGGTGGCCATCGACACCGCGCGCATCGAGAAGGAATCGCGCGGCCTGTGGTCGCTGTTCACCGGGCCGCAGCAGCTGACGGCGCTGGAGCAATCCATCACCGCCTCGCTCGGCGCCCAGGCCGCCAGCGCGCCGCTGCTGGCGCGCCAGCGCGAGGCCGCGCGCGCCACCGTGGCCGAATTCGTGCAGAAATGGCTGATGACGCAGACTGACTGGAAGCCGCGCGCCGGCCAGAAGGTCGAGGTGCTGTTTGCCGACGAGCCGATCGACGCGCTGGATGCCGCCTGCGGCGGCCGGCCCGGCTGCGCGGCCGAGCGCCTGAACGCGGCCGGGCTTTGAGGGGCCGCGTGGCCCCGCCCTGGCCTGCGGCGCGGACTGCGCTTTTTAGCTATTGAAAAAATAGCTGCTCGCGCTTGCTGCAAAAGCACCAGCGGCCCATTCTTCTTGTAATCGAAGGCGTGTTCAGGGGCGCCACAACGGATACGGGTTGAGCGCCTCGCCCTGCCACCAGCGCTTGTCCGGCCCCAGCTTGAAGACGGCAAAGTGCAGGTGCGGCGCGTCGGGGTTGGCGTTGCCGGTGTGCCCCACGTAGCCGATCACCTGCCCGCGCCGCACGGCCTGGCCTTCCTTCAAGCCGTCGGCGTAGCGCGCCAGGTGGGCGTAGTAGTAGGCGTATTGCTCGCCGGGGTCGAACTGATAAATCGTGGTGCCGCCGCCGCCCGCGCTCCAGAACAGCTTGGCGATGCGCCCATCTTCCACCGCCAGCACCGGCGTTCCCTCGGCGGCCATGATGTCGATGGCGTCGTGGCGGCGCGCACCGCTGGCGCGCGCGTCGGTGTAGGTGTCGCGCAATTGCGCGGGCACCACGCCTTGCACTGGCAGCGTCAGGCGGCGGGCGGTCAGGCGGGCGGTGTCGTCGGAGGGGGCCGGTACCGCTGGGTTGGCTTCGCGCGCGATCTCGATCTGGGTCGCGCGGCTGGCCGCGTCACGCGCGACCCGTGCCGCTTGGCGCGCCGTGGCGTCGGCTTCGGCCTTGGCGGCCTGGGCCGCGCCGACGTCGTGCGTGGTCGGTTCGCGCGCGGCGGCGCTGACCGGGTGGCTGCTGAAGGCTGGCGCCGTGGCGTGGGGCGGCGAGGCGGCCGACGCTTCGGCCTGCGGGGCCGCGCTGGGCGAGCGGGGCGGCGCTGGCAGGCGCAGCGGCGCGTTCGCGTGGCGCCAGGCATAGCTGGCGCCCAGCAGCAAGGTCGCCAGCACCACGAACCAGCCGAGTGCCTGCGTCAGCGTACCGGCGCGGCGGCGGGCCAAGGCGGCAACCTTTTTTTGCAAGCGAATGGCCGAGTCAGGCCTTGACGTCCACCTTGGCGCCGACCTTGACGATCTTTGCCAGGCGTTCGGCGTCCCAATTGGTCAGGTGGATGCAGCCGTTGGTCTCGGAATGGCCCACCTTGGCCGGCTCGGGCGTGCCGTGAATGCCCCAGTGCGGCTTGGTCAGCCCCAGCCACACGGTGCCCACCGGGTTGTTGGGGCCGCCGGCGATCTCCACCTTCTGCGCGTCTTTCGGCGCCGTCTTCAGGATCGCCGGGTTGTAGGTGAAGCTGGGCATGTCGACCGCGTTCTTGATCGCCATTTCGCCCAGCGGCAGCGGGTCGTTCTTCTCGTTGCCGATGCTGATGGGGAAGCCGGCGGCCGGCTTTCCGTCTTTATCGAGCACGAACAGCACGCGCTCGCCCTTGTCGATTTCGATGCGCTGGCTGGCGCGGGTGGGGGCTTTGCTGTCCAGCACGTTGGGCACCACGATCTCGGTGCCGGCGGCCAGCTTCTTGCCGGGGTTCAGGCGCTGCAGGTAAGCCGGCGCGACGTGAAAACGCTCGGCCAGGGCCTCTTCCAGCGATTCATAAGACAGGGCCTTGAGCTTGGCGCGTTCGGCCATGTCCTTCGGCGTTTTCTCGAACGGGCCGGCGGCGTCCTTGTCGGTGATGGTGTACTTGATGAGCAACGCATCGGCGCTGGCCTCGCGCAGCGACTTCCAGGTGTCGGCGTCGATCACGCCGCTGTCTTTCAACCCGTTGGAGCGCTGATAAGCCTTGACCATGCGCTGCATGTTCTTGCCGAAGCCGCCGTCGATCTCGCCGGGCGAGAACCACGCGCGGTCGAGCAGGATTTGGGCGCGCGCCACGGCGGCGCCCCGGCTGCCCATCTTGAGCGCCGGCGCGTCGGTGGCGGCGTTGAAGGTGTCGAAGTCGAGCGTTTCGGCGGCTGCGGCTTTGGCCGGCTTCTTCGCCCAGGCGGGCAGGGCGGCGGCGCAAGCGCCAGCGAGCACGAGGCGGCGTGACAGAAACATGAAGGAAGCTCCTGCGGGCTGTTGGGAATGAAGCCCGCAGTCTGCGCCGCACCGGCGTCGCCGCGCGTAGGAAACCGCCGGCTTCGCCCGGCGGCGCAGGGTGCATGCGGCACAAAAAACCCTCGCCCGTTGCCGGGTGCGGGCCGTGGGCCGGCGCAGTGGCCTTATTTCTTGGTGACCACGCGCACCATGTCCAGGCAGCGGTTGGAGTAGCCCCATTCGTTGTCGTACCAGCTCACCAGCTTGACGAAGGTGCTGTCCAGCGCGATGCCGGCTTCGGCGTCGAAGATGCTGCTGCGCGCATCACCGCGGAAGTCGGTGGCGACCACCTTGTCTTCGGTGTAGCCCAGGATGCCTTTCATCTTGCCTTCGGACTGCGCCTTCATCTCGGCGCAGATTTCGGCGTAGGTGGCGGGCTTTTCCAGTTCCACCGTCAGGTCGACCACCGACACGTCGGAGGTCGGCACGCGGAACGACATGCCCGTCAGCTTGCCTTTCAGGTCGGGCAGCACCACGCCCACCGCCTTGGCGGCGCCGGTGCTGCTGGGGATGATGTTCTCCAGAATGCCGCGGCCGCCGCGCCAGTCCTTGTTGCTGGGGCCGTCCACGGTCTTTTGCGTAGCGGTGGCGGCGTGCACCGTGGTCATCAGGCCGCGCTTGATGCCCCACTTGTCGTGCAGCACCTTGGCAACCGGCGCCAGGCAGTTGGTGGTGCAGCTGGCGTTGCTGATGATCGGCTCGCCCGCGTACTTGGCGCAGTTGACGCCGTGCACGAACATGGGCGTGTCGTCCTTCGACGGCGCCGACATGATGACCTTCTTGGCACCGGCGTCGATGTGCTTTTGCGCCGTCTCCTTGGTCAGGAACAGGCCGGTGGATTCGATGACGACTTCGGCGCCGACCCCACCCCATTTCAGCGCGGCGGGGTCTTTCTCGGCCGTCAGGCGAATCTTCTTGCCGTTCACAACAAGCGTGTTGCCCTCGACCGCGATATCGCCCTTGAATTGGCCGTGCACGCTGTCGTACTTCAGCATGTAGGCCAGGTAATCCGGCTCCAGCAGGTCGTTGATGCCGACGACTTCGATATCGGAATAGTTGGCCACCGCCGCGCGAAACACCATGCGCCCGATGCGGCCAAAGCCGTTGATGCCGATTTTGATGGTCATTGCAGTTTCCTTTTTGCTAGATAATCAATAGCTAGAGACGCTTGTTTTGCGCGCGTAAGCAGTTGTTTTAATTCAAAGCTTCATCAGCGCCGGCGCAGCACGGCCCGCACCGTGCCCGCCACGTTCTCGGGCGTGAAGCCAAAGAACTCGAACAGCTGGGGTGCCGGTGCCGATTCGCCATAGCGGTCGATGCCGACCACGGCGGCGCAGCCGTATTTCCACCAGCCGTCGGTCACGCCCATTTCGACGGCGATGCGCGGCAGGCCGGCGGGCAGCACGCTTTGCTTGTATTTGACGTCCTGGCGGTCAAATGCGTGGGTGCTCGGCATGGAGACCACGCGGACAGCTATCTTTTGTGAAGCAAGCAGTTCCTGCGCCTTGAGCGCCAGCTGCACCTCAGAGCCGGTGGCGATGAGCACGGCCTGCGCCTTGCCCTTCATCCCCACGTCGCCGGGCTCGCTCAGCACGTAGGCGCCGCGGCTGATGTCGCCCAGGTCGCGCTTGGGTGCATAAGGCAGGTTCTGGCGCGACAGCAGCAGTGCGGTCGGTCGATCCTTGTTCTCCAGCGCCACGGCCCAGGCAATGGCCGTTTCGGCCGTGTCGGCGGGGCGCCAGACATCCAGGCCGGGGATCAGGCGCAGCGATGCGGCGTGTTCGATCGACTGGTGCGTGGGGCCGTCTTCGCCCAGGCCGATGCTGTCGTGCGTGAACACGTGCACCACGCGCTGCTTCATCAGCGCCGCCATGCGGATGGCGTTGCGGCTGTAGTCGCTGAAGGTGAGGAAGGTGCCGCCGTACGGGATGTAGCCGCCGTGCAGGGCGATGCCGTTCATGATGGCGGCCATGCCGAATTCGCGCACGCCGTAGTTGATGTGGAAACGCGCGCTGATGGCGGGTGCGGCGGCCTTGGTGTCCACTTCGGGCAGCGGCGCGGGCGCGGCGTTGCTGGCCTCGTCTTCCTTGCCGACGCCGTTGTTCACGCGCTCCAGTTGCACGGCGCGATCCGGCTTGGACTCGGGCAGCACCACGCTGCCGTCGTCATTGAAGCGCAGCGGCGTGGTGAACGAGGTGTTGGTCAGGTTGGAGCCGGTCAGGTCGGCGCTGCCGCCCATCAATTCGGGCAGCGCGGCGGTGAAGGCTTCCAGCGCGATCTGGCTGGCCTTGCGGCTGGCGACGGTTTCGGCCTTTTTGTGCGCCTCGACGGCCGCGTCGACGGCGACTTGCGCAAAGTTCTTCGGCAGCTCGCCCGCCATGCGGCGCTTGAAGTCGGCAGCCAGGCGCGGAAAGGCTTTTTCGTAGGCGGCAAAGCGCTCGTCCCAGCGCTGCTCGGCCTTCGCGCCGGCGGCTTTGGCGTTCCACGCGGCGTAGACCTCGTCGGGAATCTCGAACGGCCCGTGCGGCCAGCCCAGCGCCTCGCGCGTGAGGGCAATTTCGCTCGCGCCCAGCGGCTCGCCATGAGCCTTGGCGGTGTCTTGCCGGTTGGGCGAGCCCTTGCCAATATGGGTGCGGCAGATGATGAGCGTGGGGCGCTCGGCGCTTTGCTTCGCTTCGCCAATTGCGCGGTCCACCGCGTCGGTGTCGTGGCCGTCGATGGGGCCGATCACGTTCCACTGATACGCCTCGAAGCGCTCGGCCGTGTTGTCCACAAACCAGGGCGCCACCTTGCCGTCGATGCTGATGCCGTTGTCGTCGTACAGGGCGATCAGCTTGTTCAATTTCCACGCACCGGCCAGCGCGCAGGCCTCGTGGCTGATGCCTTCCATCAGGCAACCGTCGCCGATGAAGGCGTAGGTGTGGTGATCGACCAGCGTGTGCTTGGGCCGGTTGAACTCGGCCGCCAGCAGCTTTTCGGCCAGCGCCATGCCCACGGCGTTGGCGATGCCCTGGCCGAGCGGGCCGGTGGTGGTTTCGACGCCCGGCGTCAGGCCGTGCTCGGGGTGGCCGGCGGTTTTGCTGTGCAGCTGGCGGAAGTCCTTCAGCTCTTGCAGCGGCAGGTCGTAGCCGCTCAGGTGCAGCAGCGCGTAGATCAGCATCGACGCGTGGCCGTTGGACAGCACGAAGCGGTCGCGGTCGGCCCATTGCGGATGGGCCGGGTTGTGCTTGAGGTGCCGTGCCCACAGCGCCACGGCCATGTCGGCCATGCCCATGGGGGCGCCGGGGTGGCCGGAGTTGGCTTGCTGGACGGCGTCCATTGCGAGGGCACGGATGGCGTTGGCCATGAGGGAGGCGTTCGGCATGGGGCGCTTGGGCAGTGCTGGGGAAACCCTTGATTCTATCGGCCGCACCGGTGCAACGGTGTGCGGCTACAGTCGCGTCATGGATCACCGCGCCGCCTTGTCCACGCCGCCCGCGCGCGGCCATGCGCCCTACCGGGGAGCGCGGCCGTGAAGCTGACCGCTGCCGCCCCAGCCGATGGCGCGCGCGCGCTCATCCTGGCCGCTGGCCGGGGCGAGCGCATGCGGCCGTTGACCGACACCTGTCCCAAGCCCCTGCTGTCGGTGCGTGGCAAGCCGCTGCTGCAATGGTGGGTCGATGCGCTGGCGCGCGGCGGCGTGCGCGACATGGTCGTCAACACGGCGTGGCTGGGGCAGCAAATCGAGCACCATTTCGACGCTCAGCGCTTGCTGGATAAGCGTGGTCAGCTATTAAAAAATGAGTTGCCGCGGGTGCGAATCTCCGCCGAAGGGCGCGATTTCGGCTACGCGCTGGAGACGGCGGGCGGCATCGCGCGCGCGCTGCCGCTGCTGGCGCCGCGCGCCGACGCCATCTTCTGGGTGGTGGCGGGCGACATCTTCGCGCCCGACTTCGAGGTGTCGCCCGACGCGGTGCGGCGCTTTGCCGACTCGGGCCGGCTCGCGCACCTGTGGCTGGTGCTCAACCCGGCGCACAAGCCGGACGGCGACTTCGCCATTGGCGACGGCGGCCAGGCGCTGAACGACGCGCCGCCCGGCGGCACGCGCCACACCTTCAGCACCATCGCGTTGTACCGGCGCGCGCTGTTCGAGCCGCCGTGGTGCGACATGCTGCCGGGCAACCCGCAGGGCACCGCCGCGCCGCTGGCGCCGCTGCTGCGTCGCGCCATCGCCGCAGGTGGTGTCAGCGCCGAGCTGTACACCGGCGCCTGGACCGACGTGGGCACGCCCGAGCGACTGGCCGCGCTCAACGGCGCGCAGCCAGCCGTTGAGCGAACTGCATCGGCATTCAAGCGGGGCTAGGCAAGCTTCGGGCGGCTAGCCACGCCCAGGAAGCGCTTGCGTGCCGGCTTGCAGGGTGGCGCAAGCCGCCATGGGCTTGTCGACTCACGCGTCGATGTTCACTGCCCGCAGCGCATTGGTTTCGATGAACTCGCGGCGCGGCTCCACTTCGTCGCCCATCAGCGTGGTGAACACGCGGTCGGCTTCGATGGCGTCGTCGATCTGCACGCGCAGCAGGCGCCGCACAGCCGGGTCCATGGTGGTTTCCCACAGCTGCTCGGGGTTCATCTCGCCCAGGCCCTTGTAGCGCTGGCGGGTGGTGGTGCGCTCGGCCTCGGCGATAAGCCATTGCATGGCCTCGCGGAAGCTGGCCACGCGCTCGGCGCGCTGGCGCTCGCCCTCGCCGCGCGTGACGCGGGCACCGTCGCCGAGCAGGCCCTTGAAGGTCTGCGCGGCCTCGGCCAGCGCGGCGTAGTCGGCGCCCAGCACGAAGTCCTGCGTCAGCACGCTGCTCTTGATGTTGCCGTGGTGGCGGCGGCTGATGCGCAGCATGGGCTTGTCGGTGCGGGTGTCGAACTCGCTGGCGACCTGCGGCGCGGTGCCATTGGCCTGCATCTCGGCCAGGCGCTGTTGCAGCCCGATGGCGCTGGCCTCGGCGGCTTCCATCGTGTCCAGGTTCAGCGCCACGCCGCTGGCAATGGCGCGCAGCGCTTCTTCGTCCATGAAGGCCGACAGGCGGCCGATGACGCCTTCGGCCAACTGGTACTTGCGCGCCAGTTCGGCCAGCGTGTCGCCGCTGATGGCTTGCGGGGCCTCGCCGCCGGTGTGCACCACGGCGTCTTTCAAGGCCACGCGCATCAGAAAGGCGTCGAGTGCGCTGTTGTCCTTGAGGTAAAGCTCTTCCTTGCCCGCCTTGACCTTGTACAGCGGCGGCTGCGCGATGTAGATGTGTCCGCGCTCGACCAGCTCGGGCATCTGGCGGTAGAAGAAGGTGAGCAGCAGCGTGCGGATGTGGGCGCCGTCGACGTCGGCATCGGTCATGATGATGACGCGGTGGTAGCGCAGTTTGTCGATGTTGAAGTCGTCGGCGCCGCTGCGGCCGGAGTCGGCCGCGGTCTTGCCGATGCCGGTGCCAAGCGCCGTGATCAGGGTGACGATCTCGTTGCTGGTCAGCAGCTTCTCGTAGCGCGCGCGCTCCACGTTCAGGATCTTGCCACGCAGCGGCAGGATGGCCTGGAATTTGCGGTCGCGCCCCTGCTTGGCGCTGCCACCGGCCGAATCGCCCTCGACGATGTAGATCTCGCTCATCGCCGGGTCTTTCTCCTGGCAGTCGGCCAGCTTGCCGGGCAGGCCAAAGCCGTCGAGCACGCCCTTGCGCCGCGTCATCTCGCGCGCCTTGCGGGCGGCTTCGCGGGCGCGCGCGGCTTCGACGATCTTGCCGCAGATGATCTTGGCGTCCTGCGGGCGCTCTTCCAAGTATTCGGTCAAGGTGCGGGCGACGATGTCTTCGACCGGGGCGCGCACTTCGCTGCTGACCAGCTTGTCCTTGGTCTGGCTGCTGAACTTGGGCTCGGGGACCTTCACGCTCAGCACGCAGCACAGGCCTTCGCGCATGTCGTCACCGCTGACCTCGACCTTGGCTTTCTTGGCCAGCTCGTTCTGCTCGATGTAGCGGCCGATCACGCGCGTCATGGCAGCGCGCAGGCCGGTCAGGTGCGTGCCGCCGTCGCGCTGCGGGATGTTGTTGGTGAAGCAGAGGACTTGTTCGCTGTACGCATCGTTCCACTGCATGGCGACTTCGACGCCGATCTCGGTGCCCGGAATGCCGCCATACGTGTCGGCCGGGCGTGTGCCGGTGGCGTAGAAGGCGTTGGGGTGCAGCACCTTCTTGGCGCCGTTGATGAATTCGACAAAGCCCTTGACGCCGCCGGCGCCGGAGAAGTCGTCTTCCTTGCCGGTGCGCTCGTCGATCAGGCGGATGCGCACGCCGTTGTTCAAAAAGCTGAGTTCGCGCAGGCGCTTGGCCAGGATTTCGTAGTGGAACTCGGCGTTTTCCTTGAAGATTTCGGTGTCGGGCAGAAAGCGCACTTCGGTGCCGCGCTTGTCGGTGTCGCCTGTGATCTTCATGGGCGAGACTTCAACGCCGTCCACCACCTTGATCTGCCGGTCCTGGACAAAACCGCGGCTGAACTCCAGCTCGTGCTTCTTGCCGTCGCGGCGCACCGTCAGGCGCAGGCTGCTGCTGAGCGCGTTGACGCAGCTCACGCCCACGCCGTGCAGACCGCCCGAGACCTTGTAGCTGTTCTGGTTGAACTTGCCGCCAGCGTGCAGCTCGGTCAGCGCGATTTCGGCGGCCGAGCGCTTGGGCTCGTGCTTGTCGTCCATCTTCACGCCGGTGGGGATGCCGCGGCCGTTGTCGGTGACGCTGATCGAGTTGTCGGTGTGGATGGTGACGACGATGTCGTCGCAGTAGCCGGCCAGCGCCTCGTCGATGGAGTTGTCGACCACCTCGAACACCAGGTGGTGCAGGCCGGTGCCGTCGCTGGTGTCGCCGATGTACATGCCGGGGCGCTTGCGCACCGCTTCCAGGCCTTCCAGGATCTGGATGGCGCCCTCGCCGTAGCCCTCGGCCGCGCGCGGAGCGTCGGGTTGCGGGGTGTCGGGGGTGGGTTGGGTGTCGGTCATCAGGCTTATCTCTCGCTCTCTTTAATGCCGAAACCCGCCGTGGGCGGCGGGTTGTCGGCGCGGAATGCTCCTAAAGTGGGAGCATTCTCAAATGCGCATGGGCATCACCACGTACTTGAAGTGGGCGTTGTCGGGCAAGGTGATCAGGGCCGAGCTGTTGCTGTCCTGCAGCTCGATCTTGACCATGTCCTGCTGGCTCATGTTGGACAGCGCGTCGATCAGGTAGGTGACGTTGAAGCCGATCTCGATCGAGTCGCCGCCGTAGTCGATGTCGAGTTCGTCGGTGGCTTCTTCCTGCTCGGCGTTGTTGGACGCCACGCGCAGCGTGCCGGGCTCGAAATTCAGGCGCACGCCCTTGAACTTTTCGCTGGTCAGGATGGCGGTGCGCTGCAGGCTGGCCAGCAGCGGTGCGCGGCCCAGCGTCACGCTGTTCTTGTGGTTCTTGGGGATGACGCGGTTGTAGTCGGGGAACTTGCCCTCGACCAGCTTGGTGACGAATTCCATCGCGCCAAAGCGAAAGCGCGCCTGGTTGGCGGCAAACTGCATTTCGATCATCGGTGCGTCCTGGCCTTCGGGCACGCTGGCGTCGGACAGCAGGCGCTGCAGCTCGATCACGGTCTTGCGCGGCAGGATGACTTCCTGCTTGGGCACTTCGACGTCCAGCGTGGCGCTGGCAAAGGCCAGGCGGTGCCCGTCGGTGGCGACCAGGCTGAGCTGCCGGCCTTCGGCCACGAACAGGATGCCGTTGAGGTAGTAGCGGATGTCGTGCACCGCCATGGCAAACGCCACCTGGTCCAGCAGGTTCTTCAGCGTCTTCTGTGGCACCTGGAAGGCGGGGCCGAAGTTGGGCGCTTCCTGCACCAGCGGAAAGTCCTCGGCCGGCAGCGTCTGCAGCGTGAATCGCGACTTGCCGCCCTTGAGCACCAGCTTGTTCTGCTGCGACTCGAGGCTCACGGTCTGGTCGGCAGGCATGGTGCGCAGGATGTCGATCAGCTTGCGTGCGCCCACGGTGGTGGCGAAGCTGCCGCCGTCGCCGCCCAGTTCGGCCGCGGTGCGGATCTGGATTTCGAGGTCGCTGGTGGTCAGCTGCGTCTGCTCGCCGCTCTTGCGCAGCAGCACGTTGGCCAGCACCGGCAGCGTGTGGCGCCGCTCGACGATGCCGGACACCGATTGCAGGGCCGACAGCAGCTTGTCCTGGGTGGTCTTCAAAACGATCATGTCTTCCTCGAATTCCTCGTCGTGATGGCCCTTGCGCACGCCTGCCAAGGCCGGGCGCCGGACAACCCTTTATTGTCGCCTGTTTTGCCGCCCGTGCGCCGCGTGCGCGCGGGCGCCCGGCATCAGCCTTTCAGGGTCTGCTCCAGCACGTGCAGCTGCTGGTTGAGTTCGGTCAACTGCTGGCGCTCGGCGGCGATCTTGCGCACCGCGTGCAGCACCGTGGTGTGGTCGCGCCCGCCAAACAGCTCGCCGATTTCGGGCAGGCTCTTCTGCGTCAATTCCTTGGCCAGGTACATGGCAATCTGTCGTGGCCGCGCAATGCTGGCCGGGCGCTTCTTGCTGTACATGTCCGAGACCTTGATCTTGTAATAGTCGGCCACGGTTTTCTGGATGTTCTCGACGCTGATCTGGCGGTTCTGGATCGACAGCAGGTCGCGCAGCGCTTCCTTGGCCAGCGGGATGGAAATTTCCTTCTGATTGAAGCGCGAATAGGCCAGGATCTTGCGCAGGGCACCTTCGAGTTCGCGCACGTTGGAGCGCACGTTCTTGGCGACGAAAAACGCCACTTCTTCAGGCATTTCGGCGCCCTCGGACGCCGCCTTGCTGACCAGGATGGCCACGCGCATCTCCAGCTCGGGCGGCTCCAGCGCCACCGTCAGGCCGGAGTCGAAGCGCGACACCAGCCGCTCGTGGATGTCGGCCAGCCCCTTGGGGTAGGTGTCGCTGGTCATCACGATGTGGCTCTTCTTGGCCAGCAGCGCTTCGAAGGCGTTGAAGAATTCCTCCTGCGTGCGTTCCTTGTTGGCGAAGAACTGCACGTCGTCGATCAGCAGCAGGTCGAGCGAGTGGTAGCGGTCCTTGAACTGGTCGAACGTCTTGCGCTGGTAGGCCTTGACCACATCCGACACGAACTGTTCGGCGTGGATGTAGAGAACCTTGGCGCCGGGGCGCCCTTGCAGCAGCCGGTTGCCCACGGCGTGCATCAGGTGCGTCTTGCCCAGGCCCACCCCGCCGTAGATGAAAAGGGGGTTGTACAACTGGCCCGGCGCGCCCGCGACGTGCAGCGCGGCCGCCCGTGCCATTCGGTTGGCCGAGCCTTCGACCAAGGTGTCAAAGGTCAATCCGCTGTTCAGCCGGTTGCGGAACTGGCCGCCCGCCGCTTCTTCGCCGCCTTCGCTGGGGGGCGGCGCCGGCTCTTCGACAACCGGCGGGCTGGTGGTGGCGGCTTGAGCACGAAGGTCGTAAGGCTGAGGCTTGGCAACAGGTGCGCGCGGAGCAAGCGCTAACTCGACACTGATCGGCTGGCCGTGCAGCGACGCCAGAACGTCGGCGATGCGCGTGGCGTATTGTGCGCGCACCCAGTCCAGCTTGAACCGGTTGCCGACGTACAGCGTCAGGCGCGACTGGTCGGGCGCCAGCTTGGCCGCCAGCGGCCGAATCCAGGTGTTGAACTGCTGTTCGGGCAGCTCCTGGGCGAGTACGTCCAGGCAGGCCGGCCACAGCGCCGAGTCCGCATCGGCCGCCGGGCCGGCGGAAGCTTCAGTGCGCATGGAATGATGGGATTGTGGATAAATCGGGCCGACAGGGCGTGACCTGGGCCGCAAACTTGCAATTATCCACAGACGCGCGCGCTCGGCAAGGACGTCGGCGGGCTAGGCGGCGGGTACAGCGCGACGGCATCTTGCCCGGCCACGTCTTGGCCCGGTGGCGGATATTTGCGATAATGCCGGGTTTTTCCTTCAACCTCGCGCGCGGCGGGTGTTTTGAATGCGTCCGCGCAGGGCGCCACGCAAACGCTGCGCCGCGCACGGTGCGCTGTCCGCGCGCCGGGGTTTTCCGGATCCATTTTCCCAAGGACGATTTGCCATGAAACGCACCTACCAGCCTTCCAAGACGCGCCGCGCGCGTACCCACGGCTTTCTGGTCCGCATGAAGACGCGCGGTGGCCGCGCCGTCATCAATGCGCGCCGCGCCAAGGGCCGCAAGCGCCTGGCTGTCTGAATCTGACTGGCTGCGCGCACGTGGTCAGCGGCGCCGGCGCACCCGTCGCACCGCGCCGACTGCGCACCCGCGCCCAATTTCAGGCCCTGCTGGCCAACCGCCCGGTGTCTCGCACCGCGCATTTCGCATTGCACCGCCTGCGCCCGCAGCCGCCGGCTGGCGCTGCCGGGGGTTTGCCGTTGCTGTTTCACCCGCCCGGCGCGGCCTGGGTGGGTGCCATGGTGCCCAAGCGCTGGGCGCGCCGCGCCGTCACGCGCAACGCCATCCGCCGCCAGATTTACGCCGTGTGCGCCGAGCTGCAGCCGCCCCTGGCCGATGGCGCGCATTTGGTGCGCCTCAGTGCCGCGTTCGCGCCGCGCCAGTTCGCCAGCGCCTCGTCCGACGCGCTGAAACGCGCGGTGCGGGTCGAATTGCGCCAGTTGCTCGCGCACACCGGACAGGCGGGCTGATGCGCGCGCTGCTGGTCGGTCTGGTCAAGGGCTATCGGCTGCTGCTGTCGCCGTGGCTCGGTTCGGCCTGCCGTTTCGAGCCGACCTGCTCGCTGTATGCCATCGACGCGTTGCAACAACACGGTGCGCTGGCCGGCAGCTACCTGACGCTGCGGCGCCTGGCGCGCTGCCACCCGTGGTGCATGGGAGGGTGCGATCCGGTGCCCGAACAACCGCCCCGCCTTTTCACCCGTCTTGTCGCCTCTGGTCGATCAGACCCGCCACAGCCTCGTCAGACGTCATGAACGACATTCGCCGCACCATCCTCTGGGTGATCTTCGCCTTTTCGCTGATCATGTTGTGGGACCAATGGCAGGTGCACAACGGCCGCAAGGCGACCTTCTTCCCTGGTGCCGCCTCCACCGTCGCGCCGCGCGCCAGCGCACCGGCATCGTCGGTGCCGCCGGCCAGCACCGTGCCGGGCGCGGTGCCCAGCGTGCCCGCCGCGGCCGGCCTGCCGCCCGGCCATACGCCGGCCACACCGACGGTGGCAGCGACCCCGAGCGAGCGCATCGAGGTCACCACCGACGTGCTCAAGCTGGTGTTCGACACCGAGGGCGGCGCCATCGTCAAGAGCGAGTTCCTCAAGTACGACGAGCAGGGCCAGCCGGGCCAGCCCTTCGTGCTGCTGGACAACAGCGCCAACCGGGTCTACCAGGCGCAGTCCGGCCTGATTGGCGGCCCCTTCCCGACCCACAAGACGCCCATGGCCTTCAGCGGCGAACGCCGCCTGGCGGACGGCGCGAATGAACTGGTGTTGCGCTTCGAATCGCCCGAACAGGGCGGCGTGCGGCTGGTCAAGACCTACACGCTCAAGCGCGGCGCGTACGTGATCGACGTGAAACACGAGGTCATCAACCGCAGCGGCCAGCCGGTCAACCCGCAGCTGTACCTGCAACTGGTGCGCGACGGCAACAAGCCGCCGGGCGAATCGTCCTTCTATTCCACCTTCACCGGCCCGGCGGTCTACACCGACGCCAAGAAGTACCAGAAGGTCGAGTTCTCCGACATCGAGAAGGGCAAGGCCGAATTCGTCACCCAGTCGCCCGACGGCTGGGTGGCCATGGTGCAGCACTACTTCGCCAGCGCCTGGCTGCCGGCGACAGGCGCACCGCGCGAGAACTTCGCGCGCAAGATCGACAACAACCTGTACGCGGTCGGCGCCATCAGCGCGGTGGGTGCGGTGGAGCCCGGCGCCACGCGCGCGGTCGACGCGCGCCTGTTCATCGGCCCGCAGGAAGAAAAAGTGCTGGAAAGCATTGCGCCGGGGCTGGAACTGGTGAAGGACTACGGTTTCTTCACCATCCTGTCCAAGCCACTGTACTGGCTGCTCGACAAGCTGCACGGCTTCATCGGCAACTGGGGCTGGTCGATCATCGCGCTGGTGGTGCTGCTGAAGATCGCCTTCTACTGGCTCAACGCCAAGGCCTACCAGAGCATGGCCAGGATGAAGGCCATCAACCCCAAGGTGATGGAGCTGCGCGAGCGCTACAAGGACAACCCGCAGCAGATGCAGATGGAGATGATGCGCGTCTACCGCGAGGAAAAGGTCAACCCCATGGGCGGCTGCCTGCCCATCATGATCCAGATTCCCGTCTTCATTGCGCTGTACTGGGTGCTGCTGTCCAGCGTCGAAATGCGCGGCGCGCCCTGGATCCTGTGGATCAAGGACTTGTCGGTGAAGGACCCGCACTTCATCCTGCCCGTGATCATGACGCTGACCACGCTGCTGCAGACGGCGCTCAACCCGCTGCCGCCCGACCCGATGCAGGCCAAGATGATGTGGTTCATGCCGCTGATCTTCAGCGTGATGTTCTTCTTCTTCCCGGCCGGCCTGGTGTTGTACTGGATCACCAACAACGTGCTGACCATCGCACAGCAGTGGCTGATCAACACGCGCATGGGTGTGCCGCCGAAGTTCAACATGCCAAAATTTTGACGTCCCCCTGAGGCGCTGACGCGCCTTCCCCCCAAGGGGGACGCACCCAGCGGGCGGGCCAAGCCCTTCCGCGGGTGCCCTCGAACACGAAAGCCCGCGCTTGCGGGCTTTCGTATTTCTGGGTCGGCACTGCGCTGCATGTCTTTCACTTCAATAAGGCTGCGGCGCTTGCCTATCGTGCGCAAGCAGCTATCAATTTAGGTGCATCGTTGCCCTTTTGGCCCTGCGCGGCATAGGGGGAAAACCGCGTAGCCGCAGCGGGGAAGTTGGGTAGCATGGGTGCTTTGCAACTTCAGGAAATGGGTCCTCTGATGGCACGTTCTTCCCTTGTCCGCGGCGCGCTGGCGCTGGCTGTTCTGGCGCTGGCTGGCGGATCGCAGGCCGCCACCCTGCGCATCGCCGGCGCCAACGACATCCTCACCTTTGACCCGCAGGGCCAGAACCACCAGACCACGCTGGCTTACCAGCAGATGGTGTACGAAGGCCTGGTGCGCTACGACGAAAAATTCCAGATCGTGCCGGCGCTGGCCACCAAGTGGACCTTCGTCACGCCGACGCAACTGCGCTTCGAGCTGCGCAAGGGCGTCAAATTCCACGACGGCGCGCCCTTCACGGCCGACGACGTGGTGTTCTCCATCACCCGCACCATGACGCCGCCGTCCAACCTCACGTCAGCCGCGCAGAGCGTGAAGGAAGTCAAGAAGGTCGACGACCACACGGTCGACCTGATCCTCAAGGGCCCGAGCCCGGTGGTGCTGCGCGAGATCAGCGAAGCGCGCATCATGAACAAGGCCTGGGCCGAGAAGAACAACGCCGTCAAGGCGCAGGACTACAAGGCCAAGGAAGAAAACTTTGCCTCGCGCAACGCCAACGGCACCGGCCCTTTCATGCTGGTGGCCTGGCAGCCCGACACCAAGACCACGCTCAAGAAGAACCCCCACTGGTGGGACAAGCCCAAGGGCAACATCGACGAAGTGGTGTTCACGCCCATCAAGTCGGCCGCCACGCGCTCGGCCGCGCTCATCTCGGGCCAGGTCGATTTCGTCGTCGACCCGCCGGTGCAGGACCTGGAACGCATCAAGCGCGACCCCAACATCAAGATCGTCGAAGGCGCCGAGAACCGCACCATTTTCTTCGGCTTCGATCAGCACCGCGACGAGCTGATGGGCTCCGACGTCAAGGGCAAGAACCCGCTGAAGGACAAGCGCGTGCGCCAGGCGCTGTACCAGGCGGTGGACATGGCCGCCATCGAGCGCAACGTGATGCGCGGCCTGGGCAAGCCCACCGGCACCATGGTCGCGCCCATGGTCAACGGCTGGACGAAAGAGCTGGGCACGCGCGCCGCCAAGTTCGACATCAATGCCGCCAAGAAGCTGCTGGCCGACGCCGGCTACCCCAACGGCTTCGAGCTGACGCTGGACTGCCCCAACGACCGCTACGTCAACGACGAAGCCATCTGCCAGGCCGTGACGGCCATGTGGACCAAGATCGGCGTCAAGACCAAGCTGCAAACCAACCCCATGTCGATCCACTCGGCCAAGATCCAGAAGTTCGACGTCAGTGCCTACATGCTGGGCTGGGGCGTGGCCACTTTCGACGCGCTGTACTCGCTCGACTCGCTCATCAGCAGCGTCGACCCGAAGGGCGGCGCGGCCGGCAACTTCAACTGCGGCCGCATGAGCAACCCCACGGTGGACAACCTGATCCAGCAGATCAAGACCGAGATGGACGAGAAAAAGCGCAACGGCCTGATCCACGAGGTGCTGCAGATCGTCAAGGACGACTACAACTACCTGCCGCTGCACGACCAGATCCGCCCCTGGGCCATGCGCAAGGGCGTGACCACGCTGCACCGCGCCGACGACCGGCCGATGCCGCAGTGGACGACGTTGAAGTGACCTCCCTCTAAAGGTGCTGACGCGCCGCCCCCCTTTTCTCGCTGCGCTGCGCGGGAGAGGGGCAACGCCAGCGGCCGGCGCCGGTCCGGCCACGGCGTTGCCGGCCTGGTCTGCTCATCGGTGACCAGGTCGACAGCGCTTCAAAATTAATAGCGGCTTGCGATTTGCTGTCAAGCGCTGGCGGCCAATTTGATGTAAGTTTTGGCCCTGGCTCGTTGATGTCGCCAGTGGGTTGGCGTGCCGGCGTGCATGCCGCGTCAGGCCGGCCGGTCTGGTTTTGACGCCAACTCGTCGAGCGATTTGCGCACCGATCGTGCCTTGACGTGCGAACTGCGCGGCGTTCCGATGCGGCCCATGAACGCAATCCGATGCGGCGGTGCGCGCGCGTAGTCGGCCAGCGACTCGGCCACGTGGCGCGACGCCGCCATGAAACGCGGCTGCGCGTCCGGGTGCCGGTGGTAACCGGCCATCAGCGCGGGGGCCATGCTGGGCTGCAAGGCCAGGCCCTCGGCCGTCGCCTGCAACCACAGCCGCTGCATCGCCTGGCCCGCGCGAATCGTGGCTTGGGGCGACGTGGTGTCGGCCGCATCAGCGGAAAACCGGAGCACGAAATGCGCCGCGCACGCCAGGCCTGGCACCAGGTCCATCTCGATGGACGGCAGGAGGGTTGCGCCCAGGTAGCGGTTCATGAAGTCGAGCCAGCGCCATCGCTTCAGCAGCAGCTTCATCAGTCGGCGGGTCAGCGCGTCCACGGCAATGGCCTTGACCGGGATACGGTCGGGGCTGAAGTTCTGATCCCAGTCCAGAATGTGCTGGTTGGTCTCGAACGTTTGCGGCAGCCGAAAGCGAATGTCGGCCGCCTTCATGTTCAAGCGAGCGGCCTGCCAGCGGCTGCCAGGCGTTTCGTTCCAGGCCAATTCAAAACCGGTACCCACGCTGCGCTCCAGCCGCTCGCGCTGCGCGGGCGTGAGCGGGGTCAACCGATAAGCGTGGCGCTGCACCGATCGCGCCGCGACAACGTGCTGAAGCGGGTCACTGGCGACGGCCACGTCTGACGTGAACCTGAGCCGGATCCGCTTGTTGCCGGTGCCCGACGCAAGCTGCCAATCGAGCCGGCGCCCATGCTGGCTGGCCACGATGCGCAGTGTTTCCAGCAGCCCGCCGGCGGCCAGAAAAATGCCCTTGGCGTTCCACAATGTTTCGTAGAAGCTGTCATCGCCATGCAAGGTCACGTCCACGCGTTCGCCGTCCAGAACGTGGAAGCGCCACGGCTGAACGTTGTCGCCACTGGGTGCCCAACGGCCGCCGTCCAGAATCGCCCGCAGCGGCTCGCCCAACGCTGGCCCGGCGAGCGCGCGAGGCAGGGCGTCGCTGGGGGCCATGACAGCTTCGATCAGGCAGCCCGCGTTCATGCCTGAGATGCGGGCGCTTGCGAGCGGATCATGCGCCGCACGACCGCCAGCCGCAATTTTTGCAGTGGGTTTCGGTGCCCGCCGGGCAACCAGGTTCGCTTCAGGCGGCCGGTGTAGGCATCGAAGTGCATGCCCCACGGCGCCGCGTCGACGTGGCCACGGCCCAGCAGCAGCTTGATGGCCTGAACGCTGGCCACGCCCGCGCAAAGCTGGATCGCCATGGCGGTGGACGGCCCCTCCTGGGCTTGCAGGTTGACGCGACTTTTGTCGACCAGATAGCCGGCGTGCAGCCCGCTGGGCGCCAGGCCGACCAGGAATCGCAGAGCCTGCTCGGCGGCTGGCTGGCCTGCAAGCCCAAAATAGTCATCGAACGACATGCCGCCCGGTAGAAACGCCAGGAATGCCGTGCCCATCCCCAAGGGCGCCGCCGTGATGGCGGGAATGCCGCGCTCGCGGCAGGCCTTGAAAACCGCCTGGCGAATATCGAGCGCAAAAAAATCCAGGCTGTCCACATAAAGGTCGACACCCGACAGGAACTGATCGAGGTTCGACCGATCAATACCAGCCGGAAACGCGCTGAGCGCGATTTCGGGATTGATGTCGAGCACGGACTCGCGCATCACGTCCAACTTCGGCCGGCCCACCGTGGACACGAATGCACCGGCCTGCCGGTTGAAGTTGGCCCAATCGAAGCGGTCAAAGTCGGAAATCGAAAATGCGCCGATGCCCATGCGCGCCAGCGTCATCATGTATTGACCCCCGACACCGCCCAAGCCGGCGATGGCGATTTTTTTGGTTCGCAGGCGCTGCTGCTCTTGCTGCGTCACCCAACCAAGATTTCGGGCAAACGCCTTTTCATAATCGAACATGGATAGGAATGGCGAGGGCCATTTCATGGAGTATTGAATGCGTCTGGCCGCTGGCCATGGTGGAGCGTGGGGCAGGCAGGCACCGACGAGCCTCCGGTCAGCGTGCTGACCGCACCGCCACCGCCCTGAATCTGAACCCTTCGGCGTAGGGCAGGCACAGGCGCCCAGCAGCGCCTGTGCGACGCGTTGGCCTCATTTTCGAAAAATCTGGCCAGAATGATTTCCTCTTCGTCTGCCGAGAAGCAATACGACAAAAAGCTGTTGTCGCGCTGCGATGTGCTGCGCCGGCCTCTGAGTTCGGCCACCAATCGGTTCATTTTGTGATTATCCAGATGCAGCAGCACGCCGGGTGCGCCAACGCGCGCGCAATGCCGCTCTTCGCCAACTTGCTCAAAATGAAGGGCTTGCCGATAAAAACCCACATGGCGTGGATTCACCTCGATAATAAGATCGGTGGCGCCGCGCGCCCGAAAGGCAGCAATCCAGGACATATGAAATATCGCGCCCAAGACGCGTTTGGAGCGGACGGCGGGGTCGATGGCGAATTTGCCAAGTTCGCAGATTCGAGTGCCTCGACTCCTGAGGTGGGAGATAAACTCGGGGTATTGTTCCTCGGCTGCCAGGTGTCCGTCGTCCATGTGCAGCGACAGTGTGCCCATGGCTTGGCCGTCGATCTGCACCGCCAGCGTGGTGCGGTCTGCCGAGCAACCCGAGTCGCCCAAGCTGTAGCCACGCGCGGCGTACATGCGACTCAACACTTGATCGCCCGAGGTGGACAGCAATATCTTGCAGCGCCTCTCCGCTGGGGCTGAATTATTGCTACCAAAGTTTTCAATAAAATACGAAAACTCGGCAAGAGTGGTATCGTTCATCGTGACAGGCTTGGGTGCGGGTGACACGCTGAATGCGTCGCTTTTTGTGAGCATAGCGGATGCTGCTCACTTCTTGGTCCTTGATGATAATAAAACCCAGCAGACTTGTGAATTGGTTCATGCGCCACATATTCATGGTCTGCACGGCTGGAAAAAATGAAAACTTTGATGCTATTTATGTGGATAGTGACGGGTTGATATAAGTCCGGTCCGAATTGCGGTGCCTCGTCATAAAAGCCACGACGCGTCAGGAGAATAGGCATTTTTGCTACAGATTCCGAGAATTACTTTTTCTATTTCATTTTGAATGATGGGTTTAATGCCCGACGCGCGGACGCGAACCAGTCAGCGCGTGAAACTTTCAGCAAGCACTCATTCCCACGCGCGCATCCGCGTTTTGTGCCGCGAAAGTTCCATGGCTTGCCGAGGCCAGCGGCAGCGGCGCTTGTGGTGGGCGTGAAGCAGGGCGCGGCGCGTCCTTAGCGCCCAGCGAAACGATCAACCGGCGGACGTCGAGGGCCGCGCGTCGACTCGCACCGTGCCGGCCTGCATCACCAGCGCGATGCGCTCGCCCTGCCCCGTGAGGCAGGCCAGGTCTTGCAGCGGGTTGCCGTCGACCAGCAGCAGGTCGGCGCGGGCGCCGGGGGCGATCTCGCCGATGGCGCCCGACTGGTTAAGCAGTTGGGCGCCGACGAGCGTGGCGCTCTGCAGCACTTCCAGGTTCGACTGCACCTGCGCGCGAATCAGGAATTCTTCGCTCTGCAGCGCGTGCGAGGCGCCCAGCAGGTCGGTGCCGAAGGCCGTCTTGACGCCCGCATCCTTCAGGATTTGCAGCGAACGCAGGCCGGCTTCGCGCACCTGCGCGATCTTGGCGACGCTGTCGGCGCCCAGGCCCAGTCGCTCGCCGTCGCGGGCCAGCGCCTCGTAGGTGATGAGCGTCGGCACGGCAAACGCGCCGCGTTCGGCCATCAGCGCGGCGGTGGGCGCGTCGATCAGGTTGCCGTGCTCGATGCTGCGCACGCCGCATTCCACCGCGCGGCGAATCGCCTCGGGCGTGTAGGCGTGCGCCAGCACGTAGGTGTGGCGCGCCGCGGCTTCGTCGACGATGGCGCGCGTTTCTTCCAGCGAATAGCCGAGCGCGTTCACCGGGTCGGTGGGCGATGCCACGCCGCCGCTGGACATCATCTTGATCTGGTCGGCGCCCATCTGCAGCAGCTCGCGCACCGCCAGGCGCACGGCATCCACGCCATCGACCACGCGCGTGCTGGCCAGCCGCTGGCAGCCACAGCCGATGGGCTGGAGCCGGTCGCTGCGCGGGCGGAAGTCGCCGTGGCCGCCGGTGGGGCTGAGCGCCGGGCCGCTGACGAACAGGCGCGGGCCGATGACGGTGCCGTCCAGGCCGTCTTCGACCGCTTGCTTCAGCGCCCAATCGGCGCCGCCCGCGTCGCGCACGGTGGTGAAGCCGCGCCGCAGTATGCCGCGCAGGATGGGCAGTGCGCGCAGTGCCAACGTGGTGTGGGGCGTCTGCGCCAGCAGGCCCAGGTTGGTTTGCGAGAAGGTCACGTGTACGTGGCAGTCGATCAGCCCCGGCATCAGCGTGCGGCCGCCGCCGTCGATGACGCGCGCGCTGCGGGCGGTGAGGGGGCGGTCCGACAACTCGCGGATCGTGTCGCCTTCGACCAGCACCTGGTGGTCTTCCAGCAGCCGCCCGGCGCGCACGTCGAGCACGTGGACGTTCTTGAACAGGGTCAGGCTCATGGTGCGGCGGGCGTGGGAAGGGTCGCGGACAATCATGCCATGCTGCCTCAAAACGCCGACCCCATCGTTGCCATTGCCACCGCGCCCGGCCGCGGCGCCGTGGGCATCGTGCGCGTGTCGGGGCGCGGGCTGGCGTCGCTGGCGCGCGCCATCACGGGGCGCGACCTGGCGCCGCGCGTGGCCACCTACGGGCCCTTCAGCGACGTCGACGGCAGCCCCATCGACCACGGCCTGGCGCTGCATTTTCCGGCGCCGCATTCGTACACCGGCGAAGACGTGCTGGAACTGCAGGCGCACGGCGGTCCCGTGGTGCTGCAACTGCTGCTGCAGCGTTGCCTGCAGACAGCGGCCGAGGTCGATGCGGCCAGCGGCGGCACGCGCCTGCCGCGCCTGCGCCTGGCGCGGCCGGGCGAATTCACCGAGCGCGCCTTCCTCAACGGCAAGCTCGACCTGGCGCAGGCCGAAGCGGTGATGGACCTGATCGACGCCAGCACTGAAAGCGCCGCGCGTTCGGCCAGCCGCTCGCTGGCGGGCGCGTTCTCGCGGCAGATCCATGCGCTGACCGATGGGTTGATCCACCTGCGCATGCTGATCGAGGCGACGCTCGACTTTCCTGAAGAAGAAATCGATGTCCTGCGCAGTCAGGACGTGCGTGGACAGCTATCAAACTTGCAGCAATCGCTGGCGGGTGTGCAGGCGCGTGCGCACCAGGGCGCGCTGCTGCGCGAAGGCATGCAGGTGGTCATCGCCGGCCAGCCGAACGCGGGCAAGAGCAGCCTGCTGAACGCGCTGGCGGGGGCCGAGCTGGCCATCGTCACGCCCATTGCCGGCACCACGCGCGACGTGGTGCGGCAGACCATCCAGATCGAAGGCGTGCCGCTGCACGTGCTGGACACCGCCGGTCTGCGCGACAGCGACGACGAGGTCGAGCGCATCGGCATCGAACGCGCCTGGGCGCACATCGAAGACGCCGACGCCGTGCTGTTGGTGCACGACCTGACGCGCGCGGATGCACCAGGCTACCTGGCCGAGGACGAACGCATCATGGCCACCATGGCGTCCCGGCTGCTGCCGTCGGTGCCGGTGATCCCCATCTGGAACAAGCACGACGCCGCACCCGGCGCGCCCGTGCCGCCCAACGGCATCGCCCTGTCGGCGCGCACCGGCGAAGGCATCGACGCGTTGCGCCAGCGCCTGCTGCAGGTGGTGGGCTGGCAAGCCGGCGCGGGCGACGGCGTGTTCATCGCGCGCGCGCGTCACCTGCAGGCGCTGGCGCGCGCCGCCGCGCACCTGCAGGCCGCCGACGCGCACCTGGCGGGCGCGGCTCCCCTGCTCGACCTGCTGGCCGAGGAACTGCGGCTGGCGCAGAACGCGCTCGGCGAGATCACGGGTGAATTCAGCGCCGACGACCTGCTGGGGGTCATCTTTGCGCGCTTCTGCATCGGCAAGTAGGGCGTCCGGGCCAGTCGGTCTGTTGGGCAAAAAACAGGCTCTTGCGCTCGCCCGTCAAGCGCTGATAGCTATCAATACGATAGTAAAACTGGACTGGTGAATAGTCCGGCGACCCGTCATCCATCGGGCTGAGTCATTCGACGGGCTCATGACAGGCCTGCCGAAACCTGGCTTACACACCCTGTCCTTCGACAAGCTCAGGACGAACGGGGTTGGGGGGGTGC